>WBZR01004913.1_pt1 | contig 10598 bp, 9 predicted proteins | sample 5204231 | NCBI WGS metagenome assembly WBZR01 (sample SAMN12412403, study PRJNA552823) | activated sludge metagenome | isolation source: activated sludge from anammox sidestream of wastewater treatment plant... | place: USA: Virginia | collected 2017-08
GGCCGGATCGATCGGCTGCGCACCCTGCGCCGCCGCGGCGGCCAGTTTGGCCGGGTTGATGTCCACCGCATACACCTCGACCGCGCCGCAGATTCGCGCCAACTGCACGGCCGAAAGGCCAAGCCCACCGACACCGAACACCGCGACCCGATCACCGGCCTGCACCCGCGCCTTGCGCAAGGTGTGGAAGGCGGTTGCGGTCGAACACATCATGATCGCGGCGGCGGCGGAACTGACGTTGTCGGCGACCGGAATGGCGTTGCGCGCCGGCGCCACGGTGTATTGCGCGTAACCGCCATCGAGGTGCTTGCCGAGCATGCGCCCGCTGCGGCAAAACTGTTCGAGTCCGCGCACGCAATAGTCGCAACGACCACAGGTCACGAGGTAATGCAGTGCCACCCGTTCACCCAGCGCGCGATCGTGCACACCCGCCCCGAGGGCATCGATGTGACCGGCGATCTCGTGTCCCGGCGTGATCGGACGAAACGCCACACTCGCCGTGCCGGCACGGTAATGCGCATCCGAGTGGCAGATCCCGGCCGCCTCAACCCGGATCCGCACCTCGCCGAAACCCGGCTCGGGAATCGCCAGCTCGCAATCCTGCAAGGGCCGCCCCAGTTCCACGATCCGCACGGCATGCATGGTCATCCTGGAATCACCTGACTTCGAAAAAACGACGAAAGCATGCGATCTCCCTCAATCCCGTGGCGGCGCGGGTGCCAGCACGCTGCGATCGCCGTTGTGCTCGGGTGCGGAAACGATGCCGGCGGCTTCCATGGCTTCAACCAGCCGCGCGGCACGGTTGTAGCCGATGCGCAGATGACGCTGCACGCTGGAAATGCTGGCGCGCCGGGTTTCGGTGACGATGCGCACCGCCTGGTCGAACAAGGCATCGGCTTCCGGATCATCGCTGGCGGCCATTTCCGGCAAGCCGGTAGCGCCGATGACCTGGCCATCGGCAAGGGTCTGCACTTCTTCCAGTACGCCTTCCAGATAATCCGGCCCGCCCGAGCTTTGCTTGAGGAACTCCACCACTCGATGCACTTCTTCATCGCTGACAAAGGCACCATGCAGGCGCTCGGGCATGGCGGTACCAGGCGGCAGGTAGAGCATGTCGCCATTGCCGAGCAGGGTTTCGGCACCGGATTGATCCAGGATGGTGCGCGAGTCGATCTTGCTCGACACCTGGAAGGCGATGCGGGTGGGGATATTGGCCTTGATCAAGCCAGTGATGACATCGACCGAGGGGCGCTGGGTGGCGAGAATCAGATGAATGCCGGCGGCGCGAGCCTTTTGTGCCAGGCGGGCGATCAATTCTTCGACCTTCTTGCCGACGATCATCATCATGTCGGCAAATTCGTCGATGAAGACGACGATGTAGGGCAAGGCTTCCAGCTCACGCGGAGCTTCGCCCAGTTCCGGGTTGGGTTTGAACAGGGGATCCATCAGGGGCTGGCCGGCATCGATGGCGTCTTTTACCTTCTTGTTGAAGCCCGCAAGATTGCGCACGCCCACGGCACTCATCAACTTGTAGCGTCGCTCCATCTCGGCCACGCACCAGCGCAGGCCGTTGGCGGCTTCGCGCATGTCGGTCACCACCGGTGCGAGCAGATGTGGAATGCCTTCGTAAACCGACAGCTCCAGCATCTTGGGATCAATCATCAACATCCGTACATCGCGTGCACTGGCCTTGTACAAAAGACTGAGCACCATCGCATTGACTGCCACGGATTTACCCGAACCGGTGGTTCCGGCCACCAGCAGATGCGGCATGCGGGCCAGATCGGCCACCGTGGGTCGCCCGGAAATGTTCTTGCCCAAGGCGAGCGTCAACGGACTGGCAGACTTGTCGTACTCCTTCGAGCGCAGGATGTCGGAGAGATAGATCGTCTCGCGGTTGGCGTTGGGGATTTCCAGACCAATCACGGATTTACCCGGAATCACATCGACCACGCGCACCGAGCGCACGCTCAGACCACGGGCAATGTCCTTGTCGAGACTGGAAATCTGACTGCCCTTGATGCCGGGTGCCGGCTCCATCTCGAAACGAGTGATGACCGGGCCGGGATAGACGCCGACCACCTGGCCTTCGATACGAAAATCCTTGAGTTTGAACTCGATCTGGCGCGACAGGGTTTCCAGGGCTTCCTCGGAATAGCCTTGCGGCTGTGGCTTGGGGTCATCCAGCAGGGACAGCGGCGGCAGTCCACCCTCGCTGCTGGGTGCGCCGGCAAACAGCGGCAACTGGTTTTCCCGATGTGCACGATCGCTCTTCTCCACCGGCAGCGGTGGCGGCTCGATCCGCACCTTTTCGCGCTTGGCCCGACGGATCTTTTCCTCGCGCCGGGTTTCGTCGCGCTCGGCCACGGCGGCGCGCACCCTGCGGCGTTCGCCGGAAGACCGCAGGCGTTGCCCGAACCAGGCAACCAGGGCCAGGACGATGCGCCCGATGCGATCCATGAGCGCAAACCAGGACAAACCGGTCGCAAGGGTCACGCCCAGCAGCAGCAGGCTGAGCGCGAACAAGGCCGCGCCCAGCGCGCCGAAGCCGCGCAGCAACGAGGTTCCGACCAATTGTCCAAGCAAGCCTCCCGCGCCAACTGGCAGGCCCTTCATGGCCTCGGGCGGATTGAGATGCGCCAGCGCCGAGAGGGCAACGAGGAAGGCAAAGACACCAATCAGGCGCAGCGCCGGAGTCAGCGCGGTTTCGCCCGCTTCCGGCTTTGGCCGGAGCGCGAACCAGACCAGATAACCCACCAGGATCGGCAGCAGATACGCACCGATGCCGAAAAAAGACAGCACGATGTCGGCAAAATATGCGCCGGTCACGCCACCGAAATTGTGGATCGGACCGACCACGCTGCCGGCGTGGGACCAGCCAGGATCGTCATCGTGGAAGCTCACCAGACAGGCGAGCAGATACAGCAGGATCGGCGCGATCAGCAGGATCAGGCTTTCCCGCCAGACCCGTTGCCGGCCGCCAATGCTCTTGCGGATGTCCTCTTGCGTGCGTGCCACCGGACCGGGCCGTCCCATCGTGTTCGATTCAGTCGGGGATTGTACCAGCCGAGTCACGGCTTCGAGCCCGGAAACGGCCCCGTCGGTGCCGCAAGGCGCTAGTCTTGTGCGAATGGCGTGGCCGCGTCTTGCCTGATGCGCCACCCGCCCCGATCTATCCCGCTCCCAACCCGTCATCAAACGAGAGTCCAACCATGAGCGAACCGCGCCACAGTCGTCTTCTGATCCTTGGATCCGGCCCTGCCGGCTATACCGCGGCGGTCTATGCGGCCCGCGCCAACCTCAAGCCGCTGCTGATTTCCGGCCTGCAGCAGGGTGGACAATTGACCACCACGACCGAGGTCGACAACTGGCCCGGCGATGCCCAGGGCGTGCAGGGACCGGAACTGATGCAGCGGATGCAGGCGCACGCCGAGCGTTTCGAGACCGAGATCGTGTTCGACCAGATCCACACCGCGAACCTGTCGGCACGACCGTTCCATCTGGTCGGCGACAGCGGCGCGTACACCTGCGATGCGCTCATCATCGCCACCGGCGCCACCGCCAAGTACCTCGGGCTACCCTCGGAGCAGGCCTACATGGGGCGTGGCGTCTCGGCCTGTGCCACCTGTGACGGTTTCTTCTTCCGCAATCAGGACGTGGCCGTCATCGGTGGTGGCAACACCGCCGTGGAGGAAGCGCTGTACCTCTCCAACCTCGCCAACAAGGTTTACCTGGTGCACCGGCGTGACAGTCTGCGGGCCGAAAAGATCATGCAGGACAAGCTCTTCGAGAAGGCCGCCGCGGGCAAGATCGAACTGGTCTGGAACCACACGGTCGAGGAGGTGCTCGGAGATGACGGCGGCGTCACCGGCATGCGCCTGCGTGCGACCAACGACGCAGCAACGCGCGAGATTGCGGTCAATGGATTCTTCGTCGCCATCGGCCATCACCCCAACACCGGCATCTTCCAGGGTCAGATCGACATGCGTGATGGCTACATTTCGATCCGTTCCGGTCAATCCGGAAACGCCACGGCGACCAGCATTCCCGGCGTCTTCGCGGCAGGCGATGTGGCCGATCATGTCTACCGCCAGGCGATCACCTCGGCCGGCTTCGGCTGCATGGCGGCGCTGGATGCGGACCGCTATCTCGAACAGCTCGACTGACGAACGGACACACACCGACATGGTGCGGGTCGCACATCGCGCAATTCCGCCTGCCGCGTCGGCGTGAACGGGTGCGACGCGATGAGCATTCATCTGCCAAGCCTGGATGCAGACCCGGCCGCACCGTTCCCGCCGGTGGAGGAAGCACTGCGGGAACCGAACGGCCTACTCGCGATCGGCGGGGACCTCTCGCCGCAACGCTTGCTGCGCGCCTATCGCGGTGGCATCTTTCCCTGGTATTCCCGTGGCGACCCGATCCTCTGGTGGTCGCCCGATCCGCGAGCCGTGTTCGAAACCGATGCCCTGCATCTCTCGCGCCGGTTCCGCCGCGACATGCGTAATCGCGACTGGAGCCTGCACGTCGATCGGGAATTCGACGCCGTGCTCGCGGCCTGCGCCAAGGTCCCACGTCGCGGCCAAGCCGGCACCTGGATCCTGCCCTCGATGCAGGCTGCCTACGCGCTCCTGCATCGCCTCGGACACGCCCACAGCATCGAAGTGCGCGATGCCTCGGACAGACTGATTGGCGGTGTCTACGGCGTGCATGTCGGTCCGGTATTCTGCGGCGAATCAATGTTCAGCCACGAAAGTGGCGCATCGAAGTTTGCCCTCGCCGGACTGTGTCGATTGCTCGCCGTGCGGGGTGTCCGCTGGCTCGATGCGCAGATGCACACACCGCACCTCGCCGCGCTTGGCGTTCACATGATTTCACGCGATGACTATCTGCAATGCCTCGACACGCCGACGACAGGAAGCCTTCCGTCCGCATCGTGGAGTGACTTCACACCCGGCGGGAAAGCATCGGATTTTGCCTGACTCGGTCGGCGTCCATGCAGCTCGATTCATGTCGCGCGTGACGAATATCCACCGTTCGTGGCAAAATGGTCGGCGGCCTTGATGCCTCAACCCCGATTGCAGAACGAATGTCCAAAGACGACTCCATCGAAATGGAAGGCGCGGTCCTCGAAACCCTGCCCAACACCATGTTCCGCGTGAAACTGGAAAACGGCCACGTCGTGACCGCACACATCTCCGGACGCATGCGCAAGAACTACATCCGCATCCTGACCGGCGACAAGGTCAAGGTCGAAATGACGCCCTACGATCTGACCAAGGGTCGCATCACCTACCGCATGCGTTGAACCCGCGCGAGCCGTGCCTGCCGGCGAAGCCAAGGCACTTTCGCACCCGCACGCCCAAATCGACCCGCGCCAGCGCAATCAGTCCTGTTTTGACGTCAGCGAGACGATCGCGGCCTGGGCCTCGTGCATGCGATCCGGGCCGCCTGCCTGTTTCTTCCCGGCCCGGCGCAAGCGCCGGAATATCGCGACGGCACGTTCGCGACGGCGGGTCAGGCCGTACCAGCCCGCGCACAGCAGCACGAAGGCCAGCAACAGCAACGGATTGGGGATATCCATCCGCATCGCCTGCCCTGCCGTCAATCCGCACAGCAGGCTGAACCCGGTCAGATGCAAGGCGGCGCGCGTCGGGCCGAAGCCGGCATCCTGCATGATGTGGTGGATGTGATCGTGCCCCGCCGAGAACGGCGAGCGGCCTTCCTGCAGACGACGCACGATCAGCACGAGGCAGTCCATCACCGGGATCGGCAACAGCCACAGGGCCAGGACCGGATTCACCGGATGCCCCGGGTTCTGGGTCAGACGGAAGCTCACCCAAGCGATCGCAAGACCCAACAGGGCACTGCCGGCGTTGCCGAGAAACACCTTGGCGCGCGGACGCCAGGGCAGGCGCATGTTCCAGGCAAGAAATCCCGTCAGTGCTCCGCACAGCACCGACAATCGCTCGGCCAGCAGCAGATTGCCGGCATAGAGGGCAGCGGCCATCAGCATCGTCAGGGCCGCAAGACCCAGCAACCCGCACAGGCCATCGGCGCCGTCGATCATGTTCAATGCGTTGATGATGCCGACGGTGGCAAAGATGGTGAACGGTACCGACAACCAGCCCAGCGACAGTTCACTCAAGCCGAACATCGGTCCGATCTGCTCCACCCGCACGTCGCCCCAAACGATGATGATCAGCGCCGCCGTGGCTTGCGCCAGGATGCGCCAGTACCAGCGCAAATCGCGCAGGTCATCCCAGACGCCGACCAGCACCAGCAGCAAGGCGGCGACACTGAAGGCAGCGGCGGAGGTAGAGCCGTGCTGGATGAAGAAGAACGCAGTGATGCAGGCCAGGAAGATCGCAATGCCGCCGGTCACCGGCGTCGGCGCCACATGATCCTTGCGCACGGTCGGATGATCCAGCAGATTCATGCGGATCGCCAGGGGTTGCAGACCCCACAACAACGCTGCCGTGATCACGAGCGCCAAACACGCTCCGGTTGGATCGACCCCCAACATGTCCGCCCCCCACCGATTCAGACACAGGTCACACTTTTGCGATGGCTGATTGTTAGCACACTGCCGCCCTCCATGACTAGCCCCAAACGCATGTGGACATCGAACAGGCCAAAATCGTACGGCGAGCACCAGCGCCGCAGTCCAGAGACTCCGATTGGATTCGTGCACGACTCCCGCATCGATGCCACCACGCACGCACTCACGAAGTCGCTGTGGACGCGGTCGTGGCAAGCCGATGACGCGCACTGCGCACAGCGCGGCTTGCCAGAGATCGAATTCGGCGCGAAGCGCCGAGCGGGCATCGGAAAATGATGCGCATTCGCGGGTGCCGGGAACCATCGTCGGCGGATGCAAGCGGCGAACGCGCAAAAGCCGCCCGGCGCTGCCGGGCGGCACACCGTACTATGAAACGCGGTGTCGACTCAGAGTGGCTGGACCTGGTCGGCCTGGTAGCCCTTCGGTCCCTGGGTCACGACGAAGGACACCTTTTGCCCTTCCTTCAATGACTTGAAGCCGGAGCCCTGGATGGCCCGGAAGTGCACGAAAAGATCCTCACCGCCCTCACGGCTGATGAACCCAAACCCCTTGGCGTCGTTGAACCACTTGACTGTGCCGGTCTGACGATCGGACATGATGAAACTCCTGAAACATTGAATGGACGTTGTTACCCGATGCTCGGGACTGGGGTTGCAGGGCTACGCGACGCGAAGCGGTGGGCGGATCATCCCGATCCTGCGACACCGGGCCACGGTGCATTGTGGCCCATGCAAACACAGCGGCCCCCTTATACACTTTTTCGGTTTTTCACGCATCCACGCATTCGCGCCGGAACCTTCCGGTCCCGGCGCGACGGTTCGACCTTGTACTGCCGATCAGTTGGAAAGACGACGCTTGCGCGCGCGCAAACCTTCGTGCACGACTCGCGCCTTGGCCTCGTACTGCATCGCCAGCACGCGCACCACGTAGCTGTGGTCGCGACTGTGACGGATGCGCTGGATCCGGCCGAGCAGGTCGGCCTCGGCCTGTTCGATCTGGGTGACTTGATCGAGGCGGATCGCCTTGAGGCCGCCGCGCAGGGCGGTATAGGTGGCGTTGACGTGCGCAACCCATTCGGCGGAACCGGTGGCCCGCTTGGCCGCACGCGACTTGCCGCTGGCGGGCTTCACTTCCTGGGTGAGTTCCTGCAACAGGGTGGATTTGGCCTCCGCCATGCGCCGGAACAGCTTGCTCAGCTCACTGTCTTTGACCTCATCCGCAGCCTCGGCGTAGAAATCGACGCCCTCGCGGCTGGCTTCGATCAATTCGGGGAGAATGTCCAGTGCTTCGCTCATGAGACCTCCTGCATGGCGGATGATATGAACCCGCGCCCATGCGCCACGCACGGGTGGCACTGACAGGAGCCGGGGAATGGACTGCCGCTTGCGCTCGGCGCTGGGCAATGGCGGAACTTTACTCCGTGGCACATAAAAACTTCGTTATTTTTGCCCATCGGTCCTCACCTGACCGTACAGCAAAACCATAAAACAATGAGATAGACAACATCGTTCATGGAAAATCTCAACTTCAACCCACCCGACAGCGCCGGATCGCCACCTCGGCGCCGACCTCAGGCGATCGTCGTGGGTGGCGGACCGGCCGGTTTGATGGCGGCGGAGGTCCTTGTGGCAGGCGGGATGCACACACAGGTGTTTGACGCCATGCCTTCGGTCGGGCGCAAGTTCCTGCTCGCCGGCAAGGGCGGTCTGAATCTCACCCATTCGGAGCCACTGACGGCATTCATCCCGCGCTACGGTCAGGCCGCACCGATGGTCGCCGGCTGGCTGGCGCGGTTCGGCCCCCGGAGCCTGCGCGAATTTGCCACCGGACTCGGCTTTGATACCTTCGTCGGCAGCTCCGGCCGGGTATTTCCCGCCGACATGAAGGCCGGTCCGATGCTGCGCACCTGGTTGCGGCGCTTGCGCGATGCCGGAGTCGAATTCCGTGTCCGGCACCGATTCACCGGCTGGGATGCCCAAGGTGCGCTGGAGTTTTCCGCTCCCGACGGGGTGCTGTGCATCAAGCCGGACCTGGCGGTGCTGGCCCTGGGCGGCGGCAGTTGGGCCAAGCTGGGCTCGGATGGCCGTTGGATCGAGCCGCTGGCCGCTGCCGGTGTCGGAATCGCACCCTTGCGCCCGGCCAATTGCGGCTTCGACTGCGGCTGGAGCGAAGGTTTTGCCGAACGCTGTCAGGGCCAGCCACTGAAATCCATCGCCGCGCGTCCTTCCGGCGCGTCGATCTGGCGTCGTGGCGAACTGATGCTGACCCGGGACGGGATCGAAGGCAGCCTCGTCTATGCCCTCTCCGCTTCCCTGCGCGACGCGCTGGAGCGTGACGGCACGGCCATCCTCGAACTGGATCTGATGCCCGACCGGAGCCTCGAACAGATCCGCAGCACGCTGTCGCTGCCGCGCGCGACCCGCTCGCGCAGCGAACACTGGCGTCGTCGCCTCGGCCTGAGTGGTGTCCGTGCCGGCTTGCTGCTCGAACGCCTGGCGCGGGATGCCTGGGACGACCCCGAGGCAGTATCCAACGCAATCAAATGCCTGCCGCTCAAACTGCACGCGACACGACCACTCGACGAGGCCATCAGCAGTACCGGCGGGATCCGCCTCGATGCGGTGGACGAACGACTGATGCTGCGTGCACGTCCCGGCTGCTTCGTCGCCGGGGAAATGCTCGACTGGGAGGCCCCGACCGGCGGCTATCTTCTGACCGCGAGCTTTGCCAGTGGCGTGGTCGCGGCCGAAGGCGCGCTGGCATGGTGGCGGGAGTGCGGCCATGCACTGTGATGCCTGGGACGAAGGGCGCTGCCGTTCCTGCAGCCTGACCCAGCATCCCTATGCCGCGCAGCTGGCCGGCAAGCTCGCGCAGGCGCGTGCCCTGCTCGATCCGCTCGGTCCGATCGACTGGCTGGAACCGGCAGCGAGCCGCGAATCAGGCTTTCGCAACAAGGCCAAGATGGTCGTGGGCGGCAGCGTCGAGCATCCAAGCCTCGGGATCCTCGACGGCAACGGCCTGGGCGTGGACTTGACCGATTGCCCGCTCTACCCCGAGCCGATCCGTGCCTGCTTCCCGGCACTGGCTGAATTCATCAGCCGCGCGAGACTCGTGCCCTACGATGTGCCGGGGCGTCACGGCGAACTGAAATACCTGCTGCTCACGCTTGCCGAACACAGCCGTGAACTGATGCTGAGATTCGTGCTGCGCTCGACCGAGTCGCTGCCTCGCATCCGCAAGCACCTGCCGCACTTGCAGGCCACCCTGCCCGACCTGCGCGTGATCTCGGCCAACCTACAACCCGAGCACAAGGCCATCCTCGAAGGCGAACAGGAAATCCTCCTGAGCCGGGACGAAGCGTTGCCGATGCAGGTCAACGACATGACCCTTTACCTGCGCCCGCGCAGCTTTTTCCAGACCAACAGCGCGGTTGCGGCAATGCTCTATCGCCAGGCCCGCGATTGGGTCGCGGAAATCGATCCACCGGCGCTGTGGGACCTGTATTGCGGCGTCGGCGGTTTCGCCCTGCATTGCAGCGATGGCATCCGCACCGTGATCGGCATCGAACTCTCCGCCGAAGCGATCGCCAGCGCTCGTCGAAGCGCCGCGGCGCCGGGGCTGGCGAATCTGCATTTCGAAGTCGCCGACGCGACCGCATGGGTCGAGGCCGCAACTGCATTGCCGCCCTTGCTCATCGTCAATCCACCGCGCCGTGGCCTCGGCTCGCGCCTGTGCCGGCGATTGCGCCACAGCGAAGTGCGCCACATCGTCTATTCCAGCTGCAACGCCGTCAGCCTTGCCCGCGACATTGCCGAACTGGACGACTTCAGACCGACTCGTGCGCGCCTGTTCGACATGTTCCCGCAGACGGCGCATGGCGAGCTGTGCTGCCTGCTCGAACGCACGCCGACGGCCTGAATCCTGACCGATGCGTCCAGGAACCCCCGAACACGCCGTCATGGGCCCTCGGCTTGTTCGCACGATGCCGAATCAGTATGATGCACGGCCCTCGTGCGGTGCCGTACGGCGCACGAGA
>WBZR01004914.1_pt1 | contig 10597 bp, 3 predicted proteins | sample 5204231 | NCBI WGS metagenome assembly WBZR01 (sample SAMN12412403, study PRJNA552823) | activated sludge metagenome | isolation source: activated sludge from anammox sidestream of wastewater treatment plant... | place: USA: Virginia | collected 2017-08
TCGGCCGGGCAGTTGTCAAACTGCGGCGGCACGGTGTCGGTCACATTGCCGGTGGCAACGCAGAAGTTCGAATTGCCGCAGCAATCCGACGCGGTGATAGTGATCTCCAGCGGGGCCGGGCACTCCAGTATCTCACAGACGTACACGAAGCCGCTGACGTGATACAGAGTCGAATCCTTCGGGTCCTGTTCGACGCAGAACCACGGGTCATCGATGTAGCCAAACGGCCCATCCGCCGAGACGCTGATCGCATCACAGAAGAATTGACCATCGCCGCCGGCCATCAGCTTTCCGTTGTTGCAGGAATCGCAACCCTTGAGATCGAGACAGAGGTCGCGAATCTCGGCGGAGAACTCAACTTCGGCACAGCATAGGTCGCCTCTGAGGAGGTCGAAAACCTCAGTGTCGTCGGCTATGCAGGACACGAACTGCGGCGGCGTGGCGTCGTTCAACGTGATCATCTGGGTGCACGTTGAGGTGTTGCCACACGCATCCGTCGCGGTCCAGGTGCGGATGATGAACGGATTGACCGGCTCGGTTCCACCGGCCAACGGATCGCCGCCACCGCCCATTTCCTCGCTGTCCTCGTAGGACACATCGGTGGCGTTGGAGCAACTGTCAAACACCTTGGGGAAGCCGGTGATCTTCGGATCGGGCAACTGACCGCAATCCAGGACGTAATCCGGCGGGCAGTCGATCTGAGGACCGGTTTCGTCGCTGACCGTGAGGTTCAGGATCAGCGGCTTGGCAGCCAGACCGCAGCAATCCTCGGCATGGATCTGGAGCTGGGCGGTGTATTCACACGCATTGAACGGGAGATTGACGAAAACCGCGCCCCAGATGGCCGAGCCATCCTCGGCCACGCCGTAGTCGTCAATGATGAGGTTCATGTCGAGCGACTGGGCGCTGACCGTCTTGGGCTCCACGCAGCAATCGGTGATGTTCGCGTGGAACTCGAAGTAGCCGACACACTGCTGATCGACGATCACCGGGGCAGGATCCTCGCCGGTGATGACCGGGGCAAGGGTGTTCTGCACGATGATGACCTGCTTGCAGGTGGCGGTGTTGTCGAAGGCGTCGCGGGCCTCGTAGATCCGGACGATGATCAACGGCGTATCACAGCCGTCGCCGGAACTGATGAACTCGTCGAGGAGGTTGATCTCGACGAAGCCGCAATCATCGGAAGCGGAGCCGCCAATCATTTCGAACTCTTCGAGATTCGTCGAGGGCGGAGGCACCTCGGCGTCGCATTCGACGAAGATCGTCTCCGGACACATGATGACCGGCCGGACGGTATCGACGAAGCAGAGCGTCTGGACGCAGGAGCTGGAATTGCCGCATGCATCCGTTGCCGTCCAGGTGCGGAAGACGCACGGCGGATCGGCCTGCTCTTCGTCGCTGTACTCGATCACGATCTCCTCCGGTTCGGAGCAGTTGTCCGTCGCGTTGGCCACGCCGGTGAGTGACGGATCGATGTCGGAGCCGCAGGGCAACTTCACGTTGTCCGCCGGGCATACGATCATCGGAGGCGTGCTGTCGGAGATGGTCGCGTCGAAGTTCTCCATCGCCGAATTGCCGCAGCAATCCGTCGCGGTGACGGTGACCCTGACATCGGCCGAGCAACCCACCAGGTCGAGGACCTCGACGGTGCCGGTGACGATCAGCGAACCCTTGCCCTGGTTGACGGAGAAGTCCACCAGGCCGAGGGTACCGCCCATTGCGGATGCGTCGACGCTGACCGAGTCGATCAAGTCGATGCAGCAGTTGTCGGTGACGCTGACGTAGAACTCCACCAGGCCGTCACAGGTCTCTCCGACGTTTCCATAGGCCTTGCCGGAAATGACCGGGGGCGTGGTGTCGGAAACGGTGATGGTCTGCGTGCAGCTTGCGGAGTTGCCGCAGGCGTCCTGGGCCGTCCAGGTTCGGACGATGAAGAGATCGCCCTCGCACTTGCCCGGCGTAACCTCATCGGAGTACTCGGGGAAGATCTTCGAAGAGCAATTGTCCTTCACGGACGGGAAACCGGTGTTTTGAGGATCGGTGGATTCGTCGCACTCTATTGAAGCATCCTTGGGACAGAAGATCTCCGGAGGCGTATCGTCACTGAGCGTGGCCGTCGCGGAGCAGCAACCGCCGCTTCGCGGGACGCCGGTGCAGAAGTTTCCGCAGCAATCGTAGGCGCCGACTTCGACACGGATGTCGGCCGAACAGCCTCCGGTGACCTGGTACACGACGCTACCGTCAATGCGGTACTCGTTCGGGCCCAGTTCCGTTGCCTTCCAGGTGGGCGAGCCGACCGGCGAGGCCGAACCGTCAGAGACGAACGTGTTGACGAAGATGCTCTTCAGGTCGAGACAGCAGTTGTCGCTGATCGTCGCCGAGAAGGTGACAACGCCTTCGCAGTTGGCATCGACGCTGCCGCCGTCGGCGGAGCACTCGGAGACAACCGGGGGCGTCGTATCAACAACCGTGATGGACTGCGAGCACTGGGCCGAATTGCCGCAGGAATCGGTCGCCGTCCAGATGCGGAAGATCGAGTACTCGGACTCGCACTTGCCCGGGAAGATTTCATCGTCGAAATCCAGGATCACTTCGCTGCAGGCATCGAAAGTCTTGGGCGTGCCGGTGACCTTGGGATCGGTGCTTTCGTCGCACTGAATCTGAATCGAGCTGGGGCAGTCAAGCTGCGGCGGGGTGTTGTCGAAGGTCAGCTCGCCGGTGGCGATGAGCGCCGTCGTAACCTGGGCACCCTGGAAGCTCAGCGTCGAAGGAAGTGCACCGCAACTGGTGAAGTCGATTCCCGGTGAAGGGGCGCTGCAATCAGCGACCTCGCTGATCGTGAAGCTGAGGATCGCCAGGAGGGCATCGCCTTCTCGCGGCGCGAGGCCGGGGCCCCACGGCTGCGTACAGGCATTCATGGGGTTCGGCGGAATCGCCACGCCGCCGGACAGACCCAGCAGGGCCGTGTTGGCCGTGCAGGAGCCGAGGGCGCTGGCAATGTTCGACGGAATGTGGACGAAGAACGGACCGACGCCGCAGGGCGGATCCACTGCGCCCTGGCACTCGGTGTAGCAGCTATCAACACCGTTAAAGGTCAAGTTGACGCTGTCGTACGAAAGGAAGGCTGAGAATCCGGTGACCGGATTGATCAGGTTTCTCATCCAGACTTCGACCTGAATCGTATCGCCCGGATCGCCGGCGCACCGCGGAACCTCGAGGCTCAGGGTGTTCGGAGGCGTCGGGTCGCAGGCATCGCCGATGCCGTCATGGTCCAGATCGATCTGATCCGGATTGAACACCATCGGGCAGTTGTCGTTGCAGTCGAGATGACCGTCGCCATCGCTGTCGATGTCCGGGCTGCCGCAACCGCAGATGCCGGGAGCGATCTTATCGGGATCCTCCGGGCAGCCGTCGCAGGCATCGCCCACGCCATCGCCGTCGGTGTCGGTCTGATCGGAATTGGCATCCATCGGGCAGTTGTCGCACTGATCGCCGACACCGTCCGAATCAGCGTCTTCCTGGAACGGGTTGGCCTTGTCGGGGCAGTTGTCCACGCAGTCAAGGATGCCGTCGGTATCGATGTCACCGACGTCGGGGACGCCGCAGCCACAGGTGCCGGGATCGGTCTTGTTCGGATCCATCGGGCAGCCGTCACAGGCGTCGCCGACACCATCCATGTCAACGTCGGCCTGATCGGGGTTGAAATCGTTCGGGCAGTTATCGCAGAGATCGCCGACACCGTCGGTGTCCGCATCTTCCTGGCCGGGGTTGGCATCCATCGGGCAGTTGTCAATGCAGTCGATATGACCGTCGGAATCGGTATCGCCGGTTTCGACGTTTCCGCAACCGCAGACGCCGGGATCGGTCTTGTTGGGATCTTCCGGACAGCCGTCGCAGGCATCGCCGACGCCGTCACTGTCGGTATCGAGTTGCTTGGGGTCGGCATCATTCGGACAAATGTCGCAGGCATCGCCGATGCCGTCGGAGTCCGCATCTTCCTGACCGGGATTGGCATCCATCGGGCAGTTGTCGCAGGCGTCGCCGACGCCGTCGGAATCGCCATCTGCCTGATCACTGTTGGAAGTATCAGGGCAGTTGTCGCAGACATCGCCGACGCCATCGGAGTCGGCATCTTCCTGACCGGGATTGGCAATCATCGGGCAGTTGTCGCAGACGTCGCCGACGCCGTCGGAGTCGCCGTCTTCCTGACCGGGGTTTGAATCGTTGATGCAGTTGTCGAAGCAATCCTGAATGCCGTCGCTGTCGGAGTCGGCGTTTTCATCGACGCCGCAACCGCAGTTTCCGGGCTCGGTCTTGTTGGGATCGAGCGGGCAGCCGTCGCAGGCGTCGCCAGTCCCGTCGCTGTCGGCGTCGTCTTGATTCGGATTGGCGTCGTTCGGGCAATTGTCGCAAACATCACCCACGCCGTCGGAGTCGGCATCTTCCTGGCCGGGATTGGCATCGTCCGGACAGTTGTCGCAGGCGTCGCCCACGCCGTCGGAATCGGTGTCTTCCTGGCCGGGGTTGGCATCATTCGGGCAGTTGTCTTCGTTGGCGCAGATGCCGTCGCTGTCGGCATCGTTCTCGGTGTCACCGGGGCAGGGATCGCAAACGTCGCCGAGGCCGTCTGAGTCGGCATCTTCCTGACCGGGATTAAAGATCGTCGGGCAATTGTCCACATCGCCGCAGATGCCGTCCGAGTCGGCATCGTTGTCCGGGTCATTCGGGCAGGCATCGCAGACATCGCCGATTCCGTCGGAGTCGGCATCTTCCTGACCGGGATTAAAGATCGTCGGGCAATTGTCCACGTCGCCGCAGATGCCGTCAGAATCGGCGTCGTTGTCCGAATCGTTCGGGCAGGCATCGCAGACATCGCCGATTCCGTCGGAGTCGGCGTCTTCCTGATTGGGATTGGCATCATTCGGGCAGTTGTCGCAGGTATCGCCGAGGCCGTCGCCGTCCGCGTCTTCCTGACCGCTGTTGGCGACGAAAGGACAATTATCGCAGGCGTCACCAATGCCGTCGGTATCGGAATCCGGCGGAATGCAGCACACGCGAGGAGAAGCGGTGTTGCGCGGCGCCGGCAGGGCGACCGTAAAGTCGGCCCCGTTGTTGTCGGTATCGACGCAGCCGGCGCCATTGCGAATGGCGGCGGTCGCGGCGGCCAGTGCGCCGGTGGCGCCAGCGCCTTCGAAACAGTTGGCGGTGCCGTAGCCGACGAAGTCGACGAGACCCGCCGTCATCGACGTGACCGGGCAGCCTGTCCCGAACGCGATCATCGTAGTCGTATTGAGGAGGGCGACCTTGCCACTGTTGGCGTTCATGCCGATGGCGCCCGAGACATCGGCGGTCGGCAGATTGGCGCCGATGGCGCCGCCTGCCTCGGCCACGAGGAAGTAGCCGCCCGCGGCGATGGAGCCTGACAGGTCGGTTTTCTGCCAACCGGTTCCGGCTGAGGACGTATACTGAACGGACCAGCCCGTCAGATCGACGGTGGTCGTTCCACGGTTGTGGAGTTCGATGAAGTCATTCTTGAAGGTAGCGCCGGTTCCGCCGCCTGCTCCATAGACCTGGCTGATGCGAATGTCGGGCGCACCGGCGAAAGTCTGCGACGTCACGGCTGCGACGCAGGTGAGCGCGGCGCAGATGGACACAATACAAGTTCTCAGTCTTCGCGAAAGCTTCATCTCTTCATCTCCTCGTAAATCATTCCCGAATCCGTGGGGGGCGCACATTGCGTGACGCCGCGAGCCTCCTGGTACAGAGTCCCCCAAAGACAGTTCGTTCAAAACAAGTAACTCCGTTGTGATGGCGCTCCCTTGCAGCGTTAAAACGAGAGTGGCGCGATGGCCGAACTCCCCCGACGAATTCACACAAACTTGCCGGCCACAGGCAAGAGTTGGATCGTTATAAACGACTTCCGTCCCGAATCTGCAATCAGCAGTATGCCATAAGGGCTCGTTCGGTTCAATCCCCCCCAGCCCGAATATGGCGCTTCGACCTCCCCCAATAGGAGGGGTGCGCGATTTTTTTGGGCTACGATAATCAATCCACGAAGAAGGCATTAAGAGCCTTCGCAACGGCGCAACGGCCATTCCCTTGACGATTCCAGGCGGGGCACGGTAGATTTCCGCCGGAAATATTTACCTCTGGAAACTTTTTCGCCAAGTCAGGTGTCAATTCCTATCATGTATATTTGGTAGACGCAACTCAGGTGGCCGGGCCCCGACTTTGCCGTCGAAGAGCGACGAGGCTGGATGTTGGTCCCAGGTGCATGCGATGGGGCGCCTTGTCGATGATACAAGATCGCGCGCACCATCATGAGCGGGCTTCCGGATTTTCGGGGTGGAGTAAAACGAAAAACGGGGTCCCCCAATGGCATTCGTATCGGACTGTTACGAGTACCATCGTGTCACGCGACGCGTCCACCACATTTGAAGATTCGTTGTCCCGGAGTCATCGTCGGCGGCGCAGCGCAGCGGGGTTGCCGGGTCGTAAAATGCTTGACGACCCGCCTCCAAGGAGCTAAGCTGATAATCAGTTATGCTTAGGAGTGCGAAGCGCAATTCCTCTCGCCATCGCTTCGTCATGGGGTTAAGGTACCGTTTCACGCCGCCGCTTTGGCGTCGTCTTATGTCTTGCGTATTCGCTCGCGCATTTTTTTGGAGGCTTTGTGATGGCCGGTATTGATCGTATTGCCAAAATGATGGGGGTTACTTTTGCCGTCGCAATGATGCTCGGCCTCGCGTCTCCTCAGGTCGTGCGCGCCGTTGACGTGGACATGGACGGCGTCGACAGCTCGATTGACTGCGACGACAACGACAACACGGTCGGCGCGCCGGAACTTCGCTACGCCGACGCCGATGGCGATGGATTCGGCGACCCGAGCGACTCGAGCATCGTCTGTCCGGGCGACCCGCTCTACAACGCGGACAACGACCTCGACTGCGACGACACCGATCCCAACTATCCCGACTTTATTCCCGTCGATATGGACATGGACGGCCTTGGCAACAGCAGCGACATCGACTTCGGCTGCCCGAATCAACCCGGCTTTGCTGATAATGCGGATGACTGTGATGACACCGACGCCTTGATCGGCGGCGTCGAGCCGCGATTTGCCGATGCCGACGGCGATGGATTCGGTGAGGGCGCGGCCGTGGATGCCTGCCCGAACGATCCGGCCTTTGCCGACGTCGGCGGCGACAACTGCCCGGCCGTTGCAAATCCCGGTCAGGAAGACGCGGACGGTGACGGTGTCGGCGACGCCTGCGACGGCTGCCCGAATGATCCCGGAAAGGTCGCTCCCGGTGTTTGCGGTTGCGGCGTGGCGGATACCGACAGTGACGGCGACGGCACTCTCGATTGCAACGACGGCTGCCCGGATGATGCCGCGAAGGTTGCCCCCGGCGATTGTGGCTGCGGCGTGGCCGACACCGACAGTGACGGCGACGGCACTCCCGATTGCAACGACGGCTGCCCCGATGATGCCGCGAAGGTTGCCCCCGGCGATTGCGGCTGCGGCGTGGCCGACACCGACAGTGACGGCGACGGCACGCCCGATTGCAACGACGGCTGCCCCGATGATGCCGCGAAGATCGCGGCCGGCGCCTGTGGCTGCGGCGTGGCCGATACCGACAGTGACGGCGACGGCACTCCCGATTGCAACGACGACTGCCCCGATGATCCCAACAAGATCGCGGCCGGCGATTGCGGCTGCGGCGTGGCCGACACGGATGCGAACGGCAACGGCGTGTCTGACTGTTTAGAGACGGAGCCGCCGCCCCAGACAACACCCGATTGTGGTGCGACGGGCGGCGCATGTGGCCCCGGCACGGCGATGATGGCCCCGCTGCTCTTCAGCGGGATCTTCGGCCTGCGACGCAGACGACGCCGCTAAACAACGACTCTCCAAGGCGTTTTAAGAACGCACAATCGACCCATCGCCCGACGAGCTTCATTGCTCGCCGGGCGATTTTTATTGGGTCGGAGCAATCGCCATCAACGCCGCGCGAATGACATCGCGAATCCGACGCCATCCTGGCGACGGGTGATTCTCGGTCGTTCGAGAAAATAGAAGCGCGACAAGTTCAGGGTCACTTCTCCGCGGGATAGAATGAGATAGCTCGGAGGGGGGCTATGTTCATCCATCGTTGCGCTTATCGCGCGGCCATTTCCGTGGCCATGCTGTTGCCCGCGGCCTGCGACGGGAGGCTCGATTTTGCGCAATACGGGCTTCCATTGGATCGCTTCGGCGTCAACGCCAGCCTGAGATCGGCCTGCGCGAATCTCGGAGGCGGGCAGTCGATGCCGGATGACGTGATCCTGGCACTGATCGATGAGGTCGATCGATTCCGTCAATCGGGTGTCGCGCGAAGCCAGATTCTCCAGGCCGAAATCCACGCATGCCTCGGCGGCTGTGAGCAGGCCTGCCATGCGAACCCCGCCCTGTGCTCGGGCAGCACACCGGTGAACTGCCTGCCCTACTGCGTCACCTGCATGGAGGCGATCGTCGATCAGGTGTACCAGCCCTAAGTTATCGATGCGCGGCGCTCCGTCTGATATTTCGCATTTCCATCGCAGCCCTCGGCCAGGCACACGTCCGCTATTGCCGCATACATCAAGCCGTCCCAGCGATCGCCCGATGGTCAGATCGGCGGGTCTGCGCGCTGTAGTCCGCCGTGATTGCCAGCAGACTGACGAGGAGTCGAGCGTCATGACAAATCCAGGATCACAAGACCGGCCGAGCGACGACTTCTCGGAGGTTAAAGAGCAATACAAAGAAGCCGAGGGCGCCCGGCAAGACTACGAGGCCAAGCGCGCGAAGCTGGTCGAGATGCAATACAAGTTGCAGGCCATGAAGCTTCAGGCGGCCGCGGCCGAGGAAGAGCTGCGAAGCCTCGAAAACTTCAGCATGACCGGGCTGCTCTCCAGTCTTCGCGGCGATCGGCAGGAGCGCACCGAAAGAGCTCGCGACCAGTTGCATCATCTTCAAACACAGTTCGACGCCGCGCTCGACGCGTTCACATCGCTCGAAGCGCAGGTGGCGGAATTGGAGAAACGCGTCGAAGCGGGCGACCAGGCGCGCATTCAATACGAGGCCGCCTTCGCCGCCAAACTTCGTCAGGCCGAGGTCGGCGCCGGCGAATCGGCGGACCGGCTGGGCGTCGTCTCCGCGGAACTCACGCAGCTCACCAGGCAGGCGGAGCTTCTTAAGAAGGCAGGCAAGGCGGGCGACGAGGCCCGGCGCGGTCTGCTCGAAGAGATCGAGACGCTCAGCACCATGGGCCGATGCCGCGTCGCCGAGGGCCACCGCGCCATCTCCATGCTCATGAATACGGCGCTCAAGGCGACCTACGACCAGTGCGCCGGTCGCGTCCGACAGGGATGTCGTCGATTCGCCACGCGCTATGCCGAGGCACTGGGGCCCGACGGAATTCGCGACGAGGACGGCACCCGGGAGATGCGCGAGACGCTGACGCGAATCGGCAATCAGTTCGACAGGAACTGGTTCTTCTCAACGGAGCAGTTTAACTCCAACGGCTTCGTGCTCATGATTCTTGAGAGTGCAAACATGCTCCTGGAGTGCAAGCAGAACGAGGCGACGGAGAAGATCGCACTGCTCAAGGAAGAGCGACGCAGCCTTGTGGAGGGTTGAGCCCCCCACTCATCCCGCATCCCGGTTACGGACAGTCACGTATTCGGTGGAGGACGATGCTCCTCCAGCGACTCGATCGATCGCGGCCAGTCATCCTTCAGCAGGCGCGAAAGCGATCGGTCCGCCAGAACCTTGCCCCCCACCTGACATCGGGCGCAGTAGTTCGTCTCATTCTCGGCATATCTGATGCGCTGGATCGCAGTGCCACAGACCGGGCACGGCAGTCCGTAGCGCCCATGCGCGGCGAAGTCGGGCCGAAACGCGGTGATGTCACCAGCCCCGGGAAAGCGACCGGCAAATTCCTGGCTAAGCGCGGCGGTCCATTCGGACAAAACGCGAATCGTCGCGGCATGCAGCGCGGCGATCTCGTCATCATTTAGTTTCTGCGTCCATTTGACCGGCGACAGGCGCGCCGCGTGGAGAATCTCGTCGGAGTAAGCGTTGCCGATGCCGGAAAAGAGCCGGGGATCGGTGAGTGCGCGCTTCAGCGTGTGGTTCTCGCGGCGCAATGCCCCGGCGAAGGCGTTCAAGTCAGCGGTCAGCGGTTCCAGGCCGCCGGGGTTGTGCGCGGAAAGGGCGGCGCGGCCCGCGACGAGGTGCAGGGCGGCGCGGCGTTTGGTGCCGGCTTCGGTGATGACCAGTCGGCCGTCGGGAAAATCGAACACGGCGAGGGCGATCTTGCCCGGGGGCTTGGCGTCAGAGGCGAGCCAGCGCAGGCGACCGGCGATCATGAGATGAATCACGAGGTGCAGATCGCCGTCGAGGCCCAGCACGATCCGCTTCCCCAGTCGCGACACGGCGATGACGGTTCGGCCATTGGCCGCTTCCAGGGGCGGGTCCACGGTTCGCAGGAGAAACGAGCTGAGCACGCGGACATTCACCAGCGGACGGCGGATGACGCGTTCACGCAACGCACCACAGTAGAGCTCGATGTCGGGC
>WBZR01004915.1_pt1 | contig 10596 bp, 8 predicted proteins | sample 5204231 | NCBI WGS metagenome assembly WBZR01 (sample SAMN12412403, study PRJNA552823) | activated sludge metagenome | isolation source: activated sludge from anammox sidestream of wastewater treatment plant... | place: USA: Virginia | collected 2017-08
CGCGCCAACGTCCCGGATCGCGCGTGCGCGCTCGTCCAGCGCCTCCACCGCGTACCGCCGGCCTCCGACCCTGAGCACGTAGCTGCCTCGCGGGCCGTCCCTGCGAGCGGAAATCACTTCGTGCGTCCTGCCGATCGTGAGCCGCCCGACGGAAGCGCCGCCCGCATCGTCGAGCCGCGCCTCCACGGGTGACCCGCCGTCCACCGATGCAACGTCGCCGTCGAGCGTGACCACGAACGTTCGGCCTTCGAGTTCCACGAAATACCGGCTCATGACGCGCTCGCGGGGTGAAGGACGGCGACCGTTTCCACGTGTGCGGTCTGCGGAAACATGTCGAACGAGTCGAGCGTATCCACCTCCCATGACGGAAGGCGCGCGAGGTCGCGCGCGAGTGTAGCCGGGTCGCAACTGACGTACACCAGCGCTGACACATCCCGAGCCGCGCGCTCGATAGCCGCGCTGACGCGCGCATGCAGTCCCGCGCGCGGTGGATTCACGACGACCACGTCGGCGGGCAGCACCTCTTCGATCACGTCCTCGACGCGAGCGGCAATCGCCCGCGACGGCCTGCCCAGCCGGGCGGCCGCGTGGGCGGACGCCTCGGCGTCGAGCTCGATCGCGGCGACCGCCATGCCGCTGACATGGAGCGCCGCCGCAAGGGTGCCGATTCCGGAATAGGCGTCAACCACGCGCTTTGCGCCCGTCGCCTTCACCGTGGCCTCCACGTGCTGGAGCAATGCGTGCCCAACCGGCGGATTGACCTGGGAAAACGACGCGTCGGGCGAACCCTCCACGCCCCCACTGACGCGGCGGCGACGGCCGCCATCGGGCACCCACCACGCCGCCACTGACTCCGGGAGCGCTGCGGCGAAGCGCGTCACACCAGGCCAAGCCGCGCCGCCCTCCACAACCACCGAGCCACGCCCTTCCGCCGCGCCGACGGTCAGCCGCAGCGCGGCGCCGGAGGGAAGGAGGTCTACCACCGACCCCCGCAGGTCGCCCCAGAGCGCCATCACGTCCTCACGGGCAATCCAGCAGTCCTCCAGGGGGAAGATGTCGTCGCCGTCGCAGCGATGAAAACCACCCTTCCATCCGTCCGGCCCGTGCCTCAGCGCAAGCGAAACCCTCTGGCGGTACCGCCAGGCGTCACCGGCCGCGTGCATCGTTGGCAGCGCCACGTCACGCCGCCCTATCCGGCGGATATTGTCTCTCACGATCGTCTGCTTGGCGACGCGCTGCGCCGCGAGACTCATATGCTGCAACTGACACCCGCCACACCGATCGCGGGTATAGTGCGCGCACCTGGGCTCGGCGCGCTGATCGCTCGGGCGCTCGATCCCCTCGACCCGCCCACGCGCGAACCGGCGGCCACGCTCTATGCGCACCTGCACGCGGTCGCCCGGGGCGGTCCTGGGAACGAAGACCACCAGGCCATCGTGACGCGCTATTCCGTCGCCGCCGGCTGCGATTGACTCGATGTCGAGCGTTGCAAGTTCGCTCACAAGCAGCGCATCCCGTCGCGCCTGGCAGCGCGCACCCACGCCGACTCCACTGCTGACGCCGCCCCGGTTGTGGCCGCGGCGCGCCCGCCAGCGCTATCGCGCCGCGCCGTGAGCGCCGCTGCGATCGCCGCGCGCCGCAGCTCTTCCTCCGACGGCCTGGCTTCCAGCAACCCCGGCAGGCGCCGTTCGAGCCACTGGATGTCAACCGCGCCGGCACGGAACTCCGGATCTTCCATCACCCGCAGGTGGAACTCGCGTGAGGTCTCGATACCGTCCACCACCAGTTCCAGCAGGGCTCGATGCATTCGGGCCACCGCCTCCTCACGCGTGGCGCCCCATACAACCAGTTTCGCGAGCATCGGATCGTAGTGGAGTCCCACGACCGACCCCGCCTCGACGCCGCTGTCCCAGCGCACCCCCGGCCCAGCCGGCACACGCAGAAACTCGACACGGCCCGCGGAAGGCAGGAATCCGTTCGAGGGATCCTCGCTCGTTATGCGACACTCGATTGCCCATCCACGGGGCTCGATCGCGCCGACGTCAGGGAGCGCCTCCCCGTTGGCCACGCGAAGCTGCCACTGGACGAGATCCATTCCGGTCACGTATTCGGTAACCGGGTGCTCGACCTGGATGCGCGTGTTCATCTCCAGGAAGTAGAAGTTGCCCGTGCGGTCGAGGAGGAACTCGCAGGTGCCCGCGTTGCTGTAGCCCGCCGCCCGCGCCACTCGCACGGCGGCGGCGCACATCCGCGCGCGCAGATCAGCGGTCACGGCCGGGCTTGGCGCCTCCTCGATCATCTTCTGGTGCCGGCGCTGCACCGAACACTCGCGCTCTCCCAGCGCCATCATCGCGCCGTGGTGGTCACCAATCACCTGTATCTCCACATGCCGCGGCCCCTCGATGAACTTCTCGACGTAAACGGCATCGTCGCCGAACGCCTGCATCGCCTCGCGCCGCGCGGCCTCCCATGCGCCCCGCATCTCACCCGCCGCGTTCACCACGCGCATGCCCTTGCCGCCGCCGCCGGCCGCGGCCTTCAGGAGGACGGGGAACCCGTAGCCCGCGGCAACGCGCTCAGCTTCGCCCGGCCCGCTGAGGGCCTCGGTATTTCCAGGCACGACGGGCACGTCGTTGGCAACCGCGAGCTTGCGCGCGGCCGTCTTGGAACCCATGGCCGCGATGGCCTCCGCGGAAGGGCCAACCCAGACGAGGCCCGCGTCCCGCACGGCGCGCGCAAACCACTCACGCTCCGAGAGAAACCCGTACCCCGGATGTATCGCGTCGGCGCCGGCCGCCTGCGCCGCCGCGATGATGGCCTCGCCCTTCAGGTAGCTCTGGGGCGAAGGCGCCGGGCCTATGCGCACTGCCTCGTCTGCGGCGTGTACGTGGGGCGCCTGGGCGTCGGCGTCGGAATAGACGGCCACCGACGCAATCCCAAGCTCCCTGGAGGCGCGAATCACGCGAAGCGCAATCTCGCCACGGTTTGCCACCAGGACCTTTCGCAGCGGCCTCACGCCGCCGCTACGCGGCTGGTTCCTGCCGTTCGTTGCGCTCACAGAGGGAGGTTGCCGTGCTTGCGCGGGATGTTGCGGTCGCGCTTGCCCTGGAGCGACTCGAGCGCGCTGATGAGGCATGGCCGCGTATCCGCGGGGTCAATGATGTCGTCCACGTAGCCACGCGCCGCCGCTACATACGGGTTGGCGAACTTCTCCGTGTACTCCTGCACCCGGGCGTCGGTCGCGGCGACGGGGTCGGGGGCCGAGGCAATCTCCTTCCGGAACAGGATCTCGACCGCGCCCTTGGGTCCCATCACCGCGATTTCGGCCGTGGGCCAGGCAACGTTATAGTCCCCACGTATGTGCCTGGAGCTCATGACGTCATAGGCGCCGCCATACGCCTTGCGGACTATCACGGTGAGCTTGGGCACCGTGGCCTCGCAGTAGGCGTAGAGCAGCTTTGCGCCATGCCGGATGATGCCGCCGTGTTCCTGCGCAACGCCGGGCATGAAACCAGGCACGTCCTCGAACGTCACCACCGGCACGTTGAACGCATCGCAGCAGCGGATGAAGCGCGCCGCCTTCACGCTCGCCTGGATGTCGAGTACTCCGGCCAGCACCGCGGGCTGGTTCGCGACCACCCCCACACTGCGGCCGCCAAGGCGCGCGAACCCGCAGATCACGTTCTGGGCATAGTCGGCATGCACGTCCATGAAGTCTCCGTCGTCAACCACGCGACGGATCACCTCGTGCATGTCGTAGGGCTTGTTAGGGCTGTCGGGCACGACGTCCCGCAACGACTCGTCGCGGCGGCCGTGCGGGTCGGAGTCTGGGCCGCGCGGCGGTGCGTCAACGTTGTTCGAGGGCAGGTAGCCAAGCAGCCGCCGGATCCCGTCGAGGCACTCGCGTTCCCCGGCGCACGTGAAGTGAGAGACTCCGCTCGTGGCACCGTGCACGTCCGCGCCGCCAAGCTGCTCCATGGTGACGTCTTCGTGCGTGACCGTCTTCACGACGTTCGGACCCGTCACGAACATGTAGCTGGTGCCGCGAGCCATGAAGACGAAGTCCGTGATTGCCGGCGAGTACACCGCGCCTCCGGCACACGGGCCAAGGATGGCCGACACCTGCGGAACCACGCCCGACGCGAGCGTGTTACGCAGGAAGATCTCCGCGTACCCTCCAAGCGAAACGACGCCTTCCTGGATCCGGGCGCCGCCGGAATCGTTGAGTCCGATGATGGGCGCGCCGTTGCGTACGGCCAGGTCCATGACTTTGCAGATCTTCTCCGCGTGGGCCTCGCTCAGCGACCCGCCGAACACCGTGAAGTCCTGCGAGAACACATACACGAGCCGCCCGTCTATACGCCCGTACCCCGTCACCACGCCGTCGCCGAGCGGCCGCTGATCGTCCAGCCCGAAGCCGCTGGACCGGTGGGTCACGAAGCGGTCGAGCTCCACGAACGATCCCTCGTCGAGGAGCGCGTCGAGGCGCTCGCGCGCCGAGAGTTTTCCTTTGTCGTGCTGGGCCTTGAGCCGGGCGGGCCCGCCGCCCGCCTCAGACTCCGTCCGCCGCCGATCGAGCAGGTCGAGCTTTTCACGCATTGTCATGCGCGAAATCAACGCCCCGTGAAATCGCCCGTCCAGTGGCGTGCGCCGCCAGCGATGCGCCGGGCGTCCACGTGGGACTCACGCACCGGACAACCTGTCGGCTATTCCTCTTCTATCACCTGCGACAGGTCCACCGGCGGAACTTCGTCGTCGGTGTGGATCTTGCTCGGCTCCGCCGGCCGTTCCTGGCCTTCCGGAATGTTCACCACGCCCAGCACGATGCGGCGGTGGATCGGGTCCACTTCGAGCACACGGACATTGATGATCTGCTGTTCCCACGACACTTCCGCGGGGCTCTCCACTTCCTTCCCGGAGACGCCCAGGTGCGAGAGCGGTATGAAGCCCTCGATGTCGTTGCCGATGTCAACCACGACGCCGTTGTCCATCAGGCGGGCAACCTTGCCCGGCAGTTCGGTGCCGACAGGATAGTCCTGGCCGATCTTCAGCCACGGGTCGTCCTCGGCCTGCTTGAGCCCAAGCGAGATCCGCTTGTTGTCGGCGTCAATGTTCAGGATGACGACGTTCACGTCGTCGCCCTTCTTGATCACCTCCGACGGGTGCTGGACGCGCTTGGTCCAGCTCATGTCGGAGATGTGGATGAGCCCGTCAATGCCCGGCTCGATTTCAACGAAAGCGCCGAACGACGTGAGGTTGCGGACCTTGCCGGCGAGGCGCGTGCCGACCGGGTACTTCTGCGGCAGCACCATCCAGGGGTCGGCCTCGGTCTGCTTCATGCCAAGGGAGATCTTTTCCTCGGTGGGGTCAACCTTGAGCACCACCGCCTCGATTGCCTCGCCGATGGACACGAGCTTCGACGGATGGCGGACATTGCGCGTCCAGCTCATCTCGCTGATGTGCACCAGCCCTTCGATGCCCGGCTCGATCTCGATGAAGGCGCCGTAGTTCGTGATGGAGACCACCTTGCCGGAGACGCGAGTGCCGACCGGGTACTTGGCGGCGACGTCCTTCCACGGGTAGCTCTGGAGCTGCTTGAGGCCGAGCGAGATGCGCTCGCGCTCCCAGTCAATGTCGAGGACCTTCACTTCCAGCTCCATCCCGATCTGCACGATCTCGGTCGGGTGCTGGATCCGGCCCCACGACATGTCGGTGATGTGAAGCAGGCCGTCCACGCCGCCGAGGTCAATGAAGGCGCCGAAGTCGGTGATGTTCTTTACGACGCCCTTCCGCACCTGATCCTTCTGGAGTTCCTTCATCAGCTTCTCGCGCTTGCCGGCCCGCTCGGTCTCGAGGATCACGCGGCGCGAGACGACGATGTTGCGGCGGCGCTTGTTGAGCTTGATGATCTTGAACTCGTACTTCTGTCCGAGCAGGTCGTCAATGTTTGGCACGCGGCGAAGCGCGATCTGCGAGCCCGGGAGGAACGCGTCCACGCCCATGAGGTCCACGACGACGCCGCCCTTGATCTTCTTGACGAGCACGCCTTCGACGGGCTGGTCGGATTCGTACGCGACGCGGATCTTCTCCCACACGCGCATGAAGTCGGCCTTCTTCTTCGACAGGACGACCGACCCTTCCTGGTCTTCGAGGTGCTCGAGCAGGACTTCGACCTCGTCGCCCGCCTTGAGGTCGGGCATGTCCTTGAACTCCTCCATCGGGATCGTGCCTTCCGACTTGAACCCGATGTCGAGGACCACAAGGTTATCGCGCATCTCGAGCACTTTCGCCTTGACGATCTCGCCTTCCTCGATCGCCGCGAGCGTGCCGTTGTACATCTCGAGCATCTGCTCGTAGTCGGAAGACGAGTACTCGTCCTCCTCGTAGAGCTCGGGCCGGCGGTTGACGAGCGGTCGGAGCTGCGCCTTCTGGCGGTCGCGCTTCTCGCGGGCGGTCAGTACGGACACGCCGGCGTCGTTGGTGAATGCTTCAGTGCTCACGGAATGGGCCACCGCGATGGTTTCGGCTCGTCGCGGGCGAGGCTGAGGTCGGAGACCGGCGGTTTGCCGGAGCCATGTAAGTTACAGCCGCTGGCGCGCCAGCGCAACGATCCGCGCTGCCTGCTCCTCAGGGGTGAGCAGCGTGGTGTCAATCCGGACCGCGTCCGCGGCCGGCTGGCTCTGCCGCGAGTCGCGCACGTCCCGGGCCTCAAGCTGCGCCGCTTCCAGCGCGTGCTCCTCTTCGGAAGGCATCCTCCCGAGCAACTCCGCGCTGCGACGGCGGGCGCGCTCCACGGTGGAAGCCACGAGCCAGACCTTGAGGGTCGCATCCGGGAAGACCACCGTGCCCATGTCGCGGCCGTCAACGACGATGGAACCCATGGCGGCGCATTCGCGCATGCGCTCGTTGACCCAGGCGCGGACACCAGGCATCGCGGCCACGCGGCTCACCTGCGCCGTTACCGGCGCACCGCGCATCTCGGCATCAGCCAGATCGCCGTCAATAAGCACTTCGAACGCTCCCGCGGCCGGTCGTACGCGCACGACGCGGGCTGCATCGAGCACCGAGGCCTCGGTCCATGAGTCCGGCGCTCCGGCCACGCGCAGACGGGCTGCGGTGGCGGCCCTGTAAAGGGCGCCCGAGTCGGCCTGCCGGAAGCCAAGCGCCGCCGCGACGGCGCGGGCCGTGCTCGACTTGCCCGAGGCCGCCGGCCCGTCAATCGCGATCACGGCGCGACGGTCAGTGGGTGACTTTGGCAAGTTCTGCCCAGAACGACGGATACGATACGCCCGCGCAGTCGGGGTCATCTATCGCGATGCGTCCGCCCGTCGCCGCACCGAGCACCCCGAACGCCATGGCGATGCGGTGGTCGCCCCGCGTTACGACGGGGCCCGCAAGCGGGCGTCCCGAGCCGCGCACGATGAAACCGTCGGGAAGCTCGTCGGCTTCGGCGCCAACGGATCGCAGGTTCGCCACGACGAGAGCGATCCGGTCGCTCTCCTTTACGCGCAACTCGGCGGCTCCCGTCACACGCGTCTCACCCTCCGCGCGGGCGGCGACGCAGGCGAGGAGCGGGAGTTCGTCTATCAGCGACGGCACTTCGTCCGGCTCGATTGTCACGCCGCGGAGCGCTGAGGGAGCCGCGTACAGCGTCGCGACGGGCTCGCCGCCGTCCTCACGGAGCCCGTCGTACCGGACCCGCGCGCCCATTCTCTCCAGCACGCCAAACGCCCCGACACGGCCGGGATTCACGCACACGCCCGGCAGCTCGACTTCGCCGGATTCCGCAAGAGCAGCCAGCCCGGCAAAGAAGGCCGCGGATGAAGGGTCGCCGGGCACGGCGCTGCGCGTTGACGTCATTGTACGGCCCGGGAGAAAGCTCACTGACGTCCCCTCGACGCGCACGTCCGCCCCACGGGCGCGCATCATCCGCTCCGTGTGGTCGCGCGTCGCGGAAGGCTCGTGAACTTCGGTGGGCACGTCCCCGCAGTATCCGGCGAGCAGGATCGCGCTCTTCACTTGCGCGCTCGCCACTTCCGGGTGCCAGGTGAGGCCACGCAGGTCCCCACCGCCGATGGTCATGGGGAGGCCATCGCCATGAGGGAACGCGAACCCGGCGCCCATGGCCGTGAGCGGCTTCGATATGCGGCCCATCGGACGGCGGCTCAGGCTTGCGTCACCGACTATTCGCGCGCGAAAGCGCTGCGCGGCGAGCACCCCGGCCATCAGCCGCGTGGTCGTGCCGCTGTTGCCGGCGTCGAGGTCCACCGAAGGCGCGCGCATGCCGCGCCGTCCGGTGCCTTCGACGGACACGACTGGCGCATCGAGGTCGCCGATCGCGACGCCAAGCGAACGCAGTACTGAGGCGGTGCTCCGGACGTCTGCCGACGTCAGGATGCCGGTGACCTCCGACCTGCCCTCGGAAATCGCGCCAAGAATGAGCGCGCGATGCGAGATGCTCTTGTCGCCGGGAAGGACGACGCGGCCGCGGGCCTTCACCTAGCGGAGCCAGGCCTCGAGCGCCGTGGCAACATCCGTGCGCTCGTCGCGGTACTTCACGATGACCGGCGTCTGCAGCGCAATCCCCTGCGCGGCGCCCCACCCTGCGCGCACCGCCCGCGCGCCTGGCACGACCACGGCGCCCCCGGGAACCTCGAGAGGAGAGTCGCCGGCCGCCCGGTACACCGCCTCGCGTACCAGGTCGAAGACCGGCGTCGCTCGGGTCAGGATCACCCCCGCGCCGAGGACGGCGCGCTCGCGCACGATCGTTCCCTCGTAGACGCCGCAGTTGCCGCCAACGACAACCTCGTCCTCGATCACCACGGGATTCGCGTTCACCGGCTCCAGCACGCCGCCAACCTGCGCGGCGGCACTCAGGTGCACGCGCGCGCCGACCTGCGCGCACGAGCCGACGAGCGCGTGCGAGTCTACCATCGTCCCTTCCCCGATCCACGCGCCGACGTTGACGAACATCGGCGGCATGCAAACGACACCAGGCGACACGAATGCGCCCCGCCTGATCGTCGAACCGCCTGGCACGATGCGCACACCCGACTCGGGACCAAATCGCCTTGGCGGCATGGTGTGCTTGTCAACGAACGAGAATGCGCCCGAATCGGCGGTGAGGTCTGCGACCTTTCCGAACCGGAAGGCGAGCAGGATGCCCTGCTTCACCCACGGGACGGCGCGCCACGCGCCGGAACCATCGCGCGTCGCCGCCCGTATCGTCCCAGCCTCGAGTCTCGCCAGGACCTCGTCTATCACCGCAATCGGATCTTCGGGCGCCTCGGCGCCAGGCGCCAGCGCCGCAATGGTGGCAACGCGCGCCGCGAGGCCGCCAGCTACGGGATCGTGTCCTTGCGGACTCACGAGGCCAGCGCTCCCGCGGCCGCGAGCGCTTCGCGCAGCCGCGGTTCGCGCGCGGGATCCATCGGCACGAGCGGCAGCCGGAGGACGTTCCCGATTCGGCCCATCATCGCGAGCGATGCCTTGATCGGCAGCGGATTCGTCTCGACGAATGCAGCGGCAAAGAACGGCGTCAGTTGCAGGTGCACGCGACGTGCCATAGCAACGTCGCCCGAGAGCGCGGCAGCGGTGAGTTGCGCCATCGCCCGCGGCACCGCGTTCGACACCACCGACACGATACCGTGCCCGCCGGCCGCGACGACGGCGAGCGTGAGCGGATCATCGCCGGACAGCACCGCGAAGTGCGCGGGGCGCGCAAGGACTATCTCCGACACCTGCTGGAGGTTCCCGGATGCCTCTTTCACCGCGACGATGTTGGGATGTTCCGACAGGGCCAGCGTGGTGGCCGCCTCCATGTTGCTTGCCGTGCGGCCAGGCACGTTGTAAAGGACAATGGGGATGCGCGCGGCGTCCGCTATGGCGCGGAAGTGCGCGATGATGCCGCGCTGCGGCGGCTTGCTGTACGCCGGCGACGAGTGCAATAGGTGTGTGGCTCCTGCCTCCGCCATCGCATGCGACGTTTCGATGGCCGCCATGGTATCGCTGCCACCGGCTCCGGCGATCACGGGCACCCTCCCCGCCACCTGCTCGACGCACGCCCGCACGACAGCGACGCGCTCGGCGAGCGACATCGTAGCCGCCTCGCCAGTCGAACCGCACGGCACGAGCCCGCTCACGCCTTCGGCGACCTGCCACTCAACGAGCCTCCGGAACGCGGGTTCGTCGAACGAGCCGTCAGCCCTGAATGGCGTGACGATGGCTGTGAAGCAGCCAGTGAGGGGCTTCGAGTGAGTCATCAGCGGGTACCGAGAAAGTCATCCATCGTGAACACTCCCTTCCGGCCGGCCAGCCAGGTCGCCGCCGCGAGGGCGCCGGCGGCAAAGAGCCGGCGGTCGCGCGCTTCGTGGACAAGCCGGACCTGCTCGAACAGCGCGTCGAACAGAACTTCATGCGTGCCGGGCACGTGCCCGGTGCGAATGCTCGTCACGGGTACGGCCTGGCCGAGCGCGTGGCTGGCGCGCTCGGCGAGGCGTTTCGCGGTTCCCGAGGGCGCGTCTACCTTCGCGACATGATGCGTCTCGATAATGTGCGCGGAGAACCCGCCGGCTGCCGCGAAGTCCGCCGCTGCCC
>WBZR01004916.1_pt1 | contig 10594 bp, 10 predicted proteins | sample 5204231 | NCBI WGS metagenome assembly WBZR01 (sample SAMN12412403, study PRJNA552823) | activated sludge metagenome | isolation source: activated sludge from anammox sidestream of wastewater treatment plant... | place: USA: Virginia | collected 2017-08
GCCATCGCGTCGTTCGGCCTGGCTTCGCCTGTCGCCTTCACCACGGTGATCGGGCCGCTGGTGGAAGTTCCGGTACTCATCCTGCTGGTGCAGGTCGCCTTGCGGCTGGGCCGCCGGTGGCGACCCGCAATGGCTAGCGCGCATCCCGCCGCATCTTCCTTGCCCGAGGTCACATCATGAGACCCATCACCATCTACCACAACCCCGCCTGCGGCACGTCGCGCAACGTGCTCGCCATGATCCGCAACAGTGACGAAGACCCCACTGTCATCGAGTACCTGAAGACGCCGCCCGACCGCGAGACGCTAAAAGCGTTGATCGCCGCGATGGGCGTGCCAGTTCGTGCGCTGCTGCGCGAGAAGGGCACTCCTTATGCGGTGCTCGGTCTGGATGATCTGAAGTGGAGCGATGCGCAGTTGATTGACTTCATGCTCCAGCACCCCATCCTCATCAACCGCCCCATTGTGGTCACGCCGCTGGGCACGCGCTTGTGCCGACCTTCGGAGGTGGTGCTGGACATCCTGCCGAAGCCGCAGCGCGGCGCGTTCAGCAAGGAAGACGGCGAGACGGTGGTGGATGCCCAAGCCCGGCGTGTCTGAATTTTGCGTCGTTTGTCGAAATCTCGAACCCAAGGAGTGTATCCATGAGCCAGCCGAATTCCTGCTGCATCGCCTCGACAGCGTCTGCCGGGGCAGCGTCCACACAGAACGATGCGCATCGTCAACAGGTGCGTGAGGCCTACGCCCAAGTCGCCCAGGCCAGTAATGACGGCAAAAGCAGCGGCTGCGCCACTAGCTGTTGTGGCACGAGCGACGATAGCGCGATCAACACGCTCATCTCCACCCGCCTCGGCTACAGCCAGGCCGACTTGGCCGCAGTTCCCGCAGGTGCAGATATGGGCCTGGGCTGTGGCAACCCCAAAGCCATTGCTGCGCTCAAGCCCGGTGAAACGGTCGTCGATCTGGGCGCTGGAGGCGGTTTCGACTGCTTCCTTGCGGTTCACGAGGTGGGCAGCAGCGGGCGCGTCATTGGCGTGGACATGACGCCAGACATGGTGTCCAAAGCGCGCGCCAATGCGGCCAAGGGGCGGTATGAAAACGTGGAGTTCAGGCTGGGTGAAATCGAGCATCTGCCCGTCGCGGACGGCGTGGCCGATGTGGTGATTTCCAACTGCGTCATCAACCTCTCGCCCAACAAGCCGCAGGTCTTTCGTGAAGCGTTTCGCGTGCTCAAGGCCGGTGGGCGGCTGGCCATCTCCGACGTGGTTGCCACCGCTGAACTGCCAGAAGAAATGCGCCGCGATGCAGGGCTCATCGCCGGGTGCATGGGCAACGCATCGCTCATCAAGGATCTGCAAGAGATGATGCGCGGCGCCGGCTTCGAGCAGATTTGTATCCAGCCCAAGGACGAGTCCAAGGAATTCATCAAGGACTGGGCACCGGGGCAGAACGTCACCGACTTTGTCGTCTCCGCCACGATCGAGGCGGTCAAGCCCAAGTCCTGCTGTGGCGGCTGATCCTGAGCTTGCACCGCATTGGGCCGCAGCGACTGACTCGTTCTCGCGGCGACACCGACGTGCTATCGATGATGGTGAGCGCATCGCGTCACAAAAAAAGCACCCGGAGGCGGTTGCTGGTGCTGGGCGCGACGCGGTCAAGCAGGCGGCGCGAACAGTCGCATCTGCTCGACCCAGCCGTTGGGCCAAGGGCGGCGCATCACCTTCTCCAGCACCGCGTCGGGCGAGCGCGCAAGTCGTTCCACCACCTTGCCGATACCTTCACCGATTCCCTCGCACGGCTGACCGGCGAGGAACAAAAGCAGGTCAAGACCACGGCCTTCGACCTGCAGATGAATCCGGCCAACCCGGGCATGAGCCTGCACAAGCGCGACCGCGCCAAAGATCCGCGCTTCTGGTCGGTGCGGGTGGGGTCGGACATCCGCGTCATCGTCCACAAGTCGGCCAGCAGCCTGCTGCTCTGTTTTGTCGATCACCACGACAAGGCCTATGCGTGGGCCGAGCGGCGCAAGCTGGAGGTTCATCCCACCACGGGCGCGGCGCAGTTCGTGGAAGTGCGCGAGCGCGTGGAGGAAATCCGCGTGCCCAGGTACGTGGAGGAACTCGTCCCGCCGGTTCAAGCGCCCGCGTCCGTGCGTGCGCCCAAGCCCCCGCTGTTCGCGCAGACGCCGGAACAACTGCTGCTGGGCTTCGGCGTGCCGCTGGAATGGCTGGACGAGGTGCGCAAGGCGGATGAGGATTCGCTGCTCGATCTGGTGGATCATCTTCCCGCCGAGGCCAGCGAGGCCTTGCTGGAGCTGGCGACCGGTGGCACGCCCAAGGTCGCGCCGGTGGTGCAGCCCGATGCCGACCCGTTCGAGCACCCCGATGCTTTGCGCCGCTTCCGCGTGGTGGCGAACGTGGAGGAACTGGAACGAGCCTTCGACTTCCCGTGGGAGAAGTGGATCACCTTCCTGCATCCCGATCAGCGCCAGTTCGTCGAGCGCGACACCAACGGCCCGGCGCGCGTGTCCGGCTCGGCGGGCACGGGCAAGACCATGGTCGCCTTGCACCGTGCCGCGCACCTGGCGCGCGTGAATCCGGATGCACGGGTGCTGCTGACGACGTTCTCGGAAGGCTTGGCGACGGCGCTGCGCAGCAAGCTGCGGCTGCTGATCAGTTCGGAGCCGCGCTTGGGTGAACGCATCGAGGTTGCCGCAATGGATGCCATCGGCCTGCGGCTCCATGAGGTCAGTTTCGGCAAGGTTCGACTCGCTACGGCAAGCGACGTGCGGGCCCGGCTGGCCAGGCACGCGGCGAAGGTATCCGGCTCGCGTTTTAACGAGGCTTTTTTGTTCGGCGAGTGGCAGCAGGTCGTGGACGCATGGCAATTGCAGACCTGGGAGGACTACCGCGACGTGAAGCGGCTGGGTCGCAAGACCCGCTTGTCGGACGCGCAGCGGCAATCGCTGTGGTCGGTGTTCGACGCGATTCGGCAGGAACTGCAAGCCGAAGGATTGATGTCGATGGCGGGCGTGTTCACGCGGCTGGCGGGCGAAATGGCCAAGCGCAAGCATCCACCATTCGAGCATGTGGTGCTGGACGAGGCGCAGGACGTGACGGTGGCGCAGTTGAAGTTTCTGGCCGCCGTGGGCGGCGCGCGTCCGAACGCGCTGTTCTTCGCGGGCGACCTGGGGCAGCGGATTTTCCAGATGGCGTTTTCGTGGAAGTCCCTCGGCGCGGACGTGCGCGGCCGTTCACGCACCCTGACGGTGAACTACCGCACCTCGCACCAGATCCGCGCAGGCCGACCGGCTGCTGGGCGAGGAGATCGCCGACGTGGACGGCAATACCGAATCCCGCAAGGGTACGGTGTCGGTGTTCAACGGCCCCGCGCCGACTGTGAATGAGCTCAAGACGCCAGAGGCCGAGACCAAGGCCGTGGGCGACTGGATCAAAGCGCAGGTCGATGGCGGATTGGCTGCGCACGAGATCGGGGTGTTCGTGCGCAGCGAAGCCGAACTGGATCGCGCCCGGCAAGCCCTGCAACAAGCGGGGCTTCCCTTCGTGATCTTGGATGAGAAGGTGTAATCGGTAATCGGCAAGGCGTCCGTCGCCACCATGCACTTCGCCAAGGGGCTGGAGTTCCGCGCCGTCGCCGTGATGGCCTGCGACGACGAGGTGATCCCGCTGCAATCACGCATCGAGAGCGCGAGCGACGAGAGCGATCTGGACGAGGTGTACGCGACCGAACGCCATCTGCTCTACGTGGCCTGCACCCGAGCGCGCGAGTTTCTGCACGTTTCCGGCGTGGCCCCGGCTTCGGAGTTCCTGGCGGATTTGACCGGCTGCCGACGCATCGTGTAGCTCAATGAAAACCAGCCCTGCTGCGGATGTGGGACAAACGCCAGCGTAGCTATCGGGCGATGGGGCATCGCATCAACGTGCAGCACGAAATCAGCGATATCCGCGAAATCAGTGCTGCGGCAATGAGTTGCACGTGATGCCTTTCGGCGAACTGAGCGAAATCAGGAATCAGTACAGCCATCTGACGCCACAGAGGGCAATAATTGCGACAAATTCATCCATCGGTGCGACAATACTCTTATCTGGTCGAACCTGGAGGCTCCCATGTCCGAACGCATCAACGCCCGCCTGTCCCAACCCTTGGCCGAATTCGTGGATCGAATGGTCGGCGAGACAGGTCTTTACGAAACGCCCAGCGAATACGTCCGCGACCTGATCCGCCGCGACATGGAGCGGCGCGATGGCCAGTTTGTGCAGGACGCCATCCTCACCGGTTACCGCGACCTGGCTGCGGGCCGCGTCTTTGCGTCCAGCGGCGACTTCAAGGCCGACATGGCGATGCTCGAACGCAAGGATGCCGATGGTTGGCAATGACGCCCCATCGCCCGCAGCAACGTTCTTCCTGACTCGGAATGCGGCGCTGGATTTGCGCCGTATCTACGCACGCTCACGCCGCGAATGGAGCGAGGATGTTGCCGACCAGTACCTTGCCGATCTGTACGTGGCCATGGGCAACGCGGCTGCCAACCCAGAAAAAGGCCGCATGCGGCAGTACCGCTCGGCTCCGTTCCTGATGGTTCCGGCGCGGCAGCACTTCGTGGTCTACGACGTCCTACCTCAAGGCATCGCGGTGCTGACGGTTCAGCGTCAAGTGCGCGACATCGAAACCCTGATCGCCGAACTGACCCCGGTCTTCCACGCCGAAGTCGAGCGGCTGAAGCGCAAAGCCTGATTGCACCCGCCCACGCCCGCTGCATTGCTATTTCGTTGACATAGACGGAATTGAACTGGGCAACCACCCGCCACCACCGATTTCGCCGCGCCGAGAGGTGCGGCAAAATCGATGCAAGGGCAGTTGCGTCCTTGACCACCAAAGATTGTTCCGCGACGCAAGTCGCAGCAGAATCAAACGCCTGCGCCCCTCCGCCGGTCGGCACGATGCGGCGCGAATCGTGCGCAGCCACGCAACGGTCGTTCGCGGGCGGTATGTCAGCTGCGCGCAAGGGAATGGAGTTATAGCATCCTGAGGCAGCCTGCCTCGGGTGGAATGCGGCCGAGCGGCGCCCGAGCCGGACGCTCGCCCCCGCGCCGGTTGCAGATCAGCGGTCGTGATTGTCAGCGGGCGCTGCTCGGCCTCCGTCCCGCGGAGCGCAGGGCCGAGATTCCAAGGGATGTCAGCGAGTTGCGCGCATGTGTGCGAGACGGATCGCAAGCCTGTCGCGAGCATCCCCCAACCGGCGCGCGAATCCCGACCGAATGCCGGGCATCGACGAGTCCGGTGCCCGCGCAGATCCATAGCACCGCTACGGTGCGTGTGGTGAAACACAGATTCTCTTCGCGCGAACAGCCGATGTCGCGTCACTTCGGCAACCGTCTCAACCGGGCGCGGTTTGCAAGGCGATGGTTGTGAACTTTTGTTAATTCTCCGCGCCGGCAGGCAGCATGCCTTCTCCGGCAGACCGCCCGCCGATTAGCATTCGCGCATCTTCCTCGCCGCAAACCCGATCTTCGCTCGATTCGTTCGAGGGCAAGTGGGTGGTCCTCGCGTCAAGACGAAGCGAAGGCATGACGCCAACCGCGCGATGTGCGAAGGAAGCGGACAACTGGAAGTAGGCGGAGAGGTCATTGGATATTCAACAGATCTTGGATGGGGTTGCAGACGAGCCAACCCTCTTCCGGAGCCGGCTGTCGTGGCTGACGTTCTTGCGCAAGACGCTGGATCCCCTGCTGGCGGTGGCCTCGCTGGTCATTATCGCCGCGGTCATCGGCGAGCCATTTGACCGGCCTTACACCGCGGTCTGCGCGTTCGTCTTCGCGCTCATGTTTCCGCGCAACCCCCAGTACCTGCATCGCGGACGGGGAATGTTTCGGACGATCGTGCTCGAGTGGGCGATGGTGGTCGCCCTGCTGCTCTTCATCGGCATGGCGACGAAATCGCTCTCCTGGTTCTACCCGCCGGTATTGATCACCTGGTTCCTCATCGTCCCGATCCTCATCTACGGGGTTCACTGGGCGCTACCGTGGATCGCGCCGAGGGTCTTCGGCACGAGAGGCTACCGCCGTGCAGTGATCGCAGGTGCCTCGAAGCTGGGTCGCGCGCTCGCGGCACAATTCGCGGCCAAGCCGCTGCTAGGGGTGAAGTTGTGGGGTTTTTTCGACGACCGCTCCAGAGAACGACTCGGCGAGGTCAGGGAGAGCAGCCTGCTGGGCCGGCTGGACGATCTGCCGGACTACGTCAGCCGGCATGGCATCAATGCCATCTTCATCGCCTTGCCAATGGCTTCCCAGCCCCGGATCCTGAAGCTGCTCGACGAGCTCGGGGACACGACTGCATCGGTCTATTTCGTTCCCGACATCCTGATCTACGACTCGATCCAGGCCCGCATCGACAATGTGGGTGGGCTGCCGCTGGTTGCGATTTGCGAGAGCCCGTTCTACGGAGTGAGCGGGTTGATCAAGCGCATCGAAGACATCGTACTGAGCATCGCGTTCCTCGCGCTTGGGATGCCGCTCATGCTCGCGATCGCGCTTGGCGTGAAGCTTTCCTCGCCTGGCCCGGTGCTTTTCAAGCAGCGGCGCTACGGCCTGGACGGCAAAGAGATCGTCGTATATAAGTTCCGGACGATGCGCGTCATGGAAGACGGGGCTCACGTGCCGCAAGCACAGAAGGATGACCCGCGGGTGACCCGGTTCGGGGCTTTCCTTCGCAAGACCTCGCTCGACGAGTTGCCGCAATTCATCAACGTGCTGCAGGGACGGATGAGCGTCGTCGGCCCGCGCCCTCATGCCGTGGCACACAACGAGACCTACCGGAAGCTGATCAAGCGCTACATGATTCGACACAAGGTGAGGCCCGGGATCACGGGGCTGGCACAGGTCAACGGATGCCGTGGCGAGACGGAGGTCGTGGAGAAGATGCTCGCCCGCGTCGAGCACGACCTGCGATATCTGCGCGAGTGGTCGATCCAGCTCGATCTGGCCATCATCCTCAAGACTGCCGCTATCGTCGTCTTCGGCGACAAGCAGGCGTACTAGGCTCGAGGATCGATGCCGAATTCCCGTCCGATCCGCGAACCGCCGCTCTCGATGGGTGAGGCCGGCGATTCGCACCGTGCGGCGCCTCCGGAGTCCGCAGGTTTCCATTGAAAGATGAAGGTTCTTCCAGCTCCATGTCCAAGAACGTCGCACTGATCACTGGCATCACCGGCCAGGACGGCGCTTACCTCGCCGAACTGCTTCTGGAGAAGGGCTACACCGTCCACGGCGTCAAGCGCCGCTCGTCCTCGTTCAACACCGGCCGAGTGGATCATCTCTACCACGACCGGCACGAGCAGAACGTGCGCTTCTTCATGCACTACGGTGACATGACGGATGCGACCAACCTCATCCGCATCATGCAGGAGACCCGGCCGACCGAGATCTACAACCTCGCCGCCCAGAGCCACGTCGCCGTATCCTTCGAAACGCCCGAGTACACCGCCAACGCGGATGCGCTGGGCACGCTGCGACTTCTCGAAGCGGTCAGGATCCTCGACATGAAGGAGCGTGCGCGCTTCTATCAGGCCTCGACGAGCGAGCTGTACGGGGCCGTGCGCGAGACGCCGCAGCGGGAAACCACGCCGTTCTATCCGCGCTCGCCCTACGCGGCGGCAAAGCTGTACGCCTATTGGATCACGGTCAACTACCGCGAGGCCTACGGCATGCATGCCTCCAACGGCATCCTCTTCAACCACGAGGGGCCGACCAGGGGAGAGACCTTTGTCACTCGCAAGATCACACGCGCCATCGCGGCCATTCAACTCGGGCGCCAGGCACGGCTCTACATCGGCAATCTGGACGCCAAGCGCGACTGGGGTCATGCGCGCGATTACGTCGAAGGCATGTGGCGCATCCTGCAGCAGCCGTCGCCCGACGATTACGTGCTGGCGACCGGCGAGACCCACTCGGTGCGCGAGTTCGTGGAGCTCGCCTTTGCCGAGGCGGGGACGACGATCGTCTGGGAAGGAAAGGGAGCGCAGGAGAAGGGCTGCGACGCGCGCACCGGGAAGGTGCTCGTGGAGGTCGATGCCCGCTATTTCCGGCCTACCGAGGTCGATTTCCTGCTCGGGGATCCGACCAAGGCGCGGGAGAGGCTGGGCTGGAAGCATAAGACATCGTTCCGCGAGCTGGTGAAGGAAATGGTCGCCGCGGATCTCGTGACCGTGGAGCGCGAGTACCGCCGTCATGACAACCAGGAATAGCTACTCGCTCGCCGGCAAGCGCGTGTGGGTGGCCGGGCACCGCGGTATGGCGGGCTCGGCGGTGTGCCGACGGCTGCAACGCGAAGACTGCCAGCTGCTGACCGCGTCTCGTGCCGAAGCCGACCTTCGGCGCCAAGCCGAGGTTGAGGTTTGGATGGAGCGTGCACGCCCGCATGCGGTGTTCGTCTGTGCGGCAACAGTGGGCGGTATTCTCGCCAACTCGACCCGGCCCGCAGAATTTCTCTACGACAACCTCGCAATCGAGGCGAACATCATCGAGTCGGCCCATCGCGCCGGCGTAGAGAAGCTGCTGTTCCTCGGATCGTCCTGCATCTACCCGAGGCTTGCTCCCCAGCCGATGACCGAGGACATGCTGCTCGCCGGACCGCTCGAACCGACCAACCAGTGGTACGCGGTCGCGAAGATCGCCGGGATCAAGCTCTGTCAGGCGTACCGTCGCCAGTACGGCTGCGACTTCATCTCGGCGATGCCGACCAATCTCTTCGGACCCGGCGACAACTACGATCTGCAGCAAGGGCACGTGGCGGCCGCCATGCAGGTGAAAGTGCATCACGCCAAGATCACCCGCGCTCCCAGCATCGAGATCTGGGGATCCGGAAGACCGCGCCGCGAGTTCCTCTATGTGGACGATCTCGCCGATGCGCTGGTGTTCATGATGCAGCACTACTCGGACGAGTCGCATCTCAACGTCGGCACGGGCATCGACATCAGCATCCGGGAGCTCGCCGAGCTGGTCGCCAAGGTGGCCGGCTTCTCCGGCGGCTTCGTCTACGACGCCTCGAAGCCCGATGGCATGCCGCGCAAGGTCATGAACGTCGACAAGCTCAAAGCGCTCGGTTGGGTGGCCAAGACCTCGCTGGAGGAGGGCTTCCGCCTGTCGTACGAGTGGTACGTGCAGAACGCCGGTGCGAAACGCGAACCCAGTCTCGCCGGCCATTGAGCGATTGACGATCCTCGCGGCCTGCTCCGCCCAGAGCCCCATCCATTGACCGCCGGCCCGGGCGCCTGCGGCCGCCCTGCCGAGAGGAAGCGGTATTGATGCCGGCATCCGTTCATCCAGTGATCCTCTGCGGCGGCTCGGGCACGCGCCTGTGGCCGATGTCGCGCCGGCTTCTGCCCAAGCAATTCCTGCCCCTCGTGTCCGAGCGTTCGATGCTGCAGGATACGATGCTGCGGCTGTCCGGGCTCGAATGCGCATCGCCCGTCGTGGTCAGCAACAGCGAGCACCGCTTTCTGGCCGCCGAGCAACTGCGCGAGATCGGTGTCGGGCCGTCGATCCACGTGCTCGAGCCGGTCGGGCGCAACACCGCTCCCGCCGCCGCGGTGGCAGCGCTCTGGGTGCAGGAGCGCGATCCCGGGGGCGTACTTCTCGTCCTGCCCGCCGATCATCTGATCCGCGATGTGCATGGCTTCCACGACGCCATCGGCCAGGCTGCCCGACTGGCCGAAGAGGGTTCGCTGGTGACATTCGGCATTCAGCCGGACCGGCCGGCAACCGGCTACGGATACATCGAACGCGGCGCGGCCATGGGCGCGGATGAGGGCACCTACCGCGTCGCACGCTTCGTGGAAAAGCCCGACCGCGCACGAGCGCAGGAATTCGTCGCAAGCGGGCGGTTCTCCTGGAACAGCGGCATGTTCGCATTCTCGGCACCGCGGCTGCTGGAGGAACTGGGACGGCACCGTCCGGACGTGCTGGCATCGGCCACGGGCGCCTGGGAGAAGGCGAAGCGCGATCTTGACTTCCTGCGTCTCGACGAGACCGCATTTGCGGCCTGCCCGGCCGACTCCATCGATTACGCAGTGATGGAGAAGACCAATGCTGCCGTGGTGATCCCGGTAGACATCGGCTGGAGCGACGTAGGCTCCTGGGGCACGCTCTGGGAGGTGGCCGAGAAGGACGCGAGCGGCAACGCCGTTCGGGGGGACGTACACTTGCGCGAGAGCGAAAACTGCTACGTCCGGGCCGAGAGCCGCATGGTGTCGGTGCTCGGAATGAAGAACGCGCTCATCGTGGAAACCGACGATGCGCTGCTCGTCGCGGACCGTGCCGAATCCGAGAAGGTCAAGGATGTCGTCGGGCACCTGGATGGCACCAACCGCACCGAGCACGTCTCGCACTCCCGCGTTCACCGGCCCTGGGGCTACTACGAGAGCATCGACGCCGGCCAGCGCTTCCAGGTGAAGCGCATCATGGTGAAGCCGGGTGCCGCGCTCAGCCTGCAGATGCACCACCACCGCGCCGAGCACTGGATCGTCGTCTGCGGAACGGCGCGCGTCACCCGCGGGGACGAAGTGAAGTTGGTTGCCG
>WBZR01004918.1_pt1 | contig 10591 bp, 8 predicted proteins | sample 5204231 | NCBI WGS metagenome assembly WBZR01 (sample SAMN12412403, study PRJNA552823) | activated sludge metagenome | isolation source: activated sludge from anammox sidestream of wastewater treatment plant... | place: USA: Virginia | collected 2017-08
TTATTCTTTGTCTTTATATTGTCCCTCAAAGAAGTGCAAAAGATAAAACGCTCATTGATACCGGCAGATGATTGTTCTTTGTCTTCTATCCATAGTTTTGAGAGTAACTTTTATTTTAAAATAATTATTTTTTTTAGGATTATCCAAGAACACTATCCTAAAAACAATTAGCTTTTTAAAAATTAAATAAGCAATACTTCTTAGTTAATTGTGAATAAGTAATTCTCTTTTCCACTCGATGTTGTTCTTTCAACTACTTGCCAAACAATTTCATGCGGAATATTATTAGTGATAAAATTAATATTGTCCTGGCAAAAGCGACTTCACTTTGTTTTTAAGTGTTTATTTTTCCGATAATCAACCAGTTCAAGTCTCCGTTTTCGGTGCGGATATTCGTGTTGATACTTAAAACAATATCTGTATTCTGGGTCGAAGAACACAAGCAATAATTTTCCTTTTTACTTACAGTAAAAGTCAAAATATTTTACCTAATTCTGGCATAACTTTCTTTTGTTATCTGACCTGATAACCGCTTTCTGATAAACACAAACTGCAACTTTTTCAGACAATCGCATAACTCTTAATATTAAATTAGAATTATTGAAGGTCATCTTTAGTTTATAATCGTGTGCATTAAAATAATCTACACAATAGTTCAGCCAAAGTCTGACAAGATTAATAAAATCCTTTTTTTTCAAAAAGTTCTGCAAGCAGAACTGCTCAGCGGTTACTTCAATTAACTGCTCGTTAATTTTTGTAATTTCCATTAAGAACTATTCATTAAATAATCGGAATTAACAGGGCTATAAGATATTGTTTCTTTTGAATTTAATTATTTCTCAATTATTGTTATCAGATAAAAAATTATTTCAGTACCTCAGATAAAAACGATGTTGAATATTATTGTTGTTATGATGTGTATAACAAATAATTACCGTACAAATTCTATATCAGTTTCAAATGTCAGTAGATGTGAAATATAATTGGTTTGGGTATTGCTTGAGTTGAGGGATTTTTAACAATAACATCCGATAGAAGAACAGAAGTTAAGCCTTGTACTAATCTGTCATTAGGAAAACTCATCTAATAATATGGAATACCTTGCTATTAGTTAAGCTTCTTCTCCGTATGTTATGGTTCAATTCCTAAAATTAATAATGGAACAGGTGGACTATTTCGTCCTTGTCTCATTACGTTGTAAACTTCTCCTTCAAAATATGCTACTCCGCTGCTCATTTGAGCTTGCATTTTTTTTGTCGGCAAAATTTCAATTCCTAAGTTGATAACACCACCAGAGTAAAACAACATATGTTTTACAAATAAGTCAAACGCAACGAAAGCATATTTCCCGAATTGAACTTCAACAGCAATTTTGTCCTTTACAAAGTCTGTTTGATTGTAACTATAAATCGGTTCTTTTTCTCCATTAGCAATAAGAAATTCCTTTTGTTCTTTAGCAGGCATAAGAACACTTTTTTCCATTAATTCTCTGTTGAGGGTAATGTAGTAATTGTATCTGCTTTCTATCCATCTTTTTTTGTTGAACTCTGTGTTAAATGCTTTATTCAAGTCAATCGGTGATAGAAGGCTGTTGCCAATTTTCTTTTTCTCCCTGCTGATTTTTGTTCTGAAATTATTAGCGTCAATACTTGTAATTACTTGCTTGATTTCTTTGTATAAATCATTGTGATGAACGATGAGATATTCTTCTCCATTCAAGTGAGAATATTTTTTTGCTATCTTCATTTGTGTCCGTTATCATTTACAAATGCAAGCTCAGCCCATTCCTTTGGAATTTGAGCTATCTTATCTTTTCTTGTCGGTTTGTGGATTGGTTTATTAATAGGTCTTATTTTTAATTTTCCTTTTTTAAGGTCTTCAATTCGTTTGTTAGCGATTTTACAATATTCTTTTTCCTTTTCTATTCCTATTCCGTTTCGGTTATTTTTAATTGCTCCTATTATAGTTGAGCCAACACCTGCAAATGGATCAAGAACCCAACTTCCTTCGTCTGTAAGTGCTAAAACACAACGCTCAACTAATTCAATTGGAAACTGACAAGGGTGCTCTGTTTTTTCAGGGTGATTAGATTTTACATTGGGAATGTTCCACATAGCTTTGTCCCAATCTTGTTCAACTATTTCCCAAATGTCGCTTGGATTTTTGCCAAGTGGATTTCCCGAGGGCTGTCCTTTTTTAGGGCCTTTAAAATGTCTTTTACCCGGATATTTTGAAGGAACTCTTACGTTATCAAGATTAAAGATGTAATCATCTGTCTTGCTAAACCAAAGTATGGTCTCATAACGTCCGCTAAAACGGTTGCTGGCATGTAATCCGTGTCCAAAATGCCAAACGATACGGTTGCGAAGTTTCAGTCCGTGCTTTTTAAATATTTGGTAATAGAATATATCAAGTGGAAAAATTTCACCTTTGTCAACATAGTTTCCAACCTGCCAACAAAGATTTCCCTTGTTGGAAAGTGTCCTTACAAGTTCAGAGATAATTTCTTCCTGTGTTTCAAGGTATTTCTCAATACTGGTTTTTGTCTCATAAGATTTTCCAACATTGTATGGTGGTGAAGTTAGTATAAGATCAAATTTACTGTCTTCAATTTTTTTCAAAACGGTCAAGCACTCACCGTTTTTAATTACATAGTCGGCGTTTGGAGTTATGTAGTCAAATAATGACTCTTTTACACTCATTCTTTTTGTTCTAAGTTATTTAGAAATTTATTTTTTAATGTTTTAATTCATTCAAAATTTTCTTGAAGTTGTCAACGATATCGCCCATGGTTGGGATTTTATAAGCATATCTAAAACAGAGGTCGTTATCCCGGTATTTATCATAAGAGAGTATAACCCTTTATAAAAACTATATCAACTTCAGAATAACTATAATTATTAAGTTATTACATTTTAAAATAAAAAAATATCAGGGTAACTGAAAAATCTTAACTGATTTCAGTTAAAAATCAGTCTGTTTTACAGCTAAGATATTTCAGCATTCCGGGATCTTAATTCTGAAAAAGTTCCGGAATGACCGTAACAATAATTCTTCAGTAACCAAATAAACAAATTAAAAACAAACATTCCTTCACCAATAATATTTAAGCTTATGATAATAGAAATTACTTTGCTATTAAATCAAAATCAAAACCAGCTCTGCTTAAAGCATTTTTAGCAGCTTGTAATGCAAAGTCAGCTTTGTTATGAGGATGTACAGGCACCTCTGTAGTATTCTGTAACTGCTCAAGCAGGTTTTGTGTTTCGGCTTCGGTTAATTTTTCACAAACATCATACATACCACCCGGTTCTTCTTCAAGTAAATCATGCTTTTCCATTATATGCCTTATTACCTTTATTACATCAGGCGTTGGGGGAACAACCATCAACGCAGTTAAAGCACCGTGATCCAGACGAAGTTTTGGCTGCAGAGGTAAAGGAACATTATTATTTGCTTTTTGTGCAGCAGGAAAAAGTATTTTCTCTTCCATTTTTATGTGCCTTAATAATCCTGTTCGGAATTGATGATAAAGCTCAACATCTATTTCGTTTGGATTTTCTGTTGCCTTATCAAATAACGACTCAATTCTTCTGTGGTCTGCCGTGAAAAAATTATAAAGTGGTTTGTTCATTTTTCCTTAAAATATATTTCAAAAAATTTTATCATAAACTGCTGCTTTCAAGTGTGTATTAACAACAAAAAAAATCTTTTTTAATAATAAAAACTTACAGATTGACGTTGGATAATCCCCAACTGAAAATATGTTGAAAAATATCTATTTATTTGTAAGTTGCAGAGTTAGATAATTAAACATCGGTTGTAAACTATTCTTTTTTAAAACAAAACACAAAATCAATAATTATATATGAAGTATTCAAAAGCAAAATCAGTAAAAGAACTATCAGTTAACGGAACAAAGTATAATTACTGTTCACTGAAAAATCTTAAAGAAGGGGATGTTAATCATTTACCATTCAGCATTCGTATTCTTCTGGAAAATGTACTTAGAAATTATGACGGGTTTAGTATAACAGATGAACACGTAGAAACTCTGTTAAAATGGACTCCCGAAGCAGTTGATAAAGATATTCCTTTTATGCCCGCACGAATTTTAATGCAGGATTTTACAGGAGTGCCGGCTGTTGTTGATATGGCTTCTTTACGTTCCGAGTTTGTAAGACATGGAAAAGATGGACAGAAAATTAATCCTGCAATACCTGTTGATTTGGTAATTGATCATTCGGTTCAGGTGGATTATTACGGAACCGATTATGCATACGACAAAAATGTTGAGCTGGAATTTGAAAGAAACAAAGAACGGTATGAGCTTTTAAAATGGGCGCAAAAAGGATTGAATAATTTTACTGTTGTTCCTCCGGGAATGGGAATCTGTCATCAGGTAAATTTAGAATATCTTGCTAAAGGAGTTATTTCAAGAAATGGCTGGCTCTTTCCTGATACTTTGGTTGGCACCGATTCACATACGCCGATGGTAAATGGTATTGGAGTTATAGCCTGGGGTGTCGGCGGTATCGAAGCCGAAGCCGCAATGCTTGGTCAACCAATTTTCTTTACTTGTCCGCAGGTAGTTGGCTTAAAACTTACAGGCGATATCCCGAATGAATGTACTGCCACTGATTTGGTACTTTCAATTGCAAGGCTACTTCGGAATACCGGAGTAGTTGGAAAATTTGTGGAAGTTTTTGGAGACGGTTTAAAGCATCTGACAGTTACCGATCGCGCTACTATCGGTAATATGTCGCCTGAGTTCGGCTGTACGGTTACTTATTTCCCTATTGATGATAGAACTTTAGAGTATATGCATTCCACTAACCGCTCTGATGAACAAATAAAAATTGTAGAAAAGTATTGTAAGGAAAATTTTCTTTGGAGAACCGGAATTGAAGACATCAGGTATTCTTCAATAGTTGAGCTGGATTTATCAACATTAGAACCAACAGTTTCCGGACCTAAGCGACCACAGGATAAAATATTTGTTAAGGATTTAGAGAAAAAATTTAAAGAGATTTTAAAAAATGAGTTTAGCCGCGAGTATCAGCCTAAGAATGAAAGGGCAGAGTATGCAATGCTGATTGAAGGTGGATCAGGAACAGAATTTACTTTGGGTAAAGTACCAATAAGCGGAGAAACACATTCACAGGTTATTCTTGATGGCAGTCATCTTCACTCGGTAAGGATAAAAGAATCGAACAAAGAATTTGTACTTAGCGACGGCAGTATTGTAATTGCAGCTATAACAAGCTGTACAAATACATCTAATCCTGCAGTGATGGTTGGAGCAGGTTTACTTGCAAGAAATGCTATTGAAAAAGGATTGAGAACTAAAACATGGGTCAAAACATCTTTAGCACCGGGATCGAAAGTTGTTACTAAATATTTAGAGCGTTCAGGATTAAATGTTGATCTTGAAGCTTTACGGTTTCATACTGTTGGTTATGGCTGCACATCTTGTATTGGCAATTCAGGACCGCTTCCACCAGCTATTGCTACAGCAGTAGATAAAGGTGAATTGATTGTTGCTTCGGTTCTTTCAGGAAATCGTAACTTTGAAGCAAGAGTTCATCCGCAGGTTAAAATGAATTTTTTAATGTCTCCGATGCTTGTGGTTGCTTATGCTTTAGCAGGAAGGGTAGATATAGATTTAATCAATGATCCAATTGATTATGATCCAAATGGTCTGCCGGTTTATCTGAAAGATATATGGCCCTCAAGAGATGAAATTCAAAAGACAATAAATGAATGTATGAAGCAAGATGATTTTCAGGAAGTGTATGATGTTATTTTTGATGGTTCAACGGATTGGAAAAACCTGAAAGTTAATCTTGATCAGAATTTTGAGTGGAATCTAAACTCTACTTACATTAAGGAAGCTCCATTTTTTGAAAATCTAAAAGAAATACCTGAACCGGTAACTGATATAAAAAATGCCAGGGTTCTATTGTATTTAGGAGATTCGGTAACTACAGATCATATTTCACCCGCCGGATCTTTTAAAGAAACTTCAGCCGCAGGTAGTTATTTGATAAGCAAAGGAATTTCTAAAGGTGATTTTAATTCATACGGCTCCAGAAGAGGTAATCACGAAGTGATGATGCGGGGTACTTTTGCCAATGTAAGAATTAAAAATAAAATTGCCGATAAAGAAGGCGGCTTCAGCCGGTACCTGCCAACAGGTGAAGTTAAAAATGTTTTTGATACAGCAATGGAATATAAAAAAGACAATACACCATTAATTATTCTCGCCGGTAAAGAATATGGTTCGGGTTCTTCCCGTGACTGGGCTGCAAAAGGAACTTTTCTATTGGGAGTAAAAGCAGTTATTGCTGAAAGCTTCGAGCGTATTCATAGAAGTAATCTGGTTGGAATGGGGGTTGCACCTTTAGTATTTACAGATGGTCAGAATGCTGCATCATTAGGTTTAGACGGTACCGAAACTTTCAGTATAAATGGTTTAGCTGATGATTTAAAACCTCACAAAATTTTAGATGTAAAAGCAGTTCATCCATCAGGTAAAGAAGTGAGATTTAAAGTTGAAGCGAGACTGGATTCAGCAATAGAAATAGAATATTATAAGAATCAAGGAATCCTGCAGTACGTGCTTAGAGAGTATTTGAAGAGTAATTAAATTTTAACGCCGCGGATTCACTGACTGTAAATCAATCTGTGTATTCGCGGCAATTTCTTTTCTTGTAAATTTTATTTGTTACTGATCTTTAAATAGATCATTCAGTTCACATAATATCTGCTCACGGTTTTTTTATCAGATTGCTCTTTTCTTTTTCGTATAGCATTACAGCTTCGTTAACGATTCTGTATGCTTCTTCCTTTCCAATAAACTGTTCAACAACAACCTGCTTATGCTCGAGTTTTTTATAATCCTCAAAAAATCTTCTTAACTCAATAACAGTATGCGGCGGCAATTCTGAAATATCATTTATATAATTAACAGCCATATCATTATTTGCAACTGCAATTATTTTATCATCCTGTTCGTTATCATCAAGCATATGCATTACACCGATAACCTTAGATTCGATAATACATAACGGGTCAACATCAATTGAGCATATTACCAGAATATCTAAAGGATCTTTATCATCACAATAAGTTTGCGGTATGAAACCATAATTAGCAGGATAATGCACAGACGAATAAAGAACTCTATCCAATCTTAACAAACCACTTTCTTTATCCAATTCATATTTCCCCTTTGAGCCTTTCGGAATTTCAATTATTCCGTTTACTGTTTTGGGTACATCTTTTCCGGGACTTACATTATGCCATGGGTTAAATGATTGCAGATTCATATTCGGTACTTAATTATATAAACAGCAATTGAACTATAATAAATATTGGCAGTAAAATGATAATTGAAAACTTAAACATATAACTGAAAAAATCAGGCATATTAATATTGTTTTCTTCTGCAACAGCCTTTACCATAAAATTTGGACCATTTCCGATGTATGTCATTGAACCAAAAAATACAGAAGCAGTTGAAATTCCTTTTAATAAAATTTCAGGGATTCCTGCAACCAAAGTTCCTTCTGTTATACCGAGTCCTAATGCAAGTGAATGAAATGTAACAGCAGTTGGTGTATTATCCAGAAAGCTGCTTAGCAATCCTGTATAATAATAAAACTGTTCAACGGATTGGATGCCAAGATGTTTTGCATTTATTTCAAGATACAGCAGAGCCGGAACCATGGTAATAAAAATACCAAGGAACAAATAAGCTACTTCCTCTATCGGATGCCATGTAAAATTGTTTGAAGTCCTTAGAAGTTTTGGAGTAAATAATAATGAGAGATAAGCCATTAGCAGTATAAATGCTTCACGGACGAATTTGAAATAAGGATTAATATTGATAAATGAAAGATATTGCTCATTGATAAAAGCAACCGCCAGAACGACTCCGGCTAAGAAAATAAAATTTCTTTTCCCTTCAATTTTTATAGGGCGAATATCTGTTTTATCACTGATTATAGCAGAGTGAGGCTCTTTCTTATAATAATAAGTATCAACAAAAAAGTAAATTACAAGCAATATTAAATTTGTAATAAGCCATTCAGGTACTAAATGAAAAAACCATGTAAATGGCGCCCCTCTTAAATACATCATAAACAACGGTGGATCTCCAAGCGGAGTAAGTAAACCACCACAGTTAGCAACAATACCAATAAAGAATAAAATTGTGTGAACCTTAAATTTTCTTTCTTTATTTGTTTGGATTACAGGTCTAATCAAGAGCATAGCTGCACCGGTTGTTCCCATAATTGAAGCAAGCACAGCACCAATCCCTAAAAATAAAGTATTAATTTTTGGTTTAGCTTCAATATCACCGGTTAAAAGTATCCCGCCGGTTATAGTAAATAAAGCACCAAGCAGAATTAAAAATGGAACATAATCGAAAATTATTGCGTGTTCAAGTTCGTGTGTAAATCCATTTAGCAGCAAATAAATTAAAACAGGAATGCTTAAAATAATCGCAACTAAAAGTTTGTTCCGGTTCTTTTCCCAAAAGTGATTCCAGAACAAAGGAAACAGAGCAATTGATAAAAGCATTAAGACGAACGGTAAAATACTTAACAATGGTATTTCAACATTTGATGTGTGTTCCATAATATTCTTTCGAGAGTATAAATGATAAAAAATTCAGGCGGTAACTTAAAAAAATAATTATTAAAAATTACTCAGCGAAATCACAAACCGATGCTTTTAATTAAAAAGTTGCTCACTTTGATAAGCCTGTTCAAATCAGTATTTTTAGCCTCAAAATATCACAAATAACGAAAAATATTTAGAAAATAAATTATGAGATTAAGTAAATATTTTGTTCCAACTCTCAAAGAAGTACCTAATGATGCTGTAGTAGCAAGTCATATTTTAATGTTAAGATCAGGAATGGTAAGAATGCTTTCTGCCGGTATTTATTCTTTTCTGCCATTAGGATATCGTGTAATCAGAAAGATATCAGAAATTATTCGTGAAGAAATGGATGCAATTGGCGGACAGGAATTTCATCTGCCGGCACTTAATCCAAAAGAAGTATGGGAAGAGACAAATCGTGTTGCTGCTTTTGGCGATACTTTATTTCAGATAAAAAACCGTGAGTATGTTTTAGCTCCAACTCATGAAGAGATTATGACATTTCACGCACGTAATGTTGTTAAATCCTACAAAGATATGCCGCAAATCTGGTATCAGATACAAACTAAATTCAGGAATGAGCCAAGACCAAGAAGCGGTGTAATCCGAGGTCGTCAATTCCTGATGAAAGATGCATATAGTTTTGATACAAGCTGGGAAGGGTTGGATAACTCCTATGATCTGCATGATAAAGCGTACAGAAAAATATTTGATCGTTGCGGATTAAAATATTTTGTCGTTGGTGCATCAAGCGGTGCTATGGGCGGTACCGGCTCCGAAGAATTTATGGTTAAATCTTCTGCCGGTGAAGACACTGTTACTTACTGCAAATCCTGCGGCTATGCTGCTAATGTTGAAGTCGCTGTCTCAAGAGTAAACGGAGTTGAAAGAGATAGCGAAAGTAAAAGTATTTTTGAAATATCTACACCAGATGTTAAAAGTATAGATGAGCTTTGTGAATTCTTAAAGATTGATGAAACCCTGTGTGCAAAGTCAAGAGTTTATATACACGATGAAAAACCAATTTTGGTTTTAATGCTCGGTAATGATGAAGTAAACGAAACTAAATTAGAAAAAGTTCTTGGCGGTGCTGTACGTCCGGCTCATCCTGATGAACTGAAAGAAATTTCTGGTGCTGATGCTGGTTCAATTGGTCCTGTTGGTTTTAATGGAAGAATAATAGCTGATAATCGTTTGAAGAATGCAAACAATATGTTCAGTGGTGCAAACAAGAACGATTACCATATTGGCGGCATTGATTTTAATCGTGATATAACAAATGTAGAGTACTCGGATTTCAGAATAGTAAAATCAGGCGAAGGCTGTCCAAATTGTGAAAAGCATCTTGAAGTTTTTCCTGCGATTGAACTTGGACATATATTTAAACTGGGTACTAAATATTCAGATTCAATGAGAGCTTTTTTTACTGATGAAAAAGGAGAAGAGCATCCGATAATTATGGGAAGCTATGGAATCGGTGTTGAACGAGTTATGGCTTGTTCTATTGAACAGAATCACGATGCAAATGGAATTGTGTGGGATAAAGCAATTGCACCGTTTCTTGTTCATTTAATTGGATTGAACTTAAAGAAGCAGGATATAGTTGATACCTGTGAAAAAATTTATAATGATCTTAATCAGGCTAAGATAGATGTTTTATTTGACGATCGTGATGTAACAGCCGGATTCAAATTTAATGATGCAGATCTGCTTGGTATGCCCCTTCAGATAGTAGTAGGTGAAAAAAAACTTAAAGAAAACAAATGTGAAATAAAGATAAGAAAAACGGGTGAGAGATTTGATATAGTGTTAAATGAGCTGCAAAATAAAATTAAAGAATTATTACAGTAACAGCATTCATTGATCATATAAATTGTAAAACTCTGGCGGGTTATACTATAGCTTGTAAATTATAGCT
>WBZR01004185.1_pt2 | contig 10588 bp, 10 predicted proteins | sample 5204231 | NCBI WGS metagenome assembly WBZR01 (sample SAMN12412403, study PRJNA552823) | activated sludge metagenome | isolation source: activated sludge from anammox sidestream of wastewater treatment plant... | place: USA: Virginia | collected 2017-08
ACCAGGTTCTTGCTCAGCATGGGCAGTTCCAGGGCGGTGGCCTCCTCGATCTCCTGCTTCACCACGTTGATCTTAGTTTCCTTGTCCAGGCGGTTGTCGCCGATCACGGTCTTGTACTTCTCCAGGCCGCTGCGCATCACGTTGGCCACGCTGCCCTGCTGCTCATCGCACACGGTGAGCGCCTCGTCGATGCGGTCGCTGGCCAGCAGCTGGCGCACGTTGTGCAGGAACTCGTCCACGCGGCCCTTGCCCGTGGCCCGCGCCAAGGTAATGCCCCTTTCAATGGAGAAAATGATCACCAGCAACAGGATGGTGATGATGATCGGAACGATGAACCCGCCCTTGTGGATCAGGCCGAAGGTGTGGGCCGGGTCTTGCGCCACGGGGTGCCCATGCACCGGATCGCCGCCCTCGAAGTTGGCCGGGTCGCCCAGCACGAACATGTAGAACAGGATGCTGACGCCCAAGGCCAGGGGAAAGGCCAGGGCCACCAACACGCTGGAGAGCTTTCCGGATTTCTTTGCGTTCATTGAAAGGGGGTTTCTTGTTTGAAAGGACTCGTTCGTTGGCTTGTGCTTGCCCCCGGCCGGACCGGTGCCGGAACACGGGAGGGGCGCAAACATAGGAAGTACATCCTTTTCCCATGGGCCGTATTCCGCCAAAACTGATGAAGAAGGCCCCTGCGGGAATCCGGTTGCCAGAACGATGGCAAGCCCGGTCCTGGTGTGCCCTGCGTGGACCTTCGCAGGGAACGGGGCCGACGGCCAAGGAACGGCCGGATATCGGGATGCAGCGGCATGGCCATGGGGAGCTTCCGGGCCGTGATCAGGAATCCGATAATACCATCCATTTGTTATTGAAAATATATTCCATGTAAAATACATTTGTGCCGGTGATATCCGAATGGCCATGACGAACACCACGACGACCCCCCGCCTTATCCTGCACCGGGCGGCCGAGCGTGGCCACGCCGACCATGGCTGGCTGGACACCTGGCATTCGTTCAGTTTCGCCGACTGGTACGATCCGCAGCGCGTCCATTTCGGTGCCCTGCGGGTACTCAACGACGACACGGTGGCCCCGGGCATGGGTTTCGGCACCCACCCGCACGACAACATGGAGATCATTTCGCTGGTGACCGAGGGCTCGCTGAAGCACAAGGACAGCATGGGGCACGAGGGCGTGATCCAGGCCGGCGACGTGCAGGTGATGAGCGCGGGCACCGGCGTGCTGCACAGCGAGTTCAACCCCGATGCGGGGCATCGCAGCAAATTCTTCCAGATCTGGGTCTTCCCGCGTAAGCGCAATGCCACGCCCCGCTACCAGCAGGTCTCCCTGGATCCCCGCGACCGTGAAAACCGGTTCCAGCAGATCGTATCGCCCGACCCGCATGATGCCGGCACCTGGATCGGGCAGGACGCGTGGCTGCACCTGGGGCGGTTCGATGCGGGCCGCCGGGCAAGCCACCCGATCAAAATGAAGGGCCACGGCGTTTATGCGATGGTGGTCTCGGGCAGCGCGCTGATCGCGGGACAGGAGTTGCAGGAGCGCGACGCCATTGGCGTGGAAGGCTCCGGGCAGTTGGAGGTCACCGCAGGCAAGGAAGGTGCGGAGGTCCTGCTGATCGAAGTGCCCATGGAACTGAACAACTGATCATTAACCCTTAAAAACCGGAAGAAACATGACCGAACAAGCAACCGACACGATCAAGATAATCAAGTGGAGCATCGATCCCGCACACAGCGAGATCCAGTTCAAGGTGAAGCACATGATGATCTCCACTGTCACGGGGAACTTCACCAAGTTCGAGGCCGACATCGAAGTGCCGGGCAACGACCTCAGCCAGGCCAAGGTGGATTTCCGGGCCGATGTGGACAGCATCACCACGAACAACGCGCAGCGCGACACCCACTTGAAGAGCCAGGACTTCTTCACGGGGGAAAAGCACCCGCACATCCGTTTCGTGAAGACCGGCGCCAAGGCGGTGGACAACGACGGCAGCTGGACCATGACCGGCGAGCTGACGATGAACGGGCAGACCCACCCTGTGGAACTGGCCGTGGAATGGGGCGGTGTGATGAAGGACCCCTACGGCAATACCAAGGCCGGGGTGAGCGTGCACGGCAAGATCAACCGCAGGCAATGGGGCATCAACTGGAACACGGCGCTGGAGGCCGGCGGCGTGCTGGTGAGCGATGAAGTGCGCATCGCCTGCGAAGTGCAATTGGTGAAGCAGGGCTGAGCGAACGGCCCTGTGGGTTACAGGAGGCCGGGCCCGGGTGCCCGGCCTTTCTGTTTCCGGTGGCGGGCATGGCTACCTTCACCGCGTGAAAAAGATCAAGGACACCACCATCGCCCTGCTGATCGACGGCGACAACGCGGCGCCGCGGCGGCTGCCCGCCATCCTGGAGGAGATCTCCAAGGAAGGCACCATCACCATCCGCCGCATTTACGGCGACTGGACCACCACCGGCATGAGCGGGTGGAAGGACCTGCTGAACGCCAACGCCATCCAGCCCGTGCAGCAGTTCGCCTACACCAAGGGCAAGAACAGCACGGACAGCGCACTGATCATCGATGCCATGGACATCCTGCACGGCGACCTGGTGGATGCCTTCTGCATCGTGAGCAGCGACAGCGACTACACGCGCCTGGCCACCCGCCTGCGCGAGGCCGGCCTGTACGTGATGGGCGTGGGCGAGAAGAAAACGCCCGATGCCTTCGTGCAGGCCTGCGAGCGCTTCATCTACGTGGAGAACCTGGACGTACACGACGAGAGGGGTGCCGCACCTGCCGGGACGAAGCGGCCCGAAAAGCCGCTCTCGTCCAATGCCGCGTTCATGCGCCTGTTCCGCAAGGCGTTCAACATAGCACGCGGCGAGGACGAGGAGGCCTACCTGAGCCAACTGGGCAACGCCCTGCGGCGGCTGGACCCCGGCTTCGACCCGCGCAGCTACGGGCACGGCTCGCTTTCCTCCCTGGTGGCGGCCCTGGGCGACAAGGTGGCCACCCGTCGCGAGGAAAAGGGCGATGCGCTGATGGTGCGGTTCCGGAAGTGAACCCGCGCACCACCGTTACCGGCCGGTGGCACCGTGGAGAAAAGCCTGCCCCCGGCGAACAATCACACCCCCATCCGCTTTCTACCTTCGTCCCCTTCGGGGAACCCATTGACACCATGCGCTACAAACCTCTATCCGCCGCCACTTACCGCGAACACCGTGCCCGCTTCCGCCAAGCCATGGAGAAAGGCGGCCTGGCCGTCTTCCACAGCAACGACATCATGCCCACCAGCGCCGATGGCACCATGCCTTTCCACCAGGCCGCGGACCTGTTCTACCTCACCGGGGTGGACCAGGAGGAGACGGCGCTGATCATCTTCCCCGACGCCTTCGACCCGAAGGACCGCGAGATCCTTTTCGTGCGCGAGACCAGCGAGCTGATCGCCATTTGGGAAGGCGCCAAGCTGAGCAAGAAGGAAGCCACCGAGCTGACCGGCATCGCCAACGTGCAGTGGTACGGCACCCTCGATGCCACCTTGAAACGCCTGTTGCCGGAAGCCGCCCATCTGTACCTGAACAGCAATGAGCACCTGCGCCAAAGCAATGAGGTGGAGACGCGCGAGCAGCGCTTGAACAAGGCACTGATGGCCCGCTATCCGCTGCACGGCGTGAAGCGCTCGGCGCCGATCATGCACCGCATCCGCAGCCGCAAGACGCAAGAGGAGATCCAGCAGATCCAGAACGCCATCAACATCACCGGGAAGGCCTTCCGGCGCATCCTGCAGTTCACCAAGCCCGGGGTGATGGAGTACGAGATCGAGGCCGAGGCCACGCACGAGTTTCTCCGCAATGGTTCGCGCGGGCACGCCTACACGCCCATCGTGGGCAGCGGCTACAACGCCTGCGTGCTGCACTACATCACCAACGACAGCGAATGCAAGGACGGCGACGTGATCCTGATCGACCTGGGTTGCGAGTACGGCGGTTACGCCAGCGACATGACGCGCAGCATACCGGTGAACGGCACCTTCACCCCCCGCCAGCGCGACGTGTACAACGCCGTGCTGCGGGTGCAGAAGGAAGCCACCAAGCTGCTGATGCCCGGCACCTACCTGAACGACTATCACAAGAAGGTGGGCGAGCTGATGGAGAAGGAGCTGATCGGCCTGGGCCTGCTGGACAAGGACGCGGTGGCCCAGCAGGACCCCGAAAAGCCGCTGTACAAGAAGTATTTCATGCACGGCACCAGCCATTTCCTGGGCCTGGACGTGCACGACGTGGGCTTGTGGACCGAGCCGATCGAGGAGAACATGGTCTTCACCGTCGAACCCGGCATCTACATTCCTGAGGAGAAGCTGGGCATCCGCATCGAGAACAACATTGTGGTGCACAAGGACGGCCCCATCGACCTGTTCAAGGACATCCCGCGCGAGGTGGAGGAGATCGAGGCGCTGATGGCCGGTGCCCGGAAGAAGGCGAAGGCCTAGGTCAACCGGAACGACCCGGCATGCTACGGCCCGAACCTCCTGCCGGGCCTGCGGCTGGTGTGGCGCACCGGGCACACGTGCACCGCTCCCTCATCCACCTCGAAGACCACACGATGGGGCAGCTTATGCAGCATCGCATGGCGCCATGGTTCCTTCGGCACGTGATAGCCCGCGGGTTCGCACGGATCTCGTTGTGGGTGCTTCGAAGTACCACCACCCGGCGCTCGGCCTTGCCGGGTGCCATCGAGCGCCTCGCATCTGGCCCGCAAACCCATGGCTATCGCGCCTTATTTCCCCCGCCAGTACTGGAGATGTGCCGGAGTCTTGATCCTTACCGAATTAAAGCGCGATGGCCCTGGCCCGAAAACCTGTCCGGCCCCGGTGAAATATCTTCGCCGACTTGCTGTTATACAGCACGCCCCGATGCGCCTGCGAATTGCGCGATACCTCCTGCCCGCATTGGCCATGCTGCTGGTGGCCGGCTGCTCCACCAACAAGGATGCCTTCCTGAACCGGACTTTCCACCGGCTGGTCACGCGTGACAACAGCTGGTTCAATGCCAACGAAAGGCTGAAAGAGGCGGTGGCCGCCATGCAAAAGGCCCACGTGGACGACTACGACCAGGTGCTGCCCATCTTCGTGAACGGCACCGAGGAGGAGGCCCGCGCCATGGCCCCCGAGATGGAGGTCTGCATCGAGAAGTGCGCCACGGTGATCGACCGCCACTCGATGGAGTTCGGCGGCAAGGAGAAGAACAACTGGATCCCCAGCGCGTGGTTCGTCATCGGCAAAAGCCATTTCTACAAGCGGGGCTACCTGGACGCGGCACGCACCTTCGACTACGTGGGGCGCCGCTACAAGGGCCAGCAGGAGGTGCAGATGCAAAGCAAGCTGTGGCTGGCCCGCACCTCCATCGAGCTGGAGCAGTTCGCCAAGGCGCAGACCACCTTGGACGAGATCACCGGGCAGAAGAAGCTGCCCAAGAAGTTCCCGCATGACCAGCTCAGCGCGGTACAGGCCGACCTGGACATCCATCGCGGCAAGGTGGACAACGCCATCATCGCCCTGGAGCATGCCGTGGCGATCACCAAGGTGAAGAAGGACCGTATCCGCTGGAGCTTCATCCTGGGCCAGCTCTACCAGATGAAGGGCCAGCAGGACAAGGCCATCGCCATGTACAACAAGGTGGCGCGCATGGGGCCGCCCTACGAGATGGGCTTCCACGCGCAGATCTTCCAGGCGCTGGCCCTGGGGAACGGCGACAGCAAGGCCATGCGCCAAAAGCTGGCGCGGATGCTGCGCGACGAGAAGAACAAGGATCATTACGACATGATCCACTACGCCCTGGCCGAACTGGACCTGCGGGACAACCGGAAGGACGACGCCATCGCGCAGCTGATGCAGAGCACCGCCGCCAGCACGGTGGACACGCGCCAGAAGGCCAAGAGCTTCCTGAAGCTGGCGGACCTGTACTTCGACGACAAGAAGTACCCGCCCGCCCAGCAGTATTACGACAGCACCGGCACGCTGCTGGCGGAGGACCACCCGCGCCACGACGAGGTGATCACCCGGGCCGAGGTGCTGGGCGACCTGGTGGAACAGCTGAACATCATCGCGCGGGAGGACAGCCTGCAAGCCTTCGCCAAGCTGGACCCCGAGGAACGCGAAAAGCGGGTGCGCCAGCTGATCAAGGAGCGGGAACGCGAGGAGGAACTCCGCAGGCAGCAGGCCGATGATGCGCGCGAACTGCTGGCCAGCACGCCCGCGGTGCCCTCCAAGCCGGCGGGTGGAAGCGGCGGGGCCTGGTATTTCTACAACCCTGCCCAGATCGCACGCGGCATGGCCGACTTCCGGAAGAAATGGGGCAACCGGCCCAACGACGACGACTGGCGCAGGCTGGACAAGAGCGGGAGCGCGCTGGTGGACATCCTGGACGAAGAGGAGGAACCCGGCACGGACACCGCCGCCACGGCCGCCGCCGAGGGCGAGCCCGACTGGAAAAACCCCGAGAGCTACCTGAAGGACATCCCGGTGGACGAGGCCATGCTGGACTCCAGCAACGCCAAGATCTGCCGGGCCCTGTACCTCTCGGGCATGATCTACAAGGAGAAGCTGAAGGACGTGGACAACGCCATCGAAAGCTTCCAGGTGCTGAACGACCGCTTCGACGACTGCCGGTACACGCCCGAGGCATACTACCAGCTGTACCGCATCTACCTGGCCAAGGAGCAGGGCGGCAACTTCATGGATTTCGGGGGCGCCAGCTCCAAGCATTACGCGGACATCATCATGGAGCGCTGGCCGGGTTCGGAGTTTGCCCGCCTGGTGGAAAACCCCGACCTGCTGCAGCAGGATGAGGCCAACCGCATGGCGGAGGACCGCGCCTACCAGGACCTGTACCTGGTCTTCAAGCAGGGCCTGTACCGCGATGTGGCCGCCGCCTGCGAGCAGGTGCTGGCCAGCGAGCCGCGCAACCACCTGCGGGCAAAATACGCCCTGCTGAAGGCCATGGCCGTGGGCGGCATGCACATGATGGGGCCCTTCCGCGATGCCCTGGAGCACGTGCGCGACGCCTACCCCGGCACCCTGGAGGCCCAGGCCGCCGTGGACCTGCTGGCCAACCTGGACAAGCCAAGCTCCGGCGGGGAGCCCGGGGAGGCAAAGAAGGACACGGGGGAAAAGCCGGCGTACGCCGAGGCCAAGGGCGACCATTTCGTCATCCTGATCGTGCCCGACAGCGCAGGCACCATCGACCGGGTGAAGTCCACGATCAGCAACTTCAACCAGCGCTACTTCCGCAACCAGCCCATCGAGATCAGGACCAGCATGTGGGACAAGTCGAGCCAGGTGGTGATGATCCGGTTGTTCCAGACCAAGGACCTTGCGATGGCATACTACGACATGTTCAAGAACAACAAGGGCGACCTGGCGGGGATCAACGACCGGGGCTTCCCGCTCTTCGCCATCAGCACGGGGAATTACCAGAAACTCTACCTGTCCAAGGATGCCGACGGCTACGCGGAATTCTTCGGCCGTGCTTACCTGGGCGGCAAATAGCGGAAATCCACGGGGTTATTAACTTCGCGACTTCACCCACCGCGAAACGCCGATACCATGTTCCGCAACGACAAAGCCCACGAGACCATGAACAAGCCCAGCGAGCCGGTGAACCCCGGCAAGATCAACAGCATCATGGAGGGCACCTCCATCGAGGGCGAGCTGCGATCGGACAGCAACGTCCGCATCGATGGCCGCGTGAAGGGCACCCTGCATGTGCGGGGCCGCCTGATCGTGGGCGCCACGGGCACCGTGGAGGGCGATATCCATTGCCAAAGCAGCGACATCGAGGGCACGGTGAACGGCAAGATCATGTGCCAGGAGCTGCTGTCGTTGAAGGCCACGGCCAAGCTCACCGGCGACATCCGCACCAAGCAGCTGGCCATCGAGCCCGGCGCGGTGTTCAGCGGCAACTGCGACATGGGCGGCGGCAAGGCCATGCAGGAGCCGGAGCCGGTGCGCCTGAGCACCGCCGGGAACACCGGCGCCAAGCCGCTGGACCACGGCAATCCCGCCGCCCGGCCCGAACCGCTGAAGGTGGGCCGCTGAACCGCATCCGCAGACCCATGGCCCGTCCCCTGCCCGCCGGCCCCACCGGTTGACCGATCATGCGCGGTTGGACGGCATCGGCGTTGTTCACCCTGGCGGCAGGGGCCGCCACGTTCGGCATCTATGCCGTGGCCCGCTGGCCCTTCGGCTGGGTGCAGGTGGCCATGCTGGTCTTCCTGGGCCTGCTCACGGCCCTCCTGCTGGGCTGGCAGGAACAGGCCATGCAGGCCGATCCCCGCGGCTTCATGCGCCGCTTCATGATCGGCCTGGCCGTGAAACTGGGCGTGGCCCTCCTGGCCGTGGCCCTGGTCCTGTTCCTCTCCCCGCGGGAGCAGGCCCCGCTGCTGGCGCTCACCTTCACGGTCCTCTACCTGGCGTTTCTGGCCTTCACCACCGCGCGGCTGGGCCGGAGCTCGCGCCGCCTCCCGCGCCCATGAGTGCCCCGGAGGACCGGCGCGACAAGCTGCGCAAGGCCGCCCATAGCTACATGCGGCTCAGCGGCATCGGCTTCCAGATGGCGGCGATCATCGGCCTGGGCACCTATGGCGGCTGGTGGGCCGACCGGCGCACGGGCTGGGGATTCCCCGCCTTCACCCTCCTGGGGGCGCTGGGCGGGGTGGGCATGGCGCTGTACATCCTGTTCAAGGAAACGCGCCCGCGTTGAACCCGGGCGGCGGGCATTGTGACCCGCTTTTGACAGGGCACAGTTTGCCATTGTCGGGCTTGGGCTACATTTGCGGCCGCAAAGAGGGGGCCTGCCCCCTTTCAAAACTCACAGAAGCCTTGCTACGCGCGGTTTTCCTCACGCTCTCCCTGGCCCTCGCCAGCTGGACGGTCGCCCAAGCTGAAGGGCAGGATGCCGGGGCGCACGCCCCTGCGCATGAGATCAGCGCGGTGGATGCCGCCGAGTTCAGCGCCGGCGACCTGATCATGGGGCACATCGCCGACGAACACGGGTGGCACGTGGCCGGCGACTTTTCCATCCCCCTGCCGGTGATCATCTACGACACCCAGCGCGGCCTGAAGGTGTTCAGCAGCGCCCGCTTCGAGCACGGGCACGCGGCCTATGACGGGTACAAGCTCGACGACGGCCGCATCGTGGCGGTCGATGCCGAAGGGCACAAGGACGAGGCCGCCTCGGCAAACATCTGGGACATCTCCATCACCAAGAACACCCTGACCATCTTCCTGGTGGTGGCGCTGATGCTCTGGATGTTCATCTCCATCGCCAAGAGCTACGGCAAGCGCGCGGGCCAGGCGCCCAAGGGCATGCAATCACTGTTGGAGCCGGTGATCCTGTTCGTCCGTGACGATGTGGCCAAGGGGGCCATCGGCGAGAAGAAGTACGAGCGCTTCATGCCCTTCCTGCTCACCACCTTCTTTGTCATCCTCTTCCTCAACCTGATCGGGCTGGTCCCCTTCTTCCCGGGCGGGGCCACGGTCACCGGCAACATCGCCGTCACCTTCACCCTCTCGCTGATCGTGCTGATCATCGTCACGGTGAACGGCAACGCCCACTACTGGCGGCACATCCTGGCCATGCCCGGGGTGCCCGCCTGGGTGCTGTTCATCCTCACCCCGGTGGAGATCCTGGGCGTGTTCCTCAAGCCTTTCGTGCTGATGATCCGGCTGTTCGCCAACATCGCTGCCGGGCACATCATCGGACTGAGCTTCTTCAGCCTGATCTTCGTCTTCGGTGCCACCAGTGCGGCCGTGGGCTACGGTGTGTCGGTGGTGAGCCTGGCGTTCACCGTCTTCATGTTCTTCCTCGAGGTGCTGGTGGCGTTCATCCAGGCCTACGTCTTCACCTTCCTGGCCGCACTCTACATCGGTGCCGCCGTCGAAGAATCGCACGAACACAAAGAATCACTCGTTTAAAAACCACTCAAGCATGTTCCTTTCAGCCCTTCTCGACCTCGGCACGGGTTACGGTATCGCCGCCATCGGCGCCGGACTGGCCGCCATCGGCGCCGGCATCGGCATCGGCCGCATCGGCGGTGATGCCGTGCAAGCCATGGCCCGCCAGCCGGAAGCCATGAACGACCTGCGCGCCAACATGATCCTCACCGCGGCCCTGGTGGAAGGCGCAGCCTTCTTCGCCATGGTGGTGGGCCTGTTGGTGGTGCTGAAGTCGTAAGGACGGCACTCCCGGCACGCCGGCCGTCACGCCTTTCTCCCCTTCAATCCCCATTGCATCACCATGTTGCTTGCAAGCCTCGTCGAACCTGCCTTCGGCCTCATCTTCTGGATGACCCTGTCCTTCGGGATCGGGTTCTTCCTGTTGGCCAAATTTGCCTGGAAGCCCATCCTCAAAGCCCTGCACGAGCGGGAACGCTCCATCGAGGATGCCATCGGCGAGGCCAAGAAGGCCCGCGAGGAGGTGGCCGCCATGAAGGCGGGCGCCCACGATTACCTCCGCAAGGACAACCTGGCGCGCCTGGTACCGGCCATCGGGCGCGAGCTGCGCGAAGCCGAAGTGCGCCGCGCCCGCAATCA
>WBZR01001451.1_pt2 | contig 10575 bp, 10 predicted proteins | sample 5204231 | NCBI WGS metagenome assembly WBZR01 (sample SAMN12412403, study PRJNA552823) | activated sludge metagenome | isolation source: activated sludge from anammox sidestream of wastewater treatment plant... | place: USA: Virginia | collected 2017-08
CTTTGTTGTCTTCGGATTTTTTGTAATACGGCAGGATTTCATCGTAGCTCCAGCCTTCGATTCCCAGTTCGCCCCAGCCGTCGTGATCGCCGCGATTGGCGCGGCTGTAAACCATCGCGTTGATCGAACTCGACCCGCCGAGCACTTTGCCGCGCGGCCAGAACATCCGGCGGCCATTCATGTGCTCAAGCTCTTCGGTTTCGTAAGCCCAGTCGCACTCGGTCTTGAACAGCTTCGGGAAAGCGGCTGGAATATGAATCTCCCGTTTCTTATCCGGGCCGCCCGCTTCCAGCAACAACACCTTCACCTGCGGGTCTGCGGTCAAGCGATTGGCGAGCACACAACCGGCTGAGCCGGCGCCGACGATCACGTAGTCGTACATAGTTCGTCCTCAATGTTCGATTGAATCGGGAAATTTTGGTTACCCTACGTGAGGAATTGTCGCAGATAACGAACCATGAGCAAACATGTAATCTGAGAAATTGGCGGCTCTGGAAACGCGCGCTTCCAGCGTGCCCCTGAGAGCGCGCGCTTCCAGCGTGCGTTCCCAGGAGGGTTTTAGCGCGCGACTCGAAAAACGCGCCGCTCAGTCTCGGCCACTCTATTGCCTTGCTGATCAAGCGCGACGACACGCCAGCGCAATGTCTGCGTTCCCGCTTTGTCTTTAAACCAGGATGGCGCGCGATAAGTCAGGACGCCTGTTTTAAGGACTGCCGACAGGATCGGCTTTTCGTTCACGTCTGTGATTTCAAGCCGGTAAAAAACCGCTTGCGGCGACGCGGCCCAGACGAAATCAATCGGCTGGGCGGCGCGCGCCGTCGCGCCATCGCGCGGCAGCACGAGCGCGAATTGACCCGGCTTTGCGACGCTGTTCGTATTGTCTCCGCCGCCCACGACGTAACGCAGAACCGGCATCGGGAACCCGGCGGTCGCGCCGCCTTGCGCGACGCTCGCGCCCGCCCCCACGTCCGCAAGGTTGGAATTGTTCTCGCGGTCGTCCGAAGCTTCGATGCGCAACAGAATCAGATATTGTCCCGCCGCTTTTTTCGGCAACCGCGCCGGATCGGGGCCGGGCAGGATGGCTCTTCCGCCCGGCGGCAAAAACACGTTGAATCGGCTGACCTGCGTGTATCGCCGTTGCGAGCCGCGCTCTTCAATCGGCAGCGACGCTTCGGTCAACAGGTCTCGCGTTTCGGGCAGTTCATCTCCCGGCAGCGCGACTTCCCATCGCCCGCGCAATCGGCCCGCGCCGGTGTATTTGATCTCGGCGCGCACAGGCGGCATTTTTCCGTTTGGTTCGACGAAAAGCACCAGCGGTTCGGAGCCTCCGGTTGTCGGCCCGACACTGGCTCCAAATCCGAGTTGCACGTCAGTCAACGAAAACGGCGCGCCCGCGCCATTGCCGCTCAGCCGCATCGTCACGACGACGTATTGATCGGGGCCTCCGCTCCCGCTGATGAAACGGCGGACGTAAAAAAATTGCGAATCCTCGCCGGCAGCGGCCGCCTGATAAGCCTTCCGCGCGACCGAAGACGGCACCGAGACGATGTCGGTGTAAGCGTTCGTACCGCTGCGCCGCGAAATGTCGAAGCGGCTGGGGAGCGTGCCGTAAATCGTCCCCGGCACGCATCTGAAGCCGACATCGGGCGTGGCCGGCGCGACATCGCCACACCACGAAGTTTCAGCCGGGCGGTAATTGCCCAGCGCGCCGTAAGTCACAAAGACGGTCGTCGCGCCCTGGCTGTAGACGTTGACGCTCGACGGCGTGACCTTGATCTGATTCTGCGCGGAGATGAGCGCCGCGAAACAAGCAAGTAAAAATGGCATCGCAATCAATTTGCGCATAACAACCTCGGAATCCTGGGAGCGCACGCATCCCTGCGTGCCGGGCTTCGAGAAAAACCCATTGCCGAAAGCAAAGCGCGCAAGGCAGTGTGCGCTCCCAGGGAGCTAGAAGAAGATAAAGTTCAATCCCGTGTTGAACGTTTGCAGCTTCGTCAGCGCGTTGACGTTCTCCAGAAAATTGTTCGTGCGCGCGAAACGGTTCGAGTAACGAATGAAGTAATTGATCTGCGCCTTCTTGAACCGGTTCTCGTTTTCGCGGGTCAGCCGGTAATTCCATTGCAAGTCGAGTTCGATGTTACGGCTGTCGTTCGTGCGCGCCAGGTCACCCGCGCCGACAGTTGCGAACGTGGCGCTTGCGCTCTGGCGCGCGCTGACCTGCCAGTTGGCGTTGAAGCCGAAACGCAGCGTGCGGTTGGTGGCCGCCTGTTCGCGGTTGTTGGCGTCCTCGAAGTTCACGTCGAAATTGAATTCGAGCGTCGTCAGCGGCGTCCAGCCGACAGACACGCCGTGAACGAAGTTTTGCAGATCGGCGCGTTCACGTCCGATGGCCCGGTTGTCCTGCAACGAATGATTCAGCGTGTAAGCCACGCGGAATTGTTTGAACTGCCATTCGGAGGTGAACGTCTGGCTGACGTTCGCCTGATCGGGGATCGCGCCCGGTTGATCGAATCCTCCGCCAATCGGGACGAAGTCGGCGGACGCGCGCACGCGCTCGAACGTGTAGCCGATGCGCGGCAGGAACGGGTTGGGCAATGCGCCGAGCCTGAGCGAGAACAATCCAAGCAGCGGAGTGTTGACGGCGAAGGCCGTGCGCCGCGTGTTGGTGCGCAGAATCGTTTGAATGCCCGCCAGATTGTCGTTCAACCGCGTATGCGCGGCGGTGAAGTTCAACTCGCCGAAGCTACCGGTGAACTCAATCTGGTTCTGCTGCAAATCGGGCTGCGCCGAAGCGCTGATGCTTTTGAAGAGCGGATCAACGCGTTCGTGCCGCACGTTCAGAGTCAGATTGAATTTCTTCGGCTCAGCCGCAGCCTGGGCGCTCTGCGCATCCTGCGTCGCCTGCGTGTTCGCGCCGCCGTCAGGTTTGATTATCACGAACGAAAAATTTTTGAGCAGATCGAGGCTCGCGTCCACGTAGCGCGCGTTGCGGATGGTCTGACGCGAAGGCACGACGCCGGCCCCCCCGATATTTTGATTGAGCAGCGGGTCTTCGGGATTGACGAATTTGCTGCGCGTGAAACCGGCGTCCAGCCGCGCGCGTTCGGTTTTGTCTTTGGCCAGCAATCGCGCGCTCACTCCCCGGCTGCGCTCGGCGTCATTGATGTTGGCCTGATTGAAATTCTGACGGTTCGAGGTAAACCAGGCGTCAACGACGCCACCCTCGACTCTCAATCCGCCCGGACGCTTCAACAATTCCAGCCCGACCACACCGCCGAACAGACGATGCCGCCGGTTGGCCATCCCGAAAAAATTATCCCATCCGACGACGTTCGTGGCGTTCATCATCACAAGCCCGATATCTACGCGCGAATTGATCGGCATGGTAAACGTCAGCCCGCGACTGCTGAAGCTGTTGATCAGATGGCGGTGAGCGCCGAACGACGAATGGCCAACGGTGAATTTGCGCGCTCCGTGCTGGAACTGCATCAGGTAAGACGACAGGTCAATTCGCGGCGCGCGGTTTTGCAGGTCGCCGAACCGCAGAGCCTCATTGCGAAAGCTGGAACCGACGATTTCGTAATTGCTCTGCATATTGAACGCGCCGCGCGCCATCTCGCTCTTCCAGGTCCCGTTGATCGTCGCGTCGGCAAAGGTCGGCCGATCGGGTTTGTTCGAGTCCGGAGAATGCGTTTCGGCGAATTGCGATTTGAAGCCGATGTTGATCTGCGGCGTCATGTCGAATTTGTCGAAGCCGAAACGGCGTTTGACGGCCTGCTGGCCGGTTTGTGATTGAACCGCCTGATTCGCGTTCGCGTCGGCGGTGGCCGCTGGCGCTTCACCGTTGCTGCTGGCGGCATCCGTAGTCTGCGACGATTGCGCGCCGGCCACTGGCGCGGCAAGCTCGCCCACGCGCAGCGGGAAGCGCGCCAACTCTTTCCATTCGCCGCCGGGAGCGACCAGATAGATTTCGACTTCGCTTTCGCCCAACGGCAGCGGGAGCATCGCGCCGTATTTCAAACTTTTCGCCGAAACCAGAAACAGGTCAGTCAAATCGGTAGCGCTGATGACGACGGCCAGCCTGCCTTCGTTGGGCGCAAGCTCGCGGCTCAGCGTCAACTCTATCTGCTCGCCGGGCGCGATGGATTGTTTGTCAGCAAAGCTCGCTTGCACGGTTAAATCCTGGGCCTGCTCTCTGGCGCTCGCTCTGAAATATGTCAGAGCGAGCGCCGTCATCAGGCCGGCCGCAACGCACACCGTCGCACGCCCAAAAACATTTTTGAGAAATCCGCGCATGGTAGTTCTCCAAAATGACGACTCTGTTCGACCTAAAATCTTCCTGCTTTGATTGTTTGAATCGTGCGCTCAACCGGCGCGTTGAAGCCGGTGACGAGCGTGACCTTGATGCGGAGCGGTTTAGCTGACGCTCCCGTCGGCGGATTCTGGATCACCACGCTGCCCTTTCGCTGGGAGCCGAGCGCGATGCTCACAGGGGATTGCTTTGTGACGGGCGGAACCGGATTGTCACGCGACTGCTTGGGTTGGTAAGTGACTTCGCCGCTGAGTCCGAATCGCTCGATATAGATTCCCTGCGCCGCCTGCACATTCCACTTAACCTCGAAGCGGGTTACGTCAATCGTGGTCGCGCTGGCGATCTGAACGATGGGGCGGTCTGGCGGAAGTTGGACGCCGGAGCCGACGCCGCCTTGAATTGCGTCGGTGTCGAGATTGAAATCGCGCGTGACGGTGGTGGAACCGAATTCAGGCGTAGTGAAAGTGGGCGACACTGTGGCCTTGAAATCGAGAGCTTTGGCGTTCGCCTGAAGGCCGGAAAAAGTGATGGTGGCCGAAGTCGCCGACGCCCCAGCATTCGCAACACCGGTCTTGGTCACGCCGCCGGTGAACCTGACCTCCAGAGTGACGCCGAATTTCGAAATCGTGGTAAGCGGCGGTTTCTGCGCCGTCCAATCCACCCGGAAGCGGCGCTGCGCGCCGGTGTCGCCGAGGTCGAGCACCTGGGTGATAGCCACTGTTGGCGGGCCGCCGCCGCGCACGCCCTGCGCGCCGGCTTCTGCGATCATCACACACGCCGCCAGCAAAACCAGCCACAGATTGGCCAGCCGTCTCAATTGCGTCTTTGTGGTCTTGTTGATCATATCTTCTCCTTCTGGTTGAAAAACGGGTGGGGCAATTTGGCTGTGCCCCACCCAGCCGGCTACCTGGTTGTTTTCATGTTGAGTACGACTCCGCCGAATTTGCCTTTGCTCGAATCGAACGCGTAATTGCCGCGCAGAATCGTCGCGCTTTTGAAGCCCAGCTTGCGCGCGATGGCTTCGTCCAGAATCTTGTCTTCAGCGATTATCAGAAGCCGGTCGCGCGAAGGCGGATCGCTGTCGAAGAGGCATTCCAACCTCTTGTCGTCCAGCGGCGTCGCTGACACCACAGCCGATTTTGATTGCGCCGATCTGGCCACTGAGAGCGAAATGCGGCACACGCCGAAGCCAGGGCCGCAAGAGCCGCTGGTCGTGCGCTTGCCGATGTCGAACGTCAGCTTGATGCTGATGAACGATGCGGCGCCCGCCGTCGGATTGGCCGCGTTGTTGGTGATGGCCCAGCCAGCCAGCGCCAGCAGCGCAGTCAAAGCCAGAGCAGGAGCCGCAACCAGCCTGAGCAAGCGTCTGCGCGTTTGATCGCTGTTCGACCAACGACGCGTCAGCCGGTTGAAGAAATTGCCTATCGTTCCTTTGCTCATCGTATTTACCTCCTTGCGATGTTTGTGCCGGTTGAAAGTTGAACGAGTTCAAATCACCAGCGGCGGTTCAATCCTTAGCCGTCGCCTTGCCCGCGCCCTCGATCACGACAATCAGCTCTTCATTCAGGCCCGCGCTGCCGCCGACTGCTCCCGGCGTGCGAATGCCCTCTTTCTTGCCAGGGGCGGCGCCCAGGTTCTCTTTCTTGCCTTCACCGACGCGGGCAATGTTATCAACCAGGTCGCGCTGTTTGATCGTGTTGAAACCCGCCACCCCGGCGGTCAGCGTGCGGGCGTTCTTGTCAATCACCGCTCTCCTGGCGCTGAGCGGGCCGATTGGTGATGAAGTGTTTTCGGTGGAAAGTTTGGTGTTGAGCAGAATTTTTTTGCCATCCACCGTGACCTCGAATGGCAGGTCTAACGCCAACAGCCCGTTTATCGGGTTGAGCTGGACCTTGCCTGCGCGCTGGAGCCGAACGCTGATCTTGCGGCCCTTCTGGCTGGTCGGATTCCAGACGTGATTGGTGTTGATGTCCTTGCCGGAAGCGACATCGGCCACGCTGGCCGAGAAGTTGAATGAGCTTTTGGCCTCATCAACCACTTCCCACTTGCCGTCGGCTGTCTTCTTGCACAACCGAATCTTCAAATCCACCGCGGCGTCGCGCTGTTTGAACACGGCGTTGGCTGCGAAGACGCTGAAAGCGGCGAACATAACTGACAGCGCCAACAGCGAAAGCATCAAGCCCCGGCGCGATTTGAAATTGAGAGACTGGCGATTGAATGACATATTTTCCTCCTTGAATTCCCGGCGGCGGCGAGCCGCCTATGCGGCAAGCCGTCGCCCGATAATTGCGACGCGAGCAAGAGAGTTTGCCGCGCGCGTGAAACAGGCGCTGCCGAATCAATCAACAACGCGGGCATAGTAAACATGGGCGGGAACTAAAATCCTGAGAGCCAGTTGAAATCTCTATAAAAGATTTTCAAAACGAACTGGCCAACGCCGCTCCCGACCGATTGCGCGTCAATCGGGAGCGCGTTGAAGACGCCATCACTTTTTGATCGGCCCTGTCGGAGTCAGGATGGCCACACCTGCTGTGTCGGTTTTGGTGAAATCGTTTGCGGCTTCGGCAATAATGTTTACCAGGACGGATGAAAGCTCCGCGCCGGAAGGCTTATCAACATTCAGCGGGATGAGGCGAGACAGATTGCCGGCCGCGCGCGAAGCTGTTCTGCGTTGCCCATTCTTGTAGACCGCTTCCAGGCTGATCTTGAATTGTCCGTTTCCGCGCGCCTGCGCCAGCAACTCGAAGCAGTCCTGACCCGGCGGACATTCTCTGGCTCGTTGCGCGATTTCGGAAACGCGCGCCAGTTTGTTGACCTGCAGCGCGAGGTTGTCGGCGCCGCGATTGCGCGCGGCCTTCGGCGTCAATTCGCCGGTGGTCTTGTCGGCGGGCGGAACGAATTCGCGGAAGGCCGCAGCGTCAGCGCCGCCGCTGAACTTTCCTGTTACCGCGGCCCTGAGATTTTTGATCGTGATCGGAACAGGCGTCAGAGGGCGGTCAAATCCGCCGCCGCCCTTGCCGCCGCCGGTACCTTTGCCGCCGTTGTCTGCTGTGGCGCCGCCTTTGCCGCCGTTGTCCGCCGTGGCGCCGCCTTTGCCGCCGCCGGAGATAGAGCCTTCACCGAAGCGGCGCGGCGTGGCTTCGCCTTTCTTGAAATCGCCTTTGCCGCCGCCAGCCTGAGCGCCCGCGTTTTTGCGGCAATCCGCCTGGCATTGTGTTATCGCTTTGGTGTCTTTGGATACCTTGAAACATTTCTGCTCGCAAAGGCGCACATCAATCTCCGCCGAGTTTCCGCCACTGTTGGCGCCATTTGGCGGTTTGGGTTTGCTTACGCCAAACCCCTTGGGCGGAGCGTCATTCGCCTTCACCGGTTGCGGGATGTTGATGCTGAATGTGGCCGAGCGTTGATTGCCGCCGACCGAGCGGTTCAGGCGTTGCGACTGGCCGTTGCTGAAATTGATTTCGAGCGCGACATCGAAGCCCTTGATCGTCACGCCTTCCGGCGCGCCAGCTTTCCAGTTGATGGTCACTTCGTCGCCGAGAGGTCTCGGCGTGGCGACCTCGACGAACGCTTCAGCGGCCACTCCGGGCTTGATGTCGCCGACCGGCTTTTTGATTATTTTGTCCTGCCCCGCAGCGGGCAGAGCCTGAGCCAGCAGCGCCAACATCAACAACCAATTCACGAACCATCTGTTTGTGCGAATCATTGCAATTGCCCTCCTCAAAATGAGCGGCGCGAACTTATCACCCGCGCCGTTTGTTTATAACGCTTTCGATTCGCCTGTTCAGTAAGCGGCGAGTTGCAAGGCAGGTTCAGAACCCGCCTTACAACTCGCGGCTTGAACACTCAGAACGAAACCGCTTTAATCGCGCGGCCTCGGCCGTGATGAGTTTGAGCGATGAAAGATCGAAACAATCAACCGCCGCGCGCCGCGCCAACGCCTGCGCCATCGGGGGCGTCAGGCAGGCTCTAGTCGCTCCGTAAACCTCGATCGTCCGCAGGAACTGCTCAAGCTCGAAGGTCGGCAGAAGCGCCACCGTCGCGCCTCGCCACAACGCGCGCATCATCAACTCGAACATTCCGTCAAAATGAAACAGCGGAGCGGCGCCAACGACGACATCGTTTTCATCAATTTCGGAAGCCGCATCGGAGCGGCAGAGTTCTCCAATCAGGCTGCGGTGCGTAATCGTCAGGCCGCTGCCTTTTCCAGAGCCGCCGTTTGAAAAGAACAGCGTGACCGGATCGTTGCGCGGATCAATCAGCGCGTTGGTCGGAACCTCTGAAGGCGTCATCACGCTTTCAAACAACTCCGCGAACGGCGAAGCGCCGTCGCCGTGATCGAACGTGAAGACTTCGCACAGGTTCGATCCCTCCATCGCCGCCGATGCCACATTCAACAACTGCGAAGTCGTGATCAGGCATTTCGCGCCAGCGTCGTTGAGTTGAGCGGCGAGTTCATCAGCCGCACAGAGCGGATCGGCCATTGTGACAACGCCGCCGATTGTGGCTATCGCGTGAAACGCGACGGCGTATTCGGGCAGATTCGGACTGTGAATCGCGAAGACGTCTCCTTTGCGGTAACCGCGCTGCGTCAGGCTTTTGGCCGTGTGCCGCACGCGCTGGGCGAGTTGCGAGTAACTGATCGCGCGCCCGCTCGATCCGTCAATCAGCGCGGGCTTGCCGCCCAATTGATTCGCCCGCCGCAAGACAAACGGCGTCAAAGCCATATCGGGATTGGCGGTATCGGGGCAGTGACTCCGAAAAATCATCTCTCTTCTCTCTTCTCCTTAATCTTGTTTTTGCATTTCGAGAAGCGCCGCAGAGGAACCGGACGCGAGCAATGATGTCTGCGCGGTTTTCATCATCGGCGTCCGGCCGCTCTGCGGCTACGCATCGCCGTCTTGACGCGGCGAAGTCGTCGCTGGCGGGAATGCGCAAATTTACTGGCCGCGATCAAGCCGGGCATTGCAATGAAGTGATGAAGCCTGTTCGCTTCTTCGCCCGTTTGCGCTCGCCGACGGTTTGCGCTCATTCCCGCCAGACTCTTGAAAATTCAAAATCCAGCTCATCGTTTCGCAAAACTATCAAAGACCGTCTCGCCTGCGTCGCGGAAGATAGTCGGGATGCGGGAGAGAAGTCTTAAAACCGGGTTGAAATTTAGTTGAAAGATTTATGAAAGGCTGTGGCTGACGCAGGCTATATTCCGGCGCGCTTGTTTGCGGAATGCGCTACAATCCGCAATCGAGAGGAGGATGGAATAATGGTTTTAGCAAAAGCAGCGGCGTACCTGAGCATCGAGGAATATCTGAAATTTGAAAAGGACAGTCCGGTCAAACACGAATACATTGACGGCCAGATTTACGCGATGGCCGGAGCGAGCGCCACGCACAATCGAATCGCCAGAAACATCTGCAACCGGCTCGACGATCATCTGGCGGATGACGAGTGCGAACCGTTCATCTCGGACATGAAGGTCTGGGTCAGCGAGACGGTCTTTTATTACCCGGATGTGGTGGTGGCCTGCGACCCGCCCGACTCCGATCCGTACTTTCGCCGAAAGCCCGTTCTAATCATCGAAGTCAGCTCGCCCGGCACGGAACGGATTGACCGGTCGGAGAAGTTGCTGGCTTACAAGCGCGTCAACAGCCTGAAAGAGTATGTGATCATCGCGCAGGATCGCGTACACATCGAAATCTTTCGGCGGCTGGATAGCGGGCAGTGGCAGTGGGAGGCTCTGACCGAAATGAACGAAGAGTTGCGATTGCAATCGGTCGGATTGACGCTGAATGTCCCGGAGGTCTATCGCCGTGTGAAGTTCGATCAACCTTCGTAATCCCCGAACCCATTTCACATCTCAGCCACGATCTGAATATCCACCGCGCGCAATCCCTTGTCCTGCTCGGCGCGCACCAGTTTGAATTCAAAAATGTATTTGCGGCTCGGCAGGTCTTGCGCGACCGGGCCGTTCGATCCGGCGGGCAGGCTGGTGTCGTGAAACCAGGCGGTGCCGTAAGGCGAGTCGGGGTGTTTGGCGTCGGTCATCCAGAGATTGCGGTCAATGCGCTTGAGGAAGCGCATGAAGCCGAAGTCGGCCTTGTGGTAATAGCAGATGCCGCGCACGCGGTGATCAACTCCGCCCCAGGAATTGTCGTCATCGTCTTCAATCGGCAGCAGGTTCGGCACCAGGTAGCCGGACATGAACATGTCGGCTTCGCGCCGCAGTTGGGATGACACGTTTTTGAAAGCCACGACTTCGACGC
>WBZR01004932.1_pt1 | contig 10568 bp, 7 predicted proteins | sample 5204231 | NCBI WGS metagenome assembly WBZR01 (sample SAMN12412403, study PRJNA552823) | activated sludge metagenome | isolation source: activated sludge from anammox sidestream of wastewater treatment plant... | place: USA: Virginia | collected 2017-08
CGCTCGAGCGCGACCCGGAGCGCGGCCGAGAGCTCGGCGTCGAGGAACCCGAGGAGCCGGTCCCGCCCCTCGACGAGCGTCACGCGAGTCCCGAGAGCGGCGAAGACCGAGGCGTACTCGCACCCGACGACGCCCCCGCCGACGACGACGAGGCTCCTCGGGATCCGGTCCAGGTCGAGGATCCGGTCCGAGTCCTCGACGTCGGGGTCGTCGAAGGAGAGCCCGCGGGGGGGCAGCGGCGAGGAGCCGACGGCGATCAGGACCACCTCGGCCGAGAGGCGCCGGACCTCGCGCCCCTCCGCGTCGAAGACGCCGACGAGGCGGGGCCCGAGGAAGCGCGCGGTCCCGGCGACCGTCGTGATCCGGTGCCGCTCCAGGTTCCTCCGGATCTGCCGGACCTGCCGGTCGGTCACGTCGCGCAGCCGGCCCACGAGCTGCCGGAGGCTCCGCTCCCGGTCGAGGCGGAGCGTCATCCCGTAGAGATCGCTCCTGCGGAAGCCGGTCAGGTAGAGGGCCGCCTCGCGGAGCGTCTTGGACGGGATCGTCCCGGTGTGGACCGTCACCCCGCCCGGCTCCGGCCACCGGTCGACCACGGCCACCCTCTTGCCGAAGTAGGCCGCCTGCGCGGCCCCCTTCTCCCCGGCGGGGCCGCACCCGATGACGACCAGGTCGTACGACTCCACCGCGAGGCCCACGCGAGTCCCTCCCTTCCGCCCGGATCGGTTTGCGCGGGAGCCTAGCACCGGCGCCCCCGCTGGCGTTGACGCGGGTGCTCCCGACCGGGAAGATCCCGCGACCCCGGCAAGGAGGACCCGTGGACCTCTCGTCCCGACTCGCGGCCCTTCGCTCCGGCTTCACCCGGAGCTTCTGGGTGGCCAACGTCCTCGAGCTCTTCGAGCGCTTCTCCTTCTACGGCTCGAAGATCGTCCTCGCCGTCTACCTCGCCGACACGGTGGGGCTCGGGCCGTTCGGCGTCTCCCTCGTCGGCTTCTACGGCTTCGGGGTCTTCTTCCTCCCGATCCTGGCCGGTCCCTTCGTCGACCGGTACGGCTTCCGGAGGAGCCTGGCCGCCTGCTTCGGGATCTTCTCCGTCGGGTACTTCCTGATCGCGCTCGCCGGCCTCGCGCTCGGCGCCCCGCTCGTGGCCGCGGTGGGGCCGAAGGCCTGGGTCGTCGGGGCTCTCCTGGTGACGGCGGTGGGCGGGTCGCTCATCAAGCCGTGCATCGTCGGGACGGTGGCCCGGACGACGACGCACGAGACGAAGTCGCTCGGCTACTCGATCTACTACACGCTCGTGAACGTCGGCGGGTGGCTGGGGCCGGTCCTGGCCAGCCAGGTGCGGGTCAGCTTCGGGATCGCCTGGGTCCTCGTCGGGGCGTCGGTCACCTCGTTCGTCCTCTGCCTGTCGACGCTGGCCTTCTTCCGCGAGCCCGAGGGGGCGCCCGGGGGCGAGGGGCGGACGCTCGGGAAGGTCCTCTCGGACATGGTCCTCGTCTTCCGGAACGTGAGGTTCATCGGCTTCCTCCTGATCTTCTCGGGCTTCTGGGTGATGTTCTGGCAGATCTACGACCTGTTCCCCTTCTACGTCCGGGACGTCCTCCGCTTCCCCCGCTTCGAGCTGATCGGCTCGCTCGAGTCCTTCTCGGTCATCTTCCTGACCGTCCCGGTCTCGGCGTTGACGCGGAAGCTCGAGCCGGTCCCGGCCATGACGCTGGGGGTGGGGATCGGGAGCACGGCCTGGCTCCTCCTCGTGGCCTTCCAGACCTGGCAGGCCGCGGCCGCGGCGATGTTCCTGATCGCCCTCGGGGAGGTTCTGCAGGCCCCTCGCTACTACGAGTACGTCGCCGACCTGGCCCCGCGCGACCAGACCGGGACGTTCATGGGCTTCGCGTTCCTCCCGATCGCCCTCGGGGCGCTCGGGGCGGGGCCGCTCGGGGGCTTCCTCCTCCAGAAGTACCTGAAAGAGACGTTCCAGCCGGAGCGCGCCTGGGCCATCCTCGCCGGGATCGGCTTCACCTCGACGGTCCTCCTCGTCCTCTACGACCGGCTCGTCGTGAGGAGGACGAAGGAGGCCTGAGGCCTCACGCCTCTCACTCCCGGCCGGCCTCCACGCCCCAGCCGCGGAGCTTCCTGTGGAGCGTCGTCCGGTCGAGCCCCAGCCGCTCGGCCGCGCGCGAGACGTTCCCGCGGGAGTCGGCGAGCGCCTTCAGCGTCACCCGCTTCTCGAAGGCCTCGCGGGCCTCGGCCAGCGTCTGCCCGGGGGCGAGGTCCGCCTCCTCGCGGGCCGGCGAGAGCACCCCCCCGGCCGGCGGGAGGTCCGCCACGGTCACCTCGGGGCCTTCCGTCATCAGGAGGACCCGCTCCACCAGGTTCTCCAGCTCGCGGACGTTCCCGCGGTAGGTCCTCCGCGACAGCTCGTCGAGCGCCTCCTGCGTGAAGGCGCGCGGCCGCCGCCCCCGCTTCCGGGCCAGACGGGCCGCGAAGTGGCGGACGAGGACGGGGACGTCCTCGGGCCGCTCGGCCAGCGTGGGGACGCGGAGGGGGACGACGGCCAGGCGGAAGTACAGGTCCTCCCGGAACGTCCCGGCCGCGATCATCTGCGGCAGGTCGCGGTTCGTGGCGGCGACGATCCTCACGTCCGTGGCGATCGTCCGCGCCCCGCCGACGCGCGTGATCCGGCCGTCCTGGATGGCGCGCAGGATCTTGGCCTGCACCTTCGGGGACATGTCCCCGATCTCGTCGAGGTAGAGGGTCCCGCCGTCGGCCTGCTCCCACTTCCCCTTCCGGTCCTCCGTGGCCCCGGTGAACGAGCCCTTGACGTGTCCGAAGAGCTCGCTCTCGATCAGGTCGTCGGGGATGGCGGCCCCGTTCACCTCGACGAACGGGCCGGAGGCGCGGGGCGAGGCGCGGTGGAGGGCGCGGGCCACCAGCTCCTTGCCGACGCCGCTCTCGCCGGTGATCAGGACGCGCGCCTCGGAGGCGCCGGCCCGCCGGATCTCCTCCTTCAGCCGCGTCATCGCCGGGCCGTCCCCCAGGAGCGGCTCCTCCTCCTGGTGCCGCTCGAGCGCCTGCCGGAGCGCGTCCCTCTCGCGGGCCAGCGCCCGCCTCTCCAGCGCCTTCTCGAGCGTGACGAGGACCCGCTCCAGAGAGAGCGGCTTCTCCAGGAAGTCGTCGGCGCCGCGCTTGACCGCCGCCACGGCCGTCTCGACGTTGGCGTGCCCCGAGATGACGACGACGGGCAGGTCGAGGCCGGCGGCGCGGATCCGGTCCAGGACGGTCAGGCCGTCCAGGTCGGGGAGCCAGACGTCGAGGAAGAGGGCGTCGACCCGCTCGGCCGACGGGTCCAGGAGCCGGTCGAGGACGCCGCTCCCCGTCTCCACGGCCTCCGCGGCGTACCCCTCGTCGCGGAGGACCTCGCCGAGCATCCGGCGGATCCCGGGCTCGTCGTCCCCGATCAGGACCCGTGCCGGGGGGCGCCTCGTGCTCACGGCGTCCCGGCGCCCCGGACCGCGAGGGGGAGGCCCCTCACGCCGCCGGCCATTCGAGGAGGAATCGGCATCCGCGCGGCCGATTCTCCTCCACCCAGACGCGGCCGCGGTGCTCGGCGGCGATCCGGGCCGTGATCGAGAGCCCCAGGCCGGTGCCGCGCGGCTTCGTCGAGAAGGCGGGGTCGAAGACGCGGTCGCGGTCCTCGGGCGGGATCCCGGGCCCGTCGTCGGCGACCGTCAACCGCGCGGCAGAGCCCTCGACCGAGGCGGTCACGACGACCGCGCCCCGCGGCTGGGAGGCGGCCACGGCGTTGTCGACCAGGTTCAGGAGGGCCCGCTTGAGCTGCTCGGCGTCGGCCTGGACCTCGGGCAGCCCCGCGGGGACCTCGGACGTGACGCGGACCCCGGGGCTCGCCGAGAAGAGCGTCACGACTTGCTGGACGATGGCGCCGAGGTCGGTGGGCTTCAGGTCCGCGGCGGGGAGGCGGGCGAAGTGGCCGAAGGCGTCCACCAGCCCCGAGAGGGTCCGCACCTCCTCCACGATCGCGGCGGCCCCCTCCTCGACGGCCGACAGGACCGGCTCCGTCGCGACCGGGGTGGCCTGGCGGGCCGCGCGCGCCTTGCGGGCCATCCGCTCGGCGGCCAGCCGGATCGGCGTCAGCGGGTTCTTGATCTCGTGCGCCATCCGCCGCGCCGCCTCCTCCCAGGCCGCCGCCCGCTCGGCGCGGACGAGGGCCGTCGTGTCCTCGAGCGTCACGACCCAGGCGGGCTGTACCTCCTCGCTCCCGGGGACCCCCGCCACGCGGGCCTCCAGGACGAGGCCCTCCTTCTCACCCGGCGGGACGAGCGTCAGCGTCGCCTCGCGGAGCGAGGCGGCCGAGAAGGCGCGGCAGAGGAACTCGCGCAGGGGGGCGAGCCAGGCGGGGGCCAGGAGCGAGCAGAGGTCGGGGGGCTCCTCGGAGCCGGGAAGGCGGAGGAGGCCCCGCGCGGCGTCGTTGAGGGCCAGGAGGCGCGCGCGGGAGACCTCGGGGGTAGGGTCTGCCGAGAAGGCGAGGACCCCCGCGCCCAGGTGCGCCAGGATCGCCCGGATCCGCTGCCTCTCCTCGGCCAGCCGCCGGTTGGCGGCGGCCATCTCGGCGTTGGCCGACTCCAGGCGCTCCCGGCTCGCCTTCAGCTCGCCGGTCATCGAGTTGAACGCCGAGCCGAGGGCGCCGATCTCGTCCTCGCCCTCCACCGCGACCCGGACGTCGAAGTCGCCGGCGCCCACCCGCCGGGCGGACGCCGCCAGGGCGCCGATCGGACGGGTGACGCGGCGGGCCAGGAGGAGACCGATCCAGACGGCCGCCAGGAGGACGACGAAGGCGAGCAGGAGGAAGAAGAGGACCTGGACCGCCTTCAGGGACGCGCGCTCGGCCTGGAGCATCGCGTACGTCGAGGTGGCCCGCGCCAGGGCGCGGAGGGGGACCGCCTCGCCCGGGGGCGTGTAGGTCCCGGCGAAGAGGAGGCCGGAGGGGAGCGCGACGAGCGACCGGCTGGCCTGCCCGCCGTCGTCCGTCGTCTCCGTCCGCCGGGCGACGCCCCGCTCGCGCGCCTCGGCGATCCACTCCGCCGTCGGCCCCCCCGCCTCGCGGACGGGCCATCGCGGGGAGCTGACGGCGACGGGCTCGCCCTCGCCCGCCGGGCGCCACTCCAGGTAGTCGAGTCCGGTCTCGGCCCGCGCCCGGGAGAGGAGGGCCACGACTCCGGCCCGGTCGGAGGCTCCGGCCAAGGGGCCCGCGAGGGCCTCGGCGGCGCGGCGCTCGAGCGAGGCCTCGCGCTGCCGGACGAGGTCGCTCACCTCCCGGCCGGAGCGGACCGTCTCGGCGACGGGCGCCTCGAACCAGAAGTCGACGCTTCGCTGCAGGAGACCGGTGATGGGCAGGAGGAGGAGGGCGATCGGGAGGAGGGCCAGCCCGACGTGCGTGGCCACGACCCGGGCGCGGAACCGGGAGCCGAAGACGCCCCGGCGCGACTCCAGGAGCAGCTTCAGCCCGCTCCGGCCGATGACGAAGACGAGCGCCAGGATCAGGACGACGACGATGTAGAAGAGGACGAAGAGGAGGACCCGGTTCGTCAGCGTCCCCGTCGAGAGGGCGCGGGCGCGCAGCGTCAGGGCGTAGAGGCCGGCCAGCGCCAGCCCCAGCGCCGCGCCGATCCCCAGCAGGATCCGGTTGTCCCGCTCCCAGCGGGGCCTCACGGCTTCTCCCCGGCCCACCCGAAGATCTCGGACCGCTCCCACGGGGTGGCGACCCGGCCGGGGATCACGCCCAGGACCAGCCGGTCCCCGTACGTGCAGCGGACCCGGAGCTGGAGGCTCTTGCCGATCAGGTGGTTGCCCATGATGAAGACCGGCAGCTCCCTCACGGCCGACAGCGCCGCCACCGCCTCGTCCAGGGTCGGCACGGTGCGCGTCTCCAGGAGCTTGCCGTCCAGGCGCCGCTCGACGACCCAGTCCGAGCTGACCGGGCGGTACGCCGCGGTGACCTCGTAGACCCGCTCGTCCTTCAGCCCGTCCCACCAGACCTCGCGGTGTCCGTAGAGGCGGACCTCCCAGGCCGCCGTCGTGGGGAGGCCGGAGCCGCACCGCTGCCGGACCTCCTCCGGGAGGCCGGGGGAGAGCCGCGCCTCCACCCGCAGCTCGCGGCCCACGAAGGCGAGGGCGACCCCCGAGACGCGCGGCTCCTCCGCGCCGGAGAAGCCGGGGAGCGCCCCGGCCAGGAGCGCGGAGATCAGGAAGGTCGGGGCGAGCCGGGGCGCCCGGCGCTGGGTCCGCACGTCACCCGGACTTTACCCGCGACGGCCCCCGCCGGGGCGGGGACCTCCCCCGAACGAGGGTTCGGAACGCTGGGGGAGGGGTAGGGGGAGGCCCAGCGTCCGGCCGCACCGGCTGGTGCGGCGGGGGCCTCCCCCGAACCTAGTAGCCCGTGGCCGCCCGCGCCGCCCCGGCCGCGCCCTGGCGGGCGCCCATCTCCTCGCGGATCCGGCGCGCCAGCGCGGTGTGGAGGGCGTGACCGGCCCGGTGGGCGACCACGTGCCCGACGACCGGGACGCCGGCCAGGGCGAGGTCGCCGACCAGGTCGAGCGCCTTGTGCCGGACGAACTCGTCCGCGAAGCGGAGCGTCCCGTTCTCGACCCGGTCCTCGCCGACGACGATGCAGTTCTCGGCGCTGGCGCCGCGGGCCAGCCCCCGGGACTTGAGGAACTCGTACTCCGAGAGGAAGCCGAACGTGCGGGCCGGGGCCAGGTGGGTGGCGTACGTCTCGGGGGAGAGGACGAGCGTGATCGACTGCTGGCCGATCGCCGCGTGCGGGAAGTCGATCGAGTAGGTGATCCGGAGCTCGCGTGCCGGCCGGATCTCGATCCGCTTTCCGTGCCCCGCGTCGACGGCGAGCGTCCGGTCGGGGCGGAACGGCTCGACCCGGGCCGCCTGGCGGACGATCCCCGTCTCGCGGACGGCCTCGACCCACGGGAGGGCGCTCCCGTCCAGGACCGGGAGCTCGGGGCCGTCGACCTCGACCAGGAGGTTGTCCACGCCGAGCCCGGCGAGCGCCGAGAGGAGGTGCTCCACCGTCGAGATCTCCGCCCCGGCGGAACCGAGCGACGTGGCGTACTCGAGCCTCCCCGCCTCCTCGGCCAGCGCCGGGACGAGGGTCCCCGTGTCGGACCGGAGGAACGCGAGGCCGGAGTCCTCGGCGGCGGGACGCAGCGTCGCCGTCACCCGGCGCCCCGTGTGAAGGCCGGTCCCGGCGACGCGGACGGGACGGGCGAGGGTCGTCTGGTTTCTCATCCGATCGGGGCTTCAGCAGGAGGCGTGCCAGGGGGATGTCAGGGCCAAGTCGCTCATCCCTGGCGACTTGTGCGCCGGCCCGGGACCCGGGAGTGTGGCGGAGGAGCCCGGGGCTGCTGCGCCTCGGCCACAACCGCGGCTGGTATCCTGTCCCCGTGTCCGGCATGGGGGAAGACCGCTCGATCCGGGAGGTCCTTTTCCTCCTGCTGGAGAAGGCGCGCGCCACGAAGGCGGCTCTCCACCTCCTCGAGCCGGACGGCTCGTTCCGGCTGGCCGCCTCCTACGGCTTCTCCCGGGCCGACCACCTCCCTCCCGTGATCCACCGGGGCGACCCGATCCACACCCACGTCTTCGAGCACCGCGAGCCGTACTACATCAACGACGTCCGCCAGGCCGGAAAGCTGGCCGGGCTGATGGCGGCGGCCTCGTCCACGCGTGTCCTGACGGCGCCCCTCTACCTCGACGGGCGGGTCGTCGGCATCCTGGACGTGCGCGACAAGGCGAACCGCGAGCCGTTCGTCCCCGACGACGTGGCCTGGGTCCAGGAGGTGCTCCGGCTCCTCGTGGTCCCGGTCCGGGCCCTGCCCAAGTTCGGCGCCCCGGTCCTCGAGGAGCCCGAGATCGCGATCTTCGACCAGACCGGCTCCTTCGACCGTTCCGGGAGCATGGCGGGGCGAGACGTCTACGCTTACGAGCACGCCAACCTCGCCCCCCGGTCGGCGTCCTCGTCGGCCTCCCCGCCCCTGCCGCCGACGACTCCGGAGCTGCCGCTGGACCACCTCCCCTCGACGACGGACCGCGCCCGCCGCCTCGTCGACGAGCGGCTCTCGCTCGGCGGCGGCCGGCCGCCGGTCGGGCGCTCGGCGGCCGCGCTGCGCGACCTGGCCGCGTCCTCCCTCGGGCTGGAGGCGCTCCTCGGGCTGCCCGGCGTGGAGGCCGTCGTCCTCTCCGCGCTGGAGCCGGAGGAGCTGACGGTGAGGGCCGTCTCCGCGCGGCCGCTCGGGGCCGGGGCCGAGGAGGCGCTGGTCGAGAACCTGGGCCGGATCTTCGCCCGCTCCGGGGCGCGGTTCCCGCAGCCGCCCCTGCGCGCCGTCACGCCGGTCGTCCGCGACGCCGAGGCCGCGCCGCTCGACCGCGCGGACATCGCCACGATCCAGTCCTCCCTCCTCTCGGCGGAGGCGGACGAGGTCCTGATCCTCTCGCTCGTCTACCGTGCGGGCGCCCCGGCCGCCCGGGAGTCGATGAAGGCGGTCCACGTCCTGGTGAAGGCGGCCCTCTCGCAGGCCCGCGCGGGCCTCTCCTACCGGGACGGCTACCGGGGGCTCGTCAACAAGCTCCTCGAGCCGGGGCTGAAGCGCTACCCGGCGCTGAAGGCCCACTCGTTCGCCGTGGGCCGCATGTCCCGCAAGCTCGCCACGTTCCTCTCGCTCGGCGCGCGCGAGGTGGAGCAGGTGACCGTCGCCGGCATCCTGCACGACGTCGGGATGCGCGAGCTGAACTACGAGGAGCTGTACGGCAAGCGGAGCCTCACGGACGCCGAGCTCTCGCTCGTCCGCGAGCACCCGCGCGTCGGGGCCTTCCTGGCCGACGAGGTCCCCTGGCCGTACGCGGTCGCCCCGCTGATCCGCCACCACCACGAGCGCTGGGACGGCAGCGGCTACCCGGACGGGCTCTCGGGCGAGCGGATCCCCCTCGGGTCCCGCCTCATCCACGTCTGCGAGGCGTTCGACGCGATGACCTCCCCCACCTCCTACCGGTCGGTCCTGGCCCCGGCGCAGGCGCTCGAGATCCTCGTCTCGAAGTCGGGGACGCAGTTCGACCCGGAGATGGCGGACGCGCTGAAGCGGATGCTCGAGGCGGGGGCCGCCTCCCGGTGAAGTCGCGGATCTCCCGCCTCGAGGCGCGTGCGGCCGAGCGGGCCTCGCGCAAGGCCGCAGGCCTCACCCCCGTGGCGCAGAACAAGCGGGCGCTCTTCGAGTACGTCGTGGAGGAGAAGTTCGAGGCGGGGCTCTCCCTGACCGGGCCCGAGGTCAAGTCGCTAAGGGACGGGAACGCCAGCCTGCAGGACGGCTACGTCTCGGTCGAGAAGGGCGAGGCGTGGCTCCTGAACGTCCACATCGCCCCGTACACGGCCGGGAGCTACAACAACCCCGACCCCAAGCGGAAGCGCAAGCTCCTCCTCCACCGCCGCGAGATCCAGAAGATCGGCAGCCGCATCCAGCGCGCCGGCGAGACCTGCGTCCCCCTCTCGCTCTACTTCAAGGGCCCGTACGCCAAGGTCCAGGTCGCCCTCGTCACCGGCAAGAAGACGCTCGACAAGCGGGAGACGATCCGCCGGCGCGAGGCCGACCGGGAGGCCCGCGCCGCGATCAAGGCCTCGCGGCGGTAGCGGCCGCCGTTCCCGGCGACGTAGACTTCCCCCACCGTTAACCGGTGACACTTCAGCTGGGAAGGGTTGGGACGATGCGAAGACTCCCTCCGGCCGTGGCCCTCATCTCGATGGCTCTCCTCTCCGGACCCTCCGACGGGGCCGACACCGCGTCCGGGCCCGCGAGGGCGGCGCTTCCCGGGACTCTCGTCACGGCCCCGGAAGGCGCCAGCCCGATGGAGGTCGTCTCCTTCGACCGGGAGGCGACCCGGTCCCTGCTCGGCCTCGGGGAGCGGGAGGCGATCCGCCTGGACGGGTGGCCCCTCCTCCCCTCGCTGCGCGTCCGGGCCGTCCTGCGGCCTCTCGAGGTCTACGCCCCGGAAGCCCGGATCCTCCTCGTGCGCGACGGGGTCACGAGCGAGCTCCCGCGCTCCTCGCTCCGGTTCTTCTCGGGCGTGGTCGAGGAGGGCCCCGAGGCAGGCACCCGGTTCGTCGCCTGGGTCGACCCCGAGACGTCCGGCGTCGGCGGCCTCGCCCTGACCCGGCGCGGCCCGGTCCTCCTCGTCCCGCCGGAGCCCGGGGAGGGGAGCCGGTCCCGCCTGGCCGCCGCGCGCGCCTTCCGCGGGGACGGCTACCGCCGGGACTGGAGCTGCGGCGCGGAGGAGGCGGCCCCGGAACGGTACGCGGCGCCGCCGGGGCCTCCGGCCGCCTCCGCGGCCCCCCCGTCGACGCTCGCGGCGACCCGCACGGCCGTCCTCGCGATCGACACCGACGCCGAGTACCTCGACCGGCGCTTCTTCGACAACACGACGAACGCGGTCAACTACATCGCCCAGCTCGTGGCGGGGACCTCCGTCATCTACGAGAGGGACGCCGGGAGCGGGGC
>WBZR01004933.1_pt1 | contig 10567 bp, 7 predicted proteins | sample 5204231 | NCBI WGS metagenome assembly WBZR01 (sample SAMN12412403, study PRJNA552823) | activated sludge metagenome | isolation source: activated sludge from anammox sidestream of wastewater treatment plant... | place: USA: Virginia | collected 2017-08
ATCCCCGCCGCCACCGCATCTCGCCGCACCCGCTCCATCGCCTCGCCGACGAGGTCGGAGAAGGTGGTGAGGGCGACGAGCTGGCGGGGGGTGAAGAGGTCGCCCCATGTTGTCAGGCCATACGGTGTGCAGTTGCCGCCCGTCATTCTGGCCGCAATCTCCCCGTCAGGCCGCCACTCCGGCCTCGCCTCGTCCGCCACCGCCTCGTGCTCCTCCGTCGGCGCAAGATACACCCGTCCCCGCTGCCCCTCGGCGACGATCGCCATCAGCCGTGCGCCCATCCGCCCGGCCCTACCCTCCGCCTTGATGTAGTCGCCTGCGATCGGCGCCCCCGACATCACGCACTGGAAGTTCGCCCCCCGCGCCAACTTCGTCCCGTTCTTCGCCGCCTCCACATCCGCCGGCTTCCCCACTCGTACCGTGAACCAATACCTGGGAGCGCCGGCGTCCCGCCGGCCAGAACCCGCAACCACCGACAACGCTCGCGTGGGCTGAGCCGGCGGGACGCCGGCGCTCCCAGGGTCGATCACCGGCTTGACGTACGCCTCCTTGCCCGCCTTCGTGGACAGCATGAACGTCGACGCCAGCGGCACCTCCACGTCCGCAAACGCCGGGTTCGGGCTCTTCACCGTGCGCGCCCACAGCCAGGCGATCACGGTGAGCTTCTGGCCGAGGTAGGGGCGGAGGTCCGGCCGCTCGGCGACCATTTCGGGAGTGACCTCGATCTTCGGGTACAGGTGCCCGATCCGCTTCTCCGCCTCGTCGCGCATCCACTTGCCGTAGTAGCGGACGTCCTCGGCCAGGCCGGCGGCGCCGGGGTAGGAAATAGGAAATAGGGGATAGGAAGTAGGGGGGGCTAGCGGCGTTGTTGGCGCATGGTGGTGAGCATTTTGCCAACTTCCACCATCAGGGATCGAAGGTGCGTTGTCTCGGGCTCCGGGATCCAGCCGATCTGCTCGCAAAGGGTCAATTGAGTGTCGAGTTCCGCCAATGATCCCTGGGCGATCGCCAGAAACTGGGCCTTCTCCCTCTCCGACTCCCTGGCCCAGCCCTCCGCGATGTTCGACGGAATCGAAACTGCCGCCCGCGTCAGCTGCGACCGCATCCCGTACGTCTCTTCCCGTGGTAACCTCGGAACCAGCCGATACACCTCCCGTGCCACTATCATCCCCTTCTGCCAAACAATCAACTCCCTGTAGTGCACTCCCCCCCTCCTCTCCTCCTCCACCGTCCTTCCTACTTCCTATTTCCTGCTTCCTACTTCCTCCACTAACCGGCGCCCTCCCCGCAAACTTCGGCGGGATCTCGATCATCGCCTTGTTGATCAACACCGCCACCGGGTTCAAATCACTGGCGTACGCCTCCAGCCCCAGCCGCTGTGCCTCCAGCGGCAGCGAGCCGCCGCCGGCGAAGGGGTCGTGGAAGGCGGGCAGCTTGTGGCGGTCGAACAGCTCCTTGGCCCGTGGGTGGTCGGCGTTCTCGGCGCAGGCGGCTCGCCAGCTCTGCCAGATCTCGTCGCGGGCGGCCTGCAGCACCTTCTCGTTGGTCGTGTTCTCCCACTTGACCAGCGCCTCGATGATCCGGAACAGCCGCTGGCGCTCCTTCTCCTGCGCCTTCTCCGTCGGGAACAGGTCCGGGTGCGCCGACGGGTCGTCGACCATCTGCGCGAAGATCACCGCCCGCGCCGCCGCGAGCGGCCGCCGCGCCCACCACAGGTGCAGCGTGCTCGGGTGCCCGTGGCGGATCGACTTCTCGCGCGCCGAGGCGACGTTGATCGCGTCCAGGGGCAGGGCGACCTCAATGAGCTTCTTCTTGGAGGTCATGCCCTGCCCTTCCCTCGGTAGGCACGAAGAGTAGCTCGATCGACCCCCGATCCATCCTCAACCCAGCAATTGCGTCGGAATTGCGTTTTCATTGCGTCGAATTGCGTTTTTGGCCTGCCGGGAATCAGCGGGCTGCCTTCGTAGTGCCCTGAACCTGGACCGGTTTGGAGTTCACAGCCATCAAGTGCAAACCCAGACGTCGTCGTTTGCAGAGGAGACAAGCCGGGTGGACGCCGGCTTTTGCACCTATTTATGCACCCGCTTTGCACACCGGCATCTCCATCGTTACATCTCCTCCATGAGCCAGCGGGCCGCCGGCGCCCAAGTCAACCCGCGCGGGAGTGTGCGCGTCGGCGGCGCGGCGTCCAGCGTCACCAGGAAAGGGCGTGCGTTGGGAAATGCCGCGGCTGCGGCTTCCAGTGCCCTGAGCTCGCGCTCCCACGTCTCATCGCCTTCGCTCTCCAGGCAGACCTGGATGAGCAGCGGCGAATCGCCGGCGCGGTGCGCGATGAAGTCGACTTCCCACCCTTCCGTCGTGCGCACATACGCGATGTCCCAGCCGCGGCGCTCCAACTCGATCATCACCGCGGTTTCCAGCGCCCGTCCGTGGTGGGTGCGGCCGCTGCGCTCGAACAGCGCGATCAGCCCCGGGTCCACCGGGTAGGCCTTGCGCGGGTTCACCATCCGCTGCCGCTCCGACGCACTGTGCATCGCCACCGTTCGCATGAGGAAGGCGTCCTCCAGGTGGGCGAGATACCCGTGCAAGGTGTCCTTGCCCACCGGCACCCCCTGCGAACGCAGCGAATCGTACTGCTTCTTCACCGAGAACGGGCCGCCGGGATTGGCTAGAAGCTGGCGCTCGATCCAGCGCAGCGCCACGGGATTCGTCACACCGTGCCGCTCGATCACGTCGCGCAGCACCACGATGTCCACATAGCCGCTGAGCAAAGCCGCGCGGTCGCGCGGTGCGGCACCTTGAGCTTCGGGGAAACCCCCTTCGACCAAGTAACGCCGGAGCCGGGCGTCGAGCGCAGTGCGCTTGGCCGGACTCAACCGATCCCAGAGGTATACCGGCTCCTCCCCCGCGTGACGCAGTGCTTCCCGAAAGCTGAACGGGTGCACCAGCACCTCCATCGCCCGGCCGCGCAGGCTCGTCGCCACCTCGCGGCTCAGAAGCCGTGCCGACGAACCCGAGACGAACAGCTCGACGCCGCCGGTGTCCGCCAGACGCCGAACCAAGCCCTCCCAACCGGCAACAGTCTGCACCTCGTCCAGAAAGAGGGTCATCGCGCCGGTCTCGCGCAAGCCGGGGAACTGGCGCATGTGCTCCTCAATCATCCAGCCGAGATCCGCCACGGACAAGCCCGCCAGCCTCTCGTCCTCCAGCGAGATCAGGAGCTGCGCCTCACGGGGGCGGCCCTCGGCCAATCGATCTGCTCGGCATTGCAGCAGGAACGAGGTCTTGCCGCCGCGGCGGACACCGATGACCGCGAACGCCTTTCCGGGAATCTCAGGCAGGCGCACATCTCGCCGAGTGAGGGCGGGCGGATCCAGCGCCAGCGACTCGGCGAGCTTCAGGCGCAGGAGATCGTGCGAGATTGTCATTTTTCAAGTGACAATATACGGCACATTCGTCACCCTGTCAAGGACAAAAGCGGCGTGGTGACACCGCCAGGATCGGCTCGGAGGCTGCTTGGATGCGGTAGTCTGGCAGCCGCACGCCATCGCGACCGCCACCGGGGAGATCTCATCTCGGCTCCTCCGCCCGCGCCAACAGCTTCGCCAAATCGTAGTTCACGCTCGTCACGTCGAAGTCCGGCTCGCGGCCGAAGGGGCTGCGGATGTAGTGCACCCGGTGCTCGCCGTCCGCCAGGAACTCCACCACCGCCAGGATGTACTGCTCCGGGTTGTTCAGCGAGTACAGCACCTCGTTCTTCGTCACCGTCACCGTCGCCGCCCCCGCCGCGCGCCCCTTCACCTCCAGGAAGCGCGTGCGCCCGCCCGGCGTCCCGTCGCGGCTCAGGATGTCGTAGCCCACCTTCTCCAGCTCCACGTCCACCGGCTCGAAGCCCAGCCCGCGCTCGATCTCCATGACGATCTCCCGCGCCCTGGCCGCCACCGCCATGCGATCGACGTCGCCCAGCGCCGTGATCTGCGCCGCAACCCGCCGCCAGGCCTCGCTTCCCGGCGTCAGCATCGACGCCACCAGCCCCAGCGGCACCACCACCAGCCCGCCCAGGATCACCGGCGGAAGCGCCGACACCTTGGCCTCGAGATCCAGCTCGTCCATCCGTCGCCACAGCCGGGCCTGGAGCTCGTCCGCCCGCCGGCGGGCCTCCTGCGAGTTCACCTTGGCGTTGGGCTTGCCCGCCTGCTCCTGCTCCGCCAGGTCGCCCGCCCGTCGGTCCCAGTAGTTGATCTCCTTCGTCAACCGGTCCTTCACCGCCGCGCGCGCCTTGTCGATCCACGCCAGCCGGCGGTCCCGCACCTCCCGCAGGTGCTCCGGCACCACCTGGCCGATGGCGTGCGCCTGCGCCTGGTGCTCCAGCCCGCGCGCGATCCAGGCGCACTCCGGCCGGTCCAGGATCGCCCGAGCGTCCGGCTCGCCCTCCGCCAGCGGGCGGTAGTCCAGGTACGGCGCGTAATGCAGATGGCGGGCCTCGCCGTCAGCATCCAGCTCCACATACAGCATGCGCCGCGAGATCGTCCGCCGCTCCCCGCTCGGGGTGTGGCTGGCGTCCTGCACCGCGTGCTCCAGGTAGAACAGCACCCGCGGCGCCAGGCCGGGATCGCCCTCGTCCACCAGCACCGTCCCCCGCCGGAGCAGGTCGCGGTGCCGCTCCAGCGTCAGGTCCAGCGTCGCGTCCAGGAGCGGGTGGCCGGGGCAGACGAAGGCCGCCGGCGGCAGGCCCGGCGGGTCGACCAGCGGCTTCTCGAAGACGATCCGCTCGTAGCGCGGCTGCACCGGCGCCCCCGCCCCGATCAGGCGGTCGCGGCTGCGGACAGACGCCGGGACGTGCGTCACCTCATAGCGGCGCGACTCGCGCGGCCGCACCGTCCCGCCCAGGCGCTTGAACGCCTCCAGGAAGAAGGTCTCGACGTAGTGCGGCTGCAGTCGGCGCGCCTCCGCCCGCTCCATGTCCTCGCGCACTTGGCGCACCCGGCTGACGTCCATCGTCTCCTGCACCAGGGCCCGCTCGTCCAGGAGCTGCGCGAAGTGCTTGCGGTCGACCGCCTCGGCGATGGCGTGCGTCAGGCGGGCGCGCACCTCGGGCAGGTCGCCGTAGCGGATCGCCTCGATCAGGAGATCGCGCAGCGGCCGGCCCTCGAACTGCAGCTTGCCCAGCACGTCGAACACTTGGCCGCCCAGCGCCTTGCGCGCCTCCTCGATCTTCTCCAGCAGCGTCCGGTAGACATCGCCCTCCCGCGTCTCCTCGGCCACCAGGTTCCACAAGTGGCACACTTCCGTCTGGCCGATGCGGTGGATGCGGCCGAAGCGCTGCTCCAGCCGGTTGGGGTTCCACGGCAGATCGTAGTTGACCATCAGGTGCGCGCGCTGCAGGTTGATGCCCTCGCCGGCGGCGTCGGTGGCCAGCAGCACCTGGACGACCGGGTCGTTCCGGAACGCCTCCTGCGCGTTCAGCCGCGCCTCGCGGCCCATGCCGCCGTGGATCGTCACCACCGCCTCCGGGCGCCCCAGGAGTGTCGTCACGCGGTCCTGCAGATAGTTCAGCGTGTCGCGGTGCTCGGTGAAGACCACCAGCTTCTGGCGGGGCGACGCCTTCGGCGGCTCGATCCCGGCCGCGTAAGGCGCCCCCTCCTCCGCCACCCGCCCGGCCAGCGACGCCGGGGTGAAGACTTCGGCTAGCAGGCTGGCCAGCTCCATCCACTTGCGGTCCTCGCCGCCGCGCCGGACGGCCAGCGCCAGGTGCTCCAGCCGCCCCAGCGTCGCCAGCTCGCTCTTCAGCTCGTCGATGCTCCTCGCGGCGGTCGCCTCGTCCAGCACCTGCTCCTCGATGGCCTCGACCTCGTGGTCCGGCGCCTCGTCGAGGTCCTCGATGTCCTCGTTCTCCAGCACCCGCCCGCCCGTGGCCAGGGCAAGCTCCACCGCACCGCGCCGCAGCAGCTCCAGCTCGCGCAGCCGCTTCTCCAGCCGCTCCCGCCGGCGCCGGAGCGACTGGTGGATGGCCTCGGGCGAAGACGCCAACCGCCGCTGCAGGATGGTCAACGCGAAGCCGACCGTCCCGGCCCGCTTGTCGTTCTGCAGCTTCTCGGCCCGGTTGAACTCCTCGCGGACATAGTTCGTCACCTCGGCGTAGAGCCGCGCCTCGTCGGGCGAGAGCCGGTAGGGCACGGTGTAGGCAATCCGCTCCGGGAACAGCGGCGTGCCGTCGAACTTGAGCAGGCGCTCCTTCACCATCCGGCGCATCAGGTCCGACACGTCCGCCTGGTGCACCCCGTCGCGGAAGCGGCCCTCGAAGCGATCGGCATCGAGCAGCGCCATGAAGAGCTGGAAGTCCGCCTCCTTGCCGTTGTGCGGCGTGGCGGTCATCAGCAGCAGGTGGCGGGTCAGACCGCCCAGGAGCTGCGCCAGGCGGTAGCGCTTCGTGTACTTCACCTCGCCGCCGAAGAACGTCGCCGAGAGCTTGTGAGCCTCGTCGAACACGACCAGGTCCCAGCGTGCGTCGGGCGCGGCCAGCTTCTGCTGCACGTTCTCGTCGCGCGCCAGCTTGTCCAGCCGGGCAATCACAAGGGCGTTCTCCAGGAACCAGTTGCCGGTGCGGGCGGCCTCCAGCTTGTCGTTGGTCAGGATGTCGAAGGGAAGCCCGAAGCGCTGATAGAGTTCGTCCTGCCACTGCTCCGCCAGGCTGCCGGGGCAGACCACCAGGCAGCGCGCGAGGTCGCCCCTCGCGATCAGCTCGCGCATCAGGAGCCCGGCCATGATGGTTTTGCCGGCGCCGGGGTCGTCCGCCAGGAGGAAGCGCAGCGGCTGGCGCGGCAGCATCTCCTCGTAGACCGCCGTGATCTGGTGCGGGAGCGGCTCAACCCGCGACGTGTGCACGGCCAGCACCGGGTCGAACAGGTGCGCCAGGCGGATGCGGTGCGCCTCGGACACCAGGCGGAACAGCGCGCCGTCGCCGTCGAAGCTCCACGGCCGGCCCAGCTCCGCCACCTCCAGCCGCGGCTCGTCGTGGCGGAACAGCACCTCGCTGGCCACGCGCCCCGCCGGGTCCTTGTAGGTCAGCTCCAGAGCGTCGGACCCGAACCACTGCACCGCCACCACGGTCACGAGGCCATCGGGCAGGATGCCGCGCAGGCTGGCGTTGGGCTGGAGGTCTTCGAGGTGCATGACGAGGATCGGCGATCGGCGCCGGCAGGTGACGGTGGTAGGCGGTGGACAGGAGGTCGGCGAGTCGATCTGGGAACGCTTGCGTGCCGCCGAGTATATCGGGCGTGCGGGGGGACGGCAAGGGCGATGGTGGCGGGGTGGATGCCGCGTGATGCCAATTCTGATGCCAAAGAGCGGGCACGGTTCAGAACGGCGTGAGCCGAGGTTGACAAGTTGATATCGGAGGCGGTTCACTGAGCAGTCCAGCAAGCTGAGGGCGTGACAGAACGTTTGATCGAAGGGCTTCCTGGGAGCGCCGGCATCTTGCCGGCTGGAAGCCGGCGCTCCCAGGATCTGCCACCCGCCGCCCGGGCAGCCTCAGCGCCGAAACGGAACGAACGTTCTGTCACGCCGTCAGGTCCAGCAAGACACCCTCAGAAAGGACCGCCCCCGAAGACCACACTGTACGCTAGGACGAGCCAGAGGTCCGGCCGATGGGCCGAGCCCTTCGAGACGGTCAATCAAGCCCAGTGCCGCGAGAGAGGGCAACGCAGCGGGCGCGGGCATCGGCCGGACATCGCCAAGCCGCTGCGGCTGCTGATCGCGAGCGCGGAGGCGCTGGGCGAGAGCCGGCCGCACAGCATGATCACGTGGCTGGCCGAGGTGCTGGCGACGAGCCGACAGACGATCTACGACGAGCGTGCCGAGGCGGCGTTGATCGCGTCCAGCGGCAGGGCGACCTCGAAGAGCGTCTTCGGCATGGGTTGGCGCTACTTGTCGAGCAGCCGTTCCTGTCGCATCAGGTCAGCGGGGATGGATGCGAAATGCGGATCGCGATGGACGAGCACTGCGCCCTGCTCCACCGCGGCGGCGGCGATCAGCGCGTCGATGAGCGGCAGGCGCGCCAACGCCGCGCGTCGCAGCTCGATCGCCCTGAGCACCACCGACAGCGAGACCGGCACGAGCGCCGATGCCAGCTCGGACAGACGATGCCATGCGTCTTCGAAGACCGGCTCCGCCCCCTCGGCACGCAGACGGCTCCAGAGCTCGGCCGCCGTCAGCACGCTCAAGTCCACCGGCGTGCGTTCGTCCGACAGGATCTCACGAACACGCTCGGCGCCCGGCTCCCCGAAGTAGAAAGCCAGCACCGCCGAGGAGTCCAGAAGATGCCTCATACGCCCGGGCTGTCCACTGCCTCCGCATCGTCCACATCGTCCGCTTCCTCTGCCCGCTCCGCGATCAAGTCGCGGACCGGATCAGAGCCCGGGCGCAGGTACTTCCTTCCGGCGCCCATCAACGCGGCGGCCAGCCGCGCCCGGGTCGGCAGCGGCGTGGCGATCAGGGTGCGGTCCGGACCGATGACCCACTCCAATTGCGTCCCGGGCGTCAACTCCAACGCCTTGACGATGTCCGCCGGAAGCGTGACTTGGTTCTTGCCCGTGATCGTGGTAATCATGGTTCCAGTATATGTCAAGGGTGTCGACTTTTCAAGGCAACCTGCGCGCCAAGGGACTCCCACGGGCGGCCGGCGAGCACATATGTCATCCCGGCACCGGCATCGCCGCCACCAGCCCGATCGGCACCACCACCAGCCCGCCCAGCACCACCGGCGGCAGCGCCGACAACTTGGCCTCGAGATCCAGCGCGTCCATCCGCCGCCACAGCCGCGCCTGGAGCTCGTCCGCCCGCCGCCGGGTCTCCTGCGAGCTCACCTTGGCGGTTGGCTTGCCCGCCTGCTCCTGCAGCGCCAGGTCCGCCGCCCGGCGGTCCCAGTGGTTGATCACCTTCGTCAGCCGGTCCTTCACCGCCGCCCGCGCCTTGTCGACCCACGCCACCCGCCGCTCCCGCACCTCCCCCAGGTGCTCCGGCACCACGCGCGCGATCGCGTGCGAGCGTTCAACGGTCCCCATGTCAAGGACATCTGACGGCGTTGCACATCGCGGAAGCAGCGCCGTTGGACAACGTGTATGGTCCCAGGGGGATCCCCCGACGGTAGACTGCGCCCGGTGATCCTGCAATCGACGCGCCGGCATCCTGCAATGGCACTGCCCGCACCCTGCAAGCACGCCGTCGGCATCTTGCAGCGACACCGCCGGCACATTGCAGGCACACCGCCGGCACATTGCAGGCACGCCAACCGCATCCTGCAATGGCATCGGCGGCATCCTCCAAGCTCGCCAACCCTGGCCGCGCCAGCGCGGGCGGCCGTCAACAGGGACGAGGGCGGCTTGCCACAGGCAAGCCGCCCTCGTCCCTCCATCGCAAGCGTGTTCGGTTGTCACGGTGCCGCGGCGACCGGCCGGCCTGCCATTGGCGCTTCCACCGGGTTGCCCATCGCCTGCACGATGGCGCGGTCGGGCCTGTAGACGCTCCGGATCGACCTGCCCGCCCGCATCGCCCGCATCGTCGGCACGAACGGCCCGATGCCCTGCCGCTTCACCGAAGCCGCGCGGCGGCGATCGTTCTGCATCGCCGCCCGGGGCGCGAAGAGCGCCCGCGTCACGTCGTCTTTGCGCAGGCCCGTGATGTCGGCCAGCCGGATGGCCATCTCGCCCAGCCGCACGCGCGGGAGTCGCATGCGCCGCGGTGCGAACCGCGCCACGGCCTGGATGAACGTTGCCATCATGCCATGTTCCTTCCTTGGATTGGGTGACCGCCCCCCGCCCGCCTCCCGGGTTGAGCGTGCGCCGCGGCGATCGATCGGATAGTTGTCTTTAATACGTCCAGCCTCGGCAGTCTATTGATGATCCCTGCCGCCGAACGGCCGCCGTTTGCCCACCGAACAAGTGCCGGCGACCCCAAAGGCGCCGGGTCGGGTGGCCGCGGCCGGCAGGCGCAACGCGATCACGGCCATCTCGTACGTGCAAAGTGACCACTGCGCCAAGCACAACCAGATGGCCGCCGACGCATCTTGAGCACTGCAGGCAACACTGGTAGAGTTAGGGCGCGAGGAGAGCGGCATGGCACTGACAGCATCCCTCACGCGCCGTACGCCCGAGGAGTATTTGACCAGGGATCGCGCGGCCGAACGCAAGAGCGAGTACATCGACGGCGTGATCGTCGCCATGGCCGGCGCCAGCCGCAACCACAACCTGATCGCGGGCAACCTCTTCGGCGAGCTCCGCCAGCAGCTCAAGGGCCGCCCGTGCGAGGCGTACACCGGCGACATGCGCCTGGCCGTCGACCTCGATCGCCATTTCACCTATCCCGATGTCATGGTGGTCTGTGGCGAGCCCGAGTTCCTCGACGGCGGGCACTTCGACACCCTTCTCAATCCGGTGCTGGTGGTCGAAGTTCTCTCCCCGACCACCTGAGGGCGTGACAGAACGTTTGATCGAAGGGCTTCCTGGGAGCGCCGGCATCTTGCCGGCTGGAAGCCGGCGCTCCCAGGATCTGCCACCCGCCCGGGCAGCCT
>WBZR01002334.1_pt1 | contig 10563 bp, 9 predicted proteins | sample 5204231 | NCBI WGS metagenome assembly WBZR01 (sample SAMN12412403, study PRJNA552823) | activated sludge metagenome | isolation source: activated sludge from anammox sidestream of wastewater treatment plant... | place: USA: Virginia | collected 2017-08
CTCTACACGTCCGGGACGACCGGGCCGCCGAAGGGCGCCGTCCTCTCCCGCCGGGCGGTCGCCTCGAACCTCGACGCGCTCGCCGGGGTTTGGGCCTGGACGGCCGCGGACGTGCTCGTCCAGGGTCTGCCGCTCTTCCACGCGCACGGGCTCGTGCTCGGGACGCTCGGCCCGGCCCGGATCGGCTGCCGGCTCGACCATGTCGGGCGCTTCACCCCCGAGGCGGTGGCGGCGGCGCTCGCGGCCGGCGGCACGATGCTGTTCGCGGTGCCGACGATGCACGCGCGGCTCGCAGCCGCCGCCGAGACCGACCCGGAGCTCGCCCGAGCGCTGGCGGGCGCGCGCCTGCTCGTCTCCGGCTCGGCGCCGCTCCCGGCGCGCGAGCACGCCCGGCTCGAGCGAGCGACGGGCCAGCGGGTGGTCGAGCGCTACGGCCTGACGGAGACGCTCATGAACTGCGCCGTCCCGGCCGGGAAGGGCCGGCCGGGAACGGTCGGGCCGCCGCTCCCGGGGGTCGAGCTGAGGCTCGTCGGCGACGACGACGTCGACCTCGAGCCGGACGACCCGGAGGCGATCGGGGAAGTGCTCGTCCGGGGCCCGAACCTGTTCGACGGCTACCTCAATCGCCCCGGCGCGACCGCCGCGGCGATCGAGGACAGCTGGTTTCGCACGGGCGATCTCGCCACGCGGTCGGCGGACGGCTGGATCCGGATCGTCGGACGCCGGTCGACCGACCTGATCAAGACCGGCGGCTTCAAGGTCGGGGCGGGCGAGGTCGAGGCGGCCCTGCTCGAGCACCCCGCGGTCGAGGAGGCGGCGGTCACGGGGGAGCCCGACGACGATCTCGGCGAACGGATCGTCGCCTGGGTCGTGCCGCGGGGCACCGCGCCCGCCGCGGCCGAGCTGGCCGACCACGTGGCGGCGCTGCTCTCGCCCCACAAGCGCCCGCGCACGGTGCGCTTCCTCCCCGCTCTACCGCGCAACGAGCTGGGCAAGGTGCTGAAAGCAGCGCTGCGCGGCCCGGCAGTCCCGGAACCGTAGGTGGGGGCGCGCCGGCCGAGCGCCGGCCACCCTCGCCGCGACCCATCCGGCCATGCCCGGGGTCAGACCCCGGGGTCTGACCCCGGGGTCAGACCCCCTGATGTGGAGGGACTGAGATTCGCGGGCCCGGGGCCGGCGCCGAGCGGCATCGCGACGCGCCCTCGCCTCCGGGGTCTGACCCCCAGGTGGGGTCGAGGCCATGCCCCACCCGGACGTGACCGCCGTCGGCAGGGATCGCCCCGCCCGGCCGCGTGCGCGAAGATACGGCGATGGGCGAGCGAGCGGCGGGGAGCGAGGTGAGGGCGGATGCCTGAGGGCGGCGGCAGGGACGGGGCTCGGCACACGTTCGGGTTCGACACGAGGGCGATCCACGCGGGCCAGCGACCGGAGCCGTACACGGGCGCGCGCGCCGTCCCGATCTTCCAGACGACGAGCTACGTGTTCGAGGATCCCGACGCGGCGGCGGCCTACTTCAACCTGCAGGAGTACGGCAACACGTACTCGCGGATCATGAACCCGACCGTCGCCGCGTTCGAGGAGCGCGTCGCGAGCCTCGAGGGCGGCGCCGGCGCCGTCGCGTTCGCGAGCGGCCTCGCCGCGCAGGCGGCCGTCCTGTTCACGATCTGCCAGCCGGGCGACCACCTGGTCGCGTCGAGCGCGCTCTACGGCGGCACGGTCACGCAGCTCAAGCACGTCACGCGCAAGCTGGCGCTCGAGCTGACGTTCGTCGACCCCGACGACCCGTCCGCGTGGCGCGCCGCCCTGCGGGAGCGGACGAAGGTGCTCTACGGCGAGACGATCGGCAACCCGGGCGGCAACGTCCTCGACCTCGAGGCGCTCGCGGGCATCGCCCACGACCACGGCGTCCCCCTCGTCGTCGACAACACGTTCGCGACCCCCTGCCTCTGCCGCCCCATCGAGTGGGGCGCCGACGTCGTCGTCCACTCGGCGACGAAGTTCATCGGCGGCCACGGCACGAGCATCGGCGGTGTCGCCGTCGACAGCGGCACCTTCGACTGGTCGAACGGGCAGTTCCCGACCGTCGCCGACCCGTCCCCCGCCTACCACGGCCTCGCGTTCCACGAGACATTCGGCGTCTACGGCCTCCTGATGAAGCTCCGCGCGGAGACCCTGCGCGACCTCGGCGCCGCACTCTCGCCCTTCAACGCGTTCCTGTTCCTGCTCGGTCTGGAGACGCTGCCGCTCCGGATGGAGCGCCACGTCGAGAACGCGCTCGCCGTCGCGCACTTCCTCCGGGGCCGGCCCGAGGTGACGCGCGTCGCCCACCCCGGCCTCCCCGACAGCCCCTACCGGCCGCTTGTCGACAAGTACCTGCCGCGGGGCGCCGGCGCCGTCTTCTCCTTCGACCTCGCGGGCGGCCGCGCAGCCGGCGCGCGCTTCATCCGGTCGCTCGAGCTCTGGAGCCACCTCGCGAACGTCGGCGACGCGAAGAGCCTCGTCATCCACCCCGCCTCGACGACCCACCGCCAGCTCACCGACACGGAGCTCGCCGCGGCCGGGATCGCGCCGGGCACGATCCGCCTCTCGGTCGGGCTTGAGGACTTGGAAGACCTGCTCTGGGACCTCGACCGCGCGCTCGCCGCGGCCACGACCGGCGGCGACGAGCCCGCTCCGGCCGGCGACCCGCCCGCCTGCCCGCTCCCGCTCGATCCGGGGGTCGCGCAGTGAGCCTCGCCGCCTACCAGGACCAGGGGGACATCCTGCGCATCCTGCACGAGGCGCGGACGATCGCGATCGTCGGTCTCTCCCCCAACGAGCTACGCGCCTCGAACTTCGTCGGCTTCTACCTGAAACGGCACGGCTACCGCATCGTCCCGGTCAACCCGGCCGCGGCGGAGATCCTCGGCGAGCCCTGCTACCCGTCGCTCGCCGACGTCCCGTTCCCGATCGATGTCGTCGACGTCTTCCGCTCGCCGGAGGCTGTCCCCGAGATCGCCAGGGAAGCGGTCGCGGTCGGCGCGAAGGCCCTCTGGCTCCAGTTCGGGGTCGTCAGCTTCGAGGGCGCGCGGCTCGCGCGAGAGGCCGGGCTCGGGGTGGTGATGGACCGCTGCCTGAAGGTCGAGCACGCGCGCTATCTGGGGCGGATGCACTGGCTCGGCTTCAACACCTGGCAGGTGACTTCGCGCCGGCCCGCCCCGTCCGAGTGGGCGTGAGCGAGCAGAGGCCAATAGGCCTTTGTGGACATCACGTGTTGACCGTGAAGATCGTCTCGATCGCGGAGCTCGAGCGCGGCCGCGTGCCTGTCCGGAGACCGTCCAGGCCGGGAACGAGCTGCTCGTGACCGACCGGGGACGTCCGGTGGCGAAGGTAGTACCGCTCGGCGCCGATGCGCTCGAGGCCGACGCTCGCGTCGCCGAGCTGGTCCGCGCGGGCCTTGCGCGCGGGCCTGTTGCGGAGCTCCCACCCTACGTGCTCGATCTGCCCAGACCGTCGGACCCGCAGGGCCGCGTGCTCGGAGGGCTGCTCGAGGAGCGCACCGAGGGACGATGAGGGTCCGGGACTCGTCGGCGCTCGTGCCGCTGTGCGTCGACGAGCCGAGAACGTTCCGTGTCCGCGGACTGCTCGACGAGGATCCCGGGATGGCTGTCCGGTGGGGGTCGATCGTCGAGTGCTGGTCGGCGTTGTCCAGGCGGCGGCGGGAGGGCCAGTTCTCGCTCGCGCACGAGGAGGCGGCCCGCGCGATCCTCGCCACGCTCGCGAGGGCATGGATCGAGATCCTCCCCGCTGACGGGGTGCGCTCCGCCGCCGGCCGCATCCTGCGTGTGCGCCCGCCTCGGACCGCGGACGCGCCCCAGCTCGCCGCCGCGCTGACATGGGCCCCGCCGGCCCGCATGCCCGGAGAGACCCTGACGTTCGACAAGCGCCTCCGAGATGCCGCCCGGACCGAGGGGCTCGCTCCGGTCTGATAGCTGCCGCCGGCTCTCGCTGGCCGCAAGAGGCCGGAACCGCTCCTACGGCCGGGGGCGCGCCGTTGTCGGTGCCGCCCGCCGCCCTGAGGCCGACGTGGTCGATCACGGCTCCTCCCCTCGGGTCGTGTCACCTACTACCCGCAGGCTCGCGCCGGGCCGTCGGCTCGCGCCGGGCCGTCAGCAGAAGCGCCTGGTCTCGGCGACGCAGACGTCGGTCGCGGCCCCGCCGTGGGCATAGTCCCGTCCCGGCCCCCCTTCGAGCCTGTCCCTACCTGCCTCGCCGAAAAGCCTGTCATCGCCCTTGCCGCCCCTGAGGACGTCGTTCCCCGCCGCTCCCAGCAGCACGTCGTTTCCGCCGAGGCCGCAGATCACGTCGGCGCCGGCGGTGCCTGACAGCGTGTCCGGCCCGTGGGTGCCGGCGATCGTGCAGTCGCCCGGCCAGGCGGCCGTCCGCCAGTCGAGCGGCATCTCTGTCGCGGCCTCCCCGAGCAGCAGGGTCTCGCCGGACCCGTCGGAGTCGACGACGTTGACGTCGACGCCGCCGGCGGCCTCCTTGCCGAAGGCGATCCGCTTCCCGTCCGGCGACCAGGTGATCCGGCCCCAGCTGCTGTTCTGACCGGTGGCAACGAGCAGCGTCTCCCCGGAGCCGTCGGCGTTGACGGAGTAGAGGTCGAGCCCGCGCCAGAACGCCACCTTCGTCCCGTCGGGTGACCACGCGGGGCCGAAGTCGCCCGCGGAGGCCGGCGGGTGGGTGAGCCCGACGAGATTCGACCCGTCGGGATCGATGAGGAAGATGCCGCCGTACGCCGGGCCGGCCTCGTCCCAGCTGTGGAGCGCGATCCGGGTTCCGTCCGGCGACCAGGACGGCCCGCTGTTGCGGGGATTGCCAGTCACGAGCTTCGTCTCCCCGCTGCCGTCGGCGTTCATGACGTAGAGATCCTCGGCCTCGCCCGACTGCGAGCCCGCCTGCCTGGTGAAGGCGATCCGGCGACCGTCCGGCGACCAGGTCGGGCTCTTGTCCGCGACCTCGTTCGCCGTGAGCCTGATCTGCTTCGAGCCGTCGGCATTCATGACGTAGAGCTCGGCGTTCCCGAACCCGGACGCGTCCGGGTCGTTCCGGTAGCTGACGAACACGATCCGCTTGCCGTCGGGCGACCACTCCGCGTCGCAGTCCTCGCCGGACGCGTCGGTGAGCCGGGCGACCACCGCGCCGTTTCCGCTCGCCACGTAGAGGTCGTAGCTTCGCCGCGTGACATCGGTCGGGTCCGCCCTGTTCGAGCAGATGAGGAGCTTCCCGCCCGGCTGCGAGCTCGCTGCGGTCCCCCCGGCGAGCGCGCACACGCTGCCAAGGAGGACGAGCCCGCTAGAGAGGCCACGCATGCGCATCGGCCGGGGGTCGAGTCTACGTTCCCCGGAGAAGACGGGTCAAGGCAGCCGCCGGTCCAATCGCGGCTTCCCCCTCGACTTGCGCTGAGCGTCTCACACCGCCCGGGCTGGACCCCGCGGCGTCCCGGCCGGCGTAAGGAACGGGGTCTTGCATCGTGATCTGGTTCGGAGTAGGAATGACCGGACAGCCCGTGACAGCAGTCGACACGCCCCGACCCGGCCCCCGGACAACCTCGGTGGCCGCGTACCCGAGCCAGACCGGCGTCGAGCGTCCGATCGCGCGCTCGTCGGCTGGCGGCACCTGTACCAGTCCCCGCGCAAAGCGCCCGTCCCGCCGGCGTTCGCGGCTCGACCAGTCCTTTCGGGCAGCCAGGATCCGGCCGCCGGCGGTGCGAAGAGTGCTAGGCGGATCGCACATCGCGGCCCCAAGCGGGCTGGTACTTACCGACCCCGGCGGCGACCTGCGGCGCTTCTGCGAGGGGGAGTACGCCTACTACGACGGCATCGGGTCGACGGATCCGGACCGGATCGAGCCTCTCGACGTGCTCGTCACCGTAGCCGTCAACTCGTTCGTCAACTCCGCCGTCAAAGTGCACCGCGTGCACCGGGGCCTGGTCGAGGCGTGCGAGCCGCCCCTGGCCGGGATCCCCGAGCAGGCCGACCTGCTCACCTGCGACCCGGACTTGGCGCTCACCGAGCAGCTGCTCGACGCGGCCTGCCGAGTCCCGGGCGTCCTCCTGCCGGTGGCCACGAAGGTCCTCCACCGGAAGCGCCGCCGGCTGATCCCAATGCTCGACAACGTCTTGCTGAACCACTACCTGGCCTCGCCGGAGCGTTCCGTCCTCAAGACCGCAACCCAGGACGGGCGGCGGGCGGCCTCGGTCGCGCGGGTCGTGCTCAAGCTCTTCCGAGCCGACCTGGCGGCATCGGTCGAGGCCCTGCGACCGATCGGCGAGGGGCTCGCCTCGCTCGGCTATCCGCTCACCCCGCTCCGCATGCTCGAGATCCTCGTCTGGATCGAGACCGAGCCGGGCGGCACCTATCGGAGGCTGCGGAAGGCGTGATGAGCTTCGACGATGTCTTCTCGACGGCGACGGACTTCGAGTCCCCCTACGACTGGCAGCGGCGGCTGGCGATGCGCGAGACCCCGGCCCGCATCGTCGCAGCCCCGACCGGTGCCGGCAAGACCGAGGCGGTGCTCCTCGACTGGCTTTGGCGGCGGCTCTTCCACCCGGACGAGGCGCAGCGGCACCGCACCCCGCGTCGCCTGCTGATCGCCTTGCCGATGCGCGTGCTTGTCGAGCAGACGCTGGGCCGCGTGCGCTGCGTGCTCGAACGCCTCGACTCGGCCGGGCGTCTTCCGCACCCGATCAAGGTCTACCCGCTGATGGGCGGGATGGCCGACGACTCCTGGACGCTCGAGCCAGAGCGCGAAACGGTGCTCGTCGGCACCATCGACATGCTGGTCTCGCGGGCGCTCAACCGCGGGTTCGGACGCACACGTTCGGCATGGCCGATCGACTTCGGCCTCGCCAACAGCGACTGCCTGTGGGTGTTCGACGAGGTGCAGCTCATGGACGCCGCCGTCGCCACAAGTTGCCAGCTCGACGCCTTCCGTGAGCGCTTCGGCGTCGCCGCGCCCGCTCGCACCGTTTGGATGTCGGCGACCCTCGAGCCGTCGTGGCTTGCCACCGTCGACCATCCCGAGCCGGACGGCTCGGCGCTCGTTGGGGTTGAGGACGCCGACCGCACCGACCCTCTCGGCCAGCGTCTCGACGCACCCAAGGAGATCGTACGTCTCCCCGTCGATCCGGCCGATGCGAAGGCCGTCGCGCAGCTCGTCCTCGAGGAGCACGACCGGCTCGCCGAGGTGTCCGACGCTCCGCGTCTCACGCTCGCGCTGGCGAACACGGTCGACCGTGCTGTGGATCTCTACCGCGCGCTCGAGCGAATGCGGGGCGGCCGAGCAAAGGAGATCGACCTGCTGCTCCTCCACTCGCGCTTCCGTCCCGCCGACCGAAACCGGCTCGTCGAGAGGCTCGACACCGACCCGCCCGAGCAAGGCCGGATCGTCGTCTCGACGCAGGTCATCGAGGCAGGCATCGACCTCGACGCCGGAGCTCTCGTCACCGAGCTCGCCCCCTGGCCAAGTCTCGTCCAGCGCGCCGGCAGGCTGAACCGCACCGGCAACCGGCGTACTTCCCCTGCTCGCTGCCTCTGGCTGGACCCCGGCGAGTCGCTACCCGACAAGCTCGTACGGCCCTACGAGGAGGATGCGCTGCGCGTCGCCCGTCAGGCTCTCCTCGAGCTCGACGGTGGGTCGTTCTCACCCGATGCGATCACCGCCTTCGCCGAGCAGAAGCAACCCGCAACGCTCCTTGGCAAGCGGCCGCTCAGCCTGTTCCTGCGCGCTCCGGACCTGCTAGACCTCTTCGACACCGATCCGACGCTCGACGGCGACGACCCTGACGTCGGACGCTTTATCCGGCTCGGAGAGGACCTCGATGTGGGCGTCGCATGGCGGGACTTCACCGGCGATCCAAGCGACGAGCAGCCGCTTCCCGAGCGGGAGGAGGTCTGTCCCGTGCCGATCTGGGAAATGAAGGCCCTCATCTCGCTTGCACCGTGGCGCTGGAGCTACTCGCGGCGCCGCTGGGAGCAGATTCGTTCAGCGGATGACCTCGTCCCGGGGGATCTCTTGCTCCTGCCCGTCTCGGACGGCGGCTACGATGCTCGACTCGGCTGGACGGGGCGCAAGCAGGACAAGCCGGCTCCGATCACGGCCGCCGCGCCCCCGGCTACCGACAGCGACGCAGCCGATCCCGAAAGCCTCGTCGGCGGCTGGATTTCTCTCGAGGAGCACACGTCCCAAGTGGTCGAGGAGCTCGAGCAGATTCTGGCCGAGCTCGCGCTTGAGCCGGGATGGGCGAGTGCGCTTCGTCTTGCCGCCCGCGTCCACGACGCCGGCAAGGCCCACCCGGAGTTCCAGACGCGGCTTCGCCGGTGGGCGGCCGAAGAGCCGCCCGCAAAGAGCGTCTACGCCAAGGGGCCCGAGCACGAGAAGTGGCGTCCGCCGCGCGCCTTCCGCCACGAGCTTGTGTCTGCCCTCCTCCTGCTCGAGCGGGGAGCCCGCAGCCGCGACCTCGACCTCGCCGGGTATCTGGTCGCCGCGCACCACGGTAAGTTCCGGCTCACGCCGCGGCTCTTGCCCGACGACCACGACCCGACACGCCTCGTCTGCCTCGGAGTGAGCGAGGGAGACGAGTTCCCCGGCGTCATGGTCGCGGGCGAGGCGTTTGCGGCCGGGCCGATCGACCTCACCCTGCTGCGGATGGGAGACCTCGAGGAGACGACCTGGATCGAGCGCGCGCTCGATCTCTTGGACGGCCTCGGACCGTTTCGCCTTGCCTACCTCGAGGCCTTGCTTCGCGCAGCCGACCAGCGGGCGAGCGCCCGGGAGAAGCAGGAGGTGTCGCCGTGACGCTCGTCAAGGAGCGTCTGCCAGGCTGCACCGCTGAGAGCCTCGACAGCTACCTGCGAGGCATCGGTTTCTTCCTGCTTGCCGGCGAGGTCGAGCCGTCCGTTCGCTCCTGGTGGGACGACGACCATGCAATGTGGATCGCGTCGTCGCGTGCGCTCGAGGACCTCGTCGCAGCCGTCGTAGACGAGGTGCGGCACGAGCCGCCTCCTCTGCGCGCGCCTTGGCGCGGGAGTACCGGACGCGGACGCGCGTTCATCGATGTGCGAAACGAGGCGCAAGACCGCGACCTGGACTGGTTCGACGCGTGCGCGCTCGCCCGCCTTCCCGAGGAAGTGGCCACATCCACAGCGCGCGAGCGAAGCGACCGGGAGAACAATCCCCTGCTGGGCCAGGGTGGGAGCTTCGGGCGCAGCGATCCCGAGGCGGCGTATGCCGACGCCATGGCAACGATCCGTGGTTCGGCCAGCGTCCCCAACCTCAGCGCCGCTCTGGTCTCGAGTTTGGTTGCCCAGCCCCTGGAGCGGCGGCTTCTCCAGCGTTTTTCGACAACGAGGGCAGTGCTTGGCGCCTACCAGTCCGGGAGAGCGACCGGCGCGGGCTCTTCGGCGCGCGATGTCGAGCCGACCCGACAGCCTGCGCGCTCACACGTGTGGGACGTCGTGCTCATCCTCACCGGCCTTCGTCTCTTCCGCGGCGTGCCGACACGCCGTCTGGATCCGCGGGCGCGCGTGCAGGCGAGCTTCCCCTTTCTCGTGCGAAGCCGGCCAGTTGGCGTAGGCCCGGGAGGGGTGCACGATCTGCGCGGCGACGATCCTCAGGCATTCGAGTTCCTCGCACCGTTGTGGTCGAGCCCGTGCGTGCCGAGAACGCTCCGCCGCGTCGTATCCTCAAGCAGACTCCGCCTCCCGCCCTCGCGGCCTGGTCGGCTCGGCGCGGTTGCTCAGGACACGGTCGACGGAGTCCTCGTACAGGCGAGTCGCACAGCTCACGGCCTCGGCTTCGACTGTCTCGTGCGGTTCGCACTTGTGGCGGGTGCGGACCCGCGGTACCGCTTCGCAGTCCGGCGAGGCGACGTGCGCGCGATGGGCCTGCGTGCCGCACGCCTCGCGGTGGAGAACATCCTCCCGTTCGTGCGCGACGTCGACCGACTCGTGCGCGACGTCGACCGGACCGAGAAAAAAGTGCCACCCTCGCTCGCCGTTGCGCGGCGGCGCCTGGATGATGCGCTCGCTGCCCTCGGTCGTCCCCGCGAGACCGGCCATCAGACCTCATCTGCCGTCGATGCTGCGCGTACGCAAGAGACGTTGATCGCGCTCGCCGCGCTTGAGACTCGGGCGGCCCGCGCGGCCCCCAGCGACCGCCCTCTTGGGTCACCACGCCTCTCGCGCCAGTGGTTTCGCTACGCGGATGATGGATCGCCGGTCTTCCGCCTGGCCCGGTCGCTCGTCGCGGGCTTCTCCGATGGAGACACGTGTGTTCTGCGCGAGACCCTGCTTCCCCAGCGCAACGACAACGGCAGGTTCATCCTCGACGCAACGCGAACGCCCAGCGACCTCGAGCGCGTCTCGGATCCGCTCGCCGCCCTCGTCGAGCTCGTTCTCACCGCACTGCGCAGAGTCGAGCGGCGGAATGCCCTCCGCAACGGCTCGACGCGGATCTCGGACGTCGCCGCCCTCCTCTCGGGCGCTCTGGGCAGGGAGGACGAGCGGCGCCTGGCGCTGCTCT
>WBZR01004936.1_pt1 | contig 10563 bp, 14 predicted proteins | sample 5204231 | NCBI WGS metagenome assembly WBZR01 (sample SAMN12412403, study PRJNA552823) | activated sludge metagenome | isolation source: activated sludge from anammox sidestream of wastewater treatment plant... | place: USA: Virginia | collected 2017-08
GTTCCACGCCATCAGGTCGATCATCGGATCGCGCTCGCCCTTGAGGTAGTTGGTGACGATGGGGCGCCACAGCAGATCCTGCGCGCGCAGCAGCGCGAAGGCGCAGGCCAGCTACCAGTCGGCGTATGCGCAGATCGTCAGCGACGTCGGCAACAAGACGCGCGAGATCCAGGTGACCGCCACTGCCCAGGAGAGCGTCGTCAAGCAGGCCGAAGAGGCCCAGCAGTCGCTCTCCGGCGTGAACCTCGACGAAGAGGCCGCCAACCTGCTGCGCTACCAGCAGGCCTACCAGGCCTCCGGCAAGATGATCGAGATCGCCGACAAGCTGTTCAACACCCTGCTCGAGCTCGGGAGGTGACGGCCCATCAACCAACCCCTTCCCCGAGGAAAGGGGTGACGTCGGTCCAGCCGCGCAAGGCGCGGCTTCCCTATATTGACTTGCTGCCTCCTCGGGGCGGCCCAGCGGAGGCAGCGCCATGCGCGTATCCACCGGAATGATCTTCGGCGCCGGCCTGGCGTCGATCCAGAAGCAGACGGCTTCCCAGCTGCATACCCAGCAGCAGGTGGCGAGCGGCAAGCGCATCCTGACGCCGGCGGACGACCCGGTCGCCGCGGCGCGCGCCCTCGAGGTCGAGCAGGCGAAAAGCACCAATGCCCTCTATCAGACCAACCAGAAGGCGGCGGGCGAGGCGCTTGGCCTGGAGGAGGGCCGCCTGGTTTCCGTCGGCGAGCTGATCCGCAACGTGCGCACGCTGGCCGTGCAGGGCGGCGGCGGGGCGCTCTCCGATGCCGACCGGCGCAGCATCGCCACCGAACTGCGCCAGCGCTACGACGAGCTGCTCGGCTACGCCAATGCCACCGACGGCAACGGCCAATATCTGTTCTCCGGCTACATGGGCGACACCAAGCCCTTCGCCGGTTCGGTGGCGGGCGGCGTCAGTTATGCCGGCGACGAAGGGCAGCGCCGGCTGCAGGTGTCGGCCTCGCGCCAGATCGCGGTGAGCGATTCCGGCAACGCCGTCTTCATGAACATCCGCAACGGCAACGGCAGCTTCGCCACTTCCGTTGCCGCCACCAATGCCGGCAGCGGCATCATCGACGCCGGCACGGTGACCGACCCCGCCTTGTGGAACGCCGCGGCCAACAGCAAGGATTTCACCCTCCGCTTCGCCGTCAGCGGCGGCACCACGACCTACGACATCGTCGACAACGCCAGCGGCGACTCGCTGCTCACCGGCGCGGCGCCGGGCGCGCCGCCCTATCCGCGCGTGTTCACCCCCGGGCAGGCCATCGTCCTGAAGAGCCAGGGCGCCGAGCCGGCCTTCGATTTCGGCGCCCAGCTCGTCATCGCCGGCAACCCGGCCGACGGCGACACTTTCGACATCGACGCCAGCTCCGGCCAGAGCCTGTTCGCCACGCTTGGCAACCTGATCGATGCGCTGGAGGCCAGCACCGGCAGCGGCGCCGGCAAGACCCTGCTGGCCAACCGCATCGGCTTCGCCCTGACCGACCTCGACCAGGCGCAGGAGAACCTCCTGCGCGTGCGCGCCGGCCTCGGCTCCCGCATGAACGAGATCGATGCGCTGGCCAACGCCGGCGAGGACCTGAACCTCAATTACGAGCAGACCCTCTCGCGCCTGCAGGACGTGGACTACGCCGCCGCCATCACCCGGCTGACGCAGCAGCAGATGTCGCTCGAGGCGGCGCAGAAGACCTTCGTCAATGTCAGCGGCCTGTCGCTGTTCAACTATGTCTGAGGCCATCGCCGTGCCGCGGGGACTGACTTTTGCCGCGCTCGCCCTTTGCCTCGGCGGCTGCTATCACGTCGCCAAGGACGTCAGCGACTCGCTCGAGGCCAACGCCATCGCGCGCTCGACCGACAGCGCCGGCGCGACGAAGTATTCCGTGCCCGCCACCTCCCTCGTGCCCAACGCCAGCCTGAAGCTCACGCCGAACCTGAGCCTGTCCCTGGAAAACATGCTGATCGGCGCGGCGATCTACTTCTTCGTCGATCCGCTGGCGCCGAACTGGGAGGGGGAGATGAAGCGGCTGTCGGAGGACACCTTCAGCATCGCCCTGCGCTCGAAGCGCTTCCGCAGCACCGGCGGCGACGGCGAGGCCGGCCGCGTCTTCAAGCGCAACGCCGACCAGATCGTGCGCGAAGGCGGCTTCTCCGGCTACCAGGTGCTGGCCTACTCGGAGGGCATCGAGTCGGAGCTGATCGGCGCCTACCGCTACGCCGAAGGCACCATCCGCATCAGCCGCAGGTAGCGCGTTCCGCCGCCTACGGCAAGGCGGCGCCGGCGCGCATCGCCGCGCCGACGGCCACATACCCCCGTTCGAACAGGTTCTCCAGCGCCGGAGAGAAATACGGCATGGTCAGCGCCAGCATGGCGAAGCCGGCCATCAGGGTGATCGGGAAGCCGACGGCGAACAGGTTCAGCGTCGGCGCCACCTTGGTGAGCACGCCCAGCGCGATGTTGGCGACGAGCAGGGCGCCGATGACCGGCAGCGCCAGCAGCACGCCGATCGAGAAGATGGCGGCGGCCCAGCCGAGCAGGGTCGCCCAGCCGGCCGGGAACGGCGAGAGGCCGACCGGCAGCACGCTGAAGCTCTCCGCCAGCAGGCCCAGCATGACGAGGTGCCCGTTCAGGGCGAGGAAGAACAGCAGCGCCAGCAGGCCGACGAATTCCGCCACGATCGGCGACTGGCCGGCATTCTGCGGATCGTAGAAGAGGGCGAAGCCGAGGCCCATCTGCAGGCCGATCAGCTCGCCGGCGAGGTCGATGCCGGCGAAGACGACGCGCATCGTGAAGCCGAGCGCGATGCCGATCAGTCCCTGTTGCAGGAAGATGGCGAGCCCGGCCCACGACGCCGGCGCCAGCTGCGGCAGGGGCGGCAGCATCGGCGCCACGGCGAACGTCACCGCCAGGCCGGTCATGAGCTTGACGCGCATCGGCAGCGAGGCATTGTTGAACACCGGCGCGGTGGCGACGAGGCCGAGCACCCGCGCCAGCGGGAACATGAAGGCGGCGAGCCAGGCGTCGAGCTGGGCGTCGGTGACGCTGATCACGGCTAGCCGATCAGGCCGGGAATCGACTCGAACAGCCGGCGCATGTAGTCGGTGAGCAGGGTCAGCATCCACGGTCCGGCGACCACCAGGGTGACGAAGATGGCGATCAGCTTCGGCACGAAGGTCAGCGTCATCTCGTTGATCTGCGTCGCCGCCTGGAAGATGCTCACCACCAGGCCGGTGACGAGGGCGGCGAGGAACAGCGGCGCGGCCACCAGCAGGGTGACCTCGATGGCGACGCGGCCGAGCTCGACGACGGTGGCGGGGGTCATCCGAAGCTCTGCACGAGCGAGCCGACCAGCAGGTTCCAGCCGTCGACCAGCACGAACAGCATGATCTTGAAGGGCAGCGAGACGATCACCGGCGACATCATCATCATGCCCATCGACATCAGCACGCTCGCCACCACCATGTCGATGATGAGGAAGGGGATGAAGACGATGAAGCCGATCTGGAAGGCGGTTTTCAGCTCCGAGGTGACGAAGGCCGGGATGAGGACGCGCAGCGGCAGGTCCTCCGGCCGGTCCACCTTCGGCGCGTTGCCGATGCGCGAAAACAGGCCGAGGTCGGCGCTGCGCGTCTGCTTCAGCATGAAGGCCTTCAGCGGCACGGCGCCGCGCTCGAGCGCCTCGTTGAAGCCGATCCTGTTCTCCGCCATCGGCTGGTAGGCCTCGGCGTAGATCTTCTCGGTCACCGGCGCCATGACGAAGAAGGTGAGGAACAGGGCCAGGCCGACCATCACCTGGTTGGGCGGCGAGGCCTGCGTGCCGAGGGCGTGGCGCAGCAGCGAGAGGACGATGATGATGCGCGTGAAGGACGTCATCATCAGCACCATCGCCGGCAGGAAGCTGAGGGCCGTGATGAACAGCAGCGTCTGGATCGACAGCGTGTAGGTCTGGCCGCCGCCGGCGGCCGGCGCGCTGGTGAGCGCCGGCAGGCCCTGCGCCTGGGCGGCCGGGGTGGCCAGCAGCGCGGCGAGCAGCAGCGCCGGCAGCAGGCGCTCAGCCCGCATGGCGGCGCTCCGTGATCTGCCTCAGCCAGGCGCCGAAATCCTTGCCCGCCGGCGCGCCGGCGGGCGTCGCCAACTGCCCCTTCGGCATCTGGTGCAGGGCGCTCACCTGGCCCGGCGCGACGCCGACCACCAGCCAGGTCTCGCCGATCTCCACCAGCACCACCCGCTCGCGCGCGCCCACCGCCGCGCCGCCGACCACGCGCAGCGCGCCGGCGGCGCCGAGCGGCGCGGAAACGCGCTTGAGCAGCCACAGCCCGCCGAGCAGGACGGCGACCACCGCGCCGAGGCCGGCGAGCACCTGCAGCAGGCTGGCGCCGGCCTCCGGCAGCGGCGCGCCGGCCGCCTGCGCCAGCGCGGCGCCCGGCAGGGCGGCAAGCAAGGGGAGGAAAATTTTGCGCATGGCGGCAGATTACTGCCGCCGCTGCCTGCGCGAGACGGGGATTAGGCGGCGAAAAATGCCGCTATTCGCGCCGCAGGCGCCGTGAAAAGTCAGCCCGCACGACACGGCGTTATGTAGGCTGGGAGGGGGTCTATGGTGGGCGTGTTACGATGGCGTCATGTTTCTGTGCCTGCTCATACACCCCGACGTACCCCCCTCGTATTCCTTCGAGCCAGGCGACTGTGAGTAACTGGCCTGGGCCTTGCGAGTGTAATTAGGCTTACCAATGAAAGAGTCATTCCCGGTTCAAAAGGGCCGCCAAGAGAAGTCTCGAAGATTTTTTTTAAACGCTATCGGTACCGAAAAGACGTGAATAAGAAGCAGCATGAAAAATCCGAAAACCACGACTAACCCAATGACGCACATCTCAAGCCCGCATTGCACGTCTTCCCGCCCGCGCACCGCTGCGCGCCGTGTGCCCGCGCGCGCTTGCCTCGCATCGACACCATTCACGCTCACCGCAAAAGTCATAGATGGTCGCCCCCGTTTTGCCAAGCGATCAGTTGGTGAGAACAAGTAGGTAGAGATTGCGGCCATAGATCCGGACTTTGATCGAGGCCCCAAGCCTCTGTCCCTGATGGAATACGCTGGCCCCGTCCTTATCAGTCTCACGCGCTCGAAGCGCCCGACTTTTCGCAGGTTGGCGAGGCCCCGGTCTGACCTGTCTTGCCATCACGTCGTGATTGCCTGTGCAATCGGTGGAGGTTCTCCTTTCGAAGCCGGTTCCGGGCTTTGTGCTACGCCGCAGGGTTCTTCATGCCACGATCGCGTAGTGCGGATCGTACTGCCGGTCATGCGCCAAGAGCGCCCAGATCGTGCGCGCGTTCTTGTTCGCCAGCGCCACCGCCGCCACGTTCTTGTTGCGGCGCGCCAGCAGCGCCTTGAGCCAGGGGTCGGCATCCGGTTTGCGTTCCGCTATTCGGATAACCGCTCTGGCCCCGTGGATGAGCAGCGTGCGCAGATACGCATCGCCCCGCTTGCTGATGCCCAGAAGCGTCGGCTTGCCGCCGGTCGAGTGCTGCCGGGGCACGATGCCCAGCCAGGCGGCCAGTTGCCGGCCATTCTTGAAGTTGCGCACATCTCCGACGGAGGCCGCAATCGCGCTGGCAGAAAGCGGGCCGAGGCCTGGAATCGCCGCCAACTTCTGACTGGCCGCGTTCTGTCGATGCCACAACTGGATTTCGACGGCCAGCTCGCCGACCTGGCGGTCGAGTTCCTTCAGGTGATCGAGCAGGCGCGCGATGAGCAACCGGAAGCCGCCGGGCAGGTCGTTCTCGCCGTCTTCGATGATCGCGGGCACCCGTTGGGCAATATGGCCTATCCCCTGTGGCAAGACGATGCCGTACTCGGCCAGCAGCCCGCGTATCTGATTGGCTTGCGCCGTGCGCGCCTTGACGAAGCCTTGTCGGGCACGATGCACGCTCAGGATCGCCTGCTGCTCGGCGTTCTTGATCGGCACCGTCGGCATGTCCGGCCGCGTCGCCGCTTCGCAGATCGCCGCGGCATCCGCCGCGTCGTTCTTGTTCCGCTTGACGAACGGTTTTACGTACTGCGGTGCGATCAGTTGCACCGTGTGGCCCAGCGCTTGGAGCTTCCTCGCCCAGTAGTGGGCGCTGCCGCAGGCCTCCAGCCCAATCCGGCAGGGCGTGAGCCTGGCGAAGAAGGGCAGCATCTGCGCCCGCTTGAGCTGCTTCTTCAGCACCGCCCGTCCCGTGTCGTCCGCCCCATGCACCTGGAACACGTTCTTTGCCAGATCAATCCCAATCGTCGTAAGCTTCATCTCGGTCGCCCCTTTCGTTCAAGTGGTTGTGTCACAACTCCACTTTGGCACATCGATGCCGTCTCAGAAGGGGGCGACCATCCCATTAGTCTCCACGACACGGCGATGCAGTCGTCTGTCCCCGCCGCAAAAGTCAGTCCCCGCAACACGGCGATAGATACACCTTTGCGGCCTAAACGAACATGAAGAAGCTGCTTCTCCTCCTCGCCCTCGCCGGCCTCGCCTACTGGCACTTCGGCAAGCCCAGGCCGGCGACAACGCTGGCCGACGGCACACGGGTGCTGACGGTCGAGGCGGGCGGGGCAAGAGCGGTGCTGGCCGTGGGCGAGCGCTTCGAGGAGGGCTATGTGCTCTTCGGCGCCAATGGCGGCGTGGTGTTCGGCGATGCGCTGCTCTCCGGCTTGCCGCGCGGCGCGGAAACTCTACGCCCGCTATCCGGATCTGGGGCGCTGCAACAGCGCGGGTTCGGCCGAGCTGCAGGGCCGCGTGGAGAGTTTCAATGCCGTCGCCGCGGATCGCGGCGTGAAGACGCGGCTGACGGAGGCGATGGGCGAGGTGCGGCGGCGCGCCGGCAGCGCGGAGAGCCGCGTGTGCATCCGCATGACGGGCAGCGTGCTGGGCATCAAGACGCTGGAGCAGGGCGGGGCGCCGATGCAGTTCGACGACTCGGTGCTGAGCGGGCATTACCTCGTCGAAAAGCTGGAAACGGTGGATTGCGGGGAGATCACCGGGTAGGAGGAGGGAGCACCCTCACCCCGGCCCTCTCCCGCGAGCGGGAGGGGGTCTTCTTTAGCGGCTGAGCGTAGCGCTGCCGCTTAGCGCACGGTCTCGATCAACTCGATACCCTTCTTGAGCATGTCGTTGACCAGCTCGGCGAGCTCGACGCCCTTGGCCTCGGCGCGGGCGACGAGATAATCCTGCACCCTCTCGTCGAGATAGACCGGCAGGCGGAAGACTGCGTTCTCGCGGCAGAACTCGCCGCGCGTGCCCTTGCTGAAATCGTAATGATCCTTCATGACGGTCAGCCTTGGCCGCTCGCGGCTATGAGCTGAACCGCTTCGGCCGGCGTGACGATGCGGATGCCTTGGTGCGTTTCGCCAAGACCGAGCATAGGCTTGTCTCCGGAGACGATCAGGTCGGCCCGTGCCGCCAGCGCCGTGCCGATCACCACATCGTCATCGGGGTCGGGAGCGCTGCGCGGGATCGGCATTGGCCGCACCAGCGCGGCCAGCACCGCGTAACGATCGACGAGTTGATCGATGCTCGAGGCGGATGCCGAAATCTTCTTCTCGAACTTGCGCCGCCCAAGAATATCGGTCAGTTCGGCTAGCAGCGGCGTGCTGGTGAAGAGCTCGACGCGCTTTTCCCGTGCGGCCTGTAGCAGAAGACGCGGTACGCCACCCCACAAGAAGGCCGAGGCGACGACGTTGGTGTCGAGCACCAGCCGCATCAAATGGCATTTTGCGCGCGCCGTTCGGCGCGCATGATGCGGATTTCCTCTGCTACTTCCTCCGGCGACATGGCGGCCGGCGTATCGACTGCCGCCATGCGGTTCATCGCCTCAAACAACTCGTCGACCCGCTGTGCTCTGAGTTGTTCGCGCAGCATCCGTTCGATGGTAGGCGAGGTGAGCAGGCCGGCGCTTTGCGCTTCCTGCGCAAGTTGATCGGGCAAGGTGATTTGCACGGTCGTCATGATGATTTCTCCTGTCGACGCAGCCGCCATATCGGCTCGTCTTCCGCTACGATGCAAGCATTATGCCCCGCTCTTCCGCCCTGCGCCACTTGGAAGACCGGTTCGATTACGGCCATCTTCCGACTCCTTGCAGGAAAGGGGCGCATCGGCGTAACGGGCAACGGTCGCTCGGCATCCTCTGTATCCTTGCCAATAATGGCTCAGTGAGACGCGCCCGGCCAGACCCGGCACGGCGCTAGTGTAGTGTCTCATTAATGGCTTTACATTATCCTGATTCTGCCTATACTCGAAGCACAGGCTGTTTCGAGGAGGGGATCATGGCCAAGACGCGGATCGTGCTGGAGCCCGAAGAGGCACGGGAATTGAGCAAGCGAGTGCGCGCCAAAACGGTGTCGGTGCGCGATCGCCAGCGTGCGCGGATTATTCTGTTGGCGGCCGAGGGCCGCACCCAGGAAGCCATCGGTGAAGCCGTCGGCGTTACGCGCGTGACGGTGAATCACTGGTGCCGCCGCTTCGTCAGCGGGCGGCTGGCCGGTCTGGCGGATGCGCCCGGACGCGGCCGCAAGCCCTCGTTGCCGGTGTCGGCGGTGAAAAAGGCGCTGGAGACGGTCACCCGACCGCCCGCCACGCTGGGGCGCTGGAGTTGCCGCACCATGGCGCAGGCGGCGGGCATCTCGACGGCCAGCGTGCAACGCCTGTGGGCCGCCAACGACATCAAGCCGCACCTGACCCGCACGTTCAAGCTGTCGAACGATGCACACTTCGAGGAGAAATTCTGGGACGTCATTGGCCTGTATCTCAACCCGCCGGAGAAGGCGCTGGTGTTGTGCTGTGATGAAAAGTCGCAGTGTCAGGCGCTGGAGCGCACCCAGCCGGGCCTGCCGCTGGGCATTGGCCACATCAAGACCGCCACCCACGACTACATTCGCCATGGCACCCTGACCTTGTTTGCCGCGCTGAACTATCTGGAGGGGAAATTGATCACCACCATCGCCGAGCAACACCGGCATCAGGAGTGGCTGGCCTTCCTCAAGAAAATTCATCGGGAAACCCCCAAGGACTTGACCATTCACCTGATCGCCGACAACTACGCAACCCACAAGCACCCGGACGTCAAAGCCTGGCTGGCGAAGCATCCGCGCTTCCACATGCATTTCACGCCAACCTCTTCTTCTTGGCTCAATCTGGTCGAGCGTTTCTTCCGCGACCTGACCGAGCGCATCGCGGAGGGCAGCTTTGCCTCCGTAAAGGAGTTGGCCGAAACGATCCTTGCCTACCTGGCCGATCGCAACCAGCATCCGAAACGCTACGTCTGGAAGGCCAAGGGTGAGGATATCCTGCGCAAGATTCAGCAGGCACGGCAGTCGATCCTCCAGCACCAGATGGCTTGATTGTATAGTCATTTAAGAGACACTACACTAGCAGTAGAAATTACAGGCCCTTTCCAGCCTGGCGACCTACCACCTCCCGGCTTCGGCAATCACTCGGCAGGAAGTCAGGTTGGGCACGGGAGTTTTTCTACAGCCTCGTTGAAAACGGGCTTTCAGAACACACTAAGCTGACCAAGTCAGAGAAGTCCGCTTTAGTCGAACTCCAACATATCAGGGCGACTTACTCGGCCATTCCGGATGTTCGTGCGTCTGGAAAACTAGACTGACATGATCATCTGCTTGCTAACTTTTTTCACATGCCCCCACTTAATACGGAATCGAAAAAGCAAGAAGGTCTCATCAAGGCTCATCCCCTGAGCCACGAGGCCTATACTATGCAACTATAGCCTATCGTTACCAGTAAAATAGGCCTGACAAACCGGCTATAGAGGGAGGTTCAAGCTGAAACGGTAATCGCCGCCGAGGCTTGTGATAAAAATGGCCATCGAACGGGAGCGACTCATCTCGCTCGTTGAATTTGCCCAGCAGTCAGCCAGACTGCGAAGCACCCCTGCGTCTACCGTTACTCAGCACAATCTCTTTGCACTCTACGAACATCAGTTGCGCAACTTGCCTGGTGTCCGGCTAAATATCAACGGCACGGAAACCGAAGATGAGCTGTGGCTTTCCGTAGAGCGTCTACACGAGGGAAAACCTCCTGACATCAATAGTTCATTGCTCCGTCCCTGGGTACAGATGAGCCAGGGTCCGGTAGACGAGCCAAGGTTGTTGGAGGTTACAGACGGGGCAAGCCTGATTGCCGCGGGAACGCACCGCTCCTCATTGGCCTCACCCCTGACAGATGAGGAAGAAGCAAGGCCCGCTATTGATCCGAGAGCTACGGTAACGCTTGCTGAATACGACAATGCCACCAAAGTCAAATCGCAATTCACAACTTACCTAGTAACAAAGTGGCGCCCTTGGGCCGAGGAAGAAAAGCTTCGCCGCAAGACTATTCGCTTTTACTCCCAGCTTTTCACACTGAAGCAGCAGCTCGAAGGCGGCATTGTCGAGACGCAACTTGAGCTCGTATGGGGTGTCGGCGCGCGTTTAAAACTGACCACCTGTGCGCGTTGAATTTTGACCAGGGGCTATAGCCGTCCGTCATAGGGCGGCTTGTGGATAAGTGTAGCG
>WBZR01004939.1_pt1 | contig 10562 bp, 8 predicted proteins | sample 5204231 | NCBI WGS metagenome assembly WBZR01 (sample SAMN12412403, study PRJNA552823) | activated sludge metagenome | isolation source: activated sludge from anammox sidestream of wastewater treatment plant... | place: USA: Virginia | collected 2017-08
CGTCACCGGGCTCGGCCGCCTCACGCAACTCGTCCATGAAGCTGCCGTTGCGCACCTTGCCGGGATAGTCGTACCACTCGATCGGAATGCTGCCCGGCACGTAGCCGATGAGATCGCGCTCGGCGCGCGTGCGCGTATCGACGATGCGGATGGCACCCGCCTCGTAGAGGAGCCAGGCTTCGGCGGGGGTGAGCAAGCCTGCGTAGGGAACGCTCTTCTCCCTTCCGCGCGCGGCAGCAGCGGCGAATACGGCAACGGTGTCGATGGCCATGACGAGTCCTCCTGCCGCGATTCTAGCCGCTGCCGGCGTGCGACAATCCGGCGGCCTGCGTTCATCGCTGCTCCGACTTGGATCCCACGTCCCCGCTCATCGTCGCGCTCGTCCTCGGCATCGTCGAGGGCCTCACCGAATTCCTGCCGATCTCGTCCACGGGTCACCTCATCGTGGCGGGATCGCTCCTGGGCTACGTCGGCGACGAGGCGAAGGTCTTCGAGATCGCGATCCAGTCCGGCGCGATGCTCGCCATCGTGTGGGAGTACCGCGCCCGCTTCGCCGGTGTCGCGCGCGGCGCGTGGCGCGAGCCCGCGGCACGACGTTTCATCGTCAACATCCTCGTCGCCTTCATGCCGGCGGCGATCCTCGGGCTCTTGCTCGGCAACGCGATCAAGGCGTGGCTCTTCCATCCGGTCCCGGTGGCCCTCGCGTTCGTCGGCGGCGCACTCGTGATCCTGTGGGTCGAGCGACGCTGGCGCACGCGCGCCGCGACGCCGCGGATCGACACGGTCGACGCGATGACACCCGCCGATGCCCTCAAGGTCGGCATCGCGCAGGCGTTCGCGCTCATTCCGGGAACGTCGCGCTCCGGCGCGACGATCATCGGCGGCATGCTCTTCGGCCTTTCGCGCCAGGCCGCAACCGAGTTCTCGTTCTTCCTCGCGGTGCCCACCCTCATCGCCGCCGGCGCGTGGTCGGCGTGGAAGGAGCGCTCGCTGCTCACGCACGCCGATCCGGCCTTCTTCGCACTGGGCCTTGCCGCGTCGTTCGTCGCGGCGCTGGTGTGCGTGCGCTGGCTCATCCGCTACGTCGCACGGCACGACTTCGTGCCGTTCGCGTGGTACCGCATCGCCTTTGGCGCCGTCATTCTCGCCACCGCGCACTACGGCCTCGTGCGCTGGGCGTGACCCGAACGCGGCGGTGGCCCGCTACGTGTACTTGCGCGCGTCCTCGATGACCTTGCCGTCGTTGGGCAACTCACCCGGAAGGCGGAAGGCGACTTCGCCGCGGAGCTTCGTGACCTCGCGCATCGAGGCGACGATCGCCTCGGCGTACGACGACGCATTGCCCGGCACTTCGACCACCAGCGTCATGCGATCGGCACCCTCGGCGTTGTCGACGACGAGCCTCGCCTTCACGATCTCCGGGTGCCGCTTGACGATCGCGGCGACCTGCGCGGGATGCACGAACATGCCCTTCACCTTGGTCGTCTGATCGGCGCGGCCGAGCCAACCCTTGATGCGGACGTTGGTCCGGCCGCAGGGTGACGGACCCGGCAGGAACGCGGAAAGATCGCCGGTGCCGAAGCGAATCAGCGGATAGTCGGCGGTGGCAAGCGTGGTGACCACCACCTCGCCCACCTCCCCCGGCGCCACCGGATCCCCGGTGCCGGGACGCACGATCTCGACGAGCACGCCCTCGTCGACGACGAGCCCGTCGCGTGCCACCGTCTCGTAGGCGATGAGCCCCAGGTCGGCGGTCGCGTACGCCTGGTACCCGGCGATGCCGCGGGCCGCGAAGAAGTCACGCTGGCTCGCAAGAAACGCCTCACCGGAGACGAGCGCGCGTCCGAGCGTCGGCAACGCGATCCCCAACTCGTCGGCCTTGTCGAGGATGATCTTCAGGAACGACGGCGTGCCGGCGTAGCCGTGCGCGCCGAGATCGGCGATCGCCTGCACCTGGAGTTCGGTTTGGCCGGTGCCGCCGGGAAAGACCGTGCAGCCGAGCGCGTGGCCCGCGGTCTCGAGCATCGACCCTGCCGGCGTCAAGTGGTAGGCGAAGCAATTGTGGATGAGTTCGCCCGCCCGGAACCCCGCGGCGTGCAGCGCGCGGGCGAGTCGCCAGTAGTCGGGCTGCGCGCCTTCGGGTTCGTAGATCGGCCCCGGACTCTGGAAGACGCGACGCGCCACGCCCCAACGGGTCGCGGCGAGCCCGCCGAAGGGTCGCGCCGCCTTCTGCAATTCGAGGAGGTCGGACTTGCGGGTGACGGGCAGGCTCGCCAGCGCCGCCGCCGAGGTGAGCGCCGCCGGATCGATCGCGGCCAGCGCGCGAGCGAAGGCAGGGGCCTGCGCCTTCGCATGCGCCACCTGCTCGCGCAACTGCGCGAACTGCTCGCGATGGCGCGCTTCCGGGTCGCGCGTCTCGAGCGCGTCGAAGTGTACGGTGGTCACGACAGCCACCGCTTGCGCCGCCGATAGTGCTTGACGTCGCGGAAGCTGCGCCGTCCGGCGGAGGACAGGCCGAGGTAGAACTCCTTCACGTCCTCGTTCGCGCCGAGCGCCTTGGCCTCGCCATCCATCACCACGCGGCCGTTTTCGAGGATGTAGCCGTAGTCGGCGTAGCGCAGCGCGATCGTCGTGTTCTGCTCGGCGAGCAGGAACGACACGCGCTCCTTTCCGTTCAGGTCACGCACGATCTCGAAGATCTCCTCGACGATCTGCGGCGCGAGCCCCATCGACGGCTCGTCGAGGAGGATCATCGTCGGTCGGGCCATGAGCGCGCGCCCCACGGCGGTCATCTGCTGCTCGCCGCCCGAGGTGTAGCCGGCAAGGCTCGAGCGCCGGGTCTTCAGGCGCGGGAAATAGTGGTAGACGCGCTCCAGCGCCTGCGCGGTCGCGGCGCGCGACTCCCGCCGCGTGAACGCTCCGGTGAGGAGGTTCTCCTCGACGGTCAGGTGCGCGAAGCAGTGCCGGCCCTCCATCACCTGGCACACGCCCATGCGCACGAGGTCGTTGGTCGTGAGCTTGTCCACGCGCGCACCCTTGAACTCGATGGTGCCCTTGGTGACGTCGCCGCGCTCGGCGGCGAGGAGGTTGCTGATCGCCTTCAGCGTCGTGCTCTTGCCCGCGCCGTTGGCGCCCAGGAGCGCCACGATGCGACCCTCGGGCACCTCGAGCGACACGCCCTTGAGCACCAGGATCACGTGGTCGTAGATCACCTCGATGTTGTTCACCGAGAGATACTTCGCGGTGGTGGTGGCGGTGGTTGCGGTGGATTGCATGCTGTCGGCTCTCCGCTGTCAGCGGCCCGCGAGGGCGATCGTGGCTGCGCGCCGCATCACTTCGAACGGCGGGCCCAGGGCGCTCGCGGCGGCAAGGATGCATCGCGTCATCGCGACGTGCCCTTGCCGGCCGCGGGTCACCGGTGGCGGGACGCCAGGGGTTGGCGTCAGCCTTCCTTGGCGCAGTCGCGGGGCGTGATCTTCTTCTCCGCGGCGTACTTCGCCGCCCCCGCGTCGACCATCTTGCGCACCATCTCCTTGTCACCCGACATGAACGGCGTCAGCGCCTTGAAGCCGTTGCCGTCCCATTGCTGGAAGCGGACCATCCCCGAGCCCTCGTGGTCGAGGCACGACGTCTTGATCGGCGGGAACATCCCGCCCACGCCGAGTTCCTTGATCCGCGCCTCGGTGAGGTTCAGGTTTTCAAGACCCCAGCGCACCTGCTCGGGCGTCATCACCTTGCCCTTGCCGAACTTCTCCTGCGCCTTGCGAATCGCCTCGACGATGATGACGCCGTACGACACGCCGCGCGTGTGGTAGATCGAGCCCAGGCGCGACGGGTCGTCGAGGTTGCCCTTGCCGCTCGCGTAGAGCTTGTTCTTGATGTCCTGCATGACGGGAAAGCCCGTGCCCGGCGCCGAGAACGCCGCGGTGATGTAGCCCTTGGCCGCGTCGCCGGCGGGAATCACGTCTTCTTCCGAGCCCGCCCACCACACGCCGATCACCTTGTCGCGCGGGAAGCCGATCTTCGCCGCGGCCTTGAGCGCCGTCGGATTCATGACGCCCCAGCCCCACAGGATCACGTAATCCGGACGCGCCTGCCGGATCTGCAGCCATTGCGATTCCTGCGTATTGCCAGGATGCGCGACTGCGATCTTGATGAGCTCGAAGCCGTGCTTGGCGGCGAGCGCCTCGAGCACGGGGATCGGCTCCTTGCCGAACGCCGAGTCGTGGTACAGGTGGACGATCTTCTTGCCCTTGAGCTTGTCGACGCCGCCGACCTTCTGCCCCAGGTACGCGATCATCGCGGCGGCCTGGCTCCAGTACGTCGTGCCGACGGGAAACACCCACTTGAAGACGCGTCCGTCCGCGGAGTCGGCGCGTCCATAGCCGAACGTGGTCATCGGGATCCCGTCCTGCGCCACGCGGTCGAGCAGCGCGTAGGCAATGCCGGTGGACAGCGGATCGATGGTCGAGGCGCCGCCGTGCTTGGTCTTCAGGCGCTCGTAGCACTCGACCCCGCGTGAGGTGTTGTACTCGGTCTCGCACTCCTCGTAGATGATCTTGACCCCGTTGACCCCGCCGGTCGCGTTGATGAGATTGAAGTAATCGATCGCGCCGCCGAAATATCCCGAACCCCCTGCGGCGTACGGCCCGACCCGGTACGACAGGAGCGGGATGAACTGCTCGCCCTGGGCCGTCGCGGTGGCGGCGACGCCGAGCATGGTGAGACCGAGCAAGGCTGACTTCATTGTCTTCATGGTGCTCCTCCTACGCAAATGTCTCCTGGATGGAGATACGAAAGTGACCGCGGGCGGCGCGTCGTGATCCCGCCGCGTGCATTGTGAGCCCTCGCAGCCGGTCGCCCGCGCTTGCGTCCCACCGGCAGCGCGGTCAGTACGGGAACGGCCATAGCCGAAGCTTCTCCTTGGCGATCTGCCACAGCCGCGCCAGCCCATGCGGCTCGACGATGAGGAAGAAGATGATGAGGGCGCCGAAGGCCATGAGCTCGAGGTTCGACGTGATCGCCTTCGACAGCGGCAGGTGCACCGTCGTCTCGAGGAAGGCGACGACGAGGCTCAGGAACACGGGCAGGAGCGTGATGAAGGCGCTGCCCAGGAACGAGCCCAGGATCGAGCCGACGCCGCCGATGATGATCATGAACAGGATGCGAAACGACAGGTCGAGGTTGTACGCCTCGGGCTCGACGGTGCCCAGATACAGGTACGCGTACAGCGCACCGGCTACGCCGCAGTAGAACGAGCTGATCGCAAACGCGGTGAGCTTCGCCGGCATCAGGCGAATGCCGATCACCTCGGCCGCGACGTCCATGTCGCGCACCGCCATCCACGAGCGCCCGGTATTGCTGCGCACGAGGTTCTTCGCGGCGAGCGCCAGCAGCGAGACGATGACGAGCACCAGGAGGTAGCGCGATTCCGGCGACACGAATTCGTAGCCCAGGATCGTCACCTCCTGCGCCGTGATCACCCCGGACGAGCTGTAGTTCGAGAACCAGCCGATCTTGGCGAGGCACCACACGATGAAGAACTGCGCGGCGAGCGTGGTCACCGCGAGGTAGAAGCCGCGGATGCGCAGGCTCGGCAGCCCGAACACCATGCCGACGAGCGCGCTGATGCCGCCGCTGAGAGCGAATGCGACGAGGATCGGCATCCCCGGCACGCGCAGCATGAAGTTGTACGACGCGAAGGCGCCGATCGCCATGAATGCGGCAGTGCCGAGCGAGAGCTGGCCGCAGTATCCGGTCAGGATGTTGAGCCCGATCGCGGCGAGGGAGAGGATGAGGAAGGGCGTGAGGATCGCGGTGAAGATGTAGGGGGTCGCGACGAACGGCATCACGAGGTACGCGAGCACCAGGATGACCGCAATGCCGATCCGGTCCTGGCGGATCGGGAAAATCGCGGCGTCCGCCTCGTAGGACGTCTTGAACTGGCCAGCTTCGCGATAGATCATCGGTCGGGTGCGGGGTCGTGGTCGTGGCGGTGGGGAACGACGTCAGATGCGACGGATGATCTTCTCGCCGAAGATGCCTTCCGGGCGCACGAGCAGGAAGACGAGCGCCAGCATGTACGGGAACCAGCCCTCGATCCCGCCGCCGACGAGCGGCCCGAAGTAGACCTCGGCAAGCTTCTCGGTGGCGCCGATGATGAGTCCCCCGACGATCGCGCCGGGCACCGACTCGAAGCCGCCGAGGATGAGCACCGGCAGCGCCTTGAGCGCAACGAAGGTGAGGGCGAACTGCACGCCGTTGCGCGCGCCCCACAGCAGCCCCGCGACGAGGGCGAGGAATCCGGCCACGCCCCACACGATCCCCCAGATCTGCTGCAGCGGAATGCCGACGGCAAGCGCCGCCTGGTGGTCGTCGGCGACGGCGCGCAGCGCGCGGCCGATGCGGGTGCGACTGAAGAAGAGCGCGAGTCCCGTGACGAGGAGCGCCGCGACACCCGCCGCCGTGAGGTCGAACTTCGAGATCATCATGTTCAGGTGGTCCGACACCCACGCGATCGGCTCGTCCTGCAAGCCGAGGTCGAGGGCGCGCACGTTCGCGCCCCACATCATCTGCGCGAGACCCTCGACGAAGAAGGCGAGCCCGATCGTGGCCATGAACAGCGTGATCTGCGGCTGGTTCACGAGCGGCCGCAAGACGATGCGCTCGGTCAACAGCCCCAGGATCACCATGACGACGAGCGTGATCGGAATCGCGAGCCACGGCGACAGGTCGAACTCGAGCAGTCCGACGTAGGTCAGCGCCGCGAAGAAGACCATCCCGCCCTGCGCGAAGTTGAGCACGCCGGACGCCTTGTAGATCAGCACGAACCCCAGGGCGACGAGCGAATACATCACGCCCGAGAGGAGGCCACCGATCAGGACTTCGAGAAAGAAGGACATGGTGGAGGGTCGAAGGTCGTCGTGCGTGGAGCGGTGTGGCGCGCCGCGGCGTCAGTGCGCAACGCCCAGGTAGGCGGCGATCACGGCCTTGTCGGCGCGCACCTCGTCGGGGGTGCCGTCGCCGATCTTCTTGCCGTAGTCGAGGACGACGACGCGGTCGGAGATGTCCATCACGACCCCCATGTCGTGCTCGATCAGCACGATCGTCGTGCCGTACTGCTCGTTGACGTCGAGGATGAAGCGACACATGTCCTGCTTCTCCTCGACGTTCATGCCCGCCATCGGCTCGTCGAGGAGCAAAAGCGTCGGCTCCGCGGCGAGCGCGCGCGCGAGCTCGACCCGCTTTTGCAGTCCGTACGGCAGGCGGCCGACGGGCGTCTTGCGGATGTGCTGGATCTCGAGGAAGTCGATCACCTCCTCGACCTTGAGGCGGTTGGCGAGCTCCTCGCGCTTCGCACGCCCGAACCAGATCGCCTGCTCGAAGATGCCGGCCTTCATCTTGAGGTTGCGTCCGGTCATGATGTTGTCGAGCACGCTCATCCCGCGAAACAGTGCGATGTTCTGGAACGTGCGCGCAATGCCGTTCTTGGCGACCTCGTGCGAATCCATGTCGCGGCGCACCTGGCCCCGGAAGGTGATCGTCCCCTCCTGCGGGCGGTAGACCCCGTTGATGACGTTGAGCATCGAGCTCTTGCCGGCGCCGTTGGGGCCGATGATGGCCCGGATCTCGTGCTCGCGCACGTCGAAGCTGATGTCGGTGAGCGCCTTCACCCCACCGAACGCGAGCGAGATGCGCTCGAGTTGGAGGATGACCTCACCGCCACCGCGTGCGGGACCCGTCACGTCACGCCGCCTTGCCGCTGACCGCCGGGTACGTCTTCGCGTCGGCAATGACGATGTCCGCGGCCACCATCCGGCTGCGGCCATCCTCGAAGCGCACGAGCGTCTCGATGTGCTGCACGTCGCGGCCGGCGTACATGGCATCGATCAGCACGGCGTACTTCTCGGCGACGAAGCGACGCCGGACCTTGCGCGTGCGCGTGAGCTCGTCGTCGTCGGGATCGAGCTCCTTGTGCAGGACGAGGAAGCGATGCACCTGCGACTGCGCGAGCTCCCCCTCGTGCGCGAGTTCGGCGTTGACCTTGTCGACGCAATCGCGCACGAGCTCGTAGACCTCGGGCTTGGCGGCCAGGTCCATGTAGCCCGAGTACGCGAGCCCGCGCCGCTCGGCCCAGTTGCCGACCGAGCCCATGTCGATGTTGACGAATGCGCACACGCGGTCGCGCCCGTCGCCGAACGCCACCGCTTCCTTGATGTGCGCGAAGAACTTGAGCTTGTTCTCGATGTAGTTGGGCGCGAACATCGCACCGCTTGCGAGCTTGCCCACGTCCTTGGCCCGATCGATGATCTTGAGCTGCCCGGAGTCGTCGAGGAAGCCTGCATCGCCGGTATGGAAGAAGCCCTCGGCGTCGATCGACTCGGCGGTGGCGTCGGGCCGGTTGTAGTACTCGGTGAGCAGCATCGGCCCGCGCACCAGGACCTCGCCGCCGGCGTCGATCTTGAGCTCCACGCCGGGCGCGGGAATGCCCACCGCGTCGAGCTTCACGTCGTCATCGGGCTGCAGGCACGCGTACGCGCAGGTCTCGGTCTGGCCGTAGAGCTGCTTCAGGTTGATGCCGATCGAGCGATAGAAGCGGAACAGGTCGGGCCCGATCGCCGCGCCTGCGGTGTACGCGACGCGGATGCGGCTCATGCCGAGCACGTTGCGCAGCGGCCCGTAGACGAGAGCGTTGCCGATCGCGTAGTGCAGGCGCTGCGCCAGCGGCACCGGCTTGCCGCCCAGGATCTCGGCGCCGCAGCGGCGCGCCACACCCATGAAGTAGCGGTAGAGCCAGCGCTTGAGGGCCCCGGCGTCCTCCATGCGGATCGTCACCTGCGTGAGCAGGTTCTCGAAGACGCGCGGCGGGGCGAAGTAGTACGTGGGACCGATCTCGCGCAGGTCGGTCATCACGGTGTCGCCCGATTCGGGGCAGTTGATGGTGAAGCCGGCGACGAGCCACTGCGCGACGGAGAAGAGATGGTCGCCGACCCAGGCCATCGGCAGGTACGACAGGACGCTGTCGGAGGCGTCGAGGTGATCGAACTCGCAGCCGCCCTTCGCCGCGGCAATGAATGCCGCGTGACTCGCGCGCACGCCCTTGGGGCGACCCGTCGTCCCCGACGTGTAGAGCATCACCGAGACGTCGTCGCTGCTCCCCTTGGCGACCTCGGCCTCGTACCAGCCCGGATGGTCGCGATCGAAGGCGCGGCCGTCCGCGACGAGCTGGTCGTACGCGGTGAGCCCCTCGTAGTGGCGCAGGCCCCGCGGATCGTCGTAGAAGATGTGTGCGAGCGTCGGCACCTCGGGCCTCGACTCGAGGAGCTTGTCGACCTGCTCCTGGTCCTCGACGATCGCGTAGGCGATCGCCGCGTCGTTGAGGACGTAGACGAAATCGACGGCCGGCGCGTCCTGGTACATCGGCACCGGCACGCCGCCCAGCGCCTGCGCGGCGAGCATCGCCCAGTACAGGCGGGGTCGGTTGTCACCGACGATGGCAAGATGCATCCCGCGCGTGAAGCCATGCGCGGCGAGACCGCAGGCGATCGCGCGCACCTCGTCGGCGACCTCGCGCCACGTCCACGTCTGCCAGATGCCGAGATCCTTCTCGCGCGTGGCCGGATGTTCCGGGCGCACCCGCGCATGCTGCATGAGCAGGCGCGGAAACGTATCCTGCGCTGGTTCCATCGACTTCCTCCTGGAAGCATCACCGCGACTCCGCGGCGCCCTCTTGTCGGGGCATGCATCGCCGCCATCTTAGCCGGTCGGTACCTCCGGCCGCCAGCGGCGCGTGCTCCGCTGGCACGCGGTCGCGGCTTAGAATCGGCGGTGCGGACGTTGATTTTCGCGCACTGTAGGGCGCCGTGGCGCCCGAAGCTGTCGTCTCGCCGACAATCGGCGGGCGCGTCCGCCCCGTCCGACCCATGACCACGTTCGCCGCCATGCTCCGTACCGCACCCTGGGCAGCAACGCTCGCCCCGGGTGATCTGGCTCGCGTCGAGAACGAAACGCTGGTGCGCACCTGCGCGAGCGGCACCCTCGTGTGCCGCAGGGGTGAGACGGTGGAGGCATGGATCGGCGTGGTCGACGGCCTCGTGAAGATGACCAACGTGTCGGCCGACGGCAAGCCGACGAGCTTCGTCGGCGTGAGCTCGGGTGGATGGTTCGGTGAAGGCTCGGTCCTGAAGGACGAGCCGCGCCGCTACGACATCGTCGCGCTACGCGAGAGCGTCATCGCGTACCTGCCGAAGGCGACGTTCCTGTGGCTGCTCGACATCAGCATGCCGTTCAACCGCTTCATCATCACGCAGTTGAACGAGCGGCTCGGACAGTTCATCGGCATGGTCGAGCACGATCGCCTGCTGGGGCCGGAGGCGCGGCTTGCGCACTGCCTCGCGGCCATGTTCAATCCGGTGCTCAATCCCGGCGTGCAGCCGTCGCTGCCGATCTCGCAGGAGGAGTTCGCCCAGTTGGCAGGGCTGTCGCGGCAACGCGCCAATCAGGCGCTGCAACGTCTCGAACAGGCGGGGCTCGTGCGCATCGACTACGGCGGCGTCACCGTA
>WBZR01004940.1_pt1 | contig 10559 bp, 7 predicted proteins | sample 5204231 | NCBI WGS metagenome assembly WBZR01 (sample SAMN12412403, study PRJNA552823) | activated sludge metagenome | isolation source: activated sludge from anammox sidestream of wastewater treatment plant... | place: USA: Virginia | collected 2017-08
CGCCCAGCGCTCCCAGCGCACTCGCCGCCGCATACCCCACAGACCCTTCGGCGTCTGACAAGCGTTCGAGCAAGGCCGCGATCACATCTTCTCGCGCCGCCTTCTCGCCCAGCGCTCCCAGCGCACTCGCCGCCGCAGACCGCACATACCATTCGGCGTCTGACAAGCGTTCGAGCAAGGCCGCGATCACATCTTCTCGCGCCGCCTTCTCGCCCAGCGCTCCCAGCGCACGAGCCGCCGCATTCCGCACATCCCCTTTGGCGTCTGACAAGCGTTCGAGCAAGGCCGCGATCACATCTTCTCGCGCCGCCTTCTCGCCCAGCGCTACCAGCGCACTCGCCGCCGCAGACCGCACAGACCATTCGGCGTCTGACAAGCGTTCGAGCAAAATCTCCACCAGATCGTCGCCGGCCGCCGCCCCGCCCAGCAACGCGAATAGCTTGCGAATGTCTTCGCGCAGAGACCACGGCGATTTTGAATCGAAATAGAGACTGCATAGCCGATTGACGGTCTCCACCCGAAGCTCGCGATCCACACGCACACTGTCGCCCAAACATCGAGTCGCTAAAAAAAGGTCCCGGTGCAGCGTGTCTTCATACCCGTTATCAGATTCACGTATCGCGCGGACAAACTGAGTCGCCTGTAACTGGCTGTGTTCGCCGAATCTCCCGGCCGCCAGCATTATGATCTCGTTCCATCGCGGGTCGTGCATCAACGGTTTCAACACCTGATTGCCTTCACGCTCCCAGACTTCGCACAGCATGACGGCTGCGAAATACTCCTCGAAAGTCAGATGCAGGAAGCCGTAAAGCCCGCGCCCTTCCTGATCCAATCCGCGTTCGAGAAAAATGCCGCTGAATTCAGCGACGTTGCGGCGAAATTGCGCCGACCGCGCGTGGGCTTCAGTTTCGGTCCAACGTGGATGGAGGATACGCATCGTTTCTACCAGCAGCTCGTGCAGTTCCTGTTCGCCGATCAAGCCGCCGGAAGTCGAGCGGTGCATCCGCCAGGCGACGGCGGGCAGCAGATCTCGAATCGTCTCCCGCGCGTCCCACGCTTCGGGGACGACGCGGCGTTCGCGCATCCATTGATCAACGAGCGTTTCGGCGGCAAGTTGATAGAGCTTGACACGCTCTTTCGGCAAGGTCGCCTGGCGCCGGTGAATCAAGGCAATGACGGTCAGCAACAGCGGATTGGACGCCAATCGTTTGACCGAATCGGAGCTTGCGATGGCTTCGATCAGTTCCTTCGACTTTTGCGGTTCGTCCAGCGCGCAGTACCAGCCTTCGACGAACCGGTTGATCTCTTCCTGGTCGAAGGGGTTGATGGTGAATTGCTTGAACTGAGAATCCAACTGGGCTTCGCGATAACCGACGATGCGCGAAGTGACGATGACGGGGCAGTCGGAGAATTTGCTTGCGAATTGAGTGACACGGCTCGCGACCTCGCGGCGCTGCGATGTGTCGACAATCTCGTCCAGCCCATCGAGTAGAAACATCGCGCGCCCGCGTTCCATCTCATATTCCAGCAGTTCGTCGGTCAATGGCATTTGCAACAATTGACAACCGCGCGGCGCGAATTGGGCGATATCAGCGTCGGGGTTGTTTTGCAGATACTGCGCGTACATACCGATGCGAACATAAACGGGTAGGCGCCCGGCCAGTTCCTCCGGGAGGGCGGGCATCCCAGCCTGCCCCGCCTGATTAGACTCGCTCCGATCACCGTTCAAAAGAGACTTGGCCTGTTGATAAGCCACATAGCGCAGCAATGTCGTCTTGCCAGCGCCCGGATCGCCGAGTACAACGGCGCGCCGCTCGCGTAATAGATCAGGCAATTCGACGCTGCGCGCGATGGTCTCACGATTAAGTCGTCCCGCGCGTTGCGCGAGCGCTGTGTAACGTTCGCGCGCATCTACCTGTTCCCGAGGCGTCTCCCCCAAATCATTCTCAAGGAGAATTGGTTTACCGCTCTCCAAAAGGATCGGCCCATCATCCTCCGAAGAGATGAAGAATGGATGGGTCGTTGGCTCGTTCACTTCCTGCTCAACGCGCAGGGGAATGAAAATCTCATCCATTGGCATTTGCACGTATTGCCCGCCGCGCATCGGCGCCAACCCCTGCATATTGACGTATTCGTTCTGAGACACGAGAGCGTTGAGGTAGCTGCGGCGCAGGCTCGCCAGCCTGTCCCAATCAGCCGGAGGCTCGAGAAAGAACGTGTGGCTGCTCAACGAATAGAAGTCATACGATTTGTTGGCGACTTCAGCGTAGAGCTTGCGGTTGAGCCAGAGCACGACGGCCAATCGCGCGTAGCCCAGACTGTTGCGTTGAGCGTTGAGGAGTTTGACGGCTTCAGACTGTTTGTCGGGCGGCAACGCTTCGAGGCCGATGGCGGAGACGGCGGTGCGGCGTCCGTTGGCCTCGGCGCCATTCCCGCCAACCGCCGCGATGGCGCCTTCGAGAAGACTGATATGCTGCGGATCGTAGCGGAAATCGAGCAAATCAACGCCGGCGCCGAGCCTCTTGCGCAATTCGGAGAGAAAATGGCCGCGCAACTCCGTGTCATCGGTCACTCCGATCAATATCTGCGGCGCCGTGACATCTTCGAGTGAGGCGCCGACGATTTCAATTGATTCTTCGAATGGCTCGGCAAAATCCATCTCTCAACCTCTCAACAGCGGTAACGCGTTCGGGTGAACATCGAACCAGGCGCCGTCGCCATCCTCATACGAAAGCAGGTAATCGTTGGTCAGCAACTCATCTTCGACTGACTCGCTTTCTCCGCCAAGAAGGGATCTTTCTTTTAAGGCTCTCTCCAAAGTTTCCCGATATTTCAAGTTCAACCGCGTTTGCAGCCGCTTCCTCTGCCTCATCACCGATTTTAAAGCCAGATCGCCGTCAATGCGCTTTTTGCATTCCATCTTGGCGAAAGTGGCGGCGTTGTTGAACAACAATATCATAGCGCGCATCACGCCGCCGCTCATCTGAGCCAAAAGAGTCAGCGCCTGCGGCGCGATAACGTCATCAACTGTGAGGTCGTGTTTTGCCAGACGCCGCCGGACCACCTCGCGCATCACCTCGGCGCCCGATTCGGAAAGCTCGCGCGAGTCCATCCAGTTTTTGTCTCGCGGCGATCTTTTGTGGACGGGAACATTCGGCAGCATCTCGTAAGAGTCGAAGATTTGCTCCGCCTGCCACGCAACGGCGCGATGGTAAAAGACAATAGGCGCGGCGTAAACCAGCGCGCAGAGCGGATCGCGCAGCAACGAACTGTCGGCGAAGAGCAATCGAGCGCGCGGAGTCGCCACTTTGTCCAGCCCGTCCACGATCATCAGCACGCGCTTGCCGCACTCATCCTGAACCCATTCGATGATTTTGTTGAGCGCGCTGATCACTTCTATTCGATTCGGCGGCAATTCCAGCGTCCGAATGTGTTCATCGCCGACATTCAGTTCCAGCTTCGTCGCCTGGAACGCGGTTGCGGCGACCAGAGCCGCGGGATTACCGCCGGTCACGACGCCGACAGCGCTGACGTTGACTAACCCCACTGCGACCTGTTTGACGAGGCTGGCCAAATCGAGTTTGAAGCCTTTGCGGTCTTCGTATTTCCGGATGAATTTCGACAGACTGTTGAGCAGATCGTCAGCGAGCTTCCGTTTAGGACTCAGGTCTTTTAACTGCGCGGTGGCGAAAACGGCTATGCCCATTCCCAAAATGATGTCGAAATGGTTTGTCGTTTCCGGCGACAGAATCAATTCGGCGTCGAACCTTACGACGAAGAAATCCTCGGCAAGCTCTTCGGCAAGTCGCATCAATTCCGAGCTTTTCCCGCTACCACGGTGGCCGGTCAACAATGCGCGGTAAGGTTTTGGCCGGTTCAGGCTGGAGAGCAATCCTTCTTTCAACAATTGCAGGGCGCTGTTGGTCGGATCGCCAGCCGCGCGGTCAACGTAAAACTTATCCATCTCTCCCAACCAGGCTGAATCGAGCGGCTGAAAATCGTTGATGATCGGCGCCCAGAATCGCTGAGCTTCGGCTTTGGTCATCTGTGGGTTCCTCCATTTGGCGCGTTTGGCTTTCGATGACTGCGGAAGGATTCTACCTCGACAAACTCGCTATAGCGGTTTGCAGATGCGTGTGGCGTGTCAGTAGCCCGACCGTGAGGGAGGGCTTGCGAATCAAGCCCTCCCTCACGGTCGGGCTACTGACACAAGGCCGCATCCAACTGCAAACCGCTATAAAAATCAACCATCGTTGCGCGACGTTCTCATTCGATCTTCAATACGATCTTGCCGAATTGTCCGCCTTCGTTCATCCGGCGGTGAGCGGCGGCGGCTTCAGCGAGTGGAAAAACCTGATCAATCGCCGGATGGAGTTTCGCTTCGCCGTAAAGTTTCAGGAACGCCGCGAATTCGCGCGGGCTGCCCATCGTCGTTCCCATCAGCGTCAGTTGTTTGAAGAAGCAGCGATAGAGATCAATCCTCGCCAGGCCGGTGGTCGCGCCGTAAAAGACTATGCGGCCTGCGGGCTTGATGATCCTGACGGCGGTTTCGAGCGCGTCGCCGCCCGCGCTGTCAATCACCACGTTCGGGCCGCCGCCGGTCAATTCTGTGATCGCCTTGCCCCAATCGGCGTTCTTGTAATTCGCGCCGCCTTCCGCGCCGAGGGCCTTCGCGCGTTCGAGCTTTTCATCGCTGCCGGATGTGACGAAGACGCGGGCGCCGAGCGAGTTGGCGATCTGCGCCGCAAACGTCGCAACGCCGCCGCCAATGCCTGTTACCAAAACGGTTTCACCGGCTTTGACCTGCGCGCGCGTGACGACCGAGCGGTAGGCGGTCAAACCGCAGAGCGGCGCTGCGGCGGCTTCTTCAAACGTCAGATGCGCAGGCTTCGCGTGCAGATTGACTGCCGGGATTTTGATCATCTCGGCGTATGTGCCGTCTTCAGGCATTCCCAGAATGCGGTAGCTCTTGCTTTGAATCTCATCGCTCGGCCCCCATTCCAACCCCGGCTCGATGACGACTTCTCGACCGACCCAGGATTGATCAACGCCTTCGCCAACCGAAGCGACCACGCCCGCGCCATCGCTGCCCAGAATCGCAGGCAGCTTGATGTTCGGATAAAGCTTCTGCCAGATGAATACGTCACGGTGATTGAGCGCGGCGGCTTTCAGCCTGACTATGGCTTCGCCCGCGCCGGGCTGAGGATCAGGAACTTCTTCAAGCTTCAGGTTTTCGGCGGCGCCGAGTTCATGCAAAACGATTGCTTTCATTCGCTCTCCTTTGAAAATGTTCGACAAGCTCGACTTTATGCGTTTACGCGGCGTATTTGTACCAGAAAGACTACGGTTGGCGAAATTGTCTTTCTCAGCTTACGCGGCTTGTCGTTACTTTTTCAAAGGTCAAACTTCCGAATATGTTCGGGGGCGAGCCTTCAAAGATGAATCCCGCATTCCAGTTTCTTCTCTCCATCCCATCGCCCGCTGCGTTCGTGCTGCCCGGCCATCACACGGCGAGTGCAGGGCACGCACCCGATGCTCGCGTAACCGTCGTCGTAGAGCGGGCTGTAAGGCAGATCGTTAGTCACGATGTAATCCCAGACCCGCCGCCGCGTCCACGTGGCCAGCGGATTGATCTTGACCAGATTGTGCCGCGCGTTCCATTCGACGACACCGATGTTGGCCCGCGTCGGCGATTGATCGCGCCGGAGCGCCGCAACCCACGCGTCGTAGCCTTTGAGCGCCGCCGCGAGCGGTTCGATCTTGCGAATGCGGCAGCACAGATCAGGATCGCGTTCGTAAAGGCGCTCGCCGTGAATCCGGTTCTGCTCCTCAACACTCAGTTCGGCGCGATGCGTGATGATGTTAAGCCCGTAACGCGCGCGCAGCCGCTCTTTCAATTCGTCCGTCTGGGGAAATTGGAATCCGGTCTCCAGATAAATGATCGGCGTTTCGGGCGCGACGCGCGCCAGGTGATCCATCACGACCACGCCTTCGGCGCCGAAGTTGGAGGTCATCGCCAGACTCGGTGAGAACCTTGCTACAGCCCACTCCAAAATCTCTTCGACGCCGCGCGTTTCAAAACGGCGGGCCAGTTGTTTAATTTCAAATTCTGAAAGATCAATTCGTGAATGATTCATTCTTCTTCTTTCTCCGCATTCCTCAAAAATTCGCGCGCTAAACCACGCGCTTCCTCGCGTCTGCCCTCGCGGATCAGATCAATAGCTTCCGATTCGACGAATGCGCGCAACACGTTTTTGCGCCGCTCGAAATCGCTGATGCGTCCCTTCGCTTCGGCGCGCATCTCGGCGGCAAGCTCAAGCAAAACGCCGTACTCTTCGCCGATCGAAGCCGCGACTTCGCGCTTGACGCGCTGTGTCAGTGTGGGGCTGCCGCCGCCGCTTGAAACGCTGATTTGCAGATCGCCGCGCGCAACCAGCGCGGGCGTGATGAAATTGCATAGATCGGGTTGATCAACGACGTTGCAGAGCAGTCCGCGTCTCGCCGCCGCGAGAGCGGCATTCTCGTTGACCTTCCGATCATCGGTCGCGCTGATCACCAGAGCCACGCCGTTCAAGTCTTCCTCGGCAAAACAGCCGTTGCGATGTTCGATCTCGCCTTTCTCGACCAATCGCCGCAACGCTTCGGTCAGCGCCGGACTGACGACCGTCACGCGGGCGCCCGCTTCGACAAGCTGTAACGCTTTGCCTTCAGCGATTGCGCCGCCGCCGATGACCAGCGCGCGGCGTTCTTTGAGGTCGAGATGGATCGGGTAATAACGCATGCTTTTTTCCCGGGAGCGCACGCAAGGATGCGTGCGCCCCCGGAGCTAACTCGCCAGCGCCTCGAAGAACGGATTCGGCGATCTGTAATCCGTGAGTCGAAACTCCGGCGATTGAAACTCTTCGAACCATTGAAACCGCTCGCGCAGCCGCACGACCTCGCCAACAACTATCAGCGAAGGAGATGTGATCCTCCTGCGTTCGACCGTCGCCGCAATCTCGGCCAGAGTCGAGACCACCGTCTCCTGGCGTTCGTAAGTGCCCCAGCGAATCACCGCCACCGGCGTATCGGCGTCGCGCCCGTGCAGCATCAGTTGATCGGCGATTTCCGCGATCCGCGCCACGCCCATGAAAAAGACGACCGTGTCAACGCCCTTCGCCAGATGCTCCCAGCGGATCGCCGATTGCGATTTCGCCGGGTCTTCGTGGCCGGTGACGAATGTCACCGAACTGCCGTAGGCCCGATGCGTGATCGGGATGCCGGCGTAAGCGGCGACCGACGATCCCGCCGAAACTCCGGGCACTACTTCCCATTCGATTCCGGCTTCAACCAGCGCTTCGGCTTCTTCGCCGCCACGCCCGAAGATAAACGGGTCGCCGCCTTTCAAACGCACGACAACCGCATGTTCATTGGCTTTGGCGACGATCAGGCGATTGATCTCCGCCTGCGTCCACGACTTTTCGAAGCCGCGTTTGCCGACGTAAATCAACTCCGCGTTCTCCGGCGAGTGTTCGAGAATTTTCGGATTGACCAGATAGTCGTAGATCACGCAATCGGCTTCCGCGATCAGATCGCGCGCCTTGAGCGTCAGCAGGCCCGGATCGCCGGGGCCTGCTCCGACCAGATAGACCTTGCCTGAATTCTTTCGATTGAACTTCATAACGCGGCTCCGGCTTTTTCCGCCTGTCGAGCGGCGGCGATCAGATTCAATTCTTCCAGACGGGCCAGAATTTTCGCCGCGCTCTCTTCAACTGTTTCGCTGTCGCTTTCGACCACCAACTCAGGATTGAGCGGTTCTTCGTAGGGGTCTGAAACGCCGGTGAATTGTTTGATCTCTCCGGCCAGAGCTTTTTTGTAAAGCCCCTTCACGTCGCGCGCGACCAGCGTGTCGAGCGAGGCTTTGACGAAAACTTCGACGAACGTCGCGCCGTCGGCTTCGACCGCCCCGCGCACTTCGTCGCGTATTTCACGGTAAGGCGAGATGGCCGCCGCGATCACGCCCACGCCGTTGCGCGCCAGCAAGCGGCTGACGTAACCGATGCGCCGGATATTGGTGTCGCGGTCTTCTTTTGAAAAGCCGAGGCCTTTGCTCAGATTCGTGCGCACTTCGTCGCCGTCCAGAACTTCGACGCGCACGCCGCGAGCGCGCAGTTGCGGGACGAGCGCGTTAGTGAGTGTTGTTTTGCCTGCGCCGGACAAGCCCGTAAACCATAATGTGAACCCTTGTGACATGTGATGATTTCTCTCCGTGTGTTGAATAGTTGGAGGCGGCGGCCGGAATCGAACCGGCGTATAAAGGTTTTGCAGACCTTCGCCTTACCACTTGGCTACACCGCCTTAAATTGCGGATTGCGGATTTTTGAGTTTGTTCAATTGCGGACGCGAAATCGAGACTGAAAGTTTTATCAATCCGCAATCCGCAATCCGCAATCCGCAATCAAGCTTTTGCGCTCAATCGGCTCAATCCTTCGATCAGAACCTGCGCGACTTCGGGCCGCGTGAATTCGACCGGCGGGATTTCGCCTGCCGTGAGCATCTCGCGCACGCGCGTCCCGCTCAGGCTGACGTGGTGCGTCTGATCGTGCGGGCAGGTCTTGAGCGAAGCCATACTGCCGCACTTGCGGCAGAAGAACGTGTTGTCAAAAAACATCGGCGTGATCTTCAACTCGCCCGGCTCGAAATGCCCGAAGATGCGTTGCGCGTCGTACGTGCCGTAATATTTGCCTACGCCCGCGTGATCGCGCCCGACAATGAAATGCGAACAGCCGTAGTTCTGACGGATGATCGCGTGGAAGACAGCCTCGCGCGGCCCGGCGTAACGCATCGCCGCCGGTAGCACTGCAAGTTGCGTGCGCGATTGCGGGTAATAGTGCTCAATGATCACTTCATAAGCGCGCAGCCTGACTGGCGCGGGGATGTCATCGGATTTCGTTTCGCCGACGAGTGGATGAAGCAGCAAACCGTCAACCGTTTCGAGCGCGCATTTCTGAATGTATTCGTGCGCGCGATGCACCGGATTGCGGGTCTGGAAAGCGACGACGCTCCGCCATCCGCGTTCGGCGAACAGAGCGCGCGTCTGGCGCGGAGTGTGACGGTACGGCGCGAACTCGTTATGGCGCGCATGCTCGATTACGCTGACGTGGCCGCCAAGCAGGTATTCGCCCTGCGCGTAAACAGCCTGCACTCCCGGATGCTTCTCTTCGGTCGTCAGGTAAACGCGCTCGGCTTCAAGCTCCTTGTCGTACTTGAAAATTTCAGCCAGATGCAGCACGGCCAGCAACCGCCCGTCGCGCGAACGCAGCGCGACATCGTCGCCGATCTTCAGCTTCGCCCGTTCGTCTTCCCTGACCGACAGTGTCACCGGAATCGTCCAGACCAAACCGTTGGCCAATCGTTTCTGGTCTCGAACCAGAACGTAATCGGCTTCGCCCATGAAACCTTCAAGCGGCGAGAGCGCGCCGCTGGCGATCAATTCCAGGTCGGCTTCTTCGCGCGCGTTGAGCGTCAATTCAGGCATTTTCGCCGACGCGCGCAGCAGCGATTCGCGTTCGGCGCCGCGCGCTTCGCGGTCAATCAATCTCCCTCCGTGCGGATCAATCAAACTCATTTCGTGACTCCTTTTCGTTGTGTGTGTCGGTTGAAAGTTTGAACGGCAAGCGCTGGTGAATGACTATTCGCATTGCCGGTGTTCGCTATGTCGCGGCGATTCGGTTGAGCGGCGGGTTTCCTTGCGGTCTTCGCCCGCCCGCGCTCAAGCGGTTGGCAGAGCAGCCCGTCCAATGTGACTTCAAATCTCCAATCGGCAATCTCGAATTTCAAACTCATATCGGCGTTACCTCCTTCGTGTAACGTGTGCGGAGATTCCATGCTGCGTAAACAAGCCCGATCGCAACCATTCACAAACAGATCACAAACGGCGATCCCGCCGTTGCGCTCAACCACTCGATGGAATGCCCAATGGAATAGCGGTTACGGCGCGACTGAATGGAGCGCGGCCTTTACTCAGCCTTTGGTTTTATTGTGTAAGGGAAATCAGCGGAAGCTTTGTTGTAGCCAAAGCCGATGCGCTGTGGAGATTAGCGGCAACAACAACAACAGGAGCAGGTGGCTTGGAGGGTAGCGATGCAGGCGGAAGAAATGTAGGAAGTGAAACCAGGTCGAGAGCCGCTACTACTAGGCGGCGTCACAAGTAAGCGTCTATGTCTTTCGTGTCGTCTCATGATCTTCTTTCTGTAGTATGGAAGCTTTCAAGTCCGCAACCTGAGAGCTTCGAGTTAACAGGTGTTCAATTCAACTGCCTGTGGTTTATAAACGCCGAATCGAATCTTGTCAACAACCTGTTTCAAGAATCAATCACGAACGCCGCTTAGCCTGGATTCGGCCTGCGCCAATCCGGCCTGCGCCAGCTTCGATTCGGGTCGCAGTTTGAGCGCATCAGCGTAGTTGCGCTTCGCTTCGGCGTAATCACGCTTATTCATTTCAAACTCGCCCATAGAGATCAATCCAAAAAAATCCCCCAGTTTGAGCTTATGGCTCTCGATCTCCTTGACGCCCGGACT
>WBZR01004033.1_pt2 | contig 10555 bp, 11 predicted proteins | sample 5204231 | NCBI WGS metagenome assembly WBZR01 (sample SAMN12412403, study PRJNA552823) | activated sludge metagenome | isolation source: activated sludge from anammox sidestream of wastewater treatment plant... | place: USA: Virginia | collected 2017-08
GTGCCTCCTCCATGAAGCGGCGCCGCACCTCCTCGTCGTGCGCCCAGTTCTCGGCCAGCACCTTGATCGCGACCTCGGCGCCGAGCGTCTCGTCGACCGCGAGCCACACGGTCGCGAACGCGCCCGAGCCGACCACTCTCTCGGCCCGATACCGTCCGATGTACTGAGTCAAGTCGTCTGGCCCCGCGGGAGAGGATGGCGTACGCTCACCCTACACTCCCTCCGGGCGAAAGCAAGGGGCGCGAGCAACCGAGGTGGCAGGCCCACGGCTAGACATCGAGAGCGCCGAGCGGCGCCTCACGGCGGCGGCGGGCACCGTCGTCACGGTCGGTCGCCACTCGACCGCCGAGCTGCGGATCGATGACCCGCGCGTCTCCCGCCAGCACCTGCGCTTGCTCGTGGTGGGCGACTGCTGGGTTGCCGAGGACGCCGGCTCGAGCTTCGGCGTCTACGTCAACGGACAGCGACTCGACCGTTTCAGCATCGTCGCCGAGACGACGGTGCGGCTCGGCGACCCCGAGCTCGGCCCCTGGCTGCGGCTGACACCGCTCGACGGGGCGCCACCGCCGCCGCAGCCGGCCGGGGTCGCGGGCCCGTTCCGGATCGGGCGCGGCTCCGCGAACGACCTCGTGCTCGACGACCTGCTCGTCTCGCGCCACCACGCCGAGCTGCGCCGGCTCGCGGACGGGCGCCACGTCCTCGCCGACCTCGGCAGCTTCAACGGCACGTTCGTGAACGGCCGCCAGATCGAGGAGGCGGCCTTGACCGAGCGGGACCTCGTCGGGATCGGACGCTTCCAGCTTCGCCTGGTCGGCTCGCGCCTCGAGCTCGAGCGGGAAGGCGGCGCCGTCGCACTGGCCGCGGCCGGCATCTCTGTCGAGACCGGGGCGGGCTCGCTCCTCGTCGACGACGTCGGCTTCGCGATCGACGAGGGCACCCTGCTCGCGGTGGTCGGCCCTTCGGGAGCCGGCAAGTCGACGCTGCTCGGCGCGCTCTCCGGGCTCAGGCCCGCCGCCCGCGGCAGCGTCTACTTCGGCGGGCGCGACCTCTACGCGGACTACGACGCCGTCCGCCAGCGGATCGGCTTCGTGCCCCAGGACGACGTCGTCCACCCCGGGCTGACGGTCGCCCAGTCGCTCGAGTACGCGGCCGAGTTTCGCTTCCCGCCCGACGTCACCGCCGCCGAGCGCCGGGCCCGCGTCGAGGAGGTGCTGGCCGAGCTCGATCTGACCGCGCGCCGCGACCTGCCGGTCCGCAAGCTCTCGGGCGGCCAGCGAAAGAGGGTCAGCGTCGCGCTCGAGCTCCTGACGAGGCCCGCGCTGCTCTTCCTCGACGAGCCCACCTCCGGGCTCGACCCCGGGCTCGAGCGCAGCCTGATGCAGCTCCTGCGCCGGCTCGCCGACGCCGGCCGCACCGTGGTCGTCGTGACCCACAGCGTCGAGAGCCTCGCCCTCTGCGACCGCGTGCTCTTCCTCGCCCCCGGCGGGCGGGCCGCGTTCTTCGGCCCACCCCAGCTCGCGCTCGCCTACTTCGACCGAGCCGACTACCAGGGGGTCTTCCAGAGCCTCTCGGGCGGCGACCCCGTCGAGTGGCGGGATCGCTTCGCGGCCAGCGAGGTCGGCCGGCGCTACCTGCTCGAGCCGCTCGCCGGCTACGCGGCCGGCTCGCGGCAGCCGGCCGCGATCGGCCCGCCGCCGGGGCGGCTGAGCTGGTGGCGGCAGCTCTCGATGCTGACCCGCCGCTACGGGCGGGTGCTCGCGAGCGACCGCGGCAACCTGGCGATGCTCGGGCTCTCGGCGCCGCTGCTCGGGCTGATCGTGCTCTGGCGGCTCCCGGGCGGGGAGCTGTCCCCGCCGCCCCTGCCCGAGATCCGGCTCGTCTCCCAGGCGTCGCTCGTCCTCTTCGTCGTCATGCTCAGCCTGACCCTGCTCGGGCTGGCGAACGCGATCCGCGAGATCGTCAAGGAGCAGCCCCTGTTCAAGCGCGAGCGGGCCGTGGGTCTCTCGATCCCCGCGTACGTACTCTCGAAGCTGCTCGTGCTCGGCGCGATCGTCACCGTCCAGGCCGCGATCGCCGTCCCGATCGCCGTCGCCGCCCAGGACGGCCCGGCGGACGCGGTCCTGCTCGGCTGGCCGCTCGGGGAGCTGATCGTCGCCGGCGCCGCGACGGGGATCGCCGCGGTGGCGCTCGGCCTGCTCGTCTCCTCGCTCGCCTCCTCGGTCAACGTCGCGGTTGCGGTCCTGCCGGCGATCCTGACGATTCAGCTCCTGCTCGGCTCCGGCGGCGTCTTCCCCTCCGCCGAGGAGAAGCCGGTGCTGCGGGAGCTCTCGTACACGTCGAGCCTCACCTGGGGGTTCGGCGCCGGCGCCTCGACGTCGGAGCTGAACCGCCTCCAGGCGATCGACGCGATCGGCCGCAAGCTGCCCACGATCGACCTGAGCAAGCCGGAGCGGATCGTCGACGTCCTCAGCCAGGAGAACCGCGGCGAGCGGCTCTGGAACCACGAGCCGGGCGCTTGGCTGCGCAACCTGGCGGCGCTCGGCGCGATCTCGCTCGTCTGCGTCGTGCTCGCCTGTTTCGCCCTGCGGCGCTTCGACCCGGTCTGACCTGCTGGAACGCAGTCTGCCGTGCACGACGGGAGCTCCTGCTCGGGATCCCGCACTTCGTGATGGAGCGGAAGATGATGCTCGGCATTGCGAAACGGGCCGAGCGTACGCGGGCGTCGCGGACCCGCTCGCCCCCCGCGGTCGGGCGGTGTACCGTGCGGTCCCATGGATGAGCGGGCCCCCTCGACGGTGAGCCGGGAGGCCCTGCGGGGCCTCGCCCTGGCGACGCTCGCGTTCGGGCTCTGCTTCACCGTCATGGGGCTCGTGGCGCCGCTCGCGCGCAAGTTCGAGGACGAGTGGAGCCTCTCCAGCTTCGAGACCTCGATCCTGATCGCGATCCCCGTCGTCCTCGGCTCGCTGCTGCGGATCCCGATGGGGGCGCTGACCGACCGCTACGGGGCGAGGCGGGTCTTCGCCGGCCTCCTGCTCGCGTCGGTGCCCCCCTGCATCCTGCTCGGGCTCGTCGACAACTACTGGGCGCTCGTCGGCACGGCGCTCCTGCTCGGGATCGCCGGCTCCTCGTTCGCGGTCGGCGTGCCCTTCGTGGCCGGCTGGTTCGGGCGGGACCGCCAGGGCGTCGCGCTCGGGATCTACGGGATGGGCAACGCGGGCACCGCGATCGCCGCGTTCGCAGCCCCGTTCGTGGTCGACCACCTCGGCGGCCGGCGCGTGCTCGGCTTCGGTGTCGCCGTCCTGCTCGCCGCCGGCGCGCTCGCGTGGTGGGGGCTCGCACGCGACGCCCCGAGCCGGCCGGCGCCGAGCGGCTACCGCCAAGTGCTGCACGCGGGGCTGCCGCTCTACCGGCTCTCGCTCTTCTACTTCGTCAGCTTCGGCGGCTTCATCGCGATGGCGATCTTCACGCCGAAGCTCCTGGTCGACTGGTTCGATCTCTCGCTCGTCGACGCCGGCCTGCGCGCGGCCGGATTCACCGCGGTCGCCACGGCCACCCGGCCGGTCGGCGGCTGGCTCTCCGACCGCTTCGGCGCCTACGCGATCCTCGTGATCGCGTTCGCCGGGATCGCCGTCGACGCGGCCGCGCTCGCGACCATCTCCCCGACGCCCCGGATCGTGCCGGTTACGATCGCCTGCCTCTCGCTCGCCGCGTTCTTCGGGCTTGGCAGCGGGGCCGTCTTCAAGCTCGTTCCGGCGTACTTCCCCGACGATACGGGCGCCGCGGCCGGCATCATCGGCGCCGCCGGCGGCCTCGGCGGCTTCTTCCCGCCCCTCGTCATGGGGCTCGTCAACGACCTCTTCGGCAGCTACACGCTCGGCTTCGTCGGGCTGCTCTTCTTTTGCGCCTTCTGCTTCGTCGTCACGGTCTGGCTGCTTCGCGCTCAGGCGGGCGGTCTCGAGCGCAGCGCCGAGTCAAGCGTCATCCCGCCGAAGAGCACGCCCGCGAGCGGCAGCGTCAGCGCCCAGCCCAGCCCGAGCGCGAAGTAGCGCGTCGCCGGAACGAACGCGGCCGTCGCTGCCGCCCAGGCGGCGAGCGCGAGCGCCCCGACGGCGGTGCACGCCGGGGCCGGGGCGCCGAGGGCCGCGGCGGCCATCGCGCCGGCGAGGCCGGCCGGGGGAGCCACGAACAGCACCGCCAGCGCCGCGAGCGTGCCGGCGAGGAGCGCCCACGAGTAGCGCAGCTCGTCGAACGCGGTCCGCCGGACCATCCTCCACACGGCTCCGATCGAGCCGTACTCGCGCACGCTGGCGACGTCGCTGCGGCTGACGGAGAGGCGGATCGGCTCTCCGAGTGCCTTCACCCGCTGGCCGAGGTTGACGTCGTCGATTGGCTCGCCGCGGATCGCGGCCAGCCCGCCCGCGCGCTCGAGCGAGTCGCGGCGGATGAGCACGCAGCCCCCGGCTGCCGCCGCCACCCGGCTTGCCGGGTCGTTGACCCGGCGCTGCGGGTAGAGCAGGTTGAAGAAGAAGACGAACGGGGGGATCAGGAGCCGCTCCGGCCCCGAGACGCAGCGCAGCCTCGCCATGCGGCTGTTGAGGGCGAGACCGCTCGACTCGCTCTCGGCCACGAGCCTGGCGAGCGAGCCGGGGGCGTGGCGGATGTCGGCGTCGGTCAGGAGCAGGTAGGCCGGGGGCTCGAGGTCGAGGGCGCTCTCCGCCGCCGCTTGCTCGAGCGCCCACACCTTGCCGACCCAGCCGGCAGGCAACGCCCCGCCCTCGAGCACGGTCAGCCGCGGGTCTCCCGCCGCGAGCCGCCTCGCGACCGTTGCCGTGCCGTCGCGGGAGCGGTCGTCCACGAGGATCGCCCGCCAGGGGCCCGGGTAGTCCTGCGCGAGCAGCGCCGGCAGCGTCTCCGGTAGCGAGAGCGCCTCGTCGTGCGCGGGCACGAGCACGTGCACGCGCGGCCAGGCCGGCGGCTCCGGCGGCTCCGGTGCGTCCTCCGCGATCGGCTGCAGGTCCCACGCGCGTGCGCGCGCGAGCAGCACGACGAGCCAGCCGGCGAGCGCGGCGGCCTGGACGGTCAGGGCTGCGAGGGCAAGCGGGCTCAACGGCAGCCGCGATTCTCTCGGTTATCCTCGCTCCAGGATGGCGGAGGCCGTCAGCGAGGATGAGCTCGTCGCCTGGGTCGAGGAGGCGCTGGCCTCCCTGCCACCCGACCTGGCCGGTCGCGTCGACAACGTCGGCATCGCGGTCGCCGATGAGGAGCCGGGCCGCCCCGGCCTGCTCGGCCTCTACCGTGGCGTCCCGCTGACCCGGCGCACGCACGGCTACGTGCTCGCTCTGCCGGACCGGATCACGATCTATCGCCGGCCGCTCGAGCGGCTCTACGGCCGCGACCCCGCCGTGCTCAAGGCGCGCGTGCAGCACGTCGTCCTGCACGAGCTCGCGCACCACTTCGGCATCTCCGACGAGCGGCTGAGGGAGATCGGCCGCTACTGATGCTGCTGCCTGTCAGCGCCGCGGTCGTCGTCGTCGGCGGCGGCATCACTGGGGCGAGCGCCCTCTACCACCTCGCCAAGGCCGGCTGCGCCGATGCCGTCCTACTCGAGCGCGACACCCTCGGCGCGGGCTCGACCGGCAAGGCCGCGGGCGGGATCCGGGCCCAGTTCTCCGACGAGCTGAACATCCGGATCGCACTCGAGTGCATCCGCCGTTTCGAGCGGTTCGCCGAGGAGCCGGGCGGGGAGATCGACTTCAAGCAGTGGGGCTACCTCTTCCTGCTCTCCCGCGAGGCAGACGTGGCCTCGTTTCGCCGCTCGCTCGAGCTCCAGCAGCGTCTCGGCGTCCCCTCGCGGCTCCTCGACCCCGGCGAGGCCGCGGCGATCGTTCCCGGCCTCGTCATCGACGATCTCCTGGCGGCCACGTTCTGCCCGCTCGACGGGTACGCGACGCCCGAGGCGGCGGTCCAGGGCTACGCGACCGCGGCGGCTCGGCTCGGCGCCACGGTCCTGCAGGGCTGCGCCGCCACCCGGATCGCCACGGCGGGTGGCCGGGTCACCGGCGTCGAGACCGGCTCCGGCACGATCGCGACGGAGCGGGTGATCCTCGCTGCGGGAGTCTGGTCACGGGAGCTCGCCGGGACGGCCGGGCTCGAGCTTCCGGTCGACCCGGAGCCCAGGCACGTCTTCCACACCGCGCCCGGCGACTCGCTGCCGCGGGAGCTGCCGCTGACGATCGATTTCGCCAGCGGCTTCTACCTGCACCGTGAGGGCCGGGGTCTGCTCTTCGGCGGGCGCGAGCGAAGCCTCGAGGAGCTGGCACCGGTCGCGGCGGCCCGGCTGCCGCTCATGGCCGAGCTCGAGGTGCGCGGCGGCTGGTGGGGCTACTACGAGCTGAGCCCCGACCGCAACGCGATCGTGGGGACGGCCGACGAGCCGGCCGGTCTCGTCTACGCGACCGGGTTCTCCGGCCACGGGTTCCAGCAGGGCCCCGTGATGGGCGAGCACGTCGCCGACCTCGCGCTGGGGCGACCGACGCTGTTCGACCTCACGCCGTTCGCGGTCGAGCGCTTCGCCACGGGCGCGACGAGGGCCGAGCTGAACGTCGTTTGAGTGACCGGATCTACCCGCCGGACTCGCGCACGAGGCGGGCGAGCGTCTTCAGGAGCGTCCAGGCCACCGTCGGGTGCTCCTGGACGAACGGCCGGAACTCCCAGGCCGAGAGCGCCATGCAGCGCAGCTCGGACGTTGCCGTGATCGTCGCCGCCCGTGGGCCTTCGTCGATCAGGGCGAGCTCCCCGAACGAGTCGCCGGCGCCGAGCGTGCCCCGCGACTCACCGCCGACCGAGACGGTCGCGGAGCCCTCGACGACCACGAAGAAGCCGACTCCGGGCTCGCCTTCGCGCGTGACGACCGAGCCTGCCGGAAACGTCCGCTCGCGAAACGAGCGGGCGAGTTGCTCGAGCTCGCCGCGGTCGAGCCCGGCGAGGAGGGGGATGCGCGCGAGCACGTCGGCGCCGTCGATCGGCATGCGCGGATCATAATGCGACCACGCCGCGACCCGTACTGCGGGCCGGGGCGGCTTGCTACACTGCGCCCGGCGCGGCGGCGTAGCTCAGTTGGTTAGAGCAGCGGAATCATAATCCGCGTGTCGGAGGTTCGAGTCCTCCCGCCGCTACTGCACCGCCCGTCAACCCGAACAGAGAGATCACAGTGGCGAAAACCGGAGTGCGAGTCGCGATCACGCTTGCCTGCACGGAGTGCAAGCGGCGTAACTACCAGACCACGAAGTCGAAGCGAAACACGCCCGACCGGGTCGAGTTCTCGAAGTTCTGCCGCTGGTGCGGCCGCCACACCGCCCACCGGGAGACCCGCTAGGGATCCTGCCGTGGCTCGCTCCCGCACGCGCCGCAGCAAGGACTTCCAGGCGCCGGCCGTCGCATCGGCGGCCGAGCGTTCCCGGGCGCGCCGCCAGCAGGTGCGGCCGGTCGGCGAGGTCAAGGCGCAGACCGGGCAGAAGCGCGAGCGCCGCGGCGGCATCAAGGCCTTCGCCGGCGAGTCCGCCGCCGAGCTGAAGAAGGTCGAGTGGCCCGGCCAGCGGCAGCTCGTCTCGGCCACGGTGGTCGTCCTGATCGCGATCGCCGTCGTCGGGCTCTTCCTCTGGGCCGCCGACGAGGCGCTGAGCCGCTTCGTCCGCGACGTCCTCCTCCGCTAGTTCACGGGGTACAACCGAATGTTCCAGTGGTATGTCATCAACACCTACTCCGGGCACGAGAACAAGGTCAAGGCCAACCTCGAGCACCGGATCGTCTCGATGAACCAGCAGCCGTCGTTTCGGCGGGTGGTGGTACCGACCGAGCAGGTGGTCGAGACGAAGGACGGCCAGAAGGTCCAGACGGAGAAGCGGGTGCTGCCCGGCTACGTGCTCGTCAACATGGAGCTGACGGACGACTCCTGGTCGGTGGTGAAGAACACGCCGGGGGTGACGGGGTTCGTCGGCTCGGGCGCCACGCCGGTGCCGCTCTCCAAGCCGGAGGTCGACCGGATCTTGCACACGGCGACGGCGGCGGAGCGGCCGCGGGCGATCGCCCAGTTCGAGCTCGGTGAGTCGGTCAAGGTAACATCGGGGCCGCTGTCGGACTTCGACGGCGAGATCGTCGACGTCAACTCTGACCAGCAGAAGCTCAAGGTGCTCGTGAACATCTTCGAGCGGCAGGTGCCGGTCGAGCTCAGCTTCGACCAGGTGAAGAAGATCGACTGACGCAGGGGCCGGGCGAATCCGGCCGGATACCGTAGGGGCAGGGCCAGTCCGGCCCGAGCCCGAGGACGCAGACAATGGCCAAGAAGGTACTGACGACGATCAAGCTCCAGATCCCCGGCGGGCAGGCGAACCCGGCACCGCCCGTTGGCCCCGCGCTGGGCCAGCACGGGGTCAACATCATGGAGTTCTGCAAGGCATTCAACGCCCAGACCGCGGACCAGAACGGGCGGATCACGCCGGTCGAGATCACCGTGTTCGAGGACCGCTCGTTCACGTTCATCACGAAGACACCCCCGGCCGCCGTCCTGATCAAGGAGGCGCTCGGGCTCGACAAGGGCTCGGCCGAGCCGAACCGGACGAAGGTCGGGCGCCTGACGCAGGCGCAGCTTCGGAGCATCGCGGAGACGAAGCTCGTCGACCTGAACGCGCGCGATGTCGACCAGGCGATGCTCGTGATCGCCGGCACGGCCCGGTCGATGGGCGTGGAGGTGGAGGACTGATGGCCGACCGCGGGAAGCGCTACCGGACCGCGCGGTCGCAGGTCGATCGCGAGCGGGCGTACACGCCGCTCGAGGCGATCCGGCTCTTGAAGTCGCTCGAGCTCGCGAAGTTCGACGAGACCGTGGAGACGCATTTCAATCTCGGCCTGAACGTGCGTCACGCCGACCAGCAGCTTCGCGGCACCTTGATGCTCCCGCACGGGACGGGACGCGAGCTGCGTGTCGCCGTCTTCGCGGAGGGCGAGAAGGCGAAGGAGGCGGAGGACGCGGGCGCCGACGTCGTCGGCTCGGCCGACCTCGCAACCCAGATCGAGGGCGGTTTCGACGACTTCGACGTCGCGATCGCGACCCCGGACCTGATGGGCGTCGTCGGCAAGCTCGGCCGCATTCTCGGGCCCCGGGGCAAGATGCCGAACCCGAAGACGGGCACGGTCACGTTCGACGTCGCCAAGGCGGTTCGCGACGCGAAGGCCGGCAAGCTGGAGTACCGCACCGACCGCGGCGCGAACGTGCACCTGCCGATCGGCAAGCGGAGCTTCGACGAGCGCGCGCTGCTCGAGAACTACGCGGCGGTGGTCGAGGAGATCGTCCGCGCCAAGCCGGCGGCGGCGAAGGGCCGCTACATCCGCTCGATCACGGTGACCACGTCGATGGGCCCGGGCGTGAAGGTCGACCCGGCCCGCACGCGGGACATCACCGCCGAGCTCGAGGAGGCTCCGGTCTCCGCCTGAGCGGGACCGCTACCCTGCGACGTACCAGCGACACGACGCTCTCGCCGAAGACAACCGGCGGCCCGCAAGGGCGGAAGTCCGGTCGAGGCGGTGGACACGGGGATCCCGATCCTCGCTGCTGCCCGCCTCACGGCGGGCTTCGTGTCTCGAGAGGAGGAGACGCGATGGAAGAGAGGTTCGGGCTCGGGGGCCGGCGATGCTGAAGCAGGACAAGGAGCGCATCGTCGCCGAGCTGACCGAGCGGCTGCGCGCGGCGGAGACGCTGATCGTCGCCGACTACCGGGGCCTCACGCACAAGGAGCTCGACGGGTTGCGCACGCGGCTGCTCGAGAGCGGCGCGCGGCTCACGGTGGTCAAGAACACGCTCACGCGCCGCGCGGCTGAGGCGGCCGGGGTCGAGGCGCTGCTCGAGCACCTGACCGGACCGACCGCGATCGCGTTCGTTCACGACGGTGACATGGTGGCGGCCGCGAAGGCACTCGACGAGACGGCCCGCCAGACGCGTCGGCTCGAGCTCAAGGGCGGCGTCCTCGCGGGCCGAGCGGTCGGTCAGGACGACGTCAAGCAGCTCGCGTCGCTGCCGCCGGTCGACGTGCTGCGGGGCCAGGTGCTTGGCGCGGTCGTGGCGCCGCTGACGGGGGTGCTGGGGCTTGTCAGCGCCCCGCTCACGGATCTCGTCGGGCTGATCGAGGCGAGGATCGAGCAGCTCGGCCCGGGCGCCGCGACGGCCGAGCCCGTTGCGGCCGAGCCGGAGCCCGAGGCGCAGCCGGAGGCGAGCGAAGCGAACGAGGAGACCACGGATCAGAACGAGGCTCCGGCCGCAGAGGAGCCGGAGGGAAAGGACGAGGAATGAGCGCAGTCGACACCGTCTTCGAGCAGCTCGGGAGCATGACCGTTCTCGAGCTCGTCGAGCTGAAGAAGAAGATCGAGGAGGAGTGGGGCATCACCGCGGCCGCTCCGGTCGCCGTGGCGGCGGTGGGAGCCGCGGCCGCGGGCGGCGATGGCGCCGGCGAGGCCGAGGAGAAGACGGACTTCGACGTCGTCCTCACGGCCGCGGGCGACAAGA
>WBZR01004942.1_pt1 | contig 10551 bp, 5 predicted proteins | sample 5204231 | NCBI WGS metagenome assembly WBZR01 (sample SAMN12412403, study PRJNA552823) | activated sludge metagenome | isolation source: activated sludge from anammox sidestream of wastewater treatment plant... | place: USA: Virginia | collected 2017-08
CGGCGCCCCGGGGCGGACCGGCTCGGTCAGGCCGAGCTGGCCGGCGGCCGGCGGGCCGGTCAGGTGCGAAGACGCGGCGCCAGTCCGCCAGGCGGGTCGAAGCTCACGGCAGGATCCCTGGCCCCCGGCGGGCGGGGCTGGTCCCGGGGATGCCGGGCCGGCGGGCCGAGCGCCCTGGTGGCCCGCCGGCGGCCCGGAGTTCGATCGCGACCCCGGGGAGCACGTCGTCGAAGCTGTTGCCGGAGCGCGTCAACGGGTCGGCGAAGCCGCTCACCGTGAACTGCGCGTCGCGCGCGCTCTGCGTGACGGCGACACCGAGCGTCGTGTCGTCCGTCACGATGCTCACGGCCGACTCGGTGCCGGTCGCATCGCTAGCGAGGCGCAGCCGGTAGTCCGGGCTCGCGGTCGTCCCGACGTTGATCACCGCCGCGCTCGCGCCGGCGTCGAGGGCGTCGATGGCGGCGGCGAGGTCCGCGAGGGTCGTCGTGGCGTCGATCGCGACGGTCTGCACGGGGCCGCTCGGCCCGACGCGGAAGGCGAAGCTGCCGCTGCCGGTCGCAACCGTGGACGTGGCGGCGGCCTTCCCGTTCGCCGACGTCGCGATCGCCGGCCGCGCCAGCTGCTCGACCGTGATTTCGGTCGCGCCGGCGTGCGCCCCGGAGCCGGCGGTCGCCGTCAGGACGGCCTCGTCGCTCGACGCGGCCTTGCGGACGAGCACGTCGTCCGGGTTCTTCAGCTTGTTCACGGCGGTCAGGAACGCCGCGACCTTGGTGTTGAACGTCTGCAGCGCGATGCGACGCGTGTTGGCGTCCGTCCGCTGCGTCTGCAGCACGCCGACCCCGCGCTGGCGCTCGAGGGCCACGAGCTGCGTCACGATGCTGTCCGTGTCGAGGCCGGTCGCGAGGCCGCCGATCGTGATCGTGGCCATCGCTCAGACCTCCTCGTCCACGAGCGCGCCTGGCGCCTTGCGCAACTGCTTGAGCGCGTCGATCACCGCCTCGGGCGGGATCTCGCGCAGCAGCTCCCCTGTCTCCGGATCGATCACCTTCACCACCACCCGATTCAGCTCCTTCTCGAACCGAAACGACAGCGAGAACGGCCGGAAGTTCGACGGCGGCCCGGACTGGGCCGGCGGCGGCGGCGCATCGTCTTCGGCGCGCTTCTTGGTTTCCGCGGGCGCCAGCGGCTTCGGCGCGGTTTTCGACTGCGCCGCGTCCACTGCCCGAGCTCCTTCGATTCGCGTGACCGACATCTTCGTGTCTCCCACGATGGCCGCCGGTGCGTGCGCACCGGCGGCCCTGCGTGGACATGCGTGTTACCGACCTATCGGAGCAACGACAGCGCGAGCGAGGGCTGCTGATTCGCCTGCGCCAACACCGAGACACCCGCCTGCTGGAGGATCGTGGTGCGGGTCAGATTGGCGGTTTCCTCCGCGACGTCGGCGTCGCGGATGCGCGACTCGGCGGCCGCGAAGTTCTCACGCGCGACGCGCAGGTTCGCGATCGCCGTGTTGAGCCGGCTCTCGATCGAGCCGAGCGAGCCGCGCCGGCTGGCCACCGTCGCGATCGCGGAGCCGATCGCGCCGAGCGCCGACTGCGCCGCCTCCGCGGTCGAGACGGAGACGCTCGAGAGGCCGATGCCGCTCGACGAACCATCGACCGTGTTGAAGGAGATGCGGCTGTCGCTGGAGCCGTCGAGGCCGACCTGGAGGGAGACGGTGGTGCCGGCCGAGAGCAGCTGCACGCTGTTGAAGGTCGTGGTGTTCGAGACCCGGTCGATTTCCGAAACGAGGGCCGTGAACTCCTCCTGCAGCGCGCTGCGCTGCGAGTTGCTGACGGTGCCCGTCGCGGACTGCGAGGAGAGCTCGGAGAGCCGGGCCAGGATCTCGCCGGTCTTGCCGAGCGCCTTCTCACCGATGCTGATGGCGCTGATGCCGTCGTTCGCGTTGCGGATGGCCTGCGACACGATGCGGACGTCGGCGCGCAGCCGGTCGGCGATGGCGAGACCGGCGGCGTCGTCGGCCGCGCTGTTGATGCGGAGACCGGACGCGAGACGCTCGAGGGATTTGTTGAGACTGTTGCTCGAGGACTCGAGGTGTCGCTGCGCGTTCAGCGACGGGACGTTGGTGCTGATGTTGAGAGCCATGGAACTCCTCCGTGGTTTGGTGGTCCCCGACGTCCGTGTCCGAGGCCTTCGTTGGTGTTTCGGGAGCGACCACCGGGGGGACCCTCCCGCCCGGTTCACCGGCTCGTTCCCACTCGCGGACGTTATCGTCGGCCGCCCCGCGAAACTTGAGCGCCCGCGACGCTTTGCGCCCGTCGTGCGGACCCGCCTGGCGACCCGCCGCCGCAGCTCGCACGGCGCCTGCGGCCGGGGTCGGACGCGGGGCGCGCGGCGTCGCGCGGTTGCGGTGCGGGTCAGGAATCTGACGGACCATCCGGCGTTTCGGGAGCTTGCCGGCGCGGGCGGCGGCCCGGCATGCTCCTCCCCGTGCGGTACCTGGTGGTGGGCGCGGGAGGGCACGCGCAAGAGGTCGCGTGGTCGCTCGTCGAGCACGAACGCCTCCGCGGCGAGCGCACGGAGGTCCTCTTCTTCGACGACGCCCTCCCCACGGGCCCCCTGCCCTCGGGCCTCGGGCCGGTCGCCGGCCCCCTCGACGCGATCGCCGACCACGCCGACCGGCGCCAGACGCGCCTCGTCCTCGGGGTCGGCCTCCCCGGGCTCAAGATGCGCCTCACGGCGCGCGTCGCGTCGCTCGGGCTCGCCTGGACGACGGTCGTGCACCCGCGCGCCGTCATCGGCCCGAACGTGGAGATCGGTCCCGGGAGCTACGTCGCCGCGGACGCGATCGTGACCGTGAACGTCCGGCTCGGCGCGTTCACGACCGTCAACACGCACGCCCAGGTGGCGCACGACGGCATCGTCGGTACGTACGCCACCCTGCATCCGAACGCACACGTCGCGGGCAACGTCCGCATCGGCGACGGCGCCGAGCTCGGCACGGGCGCAGTCGTCCTGCCCGGGCTCACGGTCGGCGTCGGGGCCGTGCTCGGCGCGGGCGGGGTCGCGTTGCGCGCCCTCGATGCCGGCGTCACGTACGTCGGCGTGCCGGCGCGGCCGGTGCGTCGGACGCGGCGCCGGTCGGCCTGAGCGTCCGCGGCGCCGCCCCTGTCTGGCGCGAGCGCCATGGCGCGCCGCAGGGCCACCCGCACATCGGCGTAATGCCAGGAACGCTCCGTAGCTGCGCGGCAGAAAATGGGTTGCGTGTGAACTGACATGCCCTCTATCCTGACAACTCATGCGGTGGTCGGCTCGGCTCCGGGCGGTCCTGTGGATCGCGTCCCTCCTCGGGCCCCTCCACGCGCGGACCGCCGCCGCCGCCGTCTGCAACCTGACCCCGGAGAACAACCCGATCCTCTTCGCCGCCTGCGGCCCCGCGACCCCGGTCTGCACCATTCCCGGAGGGAGCGCGCCCGCCGGCTGCATCATGGATTTCGGCGCCCGCAAGGTCATCTTCACGGGCACCTTCGACGTCTCCCACCCGACCGCCAAGGCGTCGACCCTCGTGGTGACCGCGGGGCAGATCGAGGTGCGCGGGGCGCTCAAGGCGCGCGCCGACAACAACAAGGGCGGCGGCACGATCGAGCTCACCGCCCTCGACGGCATCATCGTCAGCGGCACCATCGACGTCTCGGGCAACAGCGGCGGCCTCGTGCGCTTGCGCGCCGGCGGCGCGATCGAACTCGCGACCGGCGGGATCCTGCGCTCGAAGGGCATCGAGAGCGGCACGTCCAACGGTGCGAGCGGCGGCAGCATCTCGGTCGTCGCCGGCGCCTCCTTCACCCACCGGGGCGCCATCGACGTGAGCGGCGGCGTCCAGGGCGGCGGCGGCAGCCTCACGACCCAGACCGGCACCGACACGCTCCTCGCCCAGCCCGTCGACGCGACCGGCGGCGTCAGTGACGGCGGCGACATCGACGTGCTCGCCGGCGACGACGTCCGCGTCGAGAAGACCCTCGACGTCAGCAGCGTGAACGGCGGCGGCGGCGGCGACGTCACGGTGCGAGCGGGCGTGGACCGCCTCGGCGGCGTCAAGGTCGGCGGCACGCTCACCGTGAGCGGCGACGTCAGGTCGAACGGCAGCAGCGACGTCGACGGCGGCTGGGACGGGGGCGGCATCACCCTGCAAGCCTTCGGCCCGGCGATCGTCTCGGGGGCGCTGCGCGCGGTCGGCGCGTCGCCCGGCGGCGGCGGCGGCGGGATCGTGGTCGACAGCAGCGACAACCTGCTGTCCCGCGTGAGCGCGCTCGACGGCGATCTCACACTCACCGGCACGATCGACGTGCGCGGCGCCCAGAGCATCGTGAACGACGACAGCGGCTCCGGCGGGGACATCGACGTCTTCGTCGGCCGCGACGGCACGATCACCGGCGGCATGGACCTCTCCGGCAGCGACGGCGGTGGCACCCTCAACGTGTACGGCGGACGCACGGTGTCGTTCGACGCGCCGGTCAACGCGAAGGGCACCGCGAGCTACGCGAGCGGCGGCTCGATCACCATCCGCTCCGGCCTCGGCACGCTCGGCACCTTGTCGGTGACGCGCTCCCTCGACGTGACGGCCGACACCAACGCGATCGGGGGCGACGTCACGCTCGCGGGCTGCGGGCTCGCCCTGGCGCCCGGGTTGACGGTCAACGCCTCGGCCTCGCTCGCGAGCGCCAATCCCAGGATCAATCTGGCGTCGTCGGGCGCTCTCACGGTCGGCGCCGGCGGCGTCTACCGCGCCGACCCGCCGGGACGGATCTCGCTCTTCCACCTGCCCGGGATCGCGCCCCAGATCGGCACCAACGTCACCTTCGCTCCGGCCTACACCGACGTCGCGACCGCCACCTACCCCTTCCCCCCCTGCGCCGTCTGCGGGGACGGCCTCCGCCAGGCGGGCGAGACCTGCGACCCCGGAGCGGCCGCCGACGGCGCGTGCTGCACCGCCGATTGCAGCGCCTTCACGTGCCTCACGGTCACGCCGACCCCGACGCTGACGCCGACCTCGACGATCCCCACCAAGACCGCGACGCCGACCCGCACCCGTACGCCCACCCCCACCCGCACGCCGACGGCGACGACGACCGTCGTCCCGACGCCGGTTCCCACGAGCACCGCGCTCCCGCTCATCGAGCCGCGCGCGGTGCTCGAGTGCGAGCAGACCCTCGGCAAGTCGAACGCGGCGGTCGTGCTCGCCGGTCTCAAGGCCTTCGAAGCGTGCGGCGTGGACGCGTTCAAGTGCGTGCACACGAAGGCCGCGGGCGCGCCCCGCACGGCGTGCCTCGCCGCGGCCGGCAAGCGCTGCGACACCAAGCTCGGCGCGCTCGCCGCCAAGCACGTCCGCTTCCGTTCGCAGTTCCTCGCGGCCTGCGGCGGCGACCCGCCGCGCGTGCCGCTCGAGATCATGCGGAGCACCGACGTCCTCGGCTTCGCGCTCCTCCAGCCCCAGTGCTTCGGCCTCGAGCTGACCTCGCCGGAGGCCATCCTCGGTTGCCTGCAGATCGTGAGCCCGTGCGAGGCGCAGCACGCCCTCGGCGTCGGCGCGCCGCGCATCGGCGACCTCCTCGGGCTTCTCGGCGTCGACGCCGCGAGCGCCTCCGTCTGTCTGCCCGCGCCCCTCGGCGCGAGCGACGGCCTCGCGGGCCTGCCGGTAGCCTCGCAGACCGTGCGCTGCCAACGCGCGGTCGTGACGAGCGGGCGGAAGCTCCTCTCGCGGCAGATCTCGGTCGCGCGCGCCTGCGTCGATTCGCTCCTGAAGTGCCGCCTCGGCGGCAAGCCGCGCGAGGCCTGCCAGAAGATCGGCGCCGCGTGCGCCCGCAAGCTCGCCACCCTCGACGACCCTTCGAGCGGCGCGCGCGCCAAGATGCTGGCCGCGATCCGCGGCGCCTGCGGCGCGCTGCCTCCCGACGTGCTCCGCGACGCGAGCGGCATCGGCTACGCCGCGACCGACGAGCGCTGCGCCGCGCTCGGCGCCGCGCCCCCCGACGACTCCGCGGCGATGGCCGCGTGCGTGACGCGCGCGTACGGCTGCGCCGGCTCGGCGGTCGTCCGGCAGAGCCTCCCGCTGGTGGATCGCGAGCTGGCCCGCGTCGGGGTGGCGCTCGGCGACGACGCCTTCTGCGCCCTCCCGACGCCGACGCCGACCGCAACCGCCACGCCGACGCCCATCCCGACCCCCACCGCGACCGCGACCCAGGCGCCGACCGCGACGCCGCCCGCGACCGCGACCGAGACCGCGGGGTCGACCGCCACGCCGAGCCCGGCGCCGACCGCGACCACCGGCACGCCGGCGCCGAGCGCCACGCCGACCGGCCCCGGCACGCCGACCGGCGCCCCGACCCCGGCGTGCCCGAACGCGATCGTCGACCTCGGCGAGCAGTGCGACCTCGGCGACGACGTCCCGGGCGACGGCTGCGGCGCCGACTGCCGCTTCGAAACGCTCCTCCCGGGCGGCGGCACGCAGACCGTCGATTGCATCGCGGAATGGGCCGTCATCAACCCCTTCAACACGCCGTTCCTCGGCGCCGACGGGCTGCCGAGCTTCAAGCAGCGCTGCGTCGACGGCGACCCGAGCTGCGATCTCGACCTCGCGCTCGACGACGCCTGCCACTTCCGCGTCGCGTTCTGTATGCAGAACGCCGATCCGAACCTGCCGGCGTGCACCGCGCCGCCCGGCATCACGAAGTACGTGCTCGTGAGCCCGCGACCCAACTCGTCCGAGCAGGTCGACAAGGACAACGCCAACCGCCTGCTCGGTGCCTTCGGGCGCTTGAGCGCGGTGCCCCCGTCGGGCACGAGCGGCAACACGTTCGTGTTCGATCCGCCGCTCGTGCTCGAGGCGCCGGACAACTGCACCGAGCCGGTCGACGTGGTCGTCGAGCGGCGGGGGCTTGCCGAGCGCAGCGAGAAGTTCCGGACCAACACGACATCGGCGCCGCCGATCGGCGGGACGAAGGGCATCGAGGACGGCGACACGCTCCTGCTCACCTGCCTCGACGCGCCCCTGCCGACCGCGACGCCGACCGTGACGCCGAGCGCGGCCCCCACCCCGACCGCCACGCCGACGCCCTGAGACCCGTCCGCGGGTGCGCGGGCACTTCGCATGCGACTCGTGGTTTGCCGGGCGATGCGTGCTCGCCGTATATGCGTCGCGTGCCGTGTCTCCTCGTCCGCCGTGCGCGCCTCGCGGTCGCGCTCGCGTGCCTCGCGGCCGCGGCGCCCCGGGCGAAGGCGGGCCACGCGGCGGATCTCTGCTGCAATCAGGCGAGCCCGGAGATGAACGCCAACCTGGTCTGCCCCCCGGCGGCGACCGCGTGCGCCGTCCAGGCGCAGACCGTCGACACGTCACCAACCTGTCCGGGCGGCGAGGACGGGTGCGCGCTCGAGTTCGGCGATCGTCCGGTTTCGATCGACGGCGCCGTCACGATCGCCGGCGGACGGCTCTCGCTCCGCGCCCGCTCCATCGCCGTGAACGCCAAGATCACCGCGGCCGGGGCGGACGGCGTCGAGCTCCGGACGACCGGCGCGAGCTGCGCCGCGGGCGCCGCCGATCTCGTCGTGCGCTCGACCATCGACGCGTCGTTCGCCGGCGTCGCGGGCGTCGTGCGTCTGATCTCGGCGTGCGGCCTCGCGGTCGAGTCGACCGGGCAGCTGCTCGCGAACTCGAGCGGGGCCTTCGGCGGCACGATCGATCTCCGCGCCGCCGCCGCCCTCACGCAAGCGGGGACGATCCGGGCGCTCGGCGGGAGCGGCGACGGCGGCACGGTCTCCCTCGCGGCCGGCGGCGACCTCCAGGTCCAGCGCGGCATCGACGTCCGCAGCCTGCGCGACGGCGACGGCGGGGCGATCCTGCTCCGCGCCGGCGACCGCGCGCTCGCCGGCACGGAGGTCGTCGCCACGCTCACGGTCGCCGCGGACCTCGTCTCCGACGGCAGCACCGACGCCGACGGCTCCCTCGGCAATGCCGGCGGCGACCTCGTCCTCGAAGCGTCCGGCCCGATCGTCGTCGCCGCCACGAGCGCGATCCGCGCCAACGGCGCGAGCCCGGACGGCGCCGGCGGAACGCTCACGATCGCGAGCGAGGCGCCGCCGTCGGGCGTCCTCACGGCGCGCGACGGCGACGTGTCGCTCCTCGGGCCGATCACGCTGCGCGGCGCCGCCACCGGCGACGGCGGCGAGATCGTCGGCGCGATCGGCCGGAGCCTGGCGCTCCACGGGGCGATCGACGTCAGCTCCGGCGGCGACGACGCGTTCGCGGGCGGCGTCGAGCTCGCGGCGGGCGCCGACCTCCGCGTCGACGCCGCGATCACCGCGAACGGCCGGGTGGCGAGCGCGAGCGGCGGATCCGTCGATCTGAAGGCGGGCATCGCCGCGCGCAGCGCGACGCTGACGCTCGCGAAGAACCTCGACGTCAGCGGCGGCAGCGGCTCGGACGGCGGCGACGCGCGGCTCGCCGGGTGCCGGCTCGCGATCGAGCCCGGCGTCACGGTCGATGCGCGCGGATCGAACGCCAACCTCGCCGACCCGACGATCGTCCTGGCGGCGGCGGAGACGCTCACGATCGGCGCCGGCGCCCGCTTCCTCGCCCAGCCCGCGAGCGGCGCGCTCCTGGTGCGCGCGCCGACGACGACCTCGTCGATCGCCGGCGGCGTCCAGTTCATCCCGAAGCTGACGACGGCGGTCGCGACGCCCGCGCGCTCGCCCCTGCCCCCGTGCCCGCTCTGCGGCGACGGCATCCGCCAGCCCGGCGAGCCGTGCGATCCCGGCGCGGGCGCGGACGGCCCGTGCTGCCGGAGCGACTGCCTCGGGTTCGCCTGCGCGACCCTCACGCCGTCGCCGACGCCGACCACGCAGGCGACCGGTCCGACCCGGACGCCGACGCCGACGCGCACGCCGACCACGACCGCGACCGCGACCCCGACCGCGACCGCGACTCCGCCGCCGCCGGTGCTCGCGCCGCGCGCCCTGCTCGCCTGCGAACGGACCCTCGCCAAGAGCTCGAGCCGGCTCGTGGCGGGCCAGCTCGCGTTCCTCGAGACCTGCACGCTCGACGCGCTCACCTGCCGCGCGGCCGGCGCCGGCGAGGGCTCCCCGTGCATGGCGCGCGCCGCGCGCCGCTGCGGGAGTCGGTTCGCGAAGCTCGCCCGCACGCGCGAGAAGTTCGCGGCGAGCTTCGGGAAGTCCTGCGCCGGCGATCCTCCCGCGCTCCCCTTCGAGGCGCTGCGCTCGCCGAGCTTCCTCGGCTTCGCGACCCTCGACGACACGTGCGCGGCGGACGTCGGACTCCGCCTCACCTCCGCCAGCGCCATCCGCACCTGCGTCGAGCACGGCACCTGCGCGGCCGAGCGCGCGCTCGCCATCGCCCTCCCGAGCGTCGGCGCGGTCCTGCCGACCGTGTTCGACGCCGCGAGCGCCGGGCTCTGCGTCCCGCTCGCCGAGGCGCCGACCCCGCCGCTGCCGTCGCGTCCGGCGGTGCGCTGTGCGCGCGTGATCGCCGGCGCGGGACGCGCGCTGCTCGCGACGCAGCTCGCGGTGGCGCGGCGCTGCGTCGACGCGCTCCTCTCCTGCCGGCTGACCGGACGGAGCACGGCGGCCTGCGAGGCCGAAGGCGAGCGCTGCGCCGCGAAGCTCGCCGCGCTCGCCGGCTCGGTGGGCGGCGTGCGCGCGCGCCTCACCGCGAGCGTCGTCCGCGGCTGCGCCGGCGTCCCCCCCGAGCAGCTCGTGCTCCCCACGGGTCTCGGCTTCGGGTCGGTCGCCGACGCGTGCGCCGCGTTCGGCGCGCCGGCGCCGACCGACGCGACGACGCTCGCGCCCTGCCTCGGCGCCGCCTACGGTTGCGCCGCGGCGGCGATCACGCGCCGCGCGCTCCCGCTCGTCGATACGGAGCTGGCCCGCGTCGGCGTGGCGCTCGGCGAGCCGTTCGCCTGCCCGTCCGGCGCGCCCTCCCCGACGGCGACCCCGACGTCCACCGCCGGCGGCGCGACGGCGACCGGCATCGCCACCCCGACGCCCCTGCCGACGACCGCGCCCGCGACCCTCCTCGTCCCGGGCGGCGGCATCGGCGCGACCGACTGCGTGGTCGAATGGACCGTGGCCGGCCGCGCCGCGACGCCGCCGCCGACGACGACCGTCGATTGCGCCGACGGCGACCCGGCCTGCGATCTCGACGGCGCGGTCGACGACGCGTGCCATCTCCGCGTCGGCTTCTGCCTGCTCGGGTCCGACGACCATCTGCCCGATTGCCCCGCGGCGGCCGCGCTCACGTCGTTCACGCTGCAGAGCCCGCGGCCGACGTCGTCGAATCCGATCGACGCCGCCAACCGCGGGATCTCGCACGGCGAGTACGTGCTGGTAGCGAACGCTCGTGGGCAGGTGCAACTCCGCGCGATCGTGACCGAGGACGTGAACCTCGAGCTCGCCGCGAAGGGGGTCCTCTGGGGGACCTTCTTCCACAACGGGCAGGTGTGCGAGTCGGGCACGCGTGCGGTCGTCAACGAGAAGGTCTACGAC
>WBZR01004945.1_pt1 | contig 10550 bp, 9 predicted proteins | sample 5204231 | NCBI WGS metagenome assembly WBZR01 (sample SAMN12412403, study PRJNA552823) | activated sludge metagenome | isolation source: activated sludge from anammox sidestream of wastewater treatment plant... | place: USA: Virginia | collected 2017-08
CCAGGCTGGCCATGCACATCGTCGAGAACGAGATGCTCAACGGCGAGGTGATCCGGCTGGACGGGGCGATCCGGCTGGCGCCGAAGTGAGGCGCTGACGCCGCCAGAGCCGCGCGTGCGCGCCGCGTCAGAGCACGGCGACGCCGGGGAGCGTGCGCATCGCCTTGTCGAAGGTGGCCACGCCCTCGCATCCGGCCGCAGCGGCCTTCGCGCACAGGAGGCAGTCGGCGAAGTCGGCAGGTCCGCGCTCGTAGGCCTCGATGGCGGACAACACGGCCGCCGGCGACTCGAGCGCCACCGTGGCGTTCGAGGACAGGGCCCGCAGCGCTGTCACGACATCGCCCCGCGGGCGCGCATAGGCGCGCGACAAGGTCCAGGCGAGCTCGACCAGGACCGTGTCGCAGACCCACATGTATTCCCGGCGCTCGGCAGCGGCATCGAACAGCGCGCGCGCCTTGCCGGCCTGCGCCGCGTCGTCGTTGACGAGCAGCCTCACCAGGATGTTGGTGTCGGCCGCGATCACCCGCGGCGCCCACCGCCCGCGCGCACGTTGACGGCCTCCGTCACGGCGGCGTCCATTTCCCGCAGCGACCGCGGCGCTTCACCGGGCCGGGCGAGCAAGCCGAACAGCGAGCCCGAGCCGCTCTCGAGCACCCGCACGCTGAGCGTTCCCTCGGGCGTGATCTGCAGCGACAGACGTGAACCCGCGCGTATGCCCAGCCGCTCACGCAGGGGCTTGGGCAGGGTGATCTGGCCCTTTTCGCTGACGACGGCTGTGTCGGACATGACGGTAACTTCAGAATCATCCATGAAGTAGGAACACTGCGGCAATCCTACCACCACAAGATTCCGGCAATCGTTCATCGGCCGGAGCGTGGACCCGGGGGACTCGAGCATCGGGATCCGGCCAACATCGTGCCGGGAGCACAAAGAAGGGCGCCCCGGCGGCGCCGGGGCGGTTGTCGTTCGATGTCCTCTGCCTCGGTCGAGCGGGTCAGAACGTCGCCGCGCCTTGCAGGCAGAACCTGCGGCCAAGCGGGCTGGCATACCGCAGCCGGCGGGCGCAGAGGCGATGCGCATTCGCACCGCCCCCTATACTCCCCCGATGCAACCGCGCGCCCACGACCGCGAGGCTGTCTGCCGCGTGACGGCCGAGCTGGCGAGCCCGATTCGCGCGTTGCCGTTCGCCTCGCGCAAGAGCGCCGAGTTGCACGGCGGCGACATCGAGCTGCCGATCGAGCGGCCGCGGCCCGCCAGCGAACGCTTGCGCTTCCCGGCGCAGGCCGCGGGGTCCGAAGCCGCCGATCTGCATGTCAGCGACGCGCGCCGGTTCGCCGAAACGATGGCGCGCGAATGCGCCGCGCGATGGCGCCCCGGCGTCGACCTCGTCCTGCGTATCGACGCGTTCGCGGCGCGGCGCATGAGACGACCCGTGGCCGCGATGGTCGCCCTGCCGGCGCAGTTCCCCCGGCGCGACGGCGGCATCGCTCGCGCCGCGCGCTGACTGGCCGGAGGGCAAGTGACTGCAATTCGAATCCCAGAGGAGGCCTGGCGCCTCGCTGCTGCGCGCACGGGCGTGGTGGCGCTGGTGGCATCGACATGGCTGCCCATTGCCGAGGCGAGCGACGCCGACTGGCTGCGTTGCCGGGCGATGGCCGACGATGCGCAGCGCCTGGCCTGCTACGACCGGGAGGCAGCTGCGTTGTCGCCGGCTGCCCCCGCTGCCGCCTTCGGCTTGCCGCGCATGGCGCCGGCGCACGAGCCCGCAGCGATCGAGTCGACCTTGTCCGATGCGATCGAAGGCTGGCAGGCCGGCAGCCGCATACGCCTGGCCAACGGCCAGGTCTGGCAGGTGAGCGACGACAGCACCGGCTTCTTGCGCGCAGGCACGCGTCAGGTGCGGATTCGCCGTGGTGCGCTCGGGGCCTTCTACATGGAGTTCGAAGGGACGAACCGCTCGCCGCGCGTGCGTCGCGTCGAATAGCCGTCCGGCGCAAACCGGACAACCGTTCCGGTGCCGGCAACGCGAGCACGCCACGACACGTGGATCCGCAAGAGAGGGCGGGCGCCTTCCGGCGCCCGCCCTCGAGTTGCGTCGACCGCAGCGCCGCCGGCGGCAGCGATGCGGCCCGGCCGGTTCAGAACTTGTACGAGCCGGTGAGGAACACCTTGCGCCCCAGCGCGTCGTAAGTTCCCGGGAACGTGTTGCCGTTGCCGAACACGCTGGGCCCTTGCTGCGAGGTGATGGGCGGATCGCGATCGAGCACGTTGTTGATGCCGACCATGATGCTGAGCGACTTGGTCGCGCGCCATACGGCGGCCAGGTCCAGGTAGTCGCGCGCCGATAGCTCGCGCTCGACAGGATTGCTTGCGCCGGCGAGCATCGGCTGGCTGCTCGTCTCCTGCTGCATCACCTTGTCGAGGTGCCTCCAAGTGGCAGCGAAGTCGAAGTCCCAGGGCGTGGCCCAGACGGCGCGCAGCTTGTGACGCCACTTCGGGTTCGGCGAGCCGCACTTGCTCGAACCGTACAGCCCGACGCAATCGTAGGAGCCGCCGCCCGGGATGGGCTCGGTCATGAGCTTCTGCAACTGCGTGCCGCTGAAGTTCAACGTGAGCGAACCCAGGCTGCCCAGGCGCTGCATGTAGCTGGCGCTGAAGTCCCAGCCCGTGGTGCGCAGGCTGCCGAGGTTCTGGTTCGTCGCGACGATGCGCCCCTCCTGGAGCAGCCAGAGCGTACCGAGCCGGTCACGCTGCACGAGCTTGCAGAACAGCGCGTCGCCGGTGTCGAGACACTTGTCGAGGATGACGGTCGGATCCAGATTGCCGATGGCCTTCTTCACCTTGATGTCGAAGTAATCGAACGTCAACGTCAGGTTGTTCATCGGCGCCAGCGCCAGACCGAAGGTCAGGCTGTCCGCGGTCTCGGGGTCCAGACCCGGATTGCCGCCTTGCAGATAGTTGAACTGCTTGGCGGGGCTGTCCTGGATCTTGCCGTACTGCGCCGGCGTCACGCCGGTGCGCTGGCAGTCGGCCAGGCTGCGTGCCGGGGCCGGCCCCGAGCAGGGGTCGCCGTTGGACAGGTCGAAGAGGTTGTTGCCCTGGGCCTGGAACATCTCGATCAGGTTCGGGGCACGGATCGCACGCTGCACGCTCGAGCGCAGCTTGACTTCCTTGATCGGGCCGTACTCGAGACCCAGGCCATAGGTGGTGGCATGCTTGCCGGTGCTGTAGTCGGAGTTGCGCGCCGTGAGCGAAGCGGCGAGCGCGTTCGCGCCCGGCACGCCATCGGCGATCGGGATGCGCAGTTCACCGAACGCCTCCTTGACGCCGTAGCCGCCGCTCAGGGGCAGCGTCGGGCCGCCCGTACCCGACAGCGCACCGGTCAGCGACGCGTCATCCACCGTCAGGTCGAGCTTCTCGCGGCGCGACTCGACACCCAGGGAGACGCCGAGGCCCGACTTCGCCCAGGGCAGCTTCGCGCCATAGTCACCGAGATCGGCCGAGGCGGTGGCGCCCAGCATCTCGAGGAAGGTCGATCCCTTCTGCAGCCCAGGAGTTTGCAGATACGCGAGTTGGTCCGGCGTCACGCCGCCGAGCTTCCACACGTTGTAGGGCACGCAGTTCGGGTCGGCGCCGCTCTGCGCCGATGCGCATACCGCCGTACCGTTGTTGTTGACGACGTCGAACGCCTTGTCGATCTTCGGGTCGAGGAAGTAGTTCTCGAGGCTCTGGCTGTAGATGACACGCGCGGCAATCCCGTAGACGTCGTACGACCAATTGCCGATGTCGCCCTTGACGCCGGCCTCGGTACGGAACGATGTGTTTCGGTATTGCGATTGCCGGCCGCCGCCTTCGACGTTGCGCCGCTGGACGACGACATCCGTGCTGTCGCCCGGGTTGACCAGGCCGAGCGCGGTACGCCAGCTTTGCGTCAGCAGCGGGTTGTCATAGCGGACGGTCTCGATGTTGCCGAAGATGCCGCCCGGCGCGACCTGGGCGATCGTGTTGTCGTCGTGGAAGGAGAGGTTGGCGTAGGCACGTGCCGTCTTGGTGATGTCGTAGGACAGCGAGCCGCGTCCCGTCCAGCGTTCGGAAGGCCGCTGGTAGTAGTTGGTCGGGCCGTAGTTGTAGGCGTCGGTGCTCTTGTAGGCGCGTGCATTGCCGGCTGCGTCGGCCGTGGTCCAGACGTTGCCGTCGGCGAGGTTGGTGATGCGCCCGGTCGCGGCCGTGCCCGAACCACCGCAGGAGAACCCGGCCGCACCGGCGGCCACGGCGCAGGAGCTGAAGTCGCGCTCCGACTGCAGCAAGGCGTCGTCCTTCTTGTAGCTCACGTACAAGGTGGCGTTGCCGCTGTCGCCGAAGTTGGAGCCCATCAGCAGGCTCAGACTCGTGCTCTTGCCGTCGGAGGACTTGTTGCCGGGCAGCTTGAACTCGTTCGGGTTCAGCGCGCCGCGCGCGGCGACGAGCGAGCCGATGCCCGCCGCGTTCTGCTGGCGGTGGTTGTAGAAACTGTGGTTGAGTTCGACTTCGACGCCCTGGAAGCGGTCGTCGAGGATGAAGTTGACGACGCCGGACACGGCGTCCGAACCGTACACCGCCGACGCACCGCCGGTGAGTACGTCGACCCGTCGGATCAGGCCCGCGGGGATCTCGTTCAGGTCGGGCGAGGTGTCGATCGCGCTGCCCATCGGCATGCGGCGACCGTTGACCAGCACGAGCGTACGGCTCGAGCCCAGGCCGCGCAGGTTCACCGACGCCGTGCCGGACGCGCCGTTGGAGACCGTCGAGTTCTGGTCTGCGAACACCTGCGGCAGGTTGTTCAGGATGCTCTCGACGTTCTTCTGACCGTCGATCTTGATCTCCTGCGCGGTGATCGTTGTCACCGGGCTCGCGCCTTCGCTGGCCAGCGTCTTGATGCGCGAGCCCGTGATTTCGATGCGCTGTTCCGTCTGCGCCCATGCGCTCGTGGCACCGACGCCGCCGGCGACGACGACGGCTGCCGCCAGTGCCACTTTGCTCCGCTTCAACATGAGAGACCTCCTCGAAGGCTGAGAGAACGATCCGGAATCCAGGCGCGAACCCGCGGCTCGGCGTGACGGACCCGGTGGTGCGCGATTGTGACGGCCGCAATGCCCCGCAATGGGCTCGGGAAAGCGCTATGGCGGGGGCATTCGTCGTGCGCGGGCAACAGCCGCATCCTGGCCACGGGGCGCGTCTGGACCCGGCCGCCTGGGATTGCCGCAAGACGGGACGCATGCGAGCCGTCCGGGCGTTGTCGCCCGCACGCGGACAGGGAAAACGGCAGCATCGCGGGTCGCGATGCCGCCCTGTTTCAGGCCGGGCCAGGAGCCGGGCCGCACCCGGATACCCCGAAAACGCCCGGGCCGGTGCGGCTCGGCCGCCTTGCGCGATCCGCCCGGAGGGCGGGCCGGGCGCAACCCGGCCCGGTGCAGGATCAGAACGCCTGCACGTAGCGCACGTAGATGAACCGATCGAGCGGCAGTTCCGGATCCACCGACGAGGTCGAGGAATTGCCTCCCAGACCCGAGTTGGCGTCGTAGACGATGCGCGGCTTGACGTTGAAGACGTTGTTGGCGCCGACGCGCAACTCGCCCTTCCAAGGCGTCTTGTAGCCGACGCTCAGGTCGTTGTAGATGCGCGCGCTCTTGTAGTCGACGTCGCTGCCCCAGCTGGCCTGCTCGCCCGGGTTCGAGCACTCGACATTGGTATCCCAGCACTGCGACTTGAAGCGCGCGTAGTAGCGCGTGCCGAGCGTGGCGCTGAAGCTGCCCATCGACCAATCGATGCCGAGGTTCGACTTCACGCGGTAGTAGGGGTACTCGGCCGCATAGTCGGTCCAGTTGCCCGTCGTCGTGGACTTGATGCGATAGCTCCTGAGGTAGGTCGTTTCGCTGCGCAGACCGAACTTGCCGAAGCTGGTCGCCGGGAAGGCGTAGTTGAAGCCGAAGTCGTAGCCTTCGGTGCTGAGCTCGCCCAGGTTGGCGTTGCCGCGCGCCAGCTTGTTGATCTGGCCCGTGGCGTCACGCGAGAACAGCGTGCAGAAAGGCGCGTTGTTCTGCACGTAGCACTGGTTCAGGATATACGCGGCCGACACCGCGGTGATGCGGTTGTAGATCGAGATCTTCCACCAGTCGAGCGAGACGTTCAGGCCGCTTGCGAACGAGGGACTGAAGACGAAGCCGAGCGTCTTCGTCGTGGCCGTCTCGGGCTTGAGCGTCGGGTTGCCGGCACCGGCCTGGAACGGGAACGGCGTCTGGCCGCCGGCCGCCGGAACGTTGTTGCCGGCCTGGTTCTTCTGGCGGAAGCCGGCCGGCACGCCGGCGGCGGCGCAGCGTGCGGCAACGTCGGCGGTCTTGGCCGCTTCGCCGAAGGCGCTGTCGCAGGGATCGAGATAGTTGTCGAACGTCTGCGAGCCGCCGCCCGAGATGTCGTTCAGCGTCGGCGCGCGGAAGCCCTGCGCCACGGTGCCGCGCACCAGCAGGTCCTTGACCGGCTTGTACTGCAGGCTGTACTTGCTGCGGTCGGTCGTGCCGTAGGTACTGTAGTCGGAGTGGCGCATTGCCAGGTCGATGCTCAGCGACTCGGCGCCGGGCACGCCCTTGAGGATCGGCACGCTCACCTCGCCGTACATCTCCTTGGCCTTGTAGTTGCCGATGGTGGTGTTGGCCGCCAGGTCGGTCGACATGCCGGACTGCTCGAACTGGCCCGGCCGGTCGTAGCCGCGCACCGTGCGCTCCTCGTAGCCGGCGGCCAGACCGACGGCGCCGGCAGGCAGCTTGAACACCTCGCCGGTGATGTCGGCCGTGAGGCTGCTGACGGTGCTGCCGTAGGTTCCCTGGCCGACCGAGTTGACGTAGCCGAGCGCGGCGGCGGTCGAGGCCGAGGGCCCGCCGACGATGTCGAACGGCACGCAGCCTCCGATCGGCGCCGCAGCGGTACCGCAGGTGACGACGCCGGCCGCGCTCATGAACGAGGGGCCGAGCGCCTTCTTCAGGTTGATGAGGTTGAGGTTGCCGGTGGTCGTGACGGTGCCGCGCACGCTGCTGTAGTTGGCGCCGACCGACCAGTTCCAGCTGGTGGCGCCGAGCGCCAGGTCGCCGTCGAGGCTCGCGTCGAGGTGGGTCGTGCTGTTGTCGTTGGTGGTGATGCGCGGGATCTCGATCGTGCGGCGGTAGAAGAACAGGTCCTTGCCGTTGCCGGCACCGGCGACGCGGTTGCCGTAGGGGTTGTAGTAGTTGTCCTTGTCGATGTAGACGGGGTAGCCGGCTTGCGAGGTGCTGCTCACGGGATAGCCCGCGATCTGACGGGTCGAGCTGCGCGACGCGAACATCGCGGTGGTCGACAGCCGCACGCTCGGCGTCAGCTCCAGCGTGCCCTTCGCAAAGAGGGTCGACAACTGCGAGCCCATCAGGTACATCATGTCCTGGCTGGCGTTGTAGACGTCGGCCAGGGCGCCGGCGTAGGGGTGGTAGCTGGCAGGGTTGCTCGAATCCTGGCCGACCCCGACACCGTCGTAGCTGCCGGTGTGATTGAGGATGTTGTTGAAGCCGGTGGCGCCGCCCGTCGCGCTCACCTGGCGGATGCGGCCCCAGGGCGAAGTCCCGAGGTTGCCGTCCTTGTGGTCGGGGCCGTAGGTGTAGTTCGTAATCTCGCGCGTGCGCGCCCACACCGGGTCGACCTTGTTGAAGGTAACGCCGAGCATCATCGACGCCTTGTCGCCGTTGGCGCCGTAGACGAGCGAATAGTCGCTCGCCTTGCCGTCGCCCTTCTCGTTGCGCCCGGCGTAGAGGTTGATCTGGCCGCCGGTGAGCGATTTCTTGAGGATCACGTTGACGACGCCGGCGATGGCGTCCGAGCCGTAGATCGCCGAGGCGCCGTCCTTCAGGATTTCGATGCGCTCGATCAGCGCCGACGGGATGGTCGACATGTCGGTGTAGCCGGCCACCGTCTGCGACCAGCGCTTGCCGTTCACCAGCACGAGCACGCGCTGCGCGCCCAGGTTGCGCATGTCGGCGTACTGGCCGCCCTGTTCGCGGTTGCTCGTCAGCACCGCGCCCTTGCTGAACGCCGGCGAGCCGGCCGTCGTCAAGGTGTTGACGATGTCGCCGAGCGTGATCAGTCCGCTCTTCTGGATGTCTTCCTGCGACACGCGCAGGATCGGCTGCGCCGTCTCGGTCTCGATCTGACGGATGCGCGAGCCCGTGACCTCGATGCGGTCGGATTGCGCCAGCGCCGGCAGTGCGATCGCGCCGCCCACCACCGCCAGCACGGCGGACATGACCTGCGTCTTCTTGAACATGAGTTCCTTCCTCTCAGTCGGTTTTCGGGTACGGGCCGAGCCACCGATGCGAGATCACCGCGATCCCGCGCCGGCTTGCGCCATCACGCCCGTGGGTGGCTCGGATTGTCACCGGAGGTTTCGCCGCACCGGCTAGCACGAGCCACTCGGCGGCGCACCGAGGCGGCGCGCGGGACTTCCGGCGCAGCCGTGCGGATAGCGGCGCCTTCATGTCCGACAAGGACTTACGCGCGGGCCTGAGGCCCCTCGTCGGCGCGACGCAACAACCGCATTCGGGGTCGATCCACGGGCTAACCCCTAGGTCGAACTAACCCGCACTGTTGGTGTTGTGCAACAGATCGACATCGAATCATCGGCCGGGAACGGCGCCCCGTCCGCCGGTGGCAACCTCCGCTTCCATTGCCACCCTGGGCTGGAGGCCAGTGCGCCGACGGTGCTTGCTCAGGGCATACGCAGGCGCGGCACCGCAGCCAGCAGCCGCTGCGTGTCCTCGTTGCGCGGCCGCTCGAGCACCTCGGCGCAGTCGCCCTGCTCGACGATGCGCCCGGCGTTCATCACGGCGATGCGGTCGGCGATGTACTCGACGGCGCCGATGTTGTGCGTGATGAAGAGGTAGCTCACGCCCAGCTCGCGCTGCAGTTCGCGCAGCAGGTTCAGGATCTGGGCCTGCACCGAGACGTCGAGCGCCGAGGTCGGCTCGTCGCAGACGATGAGGCGTGGCCGCACGGCGAGCGCGCGCGCGATCGCGATGCGCTGGCGCTGGCCGCCCGAGAGCTGCGAGCCTCCAGTCGATCCACCTCGCCTGGTGCTGATGGCGTCGTGACGATGGCGCCGAAGTAGATGATGCGTGATGTACGATGCGCAGTGCCTTCGCATCAGGAGCAATGGATGCGTACGACTCTGGTCATCGACGACGACGTTCTCGCAGCGGCCAAGCATCTTGCCGACCGCGATCGCAAACGCATCGGCGAAGTGATTTCCTCGCTCGCACGCCAGACTCTGGCGCGCAATGCCGGCGCAGAAGGGGCGTCGCGCAACGGCGTGCCGCTGCTGCCCGGCCGCCGCGGTGCGGCCGCGGTAACGCCCGAACTGGTCAATCAGTTGCGCGACGAACTCCCGTGACCGTCTTCTTGCTGGACGTCAACGTCCTGATCGCGCTTGTCGATCCGGCGCACATCCAGCACGACACCGCGCATGAATGGTTCGGCCGCGTCGGGCACCTGTCGTTCGCCACCTGCCCGCTGACCGAGAACGGTCTCGTGTGCATCATCGGGCATCCGAGATACCCGAACTCGCCAGGCCCTCCGTACATTGTGCTGCAGTCGTTGACAGGCATTCGAAGTTTGGTCGGCCACCGCTTCTGGCCGGATGACATCAGCATCGCCGACGCAACACTGTTCGCGCCCGCGCTGCTGTCCAGTCATGCCCGTGTGACCGACAGCTACCTGCTGGCGCTGGCTCGCGCGAAGGGAGGGCGGCTGGCCACGATGGACCGCAGACTGGCCGACGACGCACTGCCCGAGGCGAGGCAGGCGCTCGAAGTCGTCTGGGCTTGAATCGGGCGCGGGCTGCTCTGCCCAGCACCGGTCTCGGTCGTTCGGCGCAGTGCTGCTCGACCTCAGTCGGATTGGCTGTGCTGGCCCGGACTCCACGCCTCGACACGCGCAGATGAGCGGCATGCCGACGCGCGCGCAGGTGCGTAATCGAACAACTCTGCGCGCACACTGGTGCAAACGTCAGGGAACCGCCACCTCGAGCCGCGGCACCGCAGCCAGCAGCCGCTGCGTGTACTCGTTGCGCGGCCGCTCGAGCACCTCGGCGCAGTCGCCCTGCTCGACGATGCGCCCGGCGTTCATCACGGCGATGCGGTCGGCGATGTACTCGACGACGCCGATGTTGTGCGTGATGAAAAGATAGCTCACGCCCAGCTCGCGCTGCAGTTCGCGCAGCAGGTTCAGGATCTGCGCCTGCACCGAGACGTCGAGCGCCGAGGTCGGCTCGTCGCAGACGATGAGGCGCGGTCGCACGGCGAGCGCGCGCGCGATCGCGATGCGCTGGCGCTGGCCGCCCGAGAACTCGTGCGGGAAGCGCTCGAGCGCGTCGCGGCGCAGCCCGACGCGCTCGGCGAGCTCCTCGATGCGCCCGCGCCTCGCCGCGGCATCGAGCTCGGGGTGCAGCGCGAGCAGCCCTTCTTCGAGCAGCTCGAGCACGCGCAGGCGCGGGTTGAGCGA
>WBZR01004947.1_pt1 | contig 10543 bp, 7 predicted proteins | sample 5204231 | NCBI WGS metagenome assembly WBZR01 (sample SAMN12412403, study PRJNA552823) | activated sludge metagenome | isolation source: activated sludge from anammox sidestream of wastewater treatment plant... | place: USA: Virginia | collected 2017-08
GCTCCTCGAACCGCTGGTGCCGGGCACCTATCGAGTCGAGTGGCAGTCCCTCTCGGCACTCGATGGGGACACGGCGCAGGGCTCCTTCGAGTTCACGGTGGACCCGACGGCGCCCGAGCCGACCTCGGCGGCACGCGCCGAGTCCGCCGCCGATGAGGCCCCCGGCCTGACCGGCAGCGCGACGTCGCTGACGTGGCTCGCCGTGGCCCTGCCCGCGGCGCTCCTCGGTGGGCTGCTCCTGGTCCAGGCGGCGCGCGCGCCGTTCGAGGGCGAGTCGTGATCCGGCGTCGCGTCCGCACGATGCTCGCGCTCGGGCTGGCCGTGCTCGCGGTCGCGATCGTCGGGGCCACGATGCTCCCCGCGCGTCCGGCGCTGGCGCACGCGGTGGTCGTGCGATCTAGCCCCGCCGCCGAGTCACGCCTCGAGCAGGCGCCCGCGACGATCGACCTCTGGTTCTCGGAACCCCTCGAGGCCGGCTTCAGCACGTTCGAGGTACTGGACACCTCGGGACGCGCGCTCCCCGTGGACGGGATCGCCGTCGACCCGGCGGACCCATACCACCTCTCGGGACTCCCGAGACGCCTCGCGCCCGGGATCTACACCATCGCGTACCGTTCGCTGTCACAGCACGATGGCCATGAGTGGACGGGGACGTTCGCGTTCACCGTGCTGAACTCGGATGGATCCGTGCCGGCGGGGACCGCCTACGCGGCGGACATCGAGCGCGGATCGACCGCCGCGCTGGTCACGGCACGATGGCTCACCTTCCTCGGGTTCTCCGTGCTCGTCGGCGGTGGGCTGCTCGTGCTGCTCGACCGGAGCTGGCGAGGCGGTGCGTACGACGTGCTGGCTCGCGACGCCGCCGTCCTCTATCGCCGGATTGCCGTGGCGATGCTCCCGCTGCTCGCGGGCGGCCTCGTCCTCGCGCTGCTCGATCAGGCAACCGCACTCGCCGCGTCACCCCTCGAGGTCCTGCGCAGCACCCGCTTCGGCGTCTGGTGGCTGGCGCGCGCCGCCGAGGTTGTCCTGATCGCGCTCATCCTCGGTGTCGCGTGGGCCCGCGCGCGGCGGACCGGCGAGCCGGGGCAGCGCTGGCTCGGGTTCGTCCTGCCGCTGCTCGCGGGTGAGGGGATGGCGACAATCACCGCGCTCAGCCACGCGGCGGCGGCGCCCGGAAGAGCGTGGGCGATCCTGTTCGACCTCGTGCACTTCGTGACGGCGGGCGTGTGGGTGGGTGGCCTGCTCGCGGTGGCATTGCTGCTGCTCCGCTGGGGATCGCGAGGACGGGCACCGGCCGAGGCCGTGGTACGCCGCTGGCTCGTGCCCTTCTCGACAGTCGCCGCGTACTCGATCTTCGTGCTCACGTTCACCGGCGTGCTGAGGAGCTTCGGCGAGCTGCCGACGGCGACGGCCATCGTCTCGACGAACTACGGGCGCTGGCTGCTGATCAAGCTCGCGGTGATCGGCATCGCGCTGGCGATCGCCCTCCTGAACCGGCGCGCCCTCGAGGCGAGGGCGGCCGCCGAGGCGAAGGCGCTGCAGCTCGGACGGCTCGTGGCCGTCGAGGCGGGGGTGGCGATCCTCGTCGTCCTCACCGTCGCCGTGCTCGGACAGGTCCCCACGCCGCGAGGGCTGGCGAGCCCTGTGGCCGCGGTCACGGCGGGCACCGTCACCGACTACAACGCGATCCGGTCGGCAGGCGACCTGACGGCACACCTCCAGGTCTCGCCCGCGCGGCTCGGCCCGAACCAACTGCGCGTGCACGTCTACCGCGCGGACGGCTCGGACCCGGGCGAGATCACGCGCGTGCGCCTCACCCTCTCAGCCAGCGCGTTCGACGGCGGGCAGCAGGTCGACGCGCAACCGCAGGGAAGCGGGGTGTTCCTCGCGCGGGAGGGGCTGTTCAGCCTCGCGAAGAGCTGGGAAGTCAGGGTCGAGGTGCAACGCGCGGGCGCGGACGACGTCGTGGCGACGTACTCCGTGCCGATCTCGGAGGCACCCGAGACCAGGACGGCGACGCAGCCGTTCGCGTCGCCGGCCCCGCAGCTCACCCTCAACGCCCTCGTGGCGTTCACGCTGGTCTTCTTCGGTTTCGGGGTGCTCGTGCGCCAGGGACGGCGACGCGGCTCATCGATGCGCACCGCGGGGGCGCTCACCCTCGGGGCCGGGTTGCTGCTGTGGGTCTCGGGAGAGACGCACTCGGCGACGGAAGCCGGGTTCCCGATCAACCCGATTGCTGCCGACGCGGCCTCGGTGGCCCGCGGCAAGGTGCTCTACGAGGAGCAGTGTGCGAGCTGCCACGGCCTGACCGGTCGCGGCGACGGGCCAGTGGCGGAGACGCTCAACCCGCGCCCGGCGTCGCTGGACGTGCACATGCCGCTGCACCCGGACGGACAGGCGTACATCTTCATCTCGAAGGGGTTCCCGGGCACCGCCATGTCCGCCTTCGAGTCGCGCCTGAGCGAGGAGCAGCGCTGGGACCTGGTGAACTACCTGCGAGCGCTGACCACGCCACAGCCTCAGTGACCTCGGGGGCCCCCGAAAGCGCCCGGCGGACGAGCAATTCCGTCGGCGCACGGTTATCATTCCGCCTCGCGTTCCCCGCGGAGGAGGATGAAGCGTGCAGGCACTCGAGGGCATCCGTGTCGTGGACCTGTCGACGCTGATCGCGGGTCCGAGCTGCACCAAGCTGCTCGCCGACTTCGGTGCGGACGTGATCAAGGTCGAGCCGCCCGCCGGTGACCCCGCGCGCGCCATCCCCCCGTTCGCGCGGGACGAGCCCGGACTCGAGCGCTCCCTGCTCTTCTTGCACCTCAACACGAACAAGCGATCGGTCACGATTGACCCCCACACCGAGCAGGGCGCGGACCTCCTGCGCCGGCTCATCGCCACCGCGGACGTAGTGGTGGAGAGCGGCGACCCGGGCGAGCTCGAAGCGCTCGGACTGGGGTACGAGGAGCTGGCGGCCGACTTCCCGAAGCTCGTCTACGCCTCGGTGACACCGTGGGGACAGACCGGGCCCTACGCCGCGATGGGCGTGCGCGCCTCGGAGATCACGCTGCAGGCCATGGGCGGCCCGATGAACGCCACCGGCAGCCCGGAGCGCGAGCCGCTGAAGCTGGGGGGGTACACCGCGCAGCTCCAGGCGGGCAGCGTGGCCGCGTTCGGGATCGCCGCCGCCATCCTGCGCGCCGAGGCGACCGGCGAGGGCGACCACCTCGACGTTTCGATCTACGAGACGCAGGCGGGCACGCGCGACCGGCGCACGAGCAGCCTCACGACGTACTTCTACCAGGGCACGACATCGCAGCGGCAGCTGGGAGGCGTCGCGCTGGCCTCGGGGGTGCGTCCGGCGGCGGATGGACACTTCAACCTGATCGCCGTCGGCGCCGCGAGGCTCAGGCAGTTCGTCGACATGATCGGACGGCCCGACCTCATTGACGACCCGCGCCTCGATCTGCCGGCGGTGATGATGCCGCCGGAATTCGTCGAGGAGGTCGCGGTCGCGTACCTCGTCTGGGCGATCGACAAGCCCAAGCGCGAGGTGGTGGCGGAGGCGCAGCGTCGCACGCTCCTGAGCGGCGCTGTGAACACGCCCGCCGACCTCCTCGATGACCCGCACTACCGCGAGCGCGGCACGTGGGAGGTCGTTGACCACCCCTCGACGGGGCCCGTGGAGTACCCCGGACGCCCGTTCATCATGTCGCAGACGCCGCGGCAGCCCGCACGGCGCGCGCCGCTCCTCGGCGAGCACAACGTCGAGGTCCTCGGCGAGCTCGGAGTGGCGCGCGAGGATCTGCCCATCCTCCGTGCCACCGGCGTGATCTAGCGCAGCCCGACGCAGCCTCGCGCACCAGCGAAGGAGACACCCATGGCCCGGCTTCCCCTCGAGGGCGTTCGCGTCGCGGACGTCACGGTCGTCTGGGCCGGCCCGTACTGCACCCAGCTCCTCGCGGAGTGGGGCGCCGAGGTGATCCGCGTGGAACCTCGGACGCGGGCGCAGCCGATGACGCGCGGGGCGGAGACGCTCCAGCGCGAGGAGGCCGTGCGCGCCTCGGCCGCCCGAGGCGTGTCGCTCCTCGGGTTCCCGCACTACGACCCGTTGCCGGACTGGTGGAATCGCGGGGCGTCGTTCAACTCGCATGCGCGCAACAAGCTGAGCGCGAACGCCGACTTCAGCACTCCCGAGGGCCGCGAGCTCTTCCTGAAGCTCATCGAGAAGTGCGACATCCTCGTCGAGAACAACGTGCCGGAGACGATCGACAAGGCGAACATCGGCTACGAGGTGCTGAAGGAGCGCAATCCGGGCATCATCATGCTGCGGATGCCTGCCTTCGGCCTCAGCGGTCCCTATCGCGGGTACCGCGCCTTCGGCACGCACATCGAGGGGATGATCGGCCACCACTACCTGCGCGGGTACCGCAACGCGGACCCTGCCGAGTCGGGGGACGTCTACACGGGGGACGCCGTCGCGGGCATCCACGGCGCGTTCGCCGTCACGATGGCGCTGCGGCACCGCGCCCGCACCGGCGAGGGCCAGCTCATCGAGCTCTCGCAGGCAGAGAACTTCCTGCCACTCCTCGGTGACTTCATCCTCGACTACACCGTGAACGGGCGGAACACCGAGCCGCAGGCGAACCGCCATCGCTCACACGCGCCGCACGGCGCCTATCCGTGCAAGGGCGACGATCGCTGGGTCACCATCGATTGCGACTCGGATGGCGCGTGGGAGGCGATCTGCGACGTCCTGGGCGCGCACGACCTGATTGCCGACGAGCGGTTCGCGACCGGGGTCGGGCGGTTCAACCACCAGGAAGAGCTCGACCGACTCCTCGGCGAGTACACGCGCCACCGCGATGCGGACGCACTGTTCTGGGAGTTGCAGGCGGCGGGCGTCATCGCCGGGCCCGTGTGGAACGAGGCGCAGCTCGCCGTCGATCCGCAGCTCGCCGAGCGGGGCTTCTTCGAGGAGCTGACCCGCGATGACCTCGGGACGTTCAAGTACCCCGGGCTGATCATGCGGATGGCGAACACACCCAACGCCCTGCGTCGCGCGCCGGTCCGGCTCGCCGAGGACAACGAGTACGTGTGGCGCGAGGTCGTGGGCCTCAGCGACGCGGAGTGGGCCGAGGCGCACGCGAACGGCCAGATCGGCGAGGGCTACGTGCCGGGGATCGTGCCGCCGACGCCGTGAGCACGCATCCCTCGAGGGCATCACGATCGCGCTTCGTGCGAACGGAGGCTCGCGAGCTAGAGTAGGGCGATGCTGCGACGTGCCCTTCCCGGCGTGTACGAGGGCTGGATCGTGGTCTGGTCCTTCGCGCTGCTCATCGTCGTCATCGGCACGGTCTTCTTCTTCGGCTTCGGCACGATCTTCACGCCAATCATCCACGACTTCGGCTGGAGCAACGCCGAGGTCTCGCTCGCCTTCTCGCTGCGCTCTGAGGTGGGTGGCATCGCCGCTCCGCTCATCGGCCTGCTGATCGACCGGTTCGGGCCGCGTCGCTCGCTGATCGCCGGCGTGCTGACGGCTGCGCTCGGCGTGTTCGGCATGTCCTTCATGCAGAACCTCTGGCAGTTCTACCTCGCGATGTTCGTGATCGCCGTCGGCGTGAGCGCCTGCGGAGGGCCCGTGGGCATGGTCGCGGCGGCGACCTGGTTCAACCGGCGGCGCGCCGAGGCGATCTCCTACCTCACGGTGGGCGGCGGCATCGCCGGCCTCGGGGTGCCCGTGGTCGCGTGGATGGTCGAGGTCCTCGGCTGGCGGGACTGCCTCCAGGTGCTCTCGGGCGTGATCGTCGTCGTCGGACTCTTCGTCGCCACCAACATCCGCAGCCGCCCCGAGGGGCACCCCCAGCCCATCGATGGCGACCGCGCGACGCCCGAGGACACGGGCGCGAGCGCGCCGCCTCGGCCGATGTGGGGCGTCCCGGCCCGCGAGGTGATGAAGAGCCGCGCGTTCCTCATGCTCTCCGGCGGCCAGGCGGCGGTCGCGTTCGGGACCACGGCGCTGATCGTGCACATCATCCCCTTCCTCGAGGCGCAGGGGACCTCGAAGTCGGCCGCCGCGTTCGTCGTCACCGTCTACACGCTCGTGTCCCTCGTCGGGCGGCTCGGCCTCGGCTACCTCGCGGACCGCTACGACAAGCGGTTGATCATGGTGGCGGCGTGCGCGCTGATCGCGGTGGGGATGCCGCTGCTCGCATTTACGCACACGTATGGCGCCACGGTCGCCGTGATGGTGCTGATCGCGCCGGGGTTCGGGGGGACCATCCCGGTCCGCCCGGCGATCCTCGCGGACTACTTCGGGACGCGGTACTTCGGGACCGTGAACGGGGCAATGGTCTTCGTCCAGACCGCGGGCGCGTTCTTCGGGCCGTGGCTCGTCGGATGGCTTGTGGACGTGACAGGCGAATACACCCTCGGCTGGCTGGCGTGCGGCGCCGTGTGTGCGCTCGCGATCCCGTTAACGCTCGCGGCGTACGCCCCCGGGCACCTCCAGGCGCGCTACCAGCGGGTCGAGGCGCTGCCCGTCACGGGGGAGTAGGCCGCCCGCCCCTCGCGAGGTGTGTGTCGGCAATCTTCACACACTCGTCCGTGCACCTCGCTCCGCCACCACATATCGTCACCGCACCTCGCGGGGCGCGAGCAAGACCGGGAGTGACGATGAGCATGCGACTGCCATTCGGTGCGATAGCCCTGACGATCCTGACCACCGCCGTTGCGTTCTCGGTGCTGCCCGTGAGCGCCGTCGTGACACCCGGTCAGCAGACCTCGATGTTGGCCGCGCATAACAAGCTGCGGCGCGACGTGGCGCTGGCCGAGACTGCACGCCTCGGCAGAACCGTGAGCATCCCGGACCTGACGTGGGACGCCTCGGCGGCGGCGATGGCGCAGGCCTGGGCGAACCAGCTGATCGTGCTCGGCACCCTCGACCACAACCCGGGCCGAGGTGCGTACGGCGAGAACCTCGCCACGTACGAGAACACCGCGCCCTTCCCCGACCCCGATCCGGCGGGACCCGACACGGCCTTCGCCGGCTGGAAGGCCGAGCAGGCAAGCTACCAGTGGGACAGCAACACCTGCACCGCGGAGTGCGGGCACTACAAGCAGGCCGTGTGGGCGAGCGCCACGAGCGTCGGCTGCGGCGTGGCGTACGGACCCGGCGTCCTCATCCCCGGCGGCTATCGAGTCGTGTGGGCGTGCTACTACTCGACGGCCGCGACCGCCGGCCGCCCCTACGAGGCCGGACCGCCCGCGACCGCGACCGCCACCTCGACGCCCGTGCCTACCGGCACGCCCGGCGGCACGGGCGAGGGAGGCTTCACCGGGAGCGCCCCCGCCCGAGGACTGGTGGGGCTGCTGGTGACAAGCCGCGCATCCTCGGCCGTGGGGCTCAGCGCGGCCCTCTCGACCGCGGGGTGCGCGCCCGCGTCGATCGCGGTCCTCGAGGCCGGCGCGTGGAAGGTCTACGTGGTGGGCGCGCCCGCGATCGTGAACGCGGCGTTCCCCACCTCGCTGCCGAGCGGCACGCCGTTCTTCGTCCGCTGCCAGCCGTAGCCCAGCGCGACCGAGGCAACGAGGCCAGACATGCATCGAGGCCGGGGTGGGACCCGGCCTCGATGTGATCACGGGAGTAGCGGGGTCCGTGACGCCACCGCGCTAGCCGCGAGGGAGCCCCAGCCCGCGGGTCGCGATGACGTTGCGCTGGACCTCGGAGGTGCCTGCCGCGATCGTCCGTGACACCGTCGACATGTACGACTGGCAGTACCGCCCGTTGAGGACGGTGTGGGGCGAGCTCGGCTTCAGCGCGCCGTAGAACCCGAGGATGTTGATCGCTCGGCGGGCGCCCTTCTGCAGGTTCTCCGAGTTGAACACCTTGGACATCGAGGCCTCGTAATTCGGGACGAGCCCCCTCGACTGCATCCACGCGACGCGGTAGCCGATGATGCGGCCGACCTCGCCCTCCATCGCCCACTCGGCGAGCTGGTGGCGCTGCGAGCCCGTGAGCGTCCGCGCACCGGGGAGGCCGTCCGCCTTGATGCTGGACAGCAGCCCGTCGAAGGCCATCTGCACACCGGCCGCCCGACCGACGCCGGAGCGCTCGAAGTCGAGGGTAGTCGTCGCGACGTACCAGCCGCGGTTCTCCTCGCCGATCATGTTTTTGGCCGGAACGCGCACGTCCTCGAAGAACGTCTCGTTGAAGCCGTGCGCGCCGTGCATCTGCTGGAGCGGACGCACCGAGATGCCCGGTGTGCTCATCGGGACCATGAAGTACGAGATGCCTCGATGCTTTGGTGCGTCCGGGTCGGTCCGCGTCAGCACGTGGATCCAGTCGGCGTGGTGTGCGCCGGAGGTCCAGATCTTCTGGCCGTTGATCACGAACTCGTCGCCGTCGCGGACCGCGCGTGTCTGCAGCGAGGCGAGGTCGGAGCCCGAGCCCGGCTCGGAGTAGCCCTGCGCCCAGACCGTCTCGGCGGCGGCAATCCGAGGCAGGTGCTCGCGCTTCTGCTCCTCGGTGCCGTGGATCATCAGCGTCGGCCCCACCAGGCCGGCACCGCCCGGGGCGCCCACGAGCGCGCTCTCCTCGGCGAAGATCATCTGCTCCATGAAGGAAGCCGCCTGGCCGCCGTACTCCCGTGGCCACGCCATCGTCAGCCAGCCGTGCTGCGCCATCTCCTTCTGGTACGCGCGCGTGCGCTCCCAGGCGCCTGCCTCGTCGCCGTCTCCCTCCTCGGGGTCCGCACCGTTCCAGTTCGTGTGAATGAACTCGCGCACGCGGTCGCGGAACGCCAGCTCGTCGCTGCTCCAGCCGAAGTCCACCGTCGCCTCCTCCACTGCCCCGGCACGGCCGGAGTCCGAGGATTCTACGCCGTATGCAATGCGCCGACACCCCTCGGACCGAGGCGTGCCGCGCACCTGCCGCACGAGCAGAGGCCGCCGAGGCGGGCGACCGACGATGCGTAACCGTGGCCCTTCAGTTCGCTGCCCCCGACGTCGACAGTGCTCTTACGCAGCCATCGAGGGCCGCGGGGGGCTTCGAACGTTCGCCCTACCCACGCACGGACGCCATGCACCGGGGAGACCCGGAAGAAAAGGTGCGCCGATGCGTGCGCGGATTGCTGGTGTCCTCGTGGCCGCGTTGCTGCTGGTGCCGGCCGTGGCCTTCTCACAGGCACCGCCCGACCAGACCGTCGTGGGGCTCGTGCGCTCCGAGGTGTCGCGCGGGGGCACCATCGAGGCCCTCGAGTCGGAGCTCGTGCAGGCCGGGTGCACGCCGATCACCCTCTGGGCCAACCCCGGCACCCCCGAGGCGGCGACGTACATCTTCGGCACGCTCACGCCGGTGAACGCGCCGTTCCTCGGGCGCTTCCCGTCGGGCATCGTGCCCGCCGGAACGCCGCTGTCGATCGGGTGTGCCGCCGCCGCCGCCCCCGCGGGCCCGAGTCTCGCGGCGGCCCCGGCGCCGGGCGTCGCATCCGGAATGCCCGGCCCGACCGGCCCCGCCGGACCTCCGGGACCACAGGGTCCGGCCGGCCCTCCGGGCCCTGCCGGTCCGGCGGGCGCCGACGGCGGATCAGGCAGCGGCACCACCGGACCTGCGGGCGCGGTCGGACCGGCGGGGCCGGCAGGCGCGGTCGGGCCTGCGGGCGCGGTCGGACCGGCGGGGCCTGCGGGTGCCATCGGACCTACGGGGCCTGCGGGCGCGGTCGGGCCGGCAGGGCCTGCGGGTGCCATCGGACCGGCGGGGCCTGCCGGGCCTGCGGGCAGCTCCGGGAGCAACCTCGTCATCGGCACGACCGTGACCTCGGCCGCGAACGCCGCGAAGGGCACCACCGTCACCTCGACGGCTGCGTGCGCCGCCGGCAAGGCCGTCCTCGGCGGCGGGGCGCAGGTCACGACGACCGACCCGGTCAAGGCCCGTGCGGTCCTCGTGTCATCATTCCCGAATACGCCCGGGACGTGGACGGCGACGGCGGTCGTCGCCGACGCGAACCTCACCAGCGGACGCACGATCTCGGTCACCGCGTATGCGCTGTGCGCCCTCTGAGGCGGATCACGACGAGCCCTCGGCAGGTGCCGAGGGCTCCGCTGCCTCACCGTCGTGACGATGGGTCCAGTCCGCGCGCGGGCGGACTCGATGTCACCTCAGCTGGCAGTCACCCCGCCCGACACGACGTCACAGCGGGCCGCGTCCTCATCGACGACAAGGCGAGCACGGATCTCGAGGGCGCCACGGGTCAGCGGCCGAGGACCGTCACCCCTCGAGGGGCGTCACGAACCCTGGTCGGACCACTGGAACGCCCAGACGGCGTCACACTGCGAGCGCCAGAACCCCTGGAGGTCGTTCGCATCCTCGAGGATCTCGCGGGCGAAGCTGAGGAAGCCGGGCGTAGGGCGAGGAGGCTGGCCGCTCGTCACGATTGCGCCGAGGAGCGGCCGGCCCTCGGCGTGCTCGCTGCGATTGAGCTCGTTGACGCGCTGGGCGACGCGCGACTTCACGACACCGGTGCCCGCATTCACCTGATCGGCGCTCACCAGC
>WBZR01004948.1_pt1 | contig 10537 bp, 8 predicted proteins | sample 5204231 | NCBI WGS metagenome assembly WBZR01 (sample SAMN12412403, study PRJNA552823) | activated sludge metagenome | isolation source: activated sludge from anammox sidestream of wastewater treatment plant... | place: USA: Virginia | collected 2017-08
TACAGTCTGTCACGAAAAAGCCTCCCTGCCTATGGACCGGAATGTTCTTACGAAACCCCAGTCTACAGGGCTTCGAGGCTTTTTCTATTCCTATTCAACGCCGACCTGATGAAATATTCGGGCTAGTTCGCGGCCTGTGTCGTTGTCACCTGATTCGCGATTTCCTGAATCGCCTCTCCGATGCGCACGGGCCGGAGGCCCATGCTACCCGGGCGTTTGAACGTGACGGAGCGCTAGTTCGCGGCCTGCGTCGTTGTCACCTGATTGGCGAACTGCTGAAGCGAGTCGCCGAGGAGGGGGACGGCGACGAGGGAGATGGCGTCGAAGAGGCCGTGCGCGAGGATGGCGGGCCAGATGGTGCGGAAGCGCGCGGCCAGGGTCGCGAGGACCAGGCCGACGGTGGTTGTCTGGACGACGCCGATGGCGCCCTGATAGCCGTGCAGGAGGCCGAAGACGATGCTGCTGGCGATGACGGCGGCGACGGTGGAGCCGAAGAGTGCGCGGAGGCGGCTGAGGATGAAGCCGCGAAAGAGAATCTCCTCGTGCAGGCCGACGAAGAGAGAGAAGAGCACGGCGATGAGGGGCGGGATGTGCGGCACTTCGTCGAAGAAGGCGGCGCGCTCCTGAACGAGGCCGTCGATCGAGGTTCCTGAGAGCGCGAGGTAGGCGGAGACTGTGACGAGGACCGAGACGTAGCAGACGGGGATGGTCGCGGCGGCGAGGCCGATGGTTTTGCCGAAGGAGGTTTTGCCGAGGCCGAGTGCGGACGCCTTCTGGCGGCGGGCCTTGAGCATGACGGCGACGATGATAAGGGTGACGGCGCCGATCAGGACGTTGACCCAGAACATTCCCAGGACGGGGGCGTGCGCCTGCATCCACTCGGCAAAGTTGAGCAGATGGAGCGCTTCGATGGCGGCGAGGAGCAAGGCGACGACGACGAAGAGGTCCACGGCGGCGGAACCGCGGCTCATGGCGATGCGCGGGTAGCGGGTGTCGTCGACGGCGCGGGCGAGCGGTGGGTGACCGGCGTAGGTGAGGGCGGGGACTTCCGGAAGCGCAGGAAGCGCCAACGGGTCGCCCGCGAGATCGTCGTCCTGATTGAGATTCGGCGGCCCGGGTTCATCGCTCATTAGCGGAATTCTACCAACGAATCAGGCCGGCGTCGGAAGGCTACTTTTTGATGGTCTGAGTGGAGTTCGACTCGGAGATGGTGCGGCCTTCGGGATTGGGGTCGATGCCCTCGGCCTGGCCTTCCCACTCGCCGGTGGCGGCGTCGCGCCACTCCTTGCCGTTGACCTTACCGGATTCGTCGAAGCGGATGACGATGGAGCGATGGTTGTCCTCGTCTTCGTATTCCCAGCGGTTTGAGGCGGTGGCGGTGTAGTTGTCGCCGAGGGTGAGCCTGACCTCGTCGCGGGTGGAGGCGCCTTCCTGAATCATTTCGTAATTGTGGCGGGTGAGCTTGTTTTCGGCGCAGCCGACGATGATGCAGACCAGTCCCAGACCGAATGCTCTCAAAATGTGTCGCTTCGTCATGATGGTGGTCCTTTCCTATTCAACGGAACTCGTGAGTGCCTTGAGAATTTCCTCGCGCGTTACGCGGAATTCAAACTCGTATTCGTCGAACAGCCGCTCGCTGCCCGCCGACTGAAAGCTGGCGACGAGGACGTAGCGGTTGCCGGGCGGAAGGGGTTTGCCCTCCCAACTCAGTTGAAACTCATAGGTGGAGGTGACGCGCTCCCAGAACTGCTTCTGGTCGCTGGTGTCGAGGACCTGCTGGGTCCAGTTGGCGAGCAACTCGCCCTTGTGGGTGCCGATGGCCTTACGGTAGGCGTAGAGCTCGAACATGAAGGTGCCGTAGGCCTTGACGGGGTCGCCGGCCTCATCGAGGGGGCGGAGGGAGACGCCGATGCCGTCGGGAATGACGTCGTCGTCGAAACTCTTGGGCTTGGTGAAGGGGAGAATCTTGATGCTGCGCGGGCTGTAGAAGGAGACAAGCTGCTCGACGGAAGGGCCGTCGGAAGACATTCCAATGTCACCGCGTTGACAGCCGCCGAGGCAAGCGAGAACGGCAGCGAGGGTCAGGCAGGAGTGGATCGGAAGGATTCGCGGCAAGGACATGGCAGATCCTTTGCATCGGCTAAAGGCGACATCCAGCCGCCGAGCCGGATTGTATCTGTCCGCACTTGAGCGTCAACGAGGGGTGGCGGGCGGCGAGGGCGCAGCGGATGGGCGGCCCGTGAAACGATGGAACAGGGTTAAAAGAGACCGTAGGAGAGCGAAAGGATGGTGATGCTGATGACGGCGCAGATGACGTTGAGCGGGAGGCCGACTTTGACGAAGTCCATGAATTTGTAGCCACCGGGGCCGAAGATCATGAGGTTAGTCTGGTAGCCGATGGGCGTGGCGAAGGCGGCGGAGGCCGCGACGGCGATGGCGATGGCGAAGGGCCGCGCATCGATGTCGGGCATCTGGTGGGCAGTCGCCATGGCGATCGGGAACATGAGGGCGGCGGCGGCGTTGTTGGTCAGAAATTCGGTGAGAAGGTTGGCGGAGAAATAGACGACGGCCAATGCGGCGATCGGTCCCATTGCCTTGGCGGCGGGCATGAAGGCGCCGGCGACGAACGCGGCGGCGCCGGTCTTCTCCATCGCTTCGGAAATGCCGAAGGAGGCGGCGATGACGAAGAGGACGTCCCACTGGATGTTCCTGCGCGCGGTGGCGGATGCGACGCAGCGGGAGATGACCATGAGGCCGGCGGCGCTGAGGGCGAAGAAGACGCGGCCGCGATCCAACTGATCGCGAAGCGCGGGCGCGGCGCCGAACCATTCCAGGATGTCGGGAATGGCCATGAGGATAACCATGAGGCCGAGGATGACGATTGAAATGGTGGCTTTTTCGTGGCGGACGGGTTCGGAGCCGCCGACTTCGCTGATGAGATAGAAGTCGGGGTTGTTGCGATGGGCGCGAAGGAAGCCGGTGGCGGTGTGCAGGAGGAGCGTGTCGCCGGGGCGGAGGACGATGTTGCCGATCTTGCCGGCGAGGCGTTCGCCGTTGCGATGGACGGCGACGACGGCGGCGTCGTAGACGGTGCGGAAGTTGGCGGCGCGGACGCTTCGGCCGACGAGCGGGCTGCTGGCGCTGATGACGGCTTCGCAGAGGTGGCGGCCCTGATCACTGATGCGATCGGCGGGAATCTCTTCGGTGGCGGGCTTGAGGCCCTTGATCTTCTGGAGGTCGACGATGGTGCTGACGACGCCGACGAAGACGAGTCGGTCGCTGCTTTCGAGACATTCTTCGGGGCCGACGGGTGAGATGACCTGATCGGCGCGCTCGATTTCGGCGAGGAAGAGGCCGGGCAGTTGTCGCAGACCGGCGGCTTGCACGGACTGACCGATCAGGGGGCATTCCACCTCCACCAGCATTTCGACCATGTATTCGCGCTTGGAGGCCCCGAGGCTTTCGAGGAATTCCTGGCGTTCGGGCAACAACCGCGGCGCGACGAGGACGAGATAGGCCAGGACGACGATGGTCAGCGGAAGTCCGATGATGCCGATTTCCAGAAAGCCCATGCCTTTGCGACCGAGCTGATCTGATTCCAGCATGAGGCCGTGAACGACGAGGTTGGTGCTGGTGCCGATGAGGGTCATGATGCCGCCGGCGACGGTGATGTGCGAGAGCGGCATGAGGAAGCGAGACGCGGAGAGGCGATGCTTGCGGCACCAATCGAGGACGACGGGCATGGCCATCGCGACGATGGTTGTGTTGTTGAGCAGGGCCGACATCGCGCCGATCGGTGCGAGGAGGCGGAGCAGGGTGCGGCGCTCTCCGGTCGGCCGGCCGAGCAGGCGGCGGGCGATGCCGTCGAGGGCGCCGCTGTCGCGTAATCCCGACGCGACGACGAAGAGGGCGGCGACGGTGAGCATGGCGGGATTGGAGAAGCCCTTGAGGGCCTCGGTCGGCGTGACGATTCCCATGAGGCCGAGGAGGGTGAGGCCGCCGAGGAAGACGACGTCGGCGAGATGGGCAAAGCGCACCAGTCCCAGGATCATGACTGCGAGGAGCGAGAGTGTGAACCAGCCCTGCCAACCCATATCGTCGATCACTCCGACTATTTACCCAAGGACTCGGATATCTGTTGTGCGCGATTAGAACTTCGGATTGACGCGCGGTCCAGCGGCGGCGAGCGATTATCGCTCGCGCATGTGAGCTGCGGACTTACGAGCCGACCAAAAGCAAGCCGGGGCTTATTTTCTCGACCGCCCAGACGGCGATGGGCGGCAGGATGATGCCGGGCACGAAGTCGGCCACGGGGATTTTCTTGATTTCGAGAATCATCAGTGAGGTCGCGAGGAGGACGAGTCCTCCGACGGCGTTCATCAGGGAGAGTGAGACGTCGGGAATGACGCCGGCGGCGAAGTAGGCCGCGAGGCTCAAAGTGCCCTGCAGGACGAGGACGGTGACGCAACTGAACAGCACGCCGACACCGAGCGAGGCGGCGAGGGCGATGGAGCAGAAGCCGTCGAGGAACGACTTGATGTAGAGCAGGCCGGGGTTGGCGCTGGCGCCGTTGTTGAGGCAGCCGAGGACGGTGAGCGGGCCGATGCAGAAGATGACGCTGGCGGAGAGGTAGCCCTCGGCGAAGCGGGCGGCGCTGCCGAGCTCGCCCTGGGGGCCGCCGTACTTGGTGTGGAACCAGCGACCGAGGCCCTCGATGCGATCGTGCAGGCGGAGGTAACTGCCGATGATCGCGCCGATGATGAGCGAACCGATCATGACCATGGCGAGGCGGGCGCCGTAGGTGGGGATCTTGTCGCTGTGCTTTCGGGATGCGTCCACCATGCCGAGGACGGCGGCGTCGATGCCGATGGTGATGGTGACGAGGCCGAGGCAGTTGAGGATGGTGCGCCTGAACTTGTCGGGGATGTTGGCGGAGAGGACGAGGCCGATGGTCGAACCGATGACCACGGTGATGACGTTGACGATTGTCCCGTTGAAGATGGACCAGACAGTGTTCATGGGTACTCCGCGCGGGGACGGCTGCGGCTCGTGCCTGGGACTGGGCTGACGTCCACTTGGTCCCTTCAGTTTGATATCGTCGGATTGGGCGGCGAATCACCCCTTGCGTTGCCACCAGCGCTTTTGTTTTGGGGGCGGGTCGTCTTCGCGCTTTGATATGGGGAGCTTGGCGCGGCGATCGGCCCATTGGGAACGGGTGAACTGGTTGGGGTGGTCGAGGAAGCGCTGGCGGGTCTCGCCGTTGAAGAATGCGTCGGGGCCGGGCAGCTCTTCGCCGGGGCCGTAGAACTTGAGGGCCTCGTCGAGGCACATGCCGGCCTCGTGGAGGAGATCGTGCTTTGATTCGCGGTCGGCGGCCTGATCGGCGGAGGCGAGGACGGTCTGGAAGAGGGTGAGCCAGCCGAGGAGGTCGATGGCGCGGGATGGTTCGACGGTGGCGTTGACGACGCTGGAGGCGGCGTCTTCGCGCGTGGGGGCCGGCGATATCAGGAAATGGAAAACGGTGTCGGATTCACACTTGGGGCATCGGCCGGAGAGGCGCCAGGGGGCTTCGGGGCGGTCGGTTTTGGTGAGGCCGCCGGCGGGCTTGAGCGGACCGGTGCCGCATCGATGGCACCTTTTGGCCATCAGGTAGAAGAATGCCTCGGCCACGCTGTGGGCCGCGACGATGGGGTCGCCGGAGGTCATGGTTCTCTTCGTTTCCAGGCATCGCCGGGGTATCGAGGATGCAGGTGCGCTTAACGTGAGGTGAGTGCCGGGCGGCGCTGGGCCCGACGGGCGGCACGGTTACTCCTCTTCGGTATCGTCGGAGCTTTCTTCGTCGTCGCCCGAATCGCTGTCGTCTTCGACGGCGTCGTCGTCGTCGGAGGCGGTGTCGTCTTCGACGGCGTCCTCGTCTTCGGAGTCGGCGTCGTCCTCGGCAGCGCTGTCGTCGTCGCCGGAATCATCCTCGGCGGCACTGTCTTCGTCGTCGGTGGCGTCCTCGGCAGCGCTGTCTTCGTCGTCGGAGGCGTCCTCGGCAGCGCTGTCTTCGTCGTCGGAGGCGTCATCGTCAGAAGCGGCGTCGGAGTCGTCGGGCTCGTCTTCGGCGGCGGCATCGTCTTCGGATGATTCTTCGGAAGCGTCTTCGGCGGAATCGTCGGACGCATCGTCGTCAGCGGATGCGTCGTCGGAGGGTTCGTCTTCGGAAGCTGCGTCTTCGGACGCGTCGTCTTCGGCGGCGTCTTCGGCGGCGGCGGGCTCGTCGCTGTCTTCGGCGGCGTCTGTCGTCTCGTCATCGGCGGGCGGCTTGGCGGAACCGGCGGCGCCTCCGGTGAGGAGCTTGCCGCCGAGCTGCTTCCAGAAACCACCGCCGGAGGATGCGCCGGATGCGGCGGGCTTGTCGGCGCGGGGCGACCTCTTCGTCGCGGAGGCCTTCAACTCCTCGATCGACTTTCGCTCGATGGTCTTCGGGGCCTTTCGCTCGTGACGAAACGAGGACAGCGGCTCGTACGAAGGGACCTCGCGGGCCACGGCGAGCTTGACGGTTGCCTGATCGGCGACGTAGTCGGGATTCACCGGTGCGCCGGCGGGCATGAGGTCGCCGGCGGCGCGGGTGGCCTGCGAGGGGGATTCGGATTCGGTGCATCCGGCGAAGAGCAGGGCTGCGACGCATAGACACAATAAAACGGGAGTGCGGGCCATTTATTCACCGTCGCCTGGTATTGAATCACTTGGGCGTGAAAAGCGGCGCCTCGGAGGGCCGCTTCGTACCATTAAGAGTTTAAGCCTTTGCGACACGGGAATCAATTCTTGCCTGCGTCTTATCGGGCTTGGGGGAAGGGTTTGGGCTGCAGGCTGCAGGCTATTGGCTGTAGGTGCGGAAATGTCGAAATGGAGATGCAAGTCGCTCAAGATAACGTCCTCCTGAGTGGGGTTTCGAGCGGCAAGGCTTGGACAATCCAAGGTGACATAAGGTGACACAGCGCTCTGGCGGATTGTGCCAACACTTGTGGCGGGCGAGAGTTGGGGCGATGCGCGTTTTGGGCGGAAATTGGATGAAAAAGACCTGAGACGTGGGGCCTGGAGCGCGCGGTGAGAAAGGGGGCGAGGATTCGATGGGCAAAGGGGCCGAGTGGTTTGGATGGTGGGTTGCGCGGGCATTGAGAGGTCCCTTGCTGAGCATGGATGGATTGGGCTCCAACTGATTATTCTTGCTCCGCGCTCGCGCGTTGAAAGCAGCAAGTAATTCTTGTTCAAGGTCTGATTGACCGGGCGTATGGACCCCAGGGACCTCTAGGTATTATCATGCCCAACATGGCCGGACCCCCTGAAGAAATCGTGACGCTTATCGAGAAATTTCGAAACGACGAAGCGCACTACCGGTCCACCAATTACAATGAAACGCAGTGCCGCATTGATTTCATCAACCCGATGTTCGAATTACTCGGCTGGGACATGAATAATCGCGCGGGCTATGCCGAGGCCTACCGCGATGTCATCCATGAGGACGCGATCAAGATCGGCGGAGCGACCAAGGCTCCCGATTACTGTTTTAGAATCGGCGGTACGCGCAAGTTCTTCGTCGAGGCCAAGAAACCCGGTCGCAACTTAAAAAACGACGCCGAACCCGCCTTTCAGCTTCGCCGCTACGCGTGGTCCGCCAAGCTCCCGCTCTCTATCCTGACCGACTTCGAGGAATTCGCCGTTTACGACTGCCGCCGTCAGCCCGTCAAGGACGACAAGCCATCCACGGCTCGCACCTTCTACTGCACCTTCGACGAATATCCCGACAAATGGGACGAAATCGCGGGCATCTTCTCCCGCGAATCGCTGCTCAAGGGCTCCTTCGACAAATACGCCGTCTCAGCCCGGAAAAAGCGCGGCACAGCCGAAGTCGACACCGCTTTCCTGGACGAAATCGCCGACTGGCGAAAATCCGTCGCCAAAAACGTCGCTCTGCGTAATCCCCAGCTTTCTCAGCGAGAACTTAATTTTGCCGTCCAGCGCACCATTGACCGCATCATCTTCCTGCGTATCTGCGAGGATCGCGGCATCGAGCCTTACGGTCGCCTTCAATCTCTGCAAAACGGCAGCGCGGTCTATGCCCGACTCTGCGAATTCTTCCGCAGCGCCGACGACAAGTACAACTCCGGCATCTTCCATTTCCGAAAGGAAAAGGATCGCCACGAGTCCCCGGACGAACTTACGCTCTCGCTGGAGATCGACGACAAAGTTCTTAAGGACATCCTGAAGCGCCTTTACTATCCCGAGAGCCCATACGAATTCTCAGTTCTCACCGCCGACATCCTCGGTCAGGTTTACGAACAGTTCCTCGGCGAAGTCATCGTTCTTAAGGGCCGTCAGGCCAAGGTCGAGCCCAAGCCCGAAGTACGGAAGGCGGGTGGGGTTTATTACACCCCCACCTACATCGTCGACTACATCGTGCGCCACACGGTCGGCCGACTTCTTGGCGATGAGCCGGCCACCGGCGTAGCTGCTGGCGAACCCGCCGCCCGAGTAGACCGAATACCTGCGCCGCCCTCGAAGACGCCGAAGGACGCCGCCAAGCTCCGCATTCTCGACCCTGCGTGCGGCTCCGGCTCGTTTCTGATCGCCGCCTATCAATACCTGCTCGACTGGCACCTCCGCTGGTACGTCGCCGACGATCCCGAGAAGCACGCCACTGGCAAGAAGGCTGAGATTTTCAGAGGCAAAGGCGGCGCATGGCGGCTGACGACGGCCGAGCGCAAGCGCATCCTGCTGAACAATATCTACGGCGTCGACATCGACCCCCAGGCGGTTGAGGTTACAAAGCTCTCGCTTTTGCTGAAGGTGCTGGAGGGCGAGTCCGCGGAAAGCGTGAGCGCGCAGTGGAAGCTTTTCCACGAGCGAGCACTGCCCGACCTCGGCGACAACATCAAGTGCGGCAACAGCCTGATCGGTCCGGACTTTTACGCCAACAAGCAAATGTCACTCCTCGACGAGGAGGAACGGCTGCGAATCAACGTCTTCGATTGGAACGCCGAATTTTCCGAAATCATGAAATCCGGCGGATTTGACGCCCTCATAGGAAATCCACCCTACGGTTCATTCTTTGGAGAGCAAGAGAGCCTCTACCTCCGCAGCGCATTCGAATGCCCTTCAAATTCGCTGGATAGCTTTATTATTTTTGTCGAGAAATCCTCACGGCTCCTTGGGCTCAAGGGGCTTGTCGGAATGATCATTCCTTCCGGCTGGGTTTCGACGCCATCGTCCAAACCACTTCGCCATTTCTTCCTTAGGAATTTTGTGCCAACCTCCTTCGTCTCGTTGCCGTTCGACATTTTCAAGGGTGCCTATATCGATGCGGTTATTGTTACCGCCCAGAAAAGCGTCGGTCGCGGAATGGCTGGACCTAGTAGCGTCGACCTCGTTGTGTTTCCGGCTCGATTTTGCATTCAAAGTCAACATGATTTCGTGGCCTTTAAGAAGCTTGGAGACTTTGCCTCTTGGTCGAATAATCCTCATATCGAGTTTCTTATCACGTGTTCGACTAATGAGGTACAGATCGTTGAGAAACTACGAGGTACTTCGTGCAGACTCGCTGACTTTGTTTTGGTGAAGCGCGGAATCGAGACTTTCAAGCCAGTTTCGATCAAGGCAAACATGGAGAATCCCGTTCTCGCATTCACAGGCACGCTTCAGAGGTATGATCTGCAACATGGCGAACCGGGTTATATTCCGTTTACCCCGGAGATACAGGAATCGAAACCAATTGAATATTTTTCAGGGGAACGAATTCTCCTGCGGCAAGTATTAAGTAGAAAGCTCCGACTTCAAGCGGTTTACACTGACCAAGAATTCTTTACCGCGCAATCCGTGCAGAGCTTGATTACACGTCAAGAAATATCTTCCACGCCGTCTCTGCAATATTTGCTTGGAGTCATCAACAGCAAACTAATGTCTTGGTTCTTCCGCAATAGCAATAGCGTAGCTCGCCGTGACGACTTTCCCAAGATCATCATTCAGCAGACTCGCGATCTTCCAATTCCGAAACCCGACGACGGCAACAGCCAATGTCACGATACTTCGAAAAAGATCGCTAGTGGCGTCAAGAGTATTCAGATCTTTTTTGAAGCTCTGAGAAGTGCGAAAACTGAGCATGAAACTAGATCGATTCAGCGTCAAATCGAGGCCACCGACCGCCAGATCGACCAGCTCGTCTACCAGCTCTACGGCCTCACCGACGAAGAAATCCGAATCGTCGAGGAATCAACGAAGACGTGAATGCATAGATTCCCAAGGATGACCTTCGCGCCGGTGAACGCGTGGGCAGGATGAGCCGCGGGGATGCCACTTGCTCCCACCCCCGGATTGTGCCGCTCGTTGGGAAATCAGAATCATCCGGCATGCGGCACAATCCGGGGGTGGGAGAGTAAGGAGGGGGCGTGGCTTCGATTGACCAGGGCTTAAGCCCTGGCCTAAGGGCCCTTGCGGGGAAGGCCGCTGAAGCGGCCTGATTGGGCGGGGAGGATCAGGAATAGGAGCTTTTCGCGCT
>WBZR01004950.1_pt1 | contig 10536 bp, 9 predicted proteins | sample 5204231 | NCBI WGS metagenome assembly WBZR01 (sample SAMN12412403, study PRJNA552823) | activated sludge metagenome | isolation source: activated sludge from anammox sidestream of wastewater treatment plant... | place: USA: Virginia | collected 2017-08
ATAAACACTGAGGTTTTGTCTAGTGACCCGCCAGGGACTCGAACCCCGAACCAGCTGATTAAGAGTCAGATGCTCTGCCATTGAGCTAGCGGGCCATGGACGAGGAATCTGCTCGCCCAAGGCGGCTGGGCACACTGGCCATTTTGCCGCCGGGCAAGTATACCTGAAGTTCGGCTGGATGTCCGCCGTCCGGTACGATTCGACGTTTCCGTGCACATTGTGTGTGCTCGTCGAGCACCTGTCGCCTGTCTATGGCTATTGACTTCGTTGCGATATCCGACCTGGGTCGTCTGGAAACATGTCCTGCTGGAGATAGAACGACAACAGGAGTGACGTTCGTCGCTCCTGCTGTCAAGTCCAGTTGGATTGGAAATACGATCAGCGGTTCAGGCAAGCTTCACATAGAGAACGCCATCGACATCCCATTGGGTGACCTTCATCTTGTTGTTGGTGGCCACGCGGGAGATCGAAGACTTCAGCCCGCGAACACTCTGTCCTTCGCCCGGCTCGATACGCGCGACCTTGCCTTTGGTTAGCTGATTGAGAACCGCCAGTGATTCCTGCGCAGCTCTGGTCATTGCCTTCGGTGCAGGCGGTGCATCATTTTCACTGATGATCTGAACTTTGGCCATCGATACGTGCTCCCATTCGTTACTCATAGCGATCGAACTCGACTTGCGACCAAGGCGGAATAATGGCATATCCCGGGGGTGAATGACAAAACCTCGATCGATAACCGATCGAGGTCTCACAGGTTTTGATTCTGCCAGCGCGATGTGAACAGTGCTTACGCTACTCAGAGTTCAGGGTGCATTCGATACCACGATTGTGACTGTTCGTATGCGTGCGCGACTCCGAGCATCGTCGACTCATCGAAGGCCGGACCAAGAAACTGAAGCCCCACCGGCATATCGTTCGAAAAGCCGCAGGGTACGGAAACGCCAGGAATTCCAGCCATATTTGCCGGAATCGTGAAGATGTCGGTGAGATACATCTGGTATGGATCGTCGATACGCTCGCCAATTGGAAACGCGGTTGTAGGCGATGTAGGAGCCACGATGACATCGACAGATGAGAATGCTGTTTCGAAATCCTGCTTGATCAGCGTGCGGACCTTCTGCGCTTTCACGTAGTAAGCGTCATAATACCCAGCGCTCAATGCATAGGTTCCCAGCATGATCCGCAACTTGACTTCGCTACCGAATCCCTCGCCACGTGTCTGCTCATAGAGCTCACGGATCGTAGGTTCGTTTTTGCGCAGTCCAAAACGCACTCCATCGAATCGTGCGAGATTAGCGCTCGCTTCGGCGGGAGCGGTGATGTAATAGGTGGCCAACGCATATTTCGTGTGTGGAAGCGAGATCGAGACGATTTCCGCGCCAAGCGCCTTCATCTCTTCGATCGCAGCAGAGACGGCCGATTCGACTCCTGCTTCCAAACCCTCGACGAAATATTCGGCTGGAATGCCGATGCGCACACCGCGAAGATCGGAGCGCAATGCGTTCCGAAATCGCGGTACCCCCGCTGGGGACGAAGTGGAGTCCCGCGGGTCGTGTCCGGAAATTGCTTCCAGCACGATGGCGGCGTCTTCGACGGTGCGGGTGAATGGACCGATCTGGTCGAGACTGCTGGCAAAGGCCAGAAGCCCGTAACGGGAAACTCGGCCGTAGGTCGGTTTGAGACCGACGATGCCGCAAAAGCTCGCCGGCTGCCGGATCGACCCGCCGGTGTCCGAACCGATTCCGCAAATTGCCTCGCCCGCTGCGACCGCGGCCGCCGGGCCCCCGGAGGAGCCGCCGGGAACACAAGCAGTATTCCAGGGATTATGGGTCGTGAAAAATGCCGAGTTCTCGGTCGAGGAGCCCATGGCGAATTCGTCGGTATTTCCTTTGCCGATGAAGACCGCACCGGCGTCGCGCAGCTTGGTAATTACAGTGGCGTCGTACGGTGAACGGAACCCTTCGAGGATCTTCGATCCCGCGGTGGTGTCCGAGTCGACAGTGCAGAGCACATCCTTGATCGAGATGGGGATACCTGCCAGCGAACCGGCCGTACCTGCGGCAATTGCCCGGTCAGCCGCTGCTGCCTGAGCTCGGGCAACGTCTGGCGTGATCGCAATATGGCACTTGAGCTGTGGTTCCAGCGTCTCGATCCGCTGCAGATGCGCTTCGGTCAACTCGGAGGCCGAAATCTCTCGATTCATCATCAGGCTCGTCGCCTGGGCGATGGTCAGTTCGGTCGGATTCGTCGTCATGCTTCGTCACCCTCACCGCCGAGCGGAGTCGGCACAACGAAACAATCGTCCGCAACGTGGATGGTGTTCTGAAACACTTGCTCGTGCGTCAGGGATGCTTCGACGGTATCGTCCCGCCAGACATTGGTCATTTGGATGACCGAGGACGTGGGCGGAATTGCATCGGTGTCGAGCTCGGAGAGCTCACCGATGTGCCCGAGGATGGTCGAGAGCTTTTCTCGCATACGCTCTCGCTCGGCTGGAGTGAGTCCGAGTCGCGCGAGCGTTGCGACATGGTCGACATCGGCAAGCGTTAGTGTCATGCGTTGGTCACCTCGTCTAAACAAGAGACGGCGCACAGGGGCGCCGTCGACGGAGTCTAGCATAGGCATCGACCGCCGCGGACCACCGCCCCATGCTGTGCGATGCCGTCAGTATTCGTGTCTGTGCGATCCTCGTCTCGTCGTCTGCGATAGACTGGCGCTCTCCGGCTGGTGTGCGGTCAGGGGACGAGGAGCCACAATATCGTCGCCATGAACAAACCCAGGCTGCATACCATTGCACTCCGCCAGACGGCTTCTCGTCGCATGGTGCTCTTCGGATGCGGGGCCGCACTTCTGGGGCTTGCGGGGTGTGCTGACCAGGCGAGCGACCGCCAGTTCGCGGGGGATCCCAAAACGGTCGAGCCCGGCGCTTCGAGCCCGGCCCTGGCAATCGGAACGGGCGAGGTTGGGTCGCCAACGGCTGTTCCGACCTCGCTGCCGATCTCCGCGCTTCTGGCTCCACGTGGGACTCACCAGCAGGTGATTGTCTGTCAGCCTCGGGCGGCCATGGTTATCGAAGCGCCGTCGGGAACTGCGCATACCATCTGGGAGAGGTCTGGCCGGGTGATCTGGGCGGCAGCGCTTTCACCATCGTCCGCTGAGGCCGCGCTCTTGACCTCGGCAGCAGATCACCCGATCGATTGGGCGGTCGAGTTCGTCGATACCGTTTCGCCCAAAACGAACGTCGTGGAAATTGGCAATTGGGTTGCCAATGGGGAAGGCTACCCCGATGCGGTAGCTGGCGGAACAGGGGGCATCACCTGGCTGCCTGATGAGCGCAGCGTCGTGCTTGCCTTGCCTACCGGTGGGTTATTCCAAATCTTTCCGGACGGATCGCAGATCAGTGTTGCCAAAGCCTCGGTAGCCAAACGTCCATCGGCATTGGCCATTTCACCCGATGGAACAACTATCGCGTTCGTCGATCAACCTTCGGCCGCCGATGGAACCGGGATTTTTGCCGGCTCGATGAAAGCCAAGCCGATCGACCCGATCGTCGTCCTGCCGGCCGATCGATCGGGCAACCGCTACGCGCGCGGGGTGGCATGGGTGGGAACGACCTCTCGCGTCGCTACCATCATCGATCGGGAAGAGCTGGGCACGACCCAGGGCGATCTCTTTTTTCTGGATACCCAGACGCGGATGCCGGAACTCGTCTGGACCTCGCCCGTCGGACGTGATGTGGCGAGTGTGGAAGCCTTCGAAATCTCGCCAGATGCCGTCGTGACCGCGTTCGTGACGAATTCGGCTCGGCGCATTCGTGACAAACCGAGCTCTGTGTGGGTTGCCCAGATCGATGGCCCAGCGATCGAGCGATTCGATCTGCCGGTCGAGTTGTCGCTGCCACGGATCGCATTCATCACGGAGGGGCTCGTGGTTTCGGGCATCATTCCCGGCGATCGGGATGGTATCGGATTGGCGACCGCGTATCTGCTGGCGCCGAATGGCAAGTTGACCGCGCTCTATCGGGAAGCGCCCGAAGCGACGCCAGTTGCTTCGCCTTTGGCATCGCCGGTTTCTTCACCGGTTGCCAGCCCCTCGCCGGTGGAGGTCACGACCGAGGGGTGAGTTCCTCGGCATCGAAGATGTTTCGTGCCGCCTCGATGATGGTGCGGGCGTCCTCTCCGTGGGCGGGCTCTGGCTGCGGAGAAGCCGGCTGAGCGTTGGCGGGCGGCGCGCTCTGCCCGGATTCGCGCGGCGCCGATCCGTTGCTGGTCGGGTGTGAGGGAGTTCCTCGCATTTCGGTCGCAACTGTCACTGGCTGGCCGACGAGCCGGCCGATGATCTGTTGCAGCAGATCGCGCGTGGCGTCCTCGTTCATCTTTTCCCAGTGAAACTTGTAACTGGTCACAAGCGTGATCCTGGACCCGTCGACGTCTGCCGGATCGCAACTCGAAAGCAGCGCTTCGATTCGCCGGTCCCGGGCCTTTACATCGAGCCGAATCTTGGGCCAGAGATCGTGGAGTTGATCGACGGTAATGGCGCCCGAGCCACGGACTTGGGGCGCATCCTCCTGGATCTTCCTGGGCGCTGGACTGCTCGCGGGTCCATCGATCGACGCGCTCGTTTCGGTGGTAGCAACCGGAGCCGGGGTGGATGGAGTTTCGGTTCGGCGCGGCGCACGGCTTTCGTGCGATGCGGCGGAACGCGGCGCCCGCGAATCCGATTCTCGATCGACGGAAGCCCGATCACGAGACGCGCTCGATTCCCGGGGCGGTGGTGCCGCCGATACTGCCTGCGCAGTACCAGAATCGAGCGTTGCCTGCACGAACGCGATTTCGAGCGGAAGCTGCGGCAATGATGCGTGACGAATGCGGTAATCGATTTCGCTGAAACGGGCCGAATGGCGAGCGATGTCTCCCAGAGAAAAGCGGGCCGCCAACCGATCGACCTCCGGGTCGGTTCCCCGTTTGCCGGCTGCCACCTGGAACATGACGGACCGGAGCAGGGAAACCAACTGGCGGTTGAGCTGGCGCGGATCTTCCCCGGCTTCGAATGCGTCCGAGATGATGCTGAGTCCGGCGCCCGCATCGGCGTCGGCGAGCGCGTTCGCCAGGCGGAGTACGCGCTCACTACGGGCAACGCCGAGCAGATTGCGGACGTCGTCCGCGTCGATCGGGTGATCGCCATCGGCGTCGTTCTGCTCGCGATACGATGCCAATTGATCCAGCAATCCCAGCGCATCGCGCATACTGCCAGCCGCATGCTCGCCGATCACATCCAGAGCGTCCCGTTCGACCGGCACGCCTTCCTGCTCGGCCACGCGCGCGAGATGCTCGATAACGGTTGCACGGGAGAATCGCTTGAAATCGAATCGCTGGCATCGCGAGACGATGGTAGGCAGAAGCTGCTCGGGATCGGTGGTCGCCAGAATGAACTTGGTGTGCGGCGGCGGTTCCTCGAGTGTTTTCAGGAACGCGTTCGCGGCGGCGCCCGTGATCTGATGCGCTTCGTCGACGATGTAGAACTTGGTTTTCAAGAATGTCGGCGCGAACTTGACCCGTTCCCGGAGTTCTCGAATATCGTCGATACCCCGATTGCTGGCGGCGTCGATCTCGATGATGTCGGTCGTGGCGCCAGTATTGATCGCCACACAAGCGGCGCAACGGTTGCAGGGACGCGCGTCCGGATCAGGATCGAGACAATTGACGGCTTTCGCCAGCAAACGCGCGGTAGTTGTCTTGCCGGTGCCGCGCGGTCCGGTAAACAGATACGCATGGGCGACCCGATCGAGCCGGATAGCATTCCGGAGGGTGCGAACGATCGCGTCCTGACCGACCAGATCATCGGCCTCGAAGGTCTGCGGCCGGTATTTCCGATAGAGTGACTGGGTGGAGCCGAACGAGGTGGTCGAGCCACCTTCTTCTGGAGTATTGGGAAGATCGGGAAAGAGCGACGATGCGGTCACGAAAGAACAGCTCCAGACAATGGTCGGGTCGACCGCTTGACGCGCGGCGTACGTGCCAATGTAGCATGAGTGGGTGGCGCCGCCGGGTCAAAATCGGGAGTGAACACGAATGAGCGTTCTCTATGTGGTCGCCACCCCCATTGGCAACATGGAAGATCTTTCGCCCCGAGCCGAACGGGTACTGCGAGAGGTCTCGCTCATCGCCGCCGAGGATACCCGCCACACCGGGATCATGCTCAAGCGCCTGGGTATTTCGACGCCGCTGGTGAGCAATCACGGATTCAACGAGCAGGCACGACTCGGCCAACTCCTGGAGGCCTTATCCGCGGGGGATGTCGCCCTGGTGAGTGATGCGGGCACCCCGGCCATTTCCGATCCCGGCGCCATCCTGGTGCGGGCCGCGGCCGGCGCCGGTCACGATGTCGTTCCCATACCCGGCCCGTCTGCGGTGACGGCTGCCGTCTCGGCATCGGGGCTGGTCGATGGCGCGTTTGCGTTTCTGGGCTTCTTGCCCCGCCCGGTGGGTGAGCGGCAGGCGGCGCTGCGAAGCGCGCTGGATTGGAACATACCGCTCGTCATCTTCGAAAGCGGAAACCGGATCGAAGCGTTCGGCCGGCAACTGGCAGAACTGGCAGGCGAGCGTCAGGCCGCGCTTTTCCGGGAGCTTACAAAGGTGCACGAGCAGACCATTCGCTGTGTAGCCGCGGACTTGCCCGCTCGCCTGGTGGAATCGGTTCGCAAAGGGGAGTTCGTCGTCGTGGTCGGAGCAGGAACGAGCCAGGCGCCAGTCGATCTCGATACGGAGATTCGGCGGCGTTTGGACCGGGGCGGCAGACCGTCCGAAATTGCGCGCGAGATCGCGCGTGATACCGGCTCGAATCGATCCGAGGTTTACGGCCGGATTCTGGAACTGGTCAAAGAGACTCAGGGAGCCTGAAACGCCAGTTTCCGATGGTGTAGCAGCACACTCTGTAATACGCCGATACCGATGAGGAACGTCCAGAGCGAGGACGCTCCTTGACTGATGAGCGGAAGCGTGATCCCGGTCACCGGCATGATGCCCATATTCATCCCAATGTTGACAAACGTTTGATAAAAGAGCATCGCCGAAAAGCCGATGGCCAGCGCCTGGCCGAACTGGTCGCGCGCCGATTGGGCGACCCGGAGGCACCGCCAAAGGAGAATTGCATAAAGGACGAAGAGGCAGATGATTCCCACGAATCCAACCATGCCGCTCGCATGCGCAAAGATGAAATCGGACTCGCGCACCTTGAGCAATTCCAGCCGGCTCTGGGTGCCGCCCTGGAGACCGGAGCCGAAAATTCCGCCGGCCCCGATGGCGTAGCGTGCCTGGATCACGTTGTAACCGTCGCCGGTCGGGTCCTTGAATGGGTCGAAGGAAATCAGGAGTCGTACTTTCTGATAATCCCGCATCAGAAAATGCCAGCCCGCATAGGCAACCGGAATGATGGCGAGAAGCAATGGTCCGAGATAGCGCCAGCGCACGCGGGTCGTGACGATGATCGAAAACCAGATGACCCCGAACACCGTGGAACTCCCGAGATCGGGCTGGAGAAAGACGAGACCTGCCGGTACCAACGCGATCAACAGCGATACCGCGAAGTTGCCGAATTCGTGCATTTGCTCACCGCGAGATGCGACAAATGATGCTAGCGCGATGATCGTGGCGAGTTTCGCGAACTCCGAAGGTTGCACCGTGGTGACCCCCAGATTGAACCATCGACGTGAACCGGCGATCGACATCCCGATTCCCGGGACTAGCACCAACACCAGTGAAGCAAGCGAGCCGGCATAGAACACCCAGGCGAACGTTCCCAGGAATCGGTAGTTGAAGCTGGCCACGAAAACCAGCAGCATGACGCCGATAATCGCGAAGATGGCTTGCCGGACACCCTCGTTCAGGATCGAGAGTTGACCACCGCCTTGCGCGCTCCAGATGGCAACGACGCCGAACCCAATCAGGAACCCGGCCGTGAGTACCATGTAGAAATCGAAATCGTGAAGCTTTCGGGTATTCATCGCGTCTCGGAGGCAGACATTGTGAGGGTGAATCGGAAAAATGCGCCGGCGCCCTCTGGTTCGGGGCAACTTTGCCGGTGAAGTGTCGCACGCGCATTCATCGCGCACCAGCAGCGCGGGGCATGCCATTGTGCAGCCCGATAGTAAACTAGTGAGTAATTTCAGGAGAGTCGCATGTCGGAATCAGAAGGTCGCGAAATCATTCCAATCGACGTGCGCTGGGCGAATGTCGAAGCGATTGGTGAACCGGGGCAGCGCCGGTTTCGCTTGCTCGTTTCATCCGGGCAGGACACGATGGTTCTCTGGATGGAGAAGATGCAGGTCGATGCGCTCGGCCATGCGCTCGCCCAGCTGTTGGATCAACTTCCGGATCCGGAAGAGGAAACTGACTTCGCTGGCGTGGAACCGCATTTCGATCTTGGTTCGGAAAACCAGTTCCGGGTGGGCAAGCTCGAAATTGGCTATGATGAGGTTCGGGATCGAATCGTCATCATTGCCTACGACCTGGAAGAGCCGGACGTGTTCGGACCGGCGGCGGTATGCCGGCTGAGCCGATCGCAATCGGCCGAAATCTCCGAAGAGGCCGAGCGCGTCGTTGCTGCCGGGCGGCCGCGTTGTGTCATGTGTGGTATGCCGATGGGGCCCGGACCGCACGCGTGCGCCAATCAAAATGGCCACTTGCGGGCAGAGTACGAACTCTGAACTGACCGGAGCGACTCGGCTTGACAGGTCGGCGGCAGCGGGATAGAATCCCAAATCCGGTGTCCTCTTCGAGGAGCCGTGCGGAAGTGGCTCAGTGGTAGAGCATCTCCTTGCCAAGGAGAAGGTCGCGGGTTCGAATCCCGTCTTCCGCTCCAGCAACATGGAAACCCTGTAGAGCGTACCCTCTGCAGGGTTTTTTTGTGGTCGTCACCCGTCGAGCAGCTCCAGCGTTTTCGCGAACTGTTCGATTCCGACCGGGGTTTCCGGGTCGAGCTGCACATGCACCTCGGAAACGCCCTGTTCGGCGAATTGCCACAAAATTTCCGCGAGCGCTCCCGGACCGCCCTCGACCGCGCCCATCGCCTTGCGGCGCTCGCGGATGTTCGGATTTCCCGGGGTCGCTTCCCAGCCGGGCAGGTCGAAGGCGACTCCGTTGGTGCGGATCAGCGTGTCTGGTTCGCGGCCGTTGCGCACGCAGGCCGTGTCGATCATCTCGCGGATTCCGGGGATGAGAGCGGGATCGTTGACGATCGGGCAATTCCAGATATCGGCATAGCGCACGACCAGATCGAGCATCCGGTCGCCACCCCGTTCGATCCCCAGCCACCGGCCCAGCGGCGTACCGGCGATGGTGCCGATCATGACCGGCGGCCCATCGAGACTCGGTCCCCGCGGTCGCAGCTCGCAGTCGTCTGTTTGATAAAACTGCCCGTCGAAGCTCGACGAACCGGTGCGCAGCAGCGAACTGATGATCTCCAGCGCCTCCGCGAAACGTCCAATACGGTGATCGAACGGAAACCCAAATGCCCGGTATTCCGGTTCGTGCCAACCAGCGCCCACGGCGAGAATGAAGCGACCGTTGCTGATCTCGTCCACCGTAGCGGCCATCTTGGCAATCAGTGCCGGATTGCGCCAACTGGCGCAGAGTACATGTGGACCGATACGGATTCGCTCCGTGACGGCGGCCAGCGCGGAGATGAGCGACCACGCCTCCCAGATGCCGTAGGACTCCACCCCTTCGGGTTCGTGGATGAGATGGTCGGGGATCCAGACCGAATCGAACCCGACCGCTTCCGCGGTCTGGACGAGTTCCCGGATCTCGTTCCAGCTCAGAATCCAGTCGCGCTCCCGGTCCTCGACCGTGGTGATGATCAGCCCGACATCGATCGCCCGTTTCCCCATCGCCTTCTCGCTCCCGTCCCAGGCATCGCTACCGTATGATTCGCGCGTTCGGCATAGTACGGCGCTTTTCGCGGGTGCGGAAGCGGTTTGCAGACGGGGGATGATCGATGGGAGATCGGCGCGTCGGGGCAGCGGTAGTCGGCGTTGGACTACTCGGCGAACAGCACGCCCGGCAATATGTAGCGAACCCCAATACCGAGCTGCTGCTCGTGCACGATCTCAACCCTGAGCGCGCGCGGGCGGTAGGCGAGCAGCTCGGCTGCCGCTGGACCACCAATCTGGCCGATGTGGCCGCTTCCGATGCCGAGGTCGTCAGCGTCGCGACCCCCGACCATCTCCACCACGAGGCCTCGATGCACATGCTCGAAGCCGGCAAGCATCTCTTGGTCGAAAAGCCGCTGGCCACAAAAACCGCGGAAGCAAACGAGATCGTCGCGCTGGCCCGTTCGACTGGCCGAAAGGTGACGGTCAATCTCGGCAATCGCTGGAATGGCAGTTTTCGGTCGATCCACGACAGCGTGCAGGAAGGAGAGATCGGCGATCCGGTCTATGCCTATTGTCGGTGCAGCGACACCATCTGGGTGCCGACCCAGATGCTTTCCTGGGCCGGGCGATCCGGTCCGCACTGGTTCCTCTTCGCGCACACCATG
>WBZR01004951.1_pt1 | contig 10534 bp, 7 predicted proteins | sample 5204231 | NCBI WGS metagenome assembly WBZR01 (sample SAMN12412403, study PRJNA552823) | activated sludge metagenome | isolation source: activated sludge from anammox sidestream of wastewater treatment plant... | place: USA: Virginia | collected 2017-08
CCGGTGCCTTTGGCAGTAAGGATATATATGCTGCAAAAATTTCCAAAAACGGAAATGTTGAATGGGCTAATCTCTACGGAGGCAGCGGTATTGACTCACCTGCTGAAATTATTATAACAAGCGATGGTAATTTTATGATAACCGGTACCACAAATTCCTTCAGCGGAACTAATGACCCTTTCCTTTTGAAGATAAGCGGTGCCGGCGGAGTTCTTTGGAGCAAATATTACCGCTGGCAAAATGAAGATTATTCTGAAGGTGTAATTCAATCAACTGATGGCGGATTTGTGATAACAGGTTACTCAAATACATTTTCAATAGGTGCTTTAGATATATATACTCTTAAAACTGATGCTGATGGAAACTTCCTGTGGGCTAACCGCTACGGTGGTGCCAATGATGATTATGGTTATGCAATTTGCAATACAGGAGATGGTAATTTTATGGTAGCCGGAAACACATTTTCCTTCGGTTCCCAGGGCGATGCATTCATTATGAAACTTAACTCAAACGGAGCTCTTACCTGGAGCAAGAATTATGGCGGAGCTTCAAACGATGTATTAAAGGATATTGTTAAAGTTCCAAACGGTTATTTAGTTTGCGGAACAAGTCAATCATTCGGTTTATCTGCTGAAACGGCATATTCGTTTAATATTGATAATCAGGATGGTTTTGTTTACTGGTCAAAAGTTTTCCCCGGTGATATCGGAATGCCTTCTGCATTTTATAAATGTATGCCAACAACTGATGGAGGTTATGTATTAGCCGGCAATATTCAGGATGATCCGCAAACTATGCAGGAAATGGCTTTGGTTAAGCTTTACGGTGATGGTGTTTTAAACTATACTCATTTATTTGGTGGTACGCTTAATGATATGTTTACATCTGTAATTCAGCGTTCAAACGGTAAATTTTTACTGGCAGGTAATACAAACTCACTTGGCTCAGGAAACAATGATGTAATCATGATGAATCTTGATATATCCGGTAAAGGATGTATAAATGAAAATCCTATAATTCCATTATCAGTAATTTCCGTAACAGATGTAAATATAGCAGCATCGCAAACACTTCCGGTAACATTTATAGATGTACAAAATGCGGTTTTTAACAGCGGGGGAACAGGACTTACAGCAAATATTTTATGTATAGATAGCACTCAATCTAAATTGCAGGCGGTTAAATAAAAAATCAAAGCTGATTCTTTTCTGCATAGAAAAGAGAGAGGGTTAAAATGAAAGTTCCAACATTCCAAAAATTCGGAATTACCAAGGCAAGAATTTCAACGGTTGAAAACCGTGATAAAAAAATTTCTGATATTCTTACTCATCATTTAACTATTGGAATAGGACTTGCATTTGGATTGGTGTTGTATATAATCTATTTCGCAAAAGTACAGCCGGAATCTTTTATTCAGATTGTTGTGCAGATATTTCTTTTTGGAAGTATTGGTATTATTTGCGTAGGAATACCTGCATTGCTTTTTAAATTGGCTGAAATGTTTTACTTTAAACATATTAAAACACGAACTTCTGATTATTATGCAATTGAAAGTTATACAGCAGATAGAGAAAATTATGACTTCTGGAAACTGCGTATGGATTTCAGTTTCTGGAATAAACTGGATGGGCTAAGCTTTGAAAAGGAAGTAATGAATTTATACCTGCACCTTGGTTATACTGAAAATGCTGAATTAAATAATTCAGATATTGAAAATGAAAGAGTTCTTTGCTATTCAGAAAAACTTTATTATTTTACTTTCTATACTAAAATTACTGAATTTAAAGAATCAATTGAAATTGATAATTTATTAGAAAGAATGCAAAATGCCGGATGTAATGAACTGAATATATATTCGCAAAAAGGATTTTCAAAAAAAATAAATGAATATTCTAAAGATAATCCTGTTAATTTATTTGATATAAACGGAATTATAAAAGTTGCCAGAACCATTAAAAATTAATACAGTAAAAACAGCTAAAAGCAATAAGAATACAAAGATCCTTGCGACACTTGGTCCCGCTGCCGATACTAAAGAAAAAATTATAGAGCTAATTAACGCAGGAATTGACGGCGTTAGACTTAATTTTTCTCACGGCAGCCATGATTATTATGATCAGGTGTTTAAAAATATTAATGATGCATGTGTAGCCACAAGTGAGCCAATTTCAATTTTAATTGACCTGCAAGGTCCTAAAATTCGTGTAGGTGAGCTTCTTATGCCTGAGTATGAGCTTAATGAACATGACCATATTGAAATTACTATGCATGAAATTGTTGGCACAAATGAAAGATTTTCATGTTCATATAAAGGTTTATCCCGTGATGCAAAAGTAGGGGATAGCATATTTATTGATGATGGACTTATTAAACTGCTTGTTGTTGCTGTTGAAAATGATTCCATTTTCTGCACAGTGCTTGAAGGCGGAACCCTGAAACCCAGAAAAGGTATTAATCTTCCGGGAATGGAGCTTAGTCTGCCTTCACTTTCTGAAAAAGATTTTAATGATATTGATTTTGCACTTAACCACAGAGTTGATTTTATTGCATTATCGTTTGTACGTAAATCAAGCGATATTACTCAGCTTAGGGTTTATCTTAATGAACGCGGTTATGATAAGAATATTATTGCTAAGATTGAAAAACCTGAGGCAGTTACAAATTTTGATGATATATTAAAAGAATCTGACGGTATAATGATTGCAAGAGGTGACCTTGGTGTAGAACTTCCGCCTCAATCCGTTCCGGTGATTCAAAAAAGTATAATCCGAAAATGCAACAGGCACGGCAAGCCGGTAATTACAGCAACACAAATGCTGGAATCTATGATACATAACGCAGTTCCAACACGGGCAGAAACAAGTGATGTAGCAAATGCTGTTTGGGATGGGAGCGATGTTGTTATGCTGAGCGGTGAAACATCTGTTGGTGAGTATGCTGTTGAAACTGTTGAAATGATGCAGAAAATACTTATTGAAACCGAAGCTAATATGAATCTTGTAAAAATTGAAAGAAAAGAAATGCCCCTTACACTTGAAGAAACGGTTTTTGATTCCGTTGGGAAAGCTTTGGCGGATATGGCTGTTCAGCTTAACGCAAGTGCTGTTGTTTCTTTTACACGAAGAGGAAGGATGGCTAAAGCAATGAGCAAGTTTCGTCCTTCAACTAAAATAATTGCCATGAGCGATAGCTTTGAAGTAATGAATGTTTTGAGATTAATTTGGGGAATTATCCCGATTTATTTTGAAGACCTTCCTGATGAAAAATCAGCAATAAAGGATGCCAGAAAAATACTTCTTGATAAAAATATAGTTAATCCCGGTGATACTATAATATTTACATCTGGTGCACCTGTTGATGAAAAAGGTAAAGATATCTGGATTAGATTTGCAAAAGCTTAAATTAATTCAAATTTAATATCATACTGTTTTAGGGTTTAATTATTCATCTGGTATTAATAAATTTGCCCTGTGAGGCAGATAACATTAATATCCATTGTTTTATTTTGTTCAGGTTTTATCCTGGCTGATTCATCTATAGATAACAACGCAGTTTCCTTTACTCAGTTTATTAACGAAATGGCAAAGTGTACAAAGTACACAACCTTTGAAAATGTTAAGATTCGGTATAAACTGCCTGATGATAAAGAAGGGATGGATAAGCGATTTAACGGAGGAGAAGGTGAACTTTTCATTAATCAGAATATCAGGCTTGTTAACTGTGATTTTGATGTTGACTATTGGCTTGTGCTTCGCAATGTAACATTTAATGATTATTTTGCTTTTACAAATTGCTCTCCGTTAAAAATTATATTTAAAGAATGTACTTTTAAAAAAACACTGCGTGTTTTTAACAGCAATGTTGAATTTATTGATATTGACAGCTGTAAACTTGAGCATGGTTTCAAGTTCTTTAGAAATGATGTGAAAGACAGATTAAAGATAAGCAATTCTTATTTTTCTCTTAACCAAAACCTCTTTGGTGATACCGATGCCCTTGATATGGAACCCCGCCTTTTCAGGTTTGCAAATAAACAGAATGCTTTTGATCTTAATATTTCTGACTGCATTTTTGATCTCCCTGATAATTTAAAAAACAACCCGCAGTTTTTTGTTATTCTTACTCAATCTGATTTTAAAAATTTAACACTTTCAGCAAATGTATTTAATTGTACTGTTGATCTTTCTGAATCAACAGTTGAAAATGCTTTTGTTACTAACCAGTGTAAATATAACGGAAGCATAGTTTTAGATGCATTCAATATTAATCCAATTAACACTCGTGTTCAATGGTCAACTGTTGCATTTGAAAAAATATCAATATTTGATAATAAACTTAAAAAAACATTTAACGGTAAAAATATTGAAAGCATTGGCGATAATGTTCTTTTTGCAAACCTGATAAGCTGTTATGCAAATTTTTACAATGCTTTTAAATCACAGGGCAATCGGATTTCTGCAAACGCCTGTTATGTGGAATGGAAAGATATAGAAACTGCTTTTCTTAAAGATGAGTATTCAAGCGGAAGAGATAAAAGTGTATTCTTTAATTACCTTATGAATGTTTTTCTTAAAACATTTTGTGATTACGGTACTAACCCGCTTAAAGCAATACAAATTGCTTTCTATGTTCTCCTGTTCTTTGCTGGAATTTATTTCTTCTTTCCGTATTCAATATTATCTTTCCACAAGCGTTCTATGTTTGATCAGTTAAAAATATACGGAAGATATCTTTCTTCACCAAAAAGTCTGCTGGAAATTGAAGATTCAATTATTGCTAAAGAAAATAAAACTCCCACATTTTCTGATTATATGAAGTTTGTTACTGATTCAAAAGGAAAAGTACCATGGTATTTCAATATTTTTGGCAAACCATTATATTTTCTTGAACTCATAAGAAACAAACCTGCTAAGTTATTTTATAAGTTAATAGATATTTTTCCTGATGAATGGGAAGCTATGAACCGCACCAAACGCATTATTGCAACTATAATGTATGGAGTTATATTTATCCTGACCGTTTTATGGTTCTTGCTTATTCATATTCTGGATTCCGTTGCATTAAGTCTAAATGTTTTTTCAACCCTTGGTTTTGGGCAAATCCCCATAAAAGGTATTCCCAGATATTTAACTATTCTAGAAGGGTTCATTGGCTGGTTTTTACTTAGTATATTCAGTGTATCACTTATTAGTCAGGTAATACAATAAATAATTTTTAATTAATATTTTGAATTGAGTAATTAGTAATGTGCAAGGCATTAAATTTATTAAAATGTAAATTGGCTTTAGCATAGAAATATGAAAAATGTTAAACATTTCACTTGAAAAAGCCGAAATTTAATCATACATTTATTTAAACAAATTCCATTGAAATTAAGTTGATATATGAATAATTTTACCGATTAAAGTATTAAAAACAATTAAATTCAGGTAAAATTGGCAAAAACAGCAGGTTCAGTTTTATTAATCATATTACTTTCAACCTTAAGCTTTGCTCAGCAATACGTTACAGTATCTGCATCTCCGCAAAAAAAGGATTTCTTCCCAAGTGAAAATATCCGTATAAATGTTAAAGCTGATATCCAAAGCGGATATCATATTAATGCAAATCAGGTTAGCGATCCTGATCTTATTCCCACTACAATAGATATTGATGCAGGCAGTCTTAAAGTAGGCAAGATTTCATGGCCCGGCTCGCATAAATTCAAATTCAGTTTTTCTGAAACAGAACTTGATGTTTATGAGGGATCAATAAATATTGGAGTAAACCTTAAAGCCCCTAAAGATATTAAACCCGGAAAGTATGATATAACAGGAAATCTCAATTATCAGGCTTGCAATGATAGAGCCTGCTTCTCTCCTAAAGATGCTCCTTTTAATGTTACAGTAGTTATTAAAGAAGATACTTCAAAAGCTGATACTACTAAAACAGAAATCCCAAAAGATACCACAAAAAAAACCGATACTGTTGATAACTCTCAGAAAAAAGATACAACAACTAAAACTCAGCTTACTGAAAATAAAAGGGATTCTTCCCAAACAATTACTTCAGTTGAAAACAAAAATCAGATTTCCCAGTATATTGAAAAAAACGGAATGTTTGTTGCTTTGCTTATAATTTTTGTGCTCGGAATTGGTTTAAATCTTACACCATGCGTTTATCCCTTAATTCCCATTACTATTAGTTATTTTGGTGCACAGGTTTCAAACAGCAAGGGCGGAAAAATTTTAATGGCATTGTTCTATGTGCTTGGTATGTCTGTAACTTATTCTGTACTTGGAGTTGTTGCCGCACTCACTGGCGGTGTTTTTGGAAGTCTTCTGCAGTCACCAATTGTTGTTGGAATACTTGTTTTAATATTTATAGCATTGGCACTTAGCATGTTTGGCGTTTATGAAATTAAAATACCGCAGTCACTTGCAAATTTCAGCGGTAAAAACAGGCAGGGATACTTTGGCACTTTTTTAATGGGACTTACCGTTGGTTTTATTGCTGCTCCCTGTATTGGTCCATTAGTGTTAAGTCTGCTTGTTTATGTTGGGCAAATCGGAAGCCCGTTCCTTGGTTTTATTATGTTCTTTGTGCTTTCACTTGGATTGGGACTGCCTTATATCTTTCTTGCATTATTTTCTAGCTCAATTACCAAACTTCCCCGCTCTGGTGAATGGATGGAAGGTGTTAAGATAATTTTCGGGTTAATGATGCTTGGACTTGCTTTATATACTGCTCAGCCGCTAATGTCGCCAAAACTTTATGAAATTATTTTTCCGCTCTTCCTTATCTTAGCCGGTATTTATTTAATTTTAATTGACCGTAAAGCTATCACATCAACAACATACACACGAATAAAATACATAATTGCAATTGCAGCAATTATTTGGGGTGCTATGAACCTGCATTTTGGGGAAGAGCAGGTTTCCGGCTCAGGTAAATATGAGTGGCAAATGCTGCTTACTCAGGCGCAAATTGATCTATCTGTTGGCAAATCAACTGATAAACCCACTATTATTGATTTTTACGCTGATTGGTGTGCCCAATGCAAAGAACTTGATAAATATACGTACATTAATCCCAAGGTAATTGAACTTTCAAAAAAATTCAATAATATCAAGGTTGATCTTACCAAAGGTGATAAAGATATTGAAGGTAAATTCAAAATTCAGGGGCTACCTGTAGTTGCATTTTTGGATAAAAACGGGAAAGAAATGGAAGATTTAAGAATTACGGGATTTTTAAAGCCCGATGAGTTTGTTAAAGTAATGGATAAAGCATTAAATCGTTAATCTTAAAAAAGAAAAATTATATTATATGAAATATTTTAAATTTATCATTCTCCTTTTACTTCCGTATATTGCATTTTCACAAAATGATTTTAAACCTGTATTAAAACTTAACTCGGGCAATAATACTGTTGATATTTTAAATATCCAGAATACAATACCTGTTAAAAGCAATAATTACATCGGATTGTTGGATTCTTTAAAAGATACAAAACCTTCATCAAATGTTAAGCATTCAAAAAAATCACCCGGTTTAGCTTTTATATACGGATTGTTTGTGCCCGGTATGGGTCATTTATACGCTAACAGATTCAATAGCGGTAAATATTTCCTAATTTCAGAAGCTGCACTGTGGCTTTCTTATGCTGCATTTACAATTTACGGAAACTGGCTGCTTAATGATGCATATAGTTATGCCGAAACTCATGCAGGTATTACTAACTCCGGAAAAGATAAAGATGATAAATTTTATGTTGATATTGGCAACTACAATAATATTGATGAATATAACAATGAAATGTTAAGATTTGGCGAGTATGATAAACTGTACCTTCCTGAAAATGGTTATTATTTTTGGTGGAACTCACCCGAAGAACGCAGGCAGTATAGGGGAGATAAACTTGCTGGTGACCGTACTTTAAATGACAGATTGTTTGTTATAGGTGCAGTACTCATAAACCACGTTGTTAGCGCTATTAGCGCTGTTATAGCTGCTAACAGCTATAACAATGAAATTTCAAGTAAGTCATCCGGAGGTTTTAGAATAAATGCCGGTGTTATTAAAAATTATAACAGAATTGACGGTATTAAGCTGAATATAGCAAAGAATTTTTAACTTTGATTTATACAAAATCAATTAATCCTGATTCTTTAAGACCTAAAAGTATAAGACCTGATGAACTGATTAATTTAAAATTAATAATTGAGTATGATGGTGCTGCTTATTTTGGCTGGCAGCGACAAAAAGATAAACCAAGTATTCAGCAAAAAATTGAAAAAGCTTTATCCGTTCTTTTTAAAGATGAAACAATAACAATTATTGGTGCAGGCAGAACTGATGCAGGAGTTCATGCTTTTAAACAATGTGCAAATTTTAAGTGCTCTAAATTAAAATATTTATCAAATGGAAATTTTAAACTGAAACATTCATTAAATGCACTACTGCCCGATGATATTGTTATTAAAAAAATATCAAAAGTGCCGGTTGATTTTCATGCAAGATATTCAGCAAAAAAAAGAGAGTATGTTTATCTCTTTAGTAATAAAATAATTGCTTTGAATCGTGAAAAGATCTTTTATATCCGGCAAAAACCTGATCTTTTACTTGCAAAAAAATTTTGCAGCAAAATTATAGGATATCATTCATTCAGGTCATTATGTAAAAATAAGCAAGATAAACACGGTTTTATGTGCAGTGTTTTTTCAGCAGGTATTGTTAAAAAAAAGAATGGAATATTTGAATTTAAAATTACTGCAAACAGGTTTTTGCACTCAATGGTTCGAGGTGTTGTAGGGGCTATGCTTAAAGTTTCAACTGGCGGGTTATCAATTGAAGAATTTAATAAAAAATTTATAAAAGGAGATGAGATAAAAATTCAGTATGTACCTTCTAAAGCTTTATTTTTATCTAATGTAATCTATTAAACATATGTCAATAAAAATTTTTGCAATCCTCACACTTTCTCTGTTAACTGCAGGTATTTTTTCACAATCAGTTTTTAATGAAAACAAATTGCCTTCAGAAGACCTTAAACTGAAAGAACATACTCTAAATACTTTTTCGGTTGAAAATAATAAATTTTCAACAAATAAGTTTTTAACGTATCCTTTTCAGCAGAAACTTGATTTAATTAACTCAATTCCAAGCAGTGAAAATAAATTCCGGGTGGCTGAAGATAACCTTGTACCAAAGAAGAAAAAATCTGTTGGACTTGGAATATTGCTTTCTGCATTGCTCCCGGGGGCAGGCGAGTTCTATGGCGAAAACTATTTAAAAGCAGCAATCTTTGTTGGTATTGAAGCATTAGCGTGGGGCACTTACATTTACTTTAATAATAAAGGTAACAATCAGGAAGAAAGTTATCAGCAATATGCCGATAAATACTGGGATGTAAGAACTTATGCTGCTTGGCTTAAGAATGAAGGATTCCCTGAATCAAGCGGTATTAACCCAAGTGAAACTGATTTGAATGTACTGCGTGAACAGATTATGGTCTGTGAACGTGCCAATTTTTCACATACCATGCCTGAATATAAATCTCAGCAGTATTACGAACTTATTGGCAAATATCAGAATTTTCAGGCAGGGTGGACTAATCTTGAGCACATTCCAACACGTGACCCCGGTCCGTATAATTACCAGACATATAGAGATCCAATATTTTTAAATTATGCTGATGAAAGACAAAAAGCTAATGACTTTTTTGATTATGCAAAAATTGGACCCATAACTGCTATTGTTAACCATATTTTAAGTGCTGCCGATGCAGCTTGGGTTATTTCGACCTATAACAGTAATATTAAAATAGAAACAGGTTTCAGAATTCAAAACAGGATTTCACCTTATACTTTTGAAGTAAAACAGATACCCACACTCAATATTGCTGTGAATTTTTAATCTGTTTCATTTATCAAATTAAAAGGAAAGGTTTTGCACCTTTCCTTTTTTTGTTATAAACAGTTACTCTCCAATACTTCCGTTTTGATAAACTTGTTTTAAATCAAATTATAAATACCTTATATTTAGCTCTTTTAAAATATGCAGAAGCATTTTTAATCATATCTTTTTTAAACACACCATATACAGTTGAACCGCTGCCACTCATTAAAGCAAATTCTGCCCCTAAGCAAAACATTTCAAATTTAAGTTTTTCATTTAAAGGGTATTTTTTAAAAATTACTCTTTCAAAATCGTTTATCATTAAGTTTGGATTTTGCGGATTGTAAAATTTTATTCCCTTAAGTAAAGGTTTCTTTTGAGTTTTTAGATTAAGTAATTTAAATGCATATGATGTTGAGATATGAATCCCAGGATTTACTATCAGTATTTTTTTATTGATCTTAAATCTTGGCAGGGGAGTGAGTTTTTCTCCTCTGCCTCTTCCGTAAGCAGCTTTATTCAGCAGGAAAACCGGAACATCACTTCCCAATGAAAGTGCAATTTTTTTTAGCTTTTCAGTAATTTTGTTTAATCCAATTTGGCTTTTAAAATGCTTTGCAAGTATTTTTAAAACTGCAGCAGCATTACTGCTGCC
>WBZR01004207.1_pt1 | contig 10531 bp, 10 predicted proteins | sample 5204231 | NCBI WGS metagenome assembly WBZR01 (sample SAMN12412403, study PRJNA552823) | activated sludge metagenome | isolation source: activated sludge from anammox sidestream of wastewater treatment plant... | place: USA: Virginia | collected 2017-08
CCCGCCGCCACCGGAAGCCGCGGACGCGAGGGCCAGGACGTACGCCAGGGCCAGGGTGGCGGCCTGGAGCGGCTCGGAGAGGTCGGTGGCGGCGTAGGCGCCGAGCGGCGAGCCGAGCCCGGCGAGGAGGACGGCGACGCCCTGTGTCCGCGCGTTGGCGCCGAGGAGCCCCGCCGCCCTCCCGGCCAGCGCCGCGGCGGCCAGGACCGCCAGGAACGGGGCGAGGAGGAAGAGCGGCTGCGAGGCGCCCGGGCCGAGCGCGCCTTCGACCGCGGGGGCGGCGAGGGCGGCCGGGACCTGAGAGAGGCTCGGGAGGATCCCGTAGCGCGACACGGCGTCCCCCTCCGGGCGGGGGACGCTGCGCGGGGCGCCGCGGGCCTGGCCGAGGCTTCCCGTCTCGGTCAGGGCGACGGCCGTCCGGATCACCTGACGGCCGTCGGAGAACTTCCCGGCGTGCCGGTCGTCGGCGGTCAGCGCGAGGACGACCGCCACCAGGAGGAGCGCCCTGCGGGGGGCGGAACGGTCCTCCGGAGCCGGTCCCTTCGCCCGCTCGCGCCTGGCCACGGGCGGAGACTAGCGGATCGGCGGGTGTGCCGGGGCGGGGTCAGAAGACGTCGTGGTCGCCGAACCGGTAGTCGAAGCCGGGGGCGACCTCGTCGAGGGGGAAGGAACCGTCGACGGGGATCACCATGAGCCAGGTGTCGGAGGGCGCCTCGGAAAAGCCGAGGTCTCGGGCCGCGGCGGCGATCCCCGACCGGCGGGCGGCCCGCAGCTCCAGGGTCCTGGCCCCGAGGGGCCGGACGAGCTCCGAGACTCCGTCGAGGAGGTCGACGACCTCCCCGCCGCGCTCGTCGGCCGCCTGCAGGTCGACCAGGAGGGCGCGCTCGCCGACGAGCCTCACCGCCGCGAACGCCCGCGAGCGGCCGCGAGCGTCGAGGAGCTCGACGAACCGGTAGCCGACGCCGGGCCGCCGTCCGTAGCGCCACTCCAGGACCTCGCGCGACTTCTCGGGCCGCAGCCCCTCGCGCGCGTGGACGGCCTCGGCGAGCGCGTCGTGCCCCGGCGACAGGCTGGTCCCGGAGACGACGCGGCGGCGGAAGCGGCGGAGCCGCGAGAGGAACCCGGGCGGGGGAGGGAGAGGCCTCGACCACTGACCGGCGGCCTCGACCGTCCGGTAGCCGAGGAGCCGCTCGCCCACGACCCGGGCCCGCTCGTGCGGGAAGCCGAAGTAGAACGGGACCCCCAGCGCGAGGTTCTCCTCGACGAACCGCTGCCCCATCTCGCGGTAGACGCCGGTGTGTCCCACGCGCCGGGCGGAGGTCCTCGTCATCACGTCGACCCCGGAGGTGCCGGGCCAGGAGCCTCTGGCCCCGCGGTACCTCGTGGCGAAGGCGCCGAAGAAGCCGACCGCCTCGCCGTCCGCGAAGGCTGCGATCGAGGCCGCGCGGCAGGGGTTCTCCTCGTACTTCCACCGCCACTCGGCGGGGTCCGGCGTCGTCCTGAAGACCTCGGCGAAGAGGGCGAGGAGGGCCGGGGCGTCCGAGGGCCGGGCGGGCCGGATCGTCAGAGCCATATACTCGACCCGATCGTAAGCCGTCCCGCCCCTCTCCTCTCGGCCGTCGTCGTCTCCTACCGCTCGGCGGAGCCGGCCGTGGCGACGCTCGCGAGCCTGCGGGAGGACGCCGCGCGGGCCGCCGTCGACCTCGAGTCGATCGTGGTCGTCAACTCGGGCGACCCCGCCGAGGCCGAGGCGGTCCGGCCGCACGCGGACCGCGTCCTCTTCCCGGCCCGGAACCTGGGCTACGCCGGCGGGCTGAACGCCGGGGTGGAGGGGGCGAGCGGCGACGTCATCTTCCTGGCCAACGCCGACCTCGTCTTCCTCGAGGGCTCCGTCGGGGAGCTCGTGGACGCCGCCCTGTCCGGCGGGCGGGTGGCCGCCGGCCCGGCCTTCTACTCGGACGTGGGCGCCTCCCTCCTCCACCCGCCGGCGGAGGAGCCGGGCCCTCTGGAGGCCTGCCGGCGGGTCCTGGAGGCCTCTCCGGAGGGGCGCGAGCGGCTCTTCCGGCGCGAGGCCCGCAGGGCGCTCCGGGCCCGCCAGGCGGCCGCCAGGGGCGAGCGGCGGGCGGCCGGCTCGTTGCGCGGCGCCCTCCTCTCCGTTCCGCGGTCGGCCCTCCGGGCCGCCGGCCCGTTCGACGAGGGGTACGCGCTCTACTACGAGGAGAACGACTGGGAGCGGAGGCTCCGCGCGCTCGGCGGGCGCCTCGTCCAGGCCTTCGGCGCCCGCGTCGTCCACCGCTTCAACCTGAGCGCGCGGAACGAACCGCGGGCGGCCGAGTGGTTCGCGCGCTCCGAGCGGCGCTTCTTCGTCTCCCACTACGGCGAGCGGGGCAGGAAGGCCCTGGAAACGCTCGCCGCCTCCCCCGAGCGGCGCTCGGCGGCCGAGCCGCTCCCCGGAGGGGTCCTGTCGTTTCCCGGGGGCCGCCGGGGCGAGACGGCGATCGCCCTCTCTCCTCTCCCCTCGCTCCGGCCGTTCGTCCTCGCCGTGGCGGGCCCTGGGGCACGCTCCTGGGAGCCGCCTCCCGACGTGCGCCAGGCGATCCGCGGCGCGACGTGGTGGGTGCGCGCGTTCGACCCGCTCACGCTGGAGGCCCTCGGCGAGGGGACGCTGACCTCCGAATAGAATCGCCGGCGTGGGCAAGGACGGAGGGCCGGAGGCTCCGGGCCGCTTCCCGGAGCGGGAGCTGATCCCGTACGAGCCGGGACGGTTCGAGGCCGCCGTCGCCCTCGTCCTGGCGCCCCACCCCGACGACGAGGTCTTCGGCTGCGGGGCGGCGCTTGCGTCCCTCCGGTCCCGGGACGTCCCGGTTCACGTCTTCGTCGTCTCCGACGGCGCGGGGGACGAGCTGGACGCGGGACGGCGGGGGGCGATCGAGGCGGCGCGGCTCGAGGAGTCCCGCCGGGCGCTCGCCGTCCTGGGCGGGGCGACTCTCCACCGGGGCGGGTTCTTGGACCGCGGTCTCCTGGACAGGACGGAGGACGTGGCCGACGCCCTCTCCGTCCTCCTCGCCCGTCTCGGCCCGGACCTCGTCTTCGCGCCGTCTCCCGTCGAGATCCACCCCGACCACCGCGGCGTGGCCGCCGCGCTCCTCTCGGTGGCCCGGAGGCCCTCCTCCGACCCGGGGGCCACGGTCCTCTCCCGCGCCCGCGTGGCGTTCTTCGAGATCTCGCAGCCGATCCGGCCGAACTTCCTCCTGGACGCCACCCCCCACGCCGGCGCCAAGGACCGGGCCATGGAGCTCTTCGCCTCGCAGAACCAGGGCCGCCCGTACCCGGACCTCGTGCGCGGCCTGATGTCCTACCGGCGGATGACCCTCGGGCCCGAGGTGTCGGCCGCGGAGGGCTACTTCGTGGTACCGGGCCAGGCGCTCCGGATGACGCCCGACGAGCGCCTCAGGGCCGTCCTCGGCCCCTCGATCCCCCCGGGCGAGATGCTGGCGCCGTCCTCCAGCGAGCGCTCCCTGGGTCAGCGGCTCCGGGGGCTGGTGGGTTTCCGGGGCCGCCCGGGCTGAGGGGCGTTCGGTTTTCCGGACGCCCGGGGCGCGGAGGGCGGGCAGTCGGTTTGCATCTTCGGTCTCCGGGAGGCCTGCCGGTCGGGCGGGTCCCCTGCGGAGGCCCGTCATGAAGAAGACCCGCTCCGGGAAAGCCCTCCTCCTCGCGGCGGCCGGGATCGCCGTCCTGACCCTCGGCACGGCGCCGGACGCCCAGGCCGGAGGCCAGCGGGGGTACACCCCGGCCCCGCCCCGCCCCCCCTCCCACGGCGGCTCGCCGGGCCACGGCCCCGGGTACGGCCACTACTACCCGTCCTACGGGTACCGCGGCTACTGGGGCGGGTACTGGGGGCCTTACTGGGGCTGGGGACCTTACTGGGGCTGGGGCCCGACGGTCTACGTGACGTACGCCCCGGGGCGCGGCCCGCTCCGCGGCGTCGCCGCGGTCGACACCGACGTCCATCCCGAGGAGGCGGAGGTCTGGCTGGACGGGACGTTCGTCGGCATCGCCGACGACTTCGACGGCTTCCCGGACTACCTCTACCTCGCCCCCGGGACCTACAAGCTGGAGTTCCGGCACGCCCGCTACGAGACCTTCTCGACGGACCTGAAGGTGCGCGCCGGGAGGTTCTACCAGCTGGACCCGGAGCTCGCGATCAAGAAGGGGCGCGGGAAGCTGGACGGCTGGGACACGCCGCCGAAGGAGGGGACGCCGCTCGGGCGCTTCTTCGGCCCGGGCGCCAAGCCGCTCACCGCCCCGCGCCCGCCCGCCGACGACGACGAGGACGAGGACGTGAAGGTCGAGCGCCAGGCCGATCGCGACGAGGACGAGGACCAGTCCACGCCAGAGGCCGAGGAGGTCGAGCGGATCCCCTCCGAGCCCAGGGCGCCGGCCGAGCGGGCCCGCATCCGCCTGAAGGTGACCCCCGAGGACGCCGCGGTCTACCTGGACGACCGCTACCTCGGCACGGGCGAGGAGCTGAACGACGCGCCGCGAGGCCTCGTCGTCGAGCCGGGGAAGCACACGGTCACGGTGGTGCGCCCCGGGTTCCAGGGGAAGACGTTCGAGGTCGAGTCCAAGCCGGGCGTCACGCAGCAGGTCGTGGTCGAGCTCGAGAAGTAGCCCGAGGGGGGAGCCCGTTCTCTCGCGGCGCCGGCGGCTCTCGGGTCGCCGGCGCCGCTCCGTCTCCCGGTCCTACGCCGGCTCGGCGAGGAGCGCCGTCAGCTCCTGGACGAGCTCCTGGCCCGAGTCGCGGGAGTACGGCGCGGCGTAGAACTCCTGCAGCTCGAGCGGGGGCATCAGCGTGATCCGGCAGCCGCGGAAGAGCTTCCCGGGGAGCTGCTTGTGGAGGAGGAGCTCGCGGAACCCCTCGACGCGCATCGGGACCGCGACGGCCTTCGTCCGGTGGAGGAGCTGGGCCACTCCCGGGCGGAGCGGGGCGCCGCGCTTCGTCGTCCCGGCGGGGAAGTGGATGAGCCAGCCGCCGCGGATCGCCTCCTCGACGCGCGAGACCCCCTCCAGGTCGACCGGGCGCTTCACCTCGACGCCCCCCTCGCGGAAGCTCCGCCGGAACGTGACGCCGCCCGCCTTGTTGAGGACGAGCGTCAGGAGGTTCTTCTTCATCGTCTCCTCGGCGGCCGAGAACCGGAGCATCGGCTCCTCCATGGGGAAGCCCATCCGGACGTAGACGACGTCGAAGAAGGCGATCGCCTCGAGGAAGTAGGACTGGTGGTTCGAGAGGAAGACGACCCCCTTCTTCGGGAGCGTCCGCAGCACGCCTTCCCCCTCCACCCGGACCCGGTTCAGGAGGCGGAAGTAGGGGATCGTGAAGCCGACCGCGAAGGAGGCGATGAGGCCCCGCCGGACCCAGCGGTCGGCGAAGGTCTGCGCGAGCGAAGTCACCGGGAGCGGATTCTAGGCGAGAGACGCGCTAACGCGCGCGGGAGAGGACCTCGATCCCCCAGCGGACCATGTCCGTGGGCGCGGGCGTCCCGCCGAGCCGCCTCACCATCGACGAGACCTGCCCGCGGTGGTACGAGGCGTGGTTCACGACGTGCCGGAGGACGACCCAGGTCGGCGCGGTCCTCACCTCGTTCTGAAGGTTCCTCCAGGCGAACGGCTCCCGCAGCCGCTCGGCCCCGAGCGTGGGCAGCAGCGCCTCGAACCGGCGCTGGGACCTCTGGAGGAGCGCCTCGGCGTCGCCGAGCGTCGGGAGCTCCTCCTCGGTCAGGAGGCGGGTGGCGTCGCGCCCCTCGAAGCGCTCGGCCCAGTTGTCCGTGGCGCTGGCGAGGTGGACGAGCGTGGCCCTCAGCGAGGGCCATCCCCCGCCCAGCCCGCGCGTGTAGGACTCCGGCGGAAGGGGGCGGATCGAGTCGACGGTCTTCGCGTCGGCCCAGGCGTTGTAGGCGAAGAGGGAGGCGAGGTCGTCGGCGGGCACGTTCATCTCTCGGGGTCCTCCACGATGCGGTGGGTGAGCGTCCCGAGGCCCTCGACGGCGAGGCTCACGACGTCCCCCGGGACGAGCCACTGGTCGTTCGTCACCTTCGAGCCGTTCAGCTCCAGGAAGCAGCCGGTCCCGACGGTGCCGGACCCGATCACCTCCCCGGGCTGGAGCGTCACGCCGTCGGCCGCCCGCTGCACGATCTGGGCGAAGGTCCAGTCCATCTGCGAGACGTCCCCGTCGCTCACCTGCGTCCCGTTCACGTGCGCGGTCATCCGCGCGCGGAGGACGCTCCCCTTCGGCGACGGGGAGAGCCGGGGCGCCAGCTCGTCCTTCGTCACGAGCCAGGGGCCGATCGCGGTGGCGAAGTCCTTCCCCTTGGCCGGCCCCAGGTTCAGCTTCATCTCCTCCATCTGGAGCGCCCGGGCGGAGAAGTCGTTCATCACGCCGTAGCCCGCGATGGCGTCGTCGGCCTCCTCGAGCGTCGGGTTCGTCACGGCCTTCCCGATCACGCAGAAGCACTCCAGCTCGAAGTCGAGCTTCTGGAGGCGCCCGCGCCCCACGCGGAGCTCGCCCGGGCCGATGACCGCCAGGGCGTTCGTGAAGTAGAAGACGGGGAAGTCGTCGAACTCCGGGATCATCGGGACGCCGCGGTTGCGGCGCGCCGTCTCGACGTGCTGGCGGAATGCGTAGCCGTCGCGCACCGAGACGGGGCGCGGCAGCGGCGCGAGCAGGACGGCCTCGTCCTCGCCGAGGAAGGCGGTCCGGGGGAGGAGGGCGGCGCGGCCCGCGGCGGCCGCCGCCCGGTCGAGGAGGCCCAGGGCCAGGAGGTCCACCATCGACAGCGCGTCGAAGGCGGCGTCGGCCGCGGCGAGGTCGAGGAGACGGCCGTCGTCGAGGCGGACGCCGAGGCGCTCCGCGCCCCCGGGGGACGGCCGGAAGGTGACGAGCTTCATGCCGCTTTTCTACGCGATCCGGGACGGGGCCGCAATCCGGGGAAGCGGGCGAGGCGGAGAGCTGGAGCAGCAGGAAGGAGGCCGCCGTGAACCCAGTCGCCACGCTCGTCGTCGCCGCCAGCCGGATGCTCGGAAGCGCCCCGGCCCGCGTCTGGGACGCCCTCCGCCGCGAGCTCCCCGGCGAGGAGACCCACGCCGAGGAGGGGGCGGTCCTCCGCTTCCGGCACACCGGGACGCGCGGCTGGCTGCCGTTCGGCGCCGTGGACGGCGAGTACCGCCTGGAGCCGTCGCCGTCCGGGACGCGCCTGACGTACACGCTCCGGGCCGCGGGGATCCCGGAGCGGATGCAGGGGGTCCTGAGGAGGCGCCTCGAGGGATACGTCGACGCGTCGCTCTCGGCGCGGTCCCTGTCCCTGTCGGCCGCCTCCCGCGGCCGCGCCTGACGCCGCGGGGGAGGCGGCCGGAGCCGCCCCTTTCCTTTTCGGGGGCGTCTGGAAGAATCGCCGCATGTCGAGCCCGGAGCGCCCCCGCAACCGCCTGGCCTCGGAGGCGTCCCCGTACCTGAGGCAGCACGCGACGAACCCCGTCGACTGGTACCCCTGGGGGCCCGAGGCCTTCGAGAAGGCCCGCCGCGAGGGGAAGCCCGTCTTCCTCTCGATCGGCTACTCGTCGTGCCACTGGTGCCACGTCATGGAGCGGGAGAGCTTCGAGAACCCGGAGATCGCCCGCGTCCTGAACGAGCGGTACGTCTCCGTCAAGGTGGACCGCGAGGAGCGCCCGGACGTCGACGACGTCTACATGAACGCCGTGCAGCTCGTCGTCGGGCGCGGCGGCTGGCCCCTGTCGGCCTTCCTCCTCCCGGACGGACGGCCGTTCTTCGGCGGGACCTACTTCCCGCCGGACGACCGCGGCGCCCGCGCGGGCTTCCGGACGCTCCTCCTGAGGCTCTCGGAGGCGTGGGCCCACCGGCGCGAGGAGCTGGAGGAGACCGCCGAGAGGATCGTCGAGGAGGTGCGCGACGCCGCGCGCCTCCCGGAGCGGCTCGGCGAGAGGCCGCTCGACGGGGGCCTCGGCGAGGCGCTGACCGGGGCGCTCAAGCGCGCGCTGGACGCCCGGCACGGCGGCTTCGGCACCGCGCCGAAGTTCCCGCCCCACGGCGCCCTGGAGTGGCTCCTCCGCAGGGGGCGGGAGGGGGACCGGACGGCCGAGGGGGCGGCCCTGCTGACGCTCGACGCGATGGCCCTGGGCGGCATCCACGACCACGTCGGCGGCGGGTTCCACCGCTACTCCACCGACGCCGAGTGGCTCGTCCCGCACTTCGAGAAGATGCTGACGGACAACGCGCAGCTCCTCTCGCTCTACGCGGTGGCGTTCGCGCAGACGGGGCGCGACCTCTACCGCCGGGTGGCGCGCGCGATCGCCGACTACCTCCTCTCCGGGATGAGGGGGCCCGAAGGGGGGTTCTACTCGGCCACGGACGCCGATTCGGAGGGCGAGGAGGGGCGGTACTTCGTCTGGGCCGAGCGCGAGCTGCGAGACCTCCTGGGCGGAGACGCCGCGTTCTTCTGCGAGCTCTACCAGGTGAGGCCGGAGGGGAACTACCGCGACGAGTCGACGGGCCGCCCGACCGGCCGGAACGTCCTCCACCTCCTCGAGGAGCCGACCTCGGACGAGGAGCGGCGGCTTTCGCCGCTGCGGGCCAGGCTGGGAGCTCGTCGCTCGCTCCGGGTCCCGCCCGGGCTCGACGACAAGCGGGTCGCCTCCGCCAACGCGCTGGCGGCCTCGGGCCTCTCCGTCGCGGGCCGGATCCTGAAGGAGCCCCGGTACGTCGAGGGGGCGCGCGGGGCGGTCCGTTTCCTCCTGGCGACCTGCCGGGACCGGGACGGGCGGCTTCTCCGGTCGTGGAAGGACGGCGCGGGGCGGGTCCCGGCGTTCCTGGAGGACGAGGCCTACCTCGTCCACGCCCTCCTCGACCTGGCCGAGGCCGACCCGGCCGAGGCGGCTTCGCTCCGCAAGAGGGCCCGGGAGGCCGCCGAGGAGCTGCGGGTCCGCTTCCGCAGGCCGGGCCGCCCGGGGTTCGGCTTCACCGGCGAGGGGCACGAGGCGCTCGTCGCCGAGGGGCGCGACCTGTTCGACAAGGCGATCCCGTCGGCCCCGGGCTCGGCCGCGCGCGCGCTCCTGAGGCTCGCGGCCGCCGACGGGGACCTCTCTCTCGCCGCGCAGGCCAAGGAGGCCATCGCGGAGGTCTCCGGCCTGATGGCCCGCCTCCCGCACGGGACCGAGACGTGGCACCTGGCCCTGGCCTCCCTCCTCGAGCTGGAGGAGCGGCGGGGGCCGGTCGCGCGCTGGCGCGTTTCGGGGCCGCGCGCCGCGGGCGCCGTGGCGGAGGCGGCTCTCGACCCGGTCCGGGTGCGCGCGGAGGCCTCGCCGCCGCGCGTGGCGCGCGGGGGCGGAGCGGAGGTGACCGTCCACGTCTCGGTCGCCCCCGGCGCCTACCTGCCGGCGGAGGGCGGCCTCGCCGTGGAGGTCTGGGCCGGCGGGGACGTCCCGGCCGCCGTCGCCGAGGCGCCGCGGACGACCTTCGTCGAGCACGAGGACGGGACGGCGGAGGCGGCGTTCCGCGGCGAGGTCGTGGCCCGGTTCGGACTCGCCCCGGGACCGGGCGCGGCGCTGGGGCAGAGGAGCGTCTCGGTCCTCGTCCGTTTCCGGGCCTGCCGCGAGCGGACCTGCGAGCCGGAGCGCAGCCTCTCCCTCTCGCTCGGTGTCGAGGTCGTCCGGTGAGGGCGGGGGCGGAGCGCCCCGTCCGGGCGGTCCTCCTGGACATGGACGGCGTCCTCGTCTTCTCCGAGGAGGCCTGGTTCCTGGTCTACAACCGGACCCTCGCCCACTTCTCCCGGCCGCCGATCTCGCGCGCGGCGTTCGACGCCATCTACGGGAACGGGACGAAGGCGGACCGGGACGCGTACATGCCCGACCGGACGGTAGAGGAGGTGGACGAGGCGTACGGCCGCTTCTTCGAGGAGCACCTCGACGCCGTCCGGCCGAACGAGGGGGCGCGCGTGCTCCTGGCAGCGCTGCGCGAGCGGGGCGTGGCGAGCGCCGTGGCGACCAACACCCAGCACCGCCTGGCGCGGCGCGTCCTTTCGCTCACGGGGCTCCTGCCCCTCCTCGACGCGGTCGCCTGCGCCGACGAGGCCGGGGCGGGGAAGCCGGACCCGGCAGTCCTGCACCTGGCCGCGAGCCGGCTCCGTGTGCCGCTCTCCGACTGCCTCTTCGTCGGCGACTCCAAGTACGACCGGATGGCTGCCCGCTCGGCGGGGGTCCGCTTCGCCGGGTACCGGATGGGACACCGCGTGAGGATCGACTCGCTCGCGGAGGTCCTCCCGCGCCTCGCCCCGGCCTCCGGGTGCGAGAATCCGGCCTCGTGATCGAGGTCGAGGGGCTCCGGAAGTCGTACCGGGAGGTCGTCGCCGTCGACGGGCTGAGCTTCAGCGTGGCGCCGGGAGAGGTCCTCGGGCTCGTCGGCCCGAACGGCGCGGGGAAGACGACGACGCTCCGGTGCCTGGCCGGCATCCTCCCGCCGGAC
>WBZR01004956.1_pt1 | contig 10528 bp, 3 predicted proteins | sample 5204231 | NCBI WGS metagenome assembly WBZR01 (sample SAMN12412403, study PRJNA552823) | activated sludge metagenome | isolation source: activated sludge from anammox sidestream of wastewater treatment plant... | place: USA: Virginia | collected 2017-08
AAGCTGGTTCTCCCTCAGGGGACTCGGAGCATCCATCACTATACCGGAAGTGCCGACTGTCTCATTTGGCGTGAAACACTACAATCGAGTTGGGCCAGTCTATCGTGATTCGTCTGGAACCGGATGCCCGGGATTGCCAGGCAAAGCTGGCTTTCCTCATGTTGAGGAAGTCCACTAGTAAGTTGCAAGATTACTGTCTTATTGGGGGCGTTCTTCCAAGCCCGGCGCGCCCGCTAGTCTTCGACTCTCCTGGAATAACTCGTGGTGTCGCCCGATCGACTCAACGAATTGAGGGCTGACAGATTAGTTTCTTAGCACCCAGCAATATTCCCGGGAGAGCGACCATTCAGTGCCCTGGTCCATGGTTTCGCACGTTGCTCGGCTATCCTCCCTCCGGTGGATAACACACCTCGCCCCAGTCTTCGCCAATCCCCATCTCGATCATAATCTCCAACATGGTCGGCAGTAGATCCATCAGTGCGGTTGCTGAAGACTGTAGGGCCCGTCGGTTGAGCTTTCCGCCCTTGGTGCTGGCCCCGTGGAAGACCTGGTTCCGCATCACGTACAGCCGCTCGAAAAGCAGCCGAAGCACCGGTAATCGGTTTGGCTTCTGAAATGCGAGGATTGCATCTTTGGCATCCTTCTTGGCCTGTCGAATCGCAGGCGCGGACTGGTTTTCCCAGAACTGGATGGTGAGATAGGGATCCTCAATGAGATTCAGCACCGCCGACTGCCGCTTGCCGAGGACCTGTCGCAGGCTGCCCTTGGAATCGAGCCCCCAGATGTGTGGGAGGAATGCGCCAAGTGCCTCGCGGTCGCCCCAGGGGCGGTGATCGTCATCCAGACGCCCGTACAGGGCATTGAGCCCAATCCAGCAGGAGATGAACCGTCCCTCGGTATCTGCTGGCGTAAATCCTTCGGCCCGTTCGAGCCAGGAAAGTGCTCGCCATATCCGGATCGAAAATGACTGGTTCGCTCCACGGCCCTCCTTGGGCAAAGCACGGAATCGACCTCGAAGGTCGGCGGCATTCGTCATGACGATCATCATGATCCGGTGCTATGCGCCTGGCAAACCGTAGCGTTACCCGGAAGGGCGATGTCAGCTGATCGTGACACGCACTAACCGCCCAAGGCTGCCTCCACGAACAATTGGATGTCCGCCGCGTTAATCACGCCGTCGTCATTCATGTCCCCGCGCAGCGCATTGCAGCCACAAACATCGCCATAGCCGTCCCCGTCGCAGTCCTCCTGCCCTGGGTTCGCGATATCCGGGCAGTTGTCCATGCAGTCCGGTACCCCGTCTGCATCGGAATCAATCGGTCCCCAGCGCGCCCAGTTGGCCGAGATGTTGCCCCCGGCGGTAGAGAACGAGCCCCCTGCGATCAATTCGCCGTTGTAAACCGCAAGTAGGTTCACGGGGCCATTCATCCCTGAGCCGAGGGCCGACCAGGCGGTGCCATCCCACTGGGCGATGCGGTTGGCCGCCGTACCCCCGGCGATTGTAAAGTTGCCCCCCGCGATCAGGTATCCGTTGTAAACCGACAGGGCTTGTACGTCCCATGTCATTCCCGTGCCCAGGGCCGACCAGACGGTGCCGTCCCACTGGGCGATGAAGTTAATCCCGTCGTTGCCCCCGATGGTAGGAAAGTCGCCCCCCACGATCAAGTTGCCGTTGTAAACCGTCAGTGCGTAAACATCGTCGCCCGTGTTCGTGCTCAGGGCCGTCCAGGCAGTGCCGTTCCACTCGGCGATGCGGTCGGCAGGCACGCCTCCAGCGGTTAGAAAGCCGCCTCCTGAGATCAGGTTACCGTTGTAGACCGTCAGGTCGAATACGGACCCAATTATCCCTGAGCCTAGGGCCGTCCAAGTGGTGCCGTCCCACTGGGCGATGCGATTGGCCGCCGTGCCACCAGCGGTATTGAAGCTCCCCCCCGCAATCAGGTTTCCGTCGTAGACTGTCAGAGTGGACACCGAGCTATTCATCCCCGTGCCCAAGGCCGTCCAGGCGTTGCCATCCCATTGGGCGATGCGGTTGGCCGCCGTACCCCCGGCGATGGTAAAGCTGCCCCCCGCAATCAGGTTTCCGTTGTAGACTGTCAGGGCGGACACCGAGCTGTTCATCCCCGTGCCCAGGGCCGACCAGGCGGTGCCATTCCAGGCGGCGATGTTGCTTGCCACCGCACTCCCGGCAAGGGAGAAACTGCCACCGGCGACCAGCAGCGGCAGCTGCGGGCCGGGGCCGTCCGGGTCCCAAGTGGTGAGCACAACAACTAGTCCGTCGGTGACCGGGACGCCGTCGCCCTGGCGCCATTCGTACTGACATTGGCCCTCAGTGCGTTGGGTCCAAGAGAGGACGGCTACGACAGCCGCCAGTGTAGTTAGAAAAACCGAATGCTTCATGGTCTCTCCCATTGACTTTCCGTTTGGCGGATAAATCCGCTCGCAACGCGTGGGAGCCCCGCGGTCCGCACTCTCTCGATTGCGTCTTGTCCGCGGACCCTGATCATCTGGCCCTGACGAGCGTATACAAATCCAGGAGAGAATGAGTGTCTGGTAGGTGGCCCGAAACAGGACCGCCGCGTCCTAAAGAAGCGCCCGTCCGAATTCCTGATGGTGTTCATATGTCCCGATTGAGTCATTTGGTTGTTCAACCATTTGCTGGATATTCAGTGCATTGTGGATGAGCTCTTGTCCAACTGATGATTACTTCCCATACAGCGCAATTCACCTGTCCAAACCTCGGAGCGCTTTGACGGGCTGACTCGAGCAAAACTCTCGTGGAATGTCGGACCAAAGCTAGTGCCATGATATTGGTTAAACTGGGTATGTCGGTGATACGATTGCCCACGATGTTTACTGCATCGAAATCACCTCGACAAACCAAGCCACATCCAGCCCGTCGGCACAGCCGTCGGCGTTCATGTCCGCTGTGATAATGGGTCGCGGCGCATCCGGAAGCCGAAGCAGCGCCGCCACGAAACCGATCAGATCGGATTCATCAACGGTGCCGCTGCCATCCATGTCACCCGCCAGGGCCGGACCGATTCGATCTATCCGGTTCAGGCTCGGCAGCGACAAATGCATGTACCCATCTGGGTCAAACGCGACGCCGTGGACAGGTAGATCTGTTAGGAACGGCGTCGCCTGACCAGAAAGGAGATCGACCTCCATCAACCGATCACCGCAGGCTACAAACAGATTGCCGTGGAAGATCCCCGGTGGAGCGATCGCCTGGCTCACGGCCCCTTCAAGACCTGTCGCCATGCTCGCATCGAGGACAGTCCCGTTGGAGTCGAGCTTTCGGAGCACGCCGTCGTTCGATCCGGTGACATAAACATGGTCGGCCCCATCCAACGCCACGGCTCGCAGGGGCTGACCTGCCGCCGTATAAAACGGATACACGACACCAAGCTCAAGTACATTCAGGCTGTCGCCCTCGACCGAACCCAGGAACAGTCGACCATCGCCGGCCAGTGCCATCTGCCCGATGTGTTCAAGTGTGTTGTCGATGTACTGCTCGCAGATGCTGCCCGTCGTCGGATTCAGGAAGTAAACAAGATCATTCCCTAGCCCATCCCGACCGCCGACGATGATCTGATTGGGCATGGCGCAGCCGCCAGGCCAGACACCGGCTGCATCGATCAGCACCGATTCCGGCTTGGACAACAGCGCCCCGAATTGAGCCTGACTACAGTTCTGTAGGATTCGCCAGATCTTGCCTGTGGTGATGATGTCGCTACGGCCCGTGAAGAGTCGGAAGGGCAGCCCCCCGTCGCAAGTCTGCTCAATGGAGCCGCCATCATTTGTAAAGGCCAGTAGAGTCGGTGACTGAACCGCGGACGGCTCACACAGGATCTCGCACGAATAATGATCCGCAAGTGCACACCCACAGGGAGAGGCCATGGAGGAACCCGGATCCGTCGGACAGCCGTCTTGAGCGTCGCAGACGCCATCGCTGTCGGCGTCTTGGAACAGGTGCGAGCACACGCCATCGTCGCAAAAATCCAGAGTGCAGGAATCGCTGTCATCGCAGTTGAGCTGGCTGCAAACGCACCCTTCCGAGCTGATTGTCTCCCCTGCCGGCGTATCAGGGCAGGCGTCGCAGGCATCTCCCACACCATCACCGTCGGCATCTTGCTGATCAAAATTGGGGACCGACGGACAGTTGTCACAGGTGTTGCCCACGCCGTCGCTGTCGGAATCGTATAGGCCCAGTTCGAACAAATACGCCGCACCGGCATCCATTCCACCAGGTTGGTCGTGAAGATAGGATCCGATCAGCACTCGGTCGCCCGACATGGCCAGTGAAACTCCAAACTCATCGCCATCCGAAGCATCCGACGCAACGAGCTGTGTCACTTCCGTCCACGCGTTTCCGGAGCGAAGGAATGCGTACGCAGAACCGGCCACAAGACCACCCGTGTGGCTGTCCAGGACAGATCCTGCCATAAGCACATTGCCGGACAAACCCACCGCAAATCCGAAGTGGGCATCCGCCGCTGCGTCCGACGCAATCAGGTCGGCTGTTTCTGTCCAGACGCCTCCCTGCTTGTTGAAGACATAAACTGCCCCGGCTCCAGCCTGGCCCGCGATTTCGCGATTGTGAGCGCCGACCACGATGGTTTCGCCGGAAACAACCACCGACTGACCGAACCGGTCATTGGCCCCCGCATTGGAGGCAGTCAACCTGGCGGTCTGCGCCCAGACTCCGTTCAGTCGTTCGAACACATAGGCAGCGCCCGCATCAGCCCCTTGCGGAAGATTCACGAGATGGGAACCGACCACCGCCGTATCATCGTCGATGGAAAGCAGGACGCCGAATTGATCCAGCACGGCTGCATCCTGGGCAACCAACTTGGCCTGCTGTGACCAAATGCCGTTTTCACGGACGAATACATATGCTGATCCGGCATCAATCCCACCAGCGTGGTCATCCAGATAGGAGCCAATAAGTGCCGTGTCGCCGTCAATCGCCACCCAGTTTCCGAATCGATCATTTGCTGCTGCGTCTGCGGCGGTGAGCTTGGCCTGCTCGATCCACGCGCCGTTCAGGCGAATGAAGACGTAGGCTGCTCCTGCATCCACACCTGCCGGAAGGTCGTCGGTGGATGCGCCCACCACGATGGTGCCCCCGGAAATGGCAACCGAACGTCCGAACTGGTCGCCCGCTGCGGCGTCTGTTGCCGTCAGAATTGCCGACTCAACCCAGACACCCTGCACGCGGTCAAATACATATGCCGAACCCGCATTGAGGCCGGCTGAATGGTCGTCAAAGTACGCGCCGACAACCGCCGTGTCGGCGTCAATCCCTACGGCAATCCCGAAACGATCCTCCGCCTCGGGGTCAGAGGCAGTTAAACGCACCACTTCCGTCGGCGGCAAATCCGGACATGGATCGCAGGCATCTCCGACGCTGTCGCCGTCGGAGTCGAGTTGATCGGGATTGGTCGCAAACGGGCAGTCGTCGCAATCGTCGATCAAGCCATCACTGTCGGAATCTGTCTCACATTCGTCAATGATGCCGTTAGCATTGCAGTCATCGAATAACTGCGGACTGATCGCGATCCCTCCGAGCGAAACAGTTGCTGATGTGCCATTGGGAATCGGGTTACCGTTGGCGTCGAATAGAAATCGGCTGATTCCACCACCAAAATGCGCGCTGACGAAGAGCTCACCCCAAGGAGCCGAAGTAACGGCGATTGCTCCGGAAGCAGTAATGCTCCCGTTGGGCAAGGGGGTACCCGACTGGTCGAAGCGATACCTGAAGACCAGACCCGTGTCGATATCCGGAATGAAGAGCTCATCCTGCGGTCCGAATTCACAAAAGTGCAGTCGCGATGACCCGGGAACGGTGAAAAACCCGTTCGCAGACGCTTGGCCCGCGCCGTCAAAAAGGAATCGATACACGCCATTGGATGAATTGGTGACGAAGAGTTCGCCCCACGGTGCGAATGCGACGCCAAACGGAACTGAAGCGCCGGTCCAGAGGACTTGCCCGTTGGGAATGGCAACCCCGTTGGAATCGAACACAAATCGCCGAATGGTTGGCGTGGAACTGTCCGCCACAAAGAGCTCACCGCTTTGGCTGAAGGTGAGATCCTGTGCGACACCGATTCCGTCGATGCTCCCGTTCGGCACCGGGGTCCCTGATCCGTCGAACAGAAACCGAGAAACACTCCCATCTGGCCCGCTGCAGTCTGAGTGACGATTGCCGACTAACAACTCCCCGGTTGGTGCGAAGGCGACGCCGGTCGGGTTGTTTACAAGGTTGCCGGGAATCGCTCCAGCCGCAACCAGCGGCATCGCACTCGTGACATCAAAGAGAAGTAGATCATCAATCTGCGCCGGATTTTGGCAACCCGGTGTCGTTCTTGCCGCCACGAGTAGGCTTGCGCGATCACATTCGTCCGGGATGCCGTTTCCGTTACAGTCAAAGCTTGTTCCGCTGGAAACATCACACTGATCGAGAATGCCATTGCCATTGCAGTCCCGGTTAACACTGCCGATTACTGCGACAAAGGCTTCCGGGTCACCGTTTGCATTGATGCCGGAACCCGTTATGGCATTTCCATCGCTGGAAATCCCGGTGGCCTCAATTAGGCGGGTGAAGCCGCCCAAATCAATCCCTAGTTCAGTGACCAAGTACTCCTGAAGCAAACTCATGCCAGTTGCCTCGTTCCAGATGAATGCCTCCGACCCTCGGAGTGTCATTCCATTGCCAACGACGAGGCTTCCATCTGCCGACACGGACTTCGCCAAGCTTGTGAAGTCGCCACCCGGCAGATCGCCCAGACCCACCATTCCGCCGCTCTGGGTCCAGCGAAAGGCCTCCCAGGGGTTCGATCCGCTCGCGTTCGGAGATCTACTTTCGCCAACGACGGTCGAACCGTCTGCGGAAACATCGCGTGCGATCGAGGGATCCGACCCGCCGGGGAGCCGGCCTAATGCAATCATGCCATCCGTAGCCGTCCAGCGAAACGCCTCGCCCAACGAACTGCCGCCAAAGTCTGCGTTACCGACGATGACGGCGCCATCAGGTGTAACTGCGTATGCTTTGCTTTGGAGGCCCGGGTCACGAAGAGGAACCATGCCACTTGTCTCAGTCCATCGGAATGCGTTGGCCGAGCTGCTCCCGAATCCCACTGCCTCGCCTACGACAACGTTGCCATTCGCTGAGACTCCGTACGCGTTGCTTCGATATTGGGCGGGATTGGCGTCGGGATGGAATCCCAAGCCGGTCATGCCCGCTGACTCGATCCACCGAAACGCCTCAAGTTGCGATGACCCGGGCGCAAACCGGCTGCTGCCCACCGCAACTGACCCATCTCCGGAGACATCGTATGACGAGCTGAACTGACTCGCAGAAGGCAAGTGCCCCAGTCCGACGATTCCTCCGGAAACAGTCCAGCGAAACGCCTCCGTTCCGCCTGAAGATTCACTGCGGCCGACAACCACCTGTCCATCGACGGAAATGGCCGTGGCGGTACTGGAGAATGCCCCGCCAGCGAGGTCGCCCAGACTGCGGAAGGACGGACTCGTGTAAAGCTCGCATTCGTCTGGAATGCCGTTGTCATTGCAGTCATGGCTTGCCCCGCTTGCGATATCGCAGTCGTCGGGGACCGCGTTGTCGTTGCAATCCGATGCACCGAACATAGATGTGTTGAGTAGCACCGAAACATTATGCTCGTTAGCAACTGCCAGATCACCTTTCTTGTCGCCATTCAAGTCGGCGATGGCCACGGCATAAGGCAATCCGCCGACTACGTAATTGATGGCCGGCCGGAACGTGCCATGACTGTTGCCCAACATCACCGCAGCGTAATGTTTGACATCGTTGAGGGCGATCACCAGATCGGGTTTGCCGTCCCCGTTCAGATCGTCTGTTGCAATCGAGTAAGGATAACTGCCCACAACGTAGTCGACCGCCGATTGAAGTGTGCCGTCTCCGTTACCCAACAGGACAGAGATGTTGTTGCTCCAGACGTTTGCCACGCCCAAGTCGAGCCTGCCGTCACGGTTCAGATCGCCGATCGCCACAGAAAAAGGGCGATCCCCCACGCCGTAATCTACAGCCGTTGTGAAAGTCCCGCTGCCGATGTTTAACAGCACCGAGACAGTTCCATTTGCCGAGATGTCATTCGCTGTGACAATGTCGAGACGTCCGTCGTTGTTCAGATCTCCGACCACGACGGATATGGGCGCATGGCCCGTCCCATAGTTGACCGCAGATTGGAAACTACCGTCGCCATTGCCCAGCAGCACCGACACGTTGTTACTGGAGGAATTGGCAACCACCAAGTCAGGCCGCCCATCACCATTCACGTCACCAATGACCGCCGACGTAGGGCTATCGCCAGCGGCGTAAGCGATCGCCGTCTGAAAGGTACCATCACCCCTTCCTATCAGCACCGAAACCTGGTCGGCGACATTATTCGCAAGCGCAAGATCAGGTTCTCCATCGCCATCAAAATCACCGATAGCGACTGTCCAAGGAGTACTTCCCGCGAAATAGTTGACCGCGGTCTGAAAAGTGCCGACCCCATTTCCGAGCAAGACTGATACGCTGTCGCCGTTTCGGTTGGCCACTGCTAGGTCACGATTTCCGTCGCCGTTAAAATCGGCGACAGCGACTGAGTAGGGCGTAGTACCGGCACCGTAGTTGACCGCCGGGGCATACGATAGCACGTCTGACCCCACGACCTCACACTCGTCTGGGACCTGATTGGAATTGCAATCCATGCTAGCGCCGCCGGCGATGTCGCAATCATCCGGCGTCCCGTTAGCGTTGCAGTCGACTTCGCAAACGTCACCTATGCCGTCCGAATCGCAATCTGCCTGATTTGGATTGGCCACGCTGCCGCAATTGTCACACTGACCACCCAAGCCGTCGCCATCCGTATCTGACTGATCCGCGTTCGGAGTAATCGGACAGTTGTCGCAGACGTCACCGACGCCGTCGGAGTCTCCGTCCGTCTGATCCGGGTTCCCATCCATCGGACAATTGTCCTGCGCATCTGGTACCCCGTCCGAGTCGAAGTCCACAGTGCAGGAATCGGGAGCGCACGGGATGCCTTCGCCCTTAAAGTCCCCCTCTATCGCGGTGCATGCGTTGAGGATGACGAATGTGCACGTCCCAAGCGCATCGCAGCACGCACCCGGAAGCTGGGTGCACGCCTCTGGATTACATGTGACATTGTTGCCCTGATAGGTGCCACCGAGGGTCGTACACTCGGCAGCCGTTTGAATCTGGCAGGTATCCATGCTCAGACAGCACGCCCCGAGCGGGTCCATCGGGCAATTGTTGGCCGCGCCGGGAGTCGGCGTGCCGGTTCGATAGTTGAAGGTGCGTCGCAGTCCACCCTCGCCGTTGGGGCAACGGCCGATCGAAAGCGTTTGACCCCCTCCAGCAGTGCCGCCGTCCTCATCAACGCCCGGCTCGCCCGCAAGGAGCAGGATTTCATCCAGCATGGTGGTGGTGAAAGTGTCCGATGTGCCATAAATGACCGCATCGAGAAGATTGGTCGTGGTGGGGGGATTGGGAGACGTGAAGTTGCCCGAGTAGAGGGCCACCGCGTCCGGACCGTTCTGCAGAGTGTTGTTATTGAATAGAATGTTGCTAACAGTGACGGTGCCGATCAGGGCTGAATTGCCGGCCAGGAAGTATCCCTGAGCATTGGTGCTCTTGCCGTCCAGATCCAGGGCAAGATACGAGACGTCGCCGTTGCCGTTGAAAAACACGAGGACCATATTTGTCAAGCTGGTGTTGCCGACGCCCCCATCGTAGAGTTCAACAAACTCAAGCGTATCCGTGCCAGTTTGATCGGCATCCAACTCATTGATGCGAACTTGAGCACTAGTCTGGCGAGTCGTTGCCATTAGAAGTGCAATCACCGCGCAAGCAAATATGGTGAACTTCCTACTCATTACCTTTTGCTCCTCGAAACAGAATCTACCTGCGACGTCCTGCCTTTACTTTTTTCCAGTGTGTCACCAAAGCGATTACGGCGAACAATCGTCCACAGATAATTCGTCGCAAAACAATTTGTTCTCAAGCATGACGGGTGTCGCATCCTGTCCCAAGCTGACCGCAGCTGCTAGGCTTGCCGTTTAGACCAAGCCCGAAGAGTGGTCAGGCTCAATCCGTGCCTCGCCGTTAACAGGATGGCCTCGGAACATGACTTCGACCGCAGGGGCTGAACCGAAGACCGTCAGCTGGCACCCCTGCGGACTCGCGTACGCCTAGGCCCCCAGTGTTCAGGTTGAGGTGCCCTATTCCCGCCCTGTCTCTGCACATGGGATCTGAAACGCCATTAGAGAGCTGAGAATCATTGAGGACAATTACTTGCGCCATTGCCGGCGTGCACAAGATGAGGAATGCGCACGTTGACCCACGAAGCTTCTTTCGACACATTGGGGGTTCCTCCTAATCAGACTCGTCGGACGTGATTGCCCTTGCAATTGGGAGGCATAGGCCACGTTGACGACAGAAAGGATAACGCAATCCCCGGACGCAAACAATCTGAACGAT
>WBZR01004957.1_pt1 | contig 10526 bp, 7 predicted proteins | sample 5204231 | NCBI WGS metagenome assembly WBZR01 (sample SAMN12412403, study PRJNA552823) | activated sludge metagenome | isolation source: activated sludge from anammox sidestream of wastewater treatment plant... | place: USA: Virginia | collected 2017-08
CCTCGACTGCTGTTGGCGACGGTCAAGATGCGCGTCTATTCGCTGGTGAGGTGGCGGTTTTGCGTTGAGCGGGCCGAAGTGATGAAGTGCAGATGGCCCCGCGAGGGGCCATCTGGTGGGTCGTGCCGGCAGCCGGTGATGGCTGTTTAGAACGGCTCGTCGGGATCGAACTCGGGCGGCGACCCGTCAGGAACGAGTTGCTCGCGCCAGGCCTGCCGCACCTGGGGGCCGTACGCGTCCCACAACGCCTGACGCAGCAGCTGCAGGCACTCGAAGACCGCCAGGGCCTGCTCGGGCGTCCAGTGCCGCAGGATGAGTGATGCCGCTGTCGATGTCGGCAGCGCCGACGATGGCTGCGCACTCATCGTGCGGCCTTTCGCGGGCGCGAGGCCGGCTCCTTGGCCGCCCGCGCGGCCTTGCGTAGCGCATCGCGCTCGCCGGCCTCCTTGGCGCGGTAGGAGTCGCCGTCGATGCGCACCACCTCGGCGCGGTGCATCAGCCGGTCGATCAACGAGACCACGCAGGCCGCGTTGGGGAAGACCTCGCCCCACTCGGCGAAGGCGCGGTTGGTGGTCACCACCGTGCTCTTGTGCTGGTAGCGCCGGCTGACGAGCTCGAACAGCAGGTCGGCATGCCGGTTGGAGTACGACAGGTAGCCCACCTCGTCGATGATCAGCAGGTCCGGCGCGGCGTACTGACGCAGCTTCCTGCGCAGCGCCGAGTCGCTGTCGAGTGCGGCCAGCTCACCCAGCAGGTTGCCCGCCGTGATGAACAGCGCCGTGTGCCCGGCCAGCACCGCCTGGTAGCCCAGGTTGCACGCGCACATCGTCTTGCCCACCCCGTTGGGGCCGACCAGCACGACGTTGCTGGCGTCCTGGAGGAACTCCAGCGTCATCAGCTCCTCCACGGCGCCGCGGTCGATGCTCCTGGGCCAGGCCCAGTCGAAGTCCGCCAGCGGCTTGAAGCGCCCGATGTGCGCTGCGCTTAAGCGCCGCTCCAGACTGCGCCGGCCGCGTTCGGCAGCCTCCCACGACAGCATCTGCGCCACCCATTGCGCCTGCTGCGGGTCGCCCATCACCTCGGCCCAGTGGGCCCGCAGGCCGTGCAGGCGCAGTGCGCCGGCGTGCTCGCGCAGCTGGGCATGCGTTGGCATGGCTTCAGTCATCGGGCGTCTCCCCCAGAGGATCGGGCGGTTGATCGGGCTTGCGGTCGGGCTGACGGTCGTACGAGCCCAGTGCGTGCGGCCGCACCGGCGCGTCACGCCGCGCCACGTGCTCGGGCAGCACCAGCGCCACCGGCGGCGGCTGGCCGCTGTCCTCACGGGCGCGCTCCAGGGCCAGCCGCACGGCGTTGGGGTGCGGCACGTCGCGCTGCAGGGCATCGAGGATGGCCACCTGCAGCGCCGCAGCGCCCCAGCGTTGCAGCAGCCGCAGCAGTGCTGCCGTGATCGAGCCGAGGTTGTCGCCCCGCGCAGCGGCGCGCTCGAGCAAGGTGATGGCCGCCGGTGCGGCCTGCGCCAGGCGGTCACAGCCGCGGTGGGCGCGGGCCGTGCGCTTGTGCTCGAGCAGTCGCTGCACGTGCGCAGGGTCCTCGATCTGCTGGCCACGGTCCCAGCAGCGGACGTGGCGGGCCAGTTCGGCCACGCCGTCGAGGATGCGCACCGTGTGCTCGTCGGCCAGCACCGCCAGGGTGCGCCGCACGTGGGTGTGCGGCACCGAGTAGTCGTTCAGGTCGAAGCGGATGTAGGGCGTCTTGCCCACCGTCACGGCCACGCGCTCGCCGAGTGCGAACTCGTGCGGCGGCAGCCGCAGCAGCTTCGGGGCCTCGGCCTCGAAGGCCTGGCGCACGTTCAAGCTGGCGTCCTCGACCCAGCGACGCTCGGCGGCCGGACCCAGGCACCACGCCCGGGCCTGCGCGTTGAGGTCGTCCAGATCGGTGAACGTACGCCCGGCGAAGAAGCCCTCGCGGATGTAGCGGATGGCGCGCTCGACACGCCCCTTCTCGTTGCCGCGCGCCGGCGCCACCGGGCGTGGCTCGAAGCAGTAGTGGCCCGCCAGCGCGAGCAGCGTCGGGTTGAAGCGGATCGCACAACCGCCGGCATGCTCCACGCGCTCGAGCACCGCGCTCTTGAGGTTGTCATACAGCAGCACCCGGGGCACGCCGCCGAAGGCGATGAAGGCCAGGGTGTGGCCGCGCAGGAAGCTGTCCATGCGGGCGTCCAGGAAGAAGCGCAGGAAGACCATGCGGCTGTGGCTGAGCACCATCACGAAGGCCATCAGCGGGCGGCGGGCACGGCCGAGCTGCAGGTGGCCGAAGTGACCCCAGTCGACCTGCGCCTGCTCGGCAGGCAGCGTGCGCAGGCGCAGGTAGGCCTCGGCCGCCGGGCGTGGACGCATGCCGGCGATGAGGAAGCGGAAGTGCGAGCCGGCGCCGACGTAGCCGCGCTCGACGACCATGGCGTGCAGCCGTGCCGCGGTGAGCGTGGGGAACTTCTCCAGGGTGGCCAGGATGAAGGGCCGGTACGGATCGATCCGGCTGGGTCGCAGCGGCGAGGTGTGCACCGGCGCGCAGTTGCCCGCCAGCACCCGGCGCACGGCGTCGCGGTGCACGTGCAACTGCCGCGCGATGGTGCCCACGCGCCACTTCTCCACCGTGTGCAGGCGCAGGATCTGCGCCACCAGGTCAGGGGCTATGGTCATGGCGCCGTCGCCCAGGCAGGCCGTGACGCACGAAGCCCAGGCGCAGTGCCAAGGGTTGCCGATGGCCGCATCGGCGGCAGATCCAGAAGGTGGTGTCCGTGGCGAGTGTGGCAGCAGGGGCGAGTTCCTGCGGTGCGCTGTGCGCCGTGATGTCGGCGGCCATGTCGGCAACTGCGACGCTGGCACTGTCGTGTGTCCATGCCGTCAGTGGAGCCGAGGCCACCGCCAGCCGGGAACCCTGGTGCGTCACGTTATGTGCGTCGACACCTGTAGCGCCGACGGCGCCACGGGCAGCACGGCGCTGGCGCCAACGACGAGAGCGCTGCGCGTGCGCGATGCGACCGCGCCGGGAGCGCTGGTAGCGCTGTGCAGTCTCACGCCGCGCCTGCTCGCGGACCTGACGCCAGCAAGCTCGGCCGCAATAGCGGTTGCCGCGGTCGCAGCGGCTGCACAGGATGACCTGGACGCGACAACGCGCGCACAGGTAAAGGCGGGCGGGTTGGTCCATGCGCACCCCGGCACAACCGAAGTGCTGGACGGACTCGTCCCAGCGCGCCACACTGCTGCGGCACCGCCTTCATCGGCACGGTGTAGGGCACGGTGCGGTGGTCAAGCTTCCCGGCGAGAGAGACCGTTGCCGTGCCCGCCTTCTTCGGCATCGACCGCGTTGTACCGCGGCATGCCTACACCGCCGTCGGACCGCACCGACGGCGTGAGTGCCGGCATCACCGCCGATGTCGAGCCCGCAGCGCCGCCGCCCGCGCCTGCCTGGCCGCCCTGCAGGGCGGCCAGGCAGGCGCACACCCGGATCAACACCCAGCCAGTTCAGCAGCCGCTGATCGCCAGCAGTTGCCTCGCACCAAAACCGCCACCTCACCAGCGAATAGTGTCGGATCCTGACCGGCGTTCACACACGCAGGCAGGCTCCTGTCGTGACTCGAGGCGGTACGCCGAAAACCCGGTCATTCGCTTGCTGCCGCATCTTGCCGGACAAACCCGGCCGGCGCTGGTCGCGCCCCTGCCTGCATCAACCCGCCGTGTCGCGCAGCCGCCGCGCGGCTTCTTCGGCCGACTCCTCGCTGCGCCGGTGCGCAGGCGCACGAGCTGCGCGACGTCGCCGCGCTCGAGCGCTCGCTGCGCCTGCACCCACGGCCGCGCCGAGCGCCGCCGGCGCTCCACCGCGGCCAGCCCGGGCTTGCCGCAGCGCAGCGTCTGCAGCGACAGCGCGGCGATCATGCGCTGCAACCTGCGCTCCGGCCGCAGTCCGCAGCCTGCGCCGGGCGGGCGTCCGCGCCGGGCGTCAGACGCCGTCCGGCACCGTCGGCTGCGAGCGGCCCAGCCGACCTGCCATGCGCAGGCCGTCGCGGACATTGATCCCCATCAGGGCGAGGTTGACGGCGCCGAAGATCAGCTCGATGGCCTGGAGCGCGTAGAACGCGCCGTCGAGGCGGTGCGCCGAAGCCCAGCGGTCCAGGACGATGGCGCATGGCAGGAGCACCAGCAGACCGTTGGCGGCGATGAAGGGCATGCGCTTCTTCTTGGACTGGGTCAGGCGTCCCTTGCGCGACTTCGACAGGGACATCCCGCTGCCGCCGGCCGCGGCGATCGCCGGGATCACGATCCACAGCCCCGGCGTGACGATGAGCGACTTGAGCTGCGCCACCGCTGCGGGCGAGCCGAACAGCTCGACGACGACCGTGGAGAGCAAGAAGACTGCGATCGACAGGGGAGCGAGCAGGCCCGCAACGAGGTGAAGCCGCCTGGGCATGGTGGTCCTTTCGGGGAAGAAATGCCTTCGGCGCCACTGTAGAGACTGACCGGCCCGCTGCCCAGCTCGCAGGTCGCGACACACTGTCTGGCGAACGCCGACAATCGGCGCCGGGCATAGCGGGAGCGCGCAATGGACCGGTTCGACGCCATGCGTACGTTCGTCCAGGTGGTGGACAGCCGCAGCTACACCCGCGCCGCGGCGCAGCTGAACCTGCACAAGGCGACCGTCAGCCAGCACGTACAGCAGCTCGAAGACCGGCTCGGCGTGCGGCTGCTTGCGCGCACGACCCGCGCCGTCGCGCCGACCGAGGAAGGGCTGGTCTACTACCGGCACGCCCGCTCGATCCTGCAGCAGATGGAGGAGGCGCAGGCCGGGCTGCGCAAGGGCGCGAGTGCGCCGGCCGGACATCTGCGCGTCGACGTTCCGGTGGCGATGGGACGTCTGCTGTTCGCTCCCGAGATCCGGGGCTTCCTCGAGCGCTACCCCAGGATCACGATCGAACTGGGTTGCACCGACCGCACCGTCGATCTGGTCCGGGCGGGGGTCGACTGCGCGCTGCGCGGGGGCAAGCTGCCGGACTCGGGCTTGTCGGCGCGGCGCGTCGGCGATCTGCGCTTCGTGCTGTGTGCAGCCCCGAGCTACATCGACCGCTGCGGCCTGCCGGATACCGCCCAAGCGATGATGCGGCATCACCAGATCGGGTACGTGCTTGCATCCACGGGCAAGCTCAGGCCGGTCACCTTGAGTGGCGGCGGCCGCACGGTCGAACTCGATGTGCCGGCGCGCCTGATCACGACCGACAGCGCGGTCGCGCTGAGTGCCGCCTTGGACGGGGCGGGTCTGATCGTGCTGGCGGAATTCGTCGCTGGCCACTACCTGAGCAGCGGCTCGCTCGTGCGGGTCCTGCCGGCCTGGCAGTGCCCCTCGCTGCCGCTGCACCTGGTCACGCCCGGCGCCCGCAGGCGGCCTGCCCGCGTGCAGGCCTTCATGGACTGGGCCCACGCGCTGTTGCAGCGGCGGCTCGGCCCTCATCTGGAGTCCGGCGTACCGCGTTGACCCCGGATGGCGGCCCGTGATGCAGCCGGGCGACGCCGCCCGCGCGACGAGCGGAGCAGGAGGCCGGGTTCGCCAGCCGAGGGAATCGCGATCCGCGGTCCATGGCCGCGCGCCGCAAGACGCGTTGACCTGCCCCGGCGCGATCTGCGGCCGGGCCGTCGCCCGCGGCCGCGCCCGCCCGCATCAGCCCGCCGTCCCGCCCAGCCGCCGCGCGGCTTCTTCGGCCGACTCCTCGCTGCGCTGGTGCGCCAGGCGCACGAGCTGCGCGACGTCGCCGCGCTCGAGCGCTCGCTGCGCCTGCGCCCACAGCCGCGCCGAGCGCCGCCGGCGCTCCACCGCGGCCAGCCCGAGCTTGCTGTAGCGCAGCGTCTGCAGCGACAGCGCGGCGATCATGCGCCGCAGCCGCTCGTTGCCGGCGAAGCGCGCCGCGATCTGGATCAGCCGGTGCGTCGTCTCGGCGTAGGCGCTGCCGCCGTCGTCGGCCTCGACGAGCGACTCCAGGCGGGCGACGCCCGCGCGCATCGCCGCCAGCAGCTCGGGGGCCCGCGTGGCCGCAACCTTGCGCAGCGCGATCTCGAACAGCCCGGCGCGGATCTCGAAGAGCTCGCGCAACTCGGCGGCCGACAGTTCGGTGACGACCGCGCCGCGCCGCGCCAGCACCGCCACCAGGCCTTCGCGCTCGAGGATGCGGATCGCCTCGCGCACGGGGCCGCGGCTGACCTCGAACTCGTCGGCCAGTTCCTGCTCGCCGATGCGCGCGCCCGGCGCCAGCGCGCCGCCGATGATGCGATCGCCCACCTTGGCGGCGATCTGCTCGGGCACCGTCAGCGTCGGTCCGGCGCTGTCGCCGAAGAGCCGGAAATCGATCGTGCTTTCCCAGCGGGCGAAGGCGTCGGCGTCGCGGGTGCGCATCCGCTCATGCTAGTCGCCAATGCGGTTGTCGACAATGTGCGCGGAGACGCACGCAACCGTCGGCGGCGGCCGCCGGCCTGGCCTGCACGGCACCTGCGGTCTGCACGGGATGCGCGCGGCCCACCGGACAGCCGGCGACGCGCGCGCCGCCTGCGCGCGCCGCGCTTCGGGCCATCGGGGCGATGGCCGCGGCCGGCCCAGAGCCCTTGGGCACCCCTGCGCGGGCGCGCTTCGTATCTTCACGGGCGCTCAGCGCGCCGTGCCCTTCGGCCAGAGCAGTTCCACCTTGGTCGGCGTGCCGGCCTTCACCTGGACCTTCTCCTGCAGCGTCTTGCCGGCCAGCGTGGCGTCGATCACGTAGGCGCCGGGTTCGAGCCGGGCCAGCAGGATCGGGCCGGCCTGGTCGACGCTCAGCACCGGCTGACCCTTGGCGTCGCGCACGACGGCCTTGACGTTGGTGACGAACTCGCCGCGCTTGACGTCCTTCTCGGCGAAGACGAGGGTCAGCGGCCATTGCGTGCCCGCCTTCTCGATGGCGTGCGCCTGCTCGCTGCCGACGCCGCCGCTGATGTACTCGACCGTGCCGCTCTTGTGCACGGGCGGCAGTTCGGCCGCAGCGCGTGCGAAGCCGCTGCCGGCCAGCAGGGTGGCGAAGGCGGCAGCAACGAGGCTGCGGGTGTAGAGGCGTTTCATGTCCTGACTCCTGGGTTGCGTGGATGGGGCGGCGGATCGATGCAGTGCGCCGCGCCTGGCACTGGGACGCCGGGCCGCCCCGATCGGGACTGCGCGATACCCGGCGTTTCGGCACGCAGCCTAGCCCCCGACGATGAGCGGCCGGTGAAGGCGAGGTGAGGCCAGCATTAGGTGCTGCGGCCGCGCCGGGCTCGCGGCCGATGTGCCGGCATGCTTCGAGGCGCTGCCTAGAATGGCCGGTTCGGCCTTCGCTGCCCCTCTGCAAGAGACCCCGATCGCGCCATGTCCTCCGGCCTCATCCGCATCCGCGGCGCGCGCCAGCACAACCTGAAGAACCTCGACCTCGACATCCGCACCGGCGAGCTGACGGTGGTGACGGGGCCGAGCGGTTCGGGCAAGTCCTCGCTCGTCTTCGACACGCTGTACGCCGAGGGCCAGCGGCGCTACGTCGAGACCTTCAGCGCCTATGCGCGCCAGTTCCTCGACCGCATGGACCGCCCGGCGGTCGACCGCGTCGAAGGCGTGCCGCCGGCCATCGCCATCGACCAGACCAACCCGGTACGCACCAGCCGCAGCACGGTCGGCACGATGACCGAGCTGAACGATCACCTGAAGCTGCTCTACGCACGCGCCGCGCAGCTGTTCGACCGCGCCACGGCGCTGCCGGTGCGGCACGACACGCCGCAGACGATCCATGCCGATCTGGCGCAGCGCGCGGCCCGGGCCGGCGACCCGAGGCTCGTCTTCACCTTCCCGGTGGTGCTGCCCGCCGACACCGGCGCCGAGCAGCAGGAACAGTGGCTGGCGGCGAGCGGCTTCACGCGCGTGCAGGCCGAGCGCCGCGACGGCGACCGCAAGATCCTCGACGTGGTGGCCGATCGGCTGCGCCTGGCCGGCGCCGAGCCGGCGCGGGTCATCGAAGCGATCGAGCTGGCGCTGCGGCGCGGCGGCGGGCGTCTGGACGTGCATGCGTCCGGCGCCGTCGATGCCGCGGGCGCGCCCGCCGCACCCGCCGTCTGGCGTTACTCCACCGGCCTGCATTGCCCCGAGAGCGATCTGCGCTATGCCGATCCGCAGCCCGGCCTGTTCAGCTTCAACTCGGCCTATGGCGCCTGCGAAGCCTGCCGCGGCTTCGGCCGCGTGATCGGCGTCGACTGGGGGCTCGTGATCCCCGACCACCGCAAGACGCTGCGCAATGGCGTCGTCAAGCCGCTGCAGACGCCGGCCTGGGCCGAATGCCAGGACGATCTGCTGCGCTACGCCGGCGAGGCCGGCATCCCGCGCGACACCGCGTGGAGCCAGCTCAGCGAGGCGCAGCGGCAATGGGTCGTCGAAGGCTCGCCGCACTGGAAGGGCGACTGGCAGCGCCAGTGGTACGGCATCCGCCGCTTCTTCGGCTACCTCGAGAGCAAGGCGTACAAGATGCACATCCGCGTGCTCTTGTCCAAGTACCGCAGCTACACGCCCTGCGCGGCCTGCGGCGGCGCACGCCTGAAGCTCGAGGCGCTGCTGTGGCGACTGGGCAGCCGGGCCGACGCCGACGCGGTGCTGGCGCCGGCGCAGCGCTTCGCGCCCGTGGGCGCGGCGTGGACGCGCGCGCAGCTCGAGGCGCTGCCCGGACTCGCGCTGCACGACCTGATGCAGCTTTCGGCCGAGCGGCTGCGCCGCTTCTTCGAGCACCTCACGCTGCCCTCGACGCTGCTCGACGAGGCGCTCGGGCTGCTGCTGGGCGAGATCCGCACGCGCCTCGCGTACCTGTGCGACGTCGGCCTGGGCTACCTCACGCTCGACCGCCAGAGCCGCACGCTCTCGGGCGGCGAGGTGCAGCGCATCAACCTGACGACGGCGCTCGGCACCTCGCTCGTCAACACCATGTTCGTGCTCGACGAGCCGAGCATCGGCCTGCACCCGCGCGACATGGGCCGCATCGTCGAGGCGATGCACCGGCTGCGCGACGCCGGCAACACGCTGGTGGTGGTCGAGCACGACCCGGCCGTGATGCTCGCCGCCGACCGCCTGATCGACATGGGCCCGGGCCCGGGCGAGCGCGGCGGGCAGATCGTCTTCGACGGCGCGCCCGAGGCGGTGCAGGGCGCGCCCACGCTCACCGGCGCCTATCTCGGCGCGCGCAAGCAGGTGAGCCTGGGCTTTCGGCGGCCGGTCGATGCCGGCACGCCCAGGCTCGTGCTGCAAGGCGCGGCCGAGCACAACCTGCAGCGCGTGACGGTGGAGCTGCCGCTGGCGCGCCTGGTGTGCATCACCGGCGTCAGCGGCTCGGGCAAGAGCACGCTGGTGCAGGATGTGCTGTACCCGGCGCTGGCGCGCCGCTTCGGCAAGGCGGTCGAGACGCCCGGCGCGCACGAGGCGCTGCTCGGTGCCGAGCAGCTGGCCGACGCCGTGTTCGTCGACCAGAGCCCGATCGGCAAGACCGCGCGCAGCAACCCGGCGAGCTACGTCGGCGCCTTCGACGAGCTGCGCAAGATCTTCGCCGAGGCGCCGCTGGCGCGCGAGCGCAGCTACACGGCCGGCACCTTCAGCTTCAATGCCGGCGACGGACGCTGCCCGACCTGCGGCGGCTCGGGCTTCGAGCATGTGGAGATGCAGTTCCTCTCCGACGTCTACCTGCGCTGCCCCGACTGCGACGGCCGCCGCTACCGCGCCGAAGTGCTGGACGTGAAGGTGCTGCGCGGGCCGCTGCAGCTCAGCATCGCCGATCTGCTCGAGCTCACCGTGGCCGAGGCCGCGCACTGGTTCCAGAACGACCGCGAGGTGGTGGCGCGGCTGCAGCCGCTCGTCGACGTCGGGCTCGACTACCTGCGCCTCGGCCAGCCCGTGCCCACGCTGTCGGGCGGCGAGGCGCAGCGCCTCAAGCTCGCCGGCTTCCTGGCCGAAGCGGCGGCGCACCCGCGCCAGCCGCTGGCCCGCAAGGGCACGCTGTTCCTGTTCGACGAGCCCACCACCGGGCTGCACTTCGACGACATCGCCAGGCTGATGCGCGCGCTGCGCAAGCTGCTCGATGCCGGGCATTCGCTGGTCGTGATCGAGCACAACCTCGACGTCATCCGCGCCGCCGACTGGATCGTCGACCTCGGCCCCGAGGGCGGCGAGGCCGGCGGCAGCGTCGTCTGCACCGGCACGCCCGACGACGTGAAGGCGCACGCCGCTTCGCACACCGGCGCCGCGCTGCGCGACTACGAGCGGGCAATGGGCTTCGCCGCGCCGCGCGCCGAGGAAGGCCGCCCGCTGCAGGCCGCCGTGCGCGAGCGCCGCGCGGCGCCGGACGAAGCCATCCGCATCGTCAACGCGCACGAGCACAACCTGAGGAACCTGAACGTCGAGATTCCGCGCGGCAAGTTCAACGTCATCACCGGCGTCAGCGGCCAGGCCGTCGAGCG
>WBZR01004958.1_pt1 | contig 10526 bp, 10 predicted proteins | sample 5204231 | NCBI WGS metagenome assembly WBZR01 (sample SAMN12412403, study PRJNA552823) | activated sludge metagenome | isolation source: activated sludge from anammox sidestream of wastewater treatment plant... | place: USA: Virginia | collected 2017-08
GCATTGTCGACGCCGTCGGAGTAAGTAGTGCTCACGATGGGGGGCAGGGGGGAGGGCCGTGATATCCTCGCGACCTGCGTCGAGGTCTTCGCGGCATCCAGGCCGTCCGACAGATAGTGAACGCCCATGATGGTGTAGTGATCGGGGTGGAACTGGAAATCGACCTGCGCCGTGCCGCCGAAGTTCTCGATCTGGTCGTCGGACGTCGACGTCACTCCCACCGTTGTGATGGACGTCGGCTTCATCACGACCTCGTTCAGGAACTGGCGATCGATCGTCTGATAGTAGGCGTCGACATGCACGTTTCGCAGAACGGGACCGAGATCCTTGCCGTCGTAGTAGAGACCGACCTTCTGGCGGTCGCGCTGCGGCAGCTCGATCCTGAAATCGGTAACCGGGTACTCGAGTGTGGTCGGATCGGTCCAGCTTTCTGTCGACAGCCGGTTCTGCTCCGCCTTGAAGGCGAGGTAGTGGTTCTTTGCGGCCCCGAACGTATAGCCGAGATGCAGATAGAGATTGTCGGTGTCGAAGGCCGTCCCATCGAGCCTGCCGGTCGACGTGTAGCGCCCTTCCGGAACCTTGCGGTCGTCGTGATCCTCGAGGCCGCCCGAGATCCGATAGTCCATAGCGTCGATGGTTCCCGAAAGGGCGGCCCACCCCTGATATCCTCGGGTGGCCGAATAATAGCTGCCGCCCAGCTCGACCTCGACGGGCTTCTCGGCCCCCCGCTTCGTAATGATGTTGATGACGCCGCCGATCGCCTTGGCGCCGTAGAGCACCGACGCCGGGCCGCGCACGACGTCGATGCGCTCCACGTTGCTCGGATCGATCAGGATCGGCGTGCCGTACGTGCTGTGGTCGGTGATCTCCTGCCCGTCGACGAGGATGGTGACGCGCGCCGAAGATTCACCGCGGATCCTGAGGCGCTTCATGCCGGCGGCGGACGCGTCGACGACCTCGACGCCCGGCACATCCCTAAGCATCTCGGCAATGCTCTCGGGCGCCTTGCGCTCGAGCTGTGTCTGATCGATGACGGTGACGGAGGCCGGATTGTTCTGCACGGAGACCTCGGTCCGCGTGCCGATCACGGTGACCTCGTCGAGCCAGACGGTGCTGTTCTGGGCTTGGGCCGGCGTGGCGGTGAGCGACGCTGCCGACAGCATCAGGCTCAGTGCGAGGCTTTTCGTCAGAGGTCGGCTCGTCAGGGGGTGGGATCGGGCGTGCCGCGGAAAAAGGCTCTGCGGACGCGCTCCGCCTTCGGTCCGGAAGCTTTGCGTCGTCGTCGTCATGGTCCCATGTCCTTCCCTGAAATACGCCACAGCAAGCCCGTCTGTGAAAACGCGTTGCCGCGCCACAGTGAAATCCGCCGGCTTCTTCTGTCGTCAGTTCTTCTCTGAAATGAGCTTTTGCGCGGAGGCCACGCAGAAGCGCGTTGCTTCGGTCGGTCCGCGCGCCGCAGCGTCCGCGCCGTCACAGGCGGCATCGGCAGCGCGCGGCGTCACCCACGCCTCGCGCTCGTCGAACGTCACGATGTAGTGGTAGGCGCCGGCACTCTCTCCGGTGTGAGAGAACGGCTCGAATGTCGCTTCGGAGCGCCGGCAGACGACATCCTTGATCGGCAATTTCTGGCCCGCCAGGATCGTGCTGACGGCCTTTGCGCGGCGCTCGCACTCATCGAGGGATTGCGTGTTCACGAACGCGGCAGACATGCCCCCGCTCTCGAGCAGCGTCAGCACGATCATAAGAAAACTGAGGTTCATTCGCGGGACTCTCTCGGTTCAAACTCATGCCGCCAGAGGAAAGGGTGCGATCGGATTGACGCTCTTCGCCTGGTCGGCATCGACCGCGGCGAAAGCATGCCCGGCGGTGGTTTCGTCGCGAAGCGCACGCACAACGAGGTCCGCCACATCCGCGCGGTGGATGAAGCCGTGCATCGCCGGATCCGTCGTCAGGATCCCGCGCCCGGTGGCCGGCTCCGATCGCAAGCCTCCCGGCCGGATGATCGTGCCGAAGGGGATAGTCTCTTCGAGATGCTGCTCGGCGCGGGTTTTTGCGTCCACAGCGGCGCCGAATGCCGCGATGGCGCGCTCGGACCGATAGGGAGCCATCTCTCCGCAGCCGATCGAGGTTACGAGGACGAAGCGTCCGATCTTGCGCGCCCTGGCGCCATCGATGACGTTGATGTTGCCGTCCTCGTCGACATAGCGGCCGGAGGCGTCCCGTCCTCCCAAGGTCGAAACGACATCGAGCTCGCCGAGAGACAGAGCGAATGCCTGCTCCACGTCCGCAAAGGAGAAGGCGTCTCCGGTGACGACGTGAACGTCTTGCGCGTCGAGATCGGAGCGCTGGGCTCCCGGCCGCAGCATCGCGAAGACGGGGGCGTCGTCCTTCCGCAACCGTTGGGCGAGGAGCAAGCCGACGCCCCGGCTCGCCCCGAAGATCAGCACCGGTCTCATGTCAATGCATGCTCCCGGCCGCCGGGAAACGGCTTTCGAGGCGGGAGAACTTCTCGACCTGATCGGCCTTGAGGCTCTTCGTCTGATCGCGGCCGACGAAGATCTTGAACATGGCGTCGCCATCGGCATTGAAGAACTGCACCGACATCGTGTCCTTGCCCATGAACGGACGGCGCAGGAAGACGATTGCCTTGCAGTTGTCGGCCCGCAGATGGCCGCTCAACGCGCTGCCGCCGGCCAGATTGTAGAAGCCGTGGCCGAGGCTGCCCGTCGGGAGCGGGCCTTCGAACTCCAGGATGACGTCTTTGGTGTGCGAGATGATCGTCACGCTTCCCCATTGAGAGATGTCCTGCATGACATCGATGAAGTGCGCCCCCGGTATGCGCTTCCACATGGCATCCGGAAGACATTCGACGGTGTCCTGCAGCGACAGGCCGTGCTGGGACGCGGTGATTTCCAGGATGCCGCCGGGATTTTCGGCAAGCTCCTTGCGGACGAGATCGTGGGATTGCGTTGAGCGGGAGGTCGTCATGACGGCTGCGGTGCTCTCTGATGAAGTTTCGGGACAGGGTTCGCATCGGCTGAAACGCTTGCGACGGCGCCAGGCTCGATTTCGGACAGGATGGAGTCGAAAGCTGAGATGAGATTGCTGTACCAGAAGCGCCCGGCCGTCGTGAGCGAGACGACGCTTGCCGCAACCGTTACGAGGCCCGCGACGCGCCACTGCTCGATGAGGGGGGCGACGCGACTTGCAAGGGTATCGCCCTGGGGAACGGCGATCCGGTCGAGGTCCAGGCGCCCGACCTCGAGGCCGGCCGTGATGACATTGCGCGCGGGTTGCCATGAATCCGAGATGCGCATTCCGTCGAGCGCCTTTTCCCCGGCGGTCACGGCGTCACGATAGGTGTCGAGGTCTGCCGCGACGGCATAGCTGTAGCGGCCGAGCGTGCCGCCGCCTCCCGAGCCGTAAGCAAGGCAATCGGCGCCTTCCTTGATGCGCAGATTGTAGACGTTGCGCTCGCGTGGCGTCCGCGCCCAGTGGCTGTTGCTGATCTGTGCCCAGCCTCGGGCCGCGAGGACCTCGACACCCGTCCGGTACATGGCGCCGATGTCCTTCAGCGTTGCGGCCGCAGGGAACTTGCCTGCTCCGATGGCGTGGTGCAGGGGCGTTCCGGGAATGAGGTTGAGACCGTAGAGATCGACGCCGTCGGGGGCGATGTCCGCGGCGATGCGCAGGTCCTCGCTCCAGACTTCTTCACTCTGTCCGGGGAGCCCGTAAAGGAGATCGATGACCACGGCCGCGCGGCCGCGATCGCGGAGGGCGCTCACGAAGCGGATCGCGTCCTCCTTGCTTGCACGCCGCCCCTGCCGCCGCCGCACATCCGTATCGAAGCTCTGCACGCCAATGGAGATGCGGTTCACTCCGGCCTCGAGACTGGCGTCGATCTTCTCGGGATCGAAATGGATGATGCGCCCTTCGAGCGTGATCTCGCAATCGGAGGCGAGGGGGAGGGCGCGTCTCACGGTGCGGAGAATCCGCGAGAGCTCTTTTGCAGACAGAGCGCTCGGCGTACCGCCGCCGAGATAGACGGCCTCGATCTCCTGGTTGCCGGACATCGGTGCGGCGGCCTCGCGCTCGATCTCCTCGACCAGAAGATCCGCATAGGAGGCGGCGGCGCCCGGCGTATAGGCGTTGCGGTAGAAGCCGCAGAAGAGGCAGTGGTTGGCGCAGAACGGCACGTGGATGTAGGCCAGCCGCTTGTCGGGCGAGCGATGGCTGCTCATCAGGCGCGCCCATGTGGCGGGCACCGTGTCCTCGGGGAGCGGCCGTTTGCTCCGCCACGGCAGGACGGCCCGGCGCGTCGCGAACGCGTCACGAAACGGGTCGTCTCCGATCCGAGCGAAATAGGGAGCAAGATCCGCCGCTGTCATCTTCGAGCTCAACGCGCCAACTCTCCCTTCTTTCCGCGGGTCATCAGACACCGATCGCACGCCCGATCGTCTCGTCCGATCTGCGGAGGAGATCCATGGGCGGGCGCACCATAAGCGCGACGGGGAGGCTCGAACTTGTCGCCGGGCAATTAGTTGACATTTTAAGTATAGATTTAAACGGATCATAGCCTGCGTGTGGCTGTTCGCACACAGGCGGCGGCGCGCTTCTGCGGAACGCGACTGCATCGACAGCAATTCTTATGCTGTCTGTCAGTATGCGTATTTTAATGCGGAGCCTGGGGGATCTCAGCGCGCGAAACGAACTGGCACGCTCAAGTTGACGGTCCCGCGGCCGAGACCGGCGGGCGGGGCGGGGACCGGGCTCGCGCGGTGCGCCAGTGCGACGGCTTCGCGATCGAGAATGGCGCTGCCGGACGAGCGGATGAGGCGTGCGGACAGCACGCGGCCTGAGCGGTCGATGGTGAACGAGACCGATGCCGTGCCGCCCGCGGCACCGCCCGGATGGCGCTTGCGCCGGTTGAGGTGCGCCACCACCTGGCCGCGCCAGGTCGCCATCGACACCGATGAGCCCGTGCTCGACGTCGGCCCGGCGTTGCTTCGCACACGCGCTTCGGAGGGCTTCGGTGCGGAGGCCGCCTGAGCCACGGATTTCCGCTTGGGCGTGGCCTTCTTGTCGGTTTCTTTTCTGGGCTCGCTCGTTTCCGGCTCGGCCGGCGCTTTTTCCTTTGGCGGCCTCGCAGACCGGACGTCCAGAACCGCTTCAGCGCCTTCGATCACCGGCAGGTCCGGCCTCTCGAGCATGGCGGTGGCCGGGTTGTCCCGCAGCGTTTGAGACGGCATCTCGTGAGTGAGCGGTTGCGGCTCGGGTGGGGTGTCGTCGAGAGGCTCCGTCTTCATCTCGGCCGGTGTCGCCTCCTCGGAGGCGTGCTGGAGAGCGCCGACCTCAACGTCTTGCGGCGCCGCCTCGGGTGCGGACGGCAGCGGCGCGAGCTCGATCAGGAGAGCGGCCGGGGGCTCGTCTGCCGCGCTCTCAAGCGGGGACCAGTGCACAACGGCCAGTGCAACGCCGCTGTGCACCGCCATGGTGAACAGGGCGGCCAGCGTCCAGCGCGCCAGGGTCTGGCGTTTCGTCTCGGCGCTACCTCGACAGGCGACCGGGCTCACGGCTCACCCCTCACGGGCTCACTCCGCAGCGACGCTGCGTGTTCCGTCCTGGGCCACCGTCTGAAGCACGCTGAACCCCTCGAACTCGGGATGGCCGAGATAGAGCGGCTTCGCCGATCCGGCGCTGGCGTGAACTTTGCGGAACTGATCCGATCGGGTCCAGGTTTCGAAATCGGCCTTGGAGCGCCAGATCGTGTGGGAGGCATAGAGAATATGATCGTCGCGCTCCGGCCCCTTAAGCAGGTGGAACTCGATGAAGCCGGCAAATACGTCGAGGTGGCTTTCGCGCGACATCCAGACCTTCTCGAAATCGGCCTCCGCGCCCTTCACGACCTTGAAGCGATTCATGGCAATGAACATCATCGTCTCTTTCTCGATCCAGGCCCGCGTCTCGGCCCGCGCGTTGCGGCACTCTTCCATGGCGCTCCGTGACAGCGCCTCCGTCTGATCTTGAGAAGATCAAACAAACGGTGCCGTCCCCACGGGAGCCCAGGCCGTGTGGGAGGCATCACTGGACCCCGAACCATTCCCCCCGGCGTTGACGCGCTGCTCTGCGGATCGCAGCGCCTCGGCTCCCCATACGCTCCGCGCGAGACGCCCTTTCCGCGGGACCGTATTATTCAATACTTTACGAGTCAACAAATAGCCGACACAATCGAAAGAGGCCCGAACTCGCGTCACCTGATCGTGTCCGCCAGCGGGTTCAATCTTATCAAGCGGGTGCTCCATGTTTTCTCTGCTGACGTGCATGCGCCGCCTTCTCCGGGTGGTGGGACTTGTTTGGATGGCTGGACTTGCCGCGGCGGTCAGTCCCGCGAGCTGGCAATCCGCGATCGCCGACGAACGCCCTGACGCTGGCGTGCACCGCATCGTGTCGGTCGGAGGCGATGTCACCGAGATCATTTTTGCGCTCGGTCTCGGCGATCGCGTCGTCGCCGTGGATACGACGAGCCAATATCCACCCGACGCGGTCAAGGAGAAGACGAGCGTGGGCTACATGCGCGCGCTCTCGACCGAGGGCGTGCTTTCGGTCGCACCGACGCTCATCGTCGCGTCGGCCGATGCCGGGCCGCCCGAGGTCGTTGCGGCGCTCAAAGGCTCCACCGTGCCCTTCGTCACGGTCAAGGGCGACGGCACGCCGGAGGGTGTCGTGCACAAGGTCAAAGCCGTGGCGGCAGCGCTCGGCGTCGCCGGCGAGGGAGACAAGCTTGCGCGCCGCATCGAAGCGGAGTTCGCCGCGGCGGCTGCGCAGAAGGCCAAGGTCACGAAACCCGTGCGCGCCCTTTTCGTTCTCGCCCAGCAGGAAGGACGGACCGTCGTCGGCGGGGCCAACACATCGGCCGGGGACATGTTTGCGCTTGCCGGTGCCGTCAACGCCGTGACGGGCTTTGACGGATACAAGCCCTTGAGCGATGAAGCGGCCATTACGGCCGCGCCCGACGTCATCGTCGTCATGACACGTAGCGGCGGTGTCGGCGCCGACGCCTTCATGCAGACGATCGGCTCCACGCGGGGCCTTGCCAGCACGCCCGCCGCCAAGTCCGGCCGCATCATCGAGGTCGACGGCAGCTACATGCTGCAGTTCGGTCCACGGGCGGCTTCGGCGGCGATCGATCTCATGCACCGGTTCTATCCCGAGCTCGGCGCCGCGTCCCGAGAGACGGCGGGGCAATGATGTCGAGCTCGTCAGCTTCAATCGCCGATCCGTCCGAGTGTCTCTTCCAGGGGCCGGACCGCTTGCGCCAGCGCCTCCTCGTGCTGACGTTGGCGGGCGCGCTGCTGGTCCTCGCCGCGGTCCTGTCGCTCTCCGTCGGGGCAACGGGTCTGTCGCTCGAATCCGTGCCCGACGCCATCGCCGGACTTTTCGGACGCACCGATGCCGTGAGCACGCGCGCGGCGCTGGTGCTGGTCGAGATCCGTCTCCCGCGTACGGTGCTTGCCGCCATGGTGGGTGCTTCGCTCGCGGTCGCGGGCGCGATGATGCAAGGCCTCTTCCGCAACCCGCTTGCCGACCCCGGCCTTGTCGGCGTGTCGTCGGGCGCGGCGCTCGCCGCCGTTTCGGTGATCGTGCTCGGTCATGGCATCGCGGCGCCTCTCGTGGCGCCGCTCGGGCCGCACGCCCTCCCCGTTGCGGCCTTCGTGGGCGGGCTCGCCATCACCGGCGCGCTCGTGCTGCTGGCCGGAGGCCGGCGCTCGGTCTCCATCGCGGCCCTTCTCCTTGCCGGTCTCGTGATCGGCGCGCTGGCCCAGGCCCTGATGGGCCTCATCGCCTACGTGAGCGACGATCGGGAGCTGCGCGATATCACGCTCTGGACGCTCGGAAGCCTGGCGGGTGCGAGCTGGGCCAAGGTGATCGGCGTCACCCCGTTCGTGTTCATCAATCTTGTGTTGCTGCCGCGTCTCGTGCGCGCGCTGAACGGCCTCCTGCTCGGCGAGGCCGAGGCGTTCCACCTCGGCATCGACGTCGAGCGCGCCAAGCGCGGGATCATCCTCGCGACCGCCGCCTCGGTTGCCGCGGCCGTTGCCGCCGCCGGCATCATCGGCTTCGTCGGCATCATCATTCCGCATATCGTGCGGCTCGTCGCGGGGCCGGACAACGGCGTCGTGCTTCCGGCGAGCGCCATGCTCGGCGCCGGTCTGGTACTCGCGGCGGACGTCATCGCGCGGATCATCATCGCTCCGGCCGAATTGCCTCTCGGCATCATCGTGGCCTTGATCGGCGCGCCGGTTTTCCTTCACCTCGTGCTGCGGCGGGGGGCCTATGTCTGAACGCGCGCCCTGCCTCATCGCCGACGGCGTCGGCTACGAGATCGGCGGCCGGGCTCTGGTCGCGGATGCAAGCCTCACCCTCGCGCGCGGCGAGATCGTCGCCGTGCTGGGTCCCAACGGCGCGGGAAAATCAACGTTGCTTCGCCTCATCGCAGGCGAGCTCAAGCCGGCGGCGGGCCGCATCGTTCTGGCCGACCGCGACATGAGCACGCTCCGTGCTCCCGATCTCGCGCGCCTGCGGGCCGTCGTCGCCCAGGCGAGCAACCTGAATTTTCCATTCACCGTGCAAGAGGTCGTGCGCCTCGGCGTCTCCGTGCCCGGGCTGACGCGCGGCTCGCCTCGCATCGAGACCGCCGTGGCCGATGCGATCGCCCGGGTGGGGTTGACGGGTTTTTCCGGGCGCCTGTTCACCGAGCTTTCGGGCGGGGAACGCCAGCGCGCGCACATCGCGCGGGCGCTGTGTCAGCTCGCGGTGGCGCGCGAAGCCTGTGCGGGCGGGCGGCTGCTGCTGCTCGACGAGGCCACGTCGAGCCTTGACATCGGCCACCAGCGGCTCGTGCTCAACGCCGTCCGGCGGGAAGCTGAGACGGGTGTCGGCGTGCTCGCCATCATGCACGATCTCAATCTTGCGGCGGCTTTTGCCGACCGTGTCGTCATCATGAGCCGCGCGCGTGTCGTCGCCGTCGGAACGCCTCGCGAAACCCTGACGAGCGCGATCCTCGAGCACGCCTACGGATGCCCCATCGCGGTCGCGTCTATCGATGACGCCCCGTTCGTTCTGCCGGCAGGGGCGAGGGAGGATGGGCTCGAGGCGCGTCGTTGATCCATGTCAAGTGTGGCCCGCGGTGCCTCCCTCTAAGGTGAGCTCCGTTCGCCGGCCGCCGGACGGTCGTTCCGAGCGTCAGGCCCACCGGACAGGTCTCAATGGGAGCGGAGATGATCACAGACGATAAGGTTGCCGTCGTCACGGGAGCCAGCAGCGGAATCGGCCGTGCGATTGCGGACAAGTTTCTTTCCGACGGATACCGGCTTGTCGTCATGGCCCGCTCCGAGCGGGAGCTGCTCGAGATCCAGCAGCGCGCGCCGGAGAACGTGCTGGTGGTCACGGGCGACGTCACCAAGGCGGCGGATCTGGACCGTCTGGTGGCCGAGGCCGTCAAGACCTATGGGACGGTGGACGTCGTCATTCCGAATGCCGGCGCTGCGAAGGTCGTGCCGTTCACGGAGAGCGACCCCGCCGCCATCGCCGAGCAGTTCAACCTCAACTTCGTTGCCGCGACCGAGACGGTGCGCAAGCTCCTGCCCCACATCAAGTCCGGCGGCAGCGTGATCTTCATCACCACGTTCCTCACGACCGTCGGCTTTCCGGGGCTCGCCATCTACAATTCGAGCAAAGCGGCATTGAAATCGTTTGCGCAGACGCTCGCGGCCGAGCTGGCCCCGCGCGGCATCCGCGTCAACTCTCTCGCGCCGGGCCCGATCGCCACGCCGCTCTGGGGCAAAGCGGGGCTTCCCGAAGACGTGCTCGCGAGCGTCGCGGAGATGTTGAACAAACGCCTCATGACGGGCGGTTTCGGCGAGCCGAACGACATTGCCGAGACCGCTCTCTTCCTCGCGTCCCCCGGCGCGAAGAACATCTATGGCCAGGAGATCGTCGTGGACGGCGGCTACACGATCGGCTGATCGGCGTGAGCCGATGGGCTCCGGAGCAGGAGCGATCGGGGCGACGGCGCACCGGCCGGCTGCCACGATCAGTCGGAGACCGATGCGACGAGCACGTCACAGGCTGCCTCCCGCAGCATGCGCTGCGTGACGCTGCCGAGCAGCGTCCGAAGGATGACGCCGCGGCCGTTCGGGCCCAACGCCAGGAGGTCGATGCCCCCGCTCCCCGCAAGGCGGAGCAGGGCGGGCGCCGGCTCGCCGTCAAGACACTGCGTTCCGATCGTTGTGGTGCCGAAGACCTCGCGCACGAACCGGGACAGTTTTTTTCGGGCGCTCGCGGTCTTGGCCGAGCGATAGGCCCGGATGTCGGCCCCCGAGGTGCCGGCGCGCAGCATGGCCTGCTCGAAGGTGAGCGGAATGGAAAAGGCATGCACGAGCTCAAACCGCGCGGCGGGAGCGAGCTGGCGTGCGCTCTTGGCGGCGGCTGCGGACTGCGGTGAGAAATCGACGGCGGCTGCCACC
>WBZR01004960.1_pt1 | contig 10524 bp, 7 predicted proteins | sample 5204231 | NCBI WGS metagenome assembly WBZR01 (sample SAMN12412403, study PRJNA552823) | activated sludge metagenome | isolation source: activated sludge from anammox sidestream of wastewater treatment plant... | place: USA: Virginia | collected 2017-08
CCCTCGACCTCGGTCCGGACGCGTTGGCGTCGAGGCCGCGAGGGCCTAAGGTACGGCAATCGGAACGTTGAAGGAGGGCGCTTCGTCCATGGGTTCGTCGAGGCCAGTCTCGGGAAGGCGCTCAGCATCTGCGGTGGCCGCTGCTTTGCTCGTGGCGCTCTGCGTTTCGGGGCCGGCTGCGGCTCAGGGCGTGCAGAGCCAGCCGCTGCCGGCGGTGCAGGGTGCGCAGGGGAAGACGGCGAAAAGCGCGGCCGGCGGCGATACGGCCGGTCTGCGCGCGCGCGTAGAGCAACTCGAAGGCCAGCTCGTCGACCTGCAGGTGGTGATCGGAACGCTCGAGTCACTGGCGCGCACGGGCGGGCCCGCCGCGGCGCCCGTGCGCTCGGAAGCGGCCGGCGGCATGGCGTCGGGCGATCGGGCGCGACTCGATAGCATGGAGACACAGATCCGCGCGCTGACGGCGCAGGTCGAGCAGCTTGCGACCGAGATGCGGGCCCAGGGCGGCGTGCAGCGCCGCTCCGAGGCGCCGGGCTTCGATATGGAGACGACTCGCTTCGGCTCCACGACGGTGACGTCGGATCACGCCGATCCGATCGGAGCGCTGGCCGGCTCGGCCGATCCCTATGGAGCGGAGGGGTATGCGGGCGCCTCCCCGCCGCCGACCTACGGCTCCGAATCGCTGCCGCCTCCCGCCGGCGGCGGTGGGTTCGCAGCGGCCGATCCCGCGGCGGGCGGCAGCCCGAAGCAGGCGTACGAGACGGCCTACGGGCATCTGCTGCAGCAGGACTATGGCGCGGCCCAGGCCGGGTTCCGCGAGTTCCTCAAATCCTATCCGCGTGATCCGCTGGCGCCGAATGCGCTCTACTGGCTCGGCGAGTCGCATTACGTGCAGCGCAACTACGCGGACGCCGCCGAGGCGTTCGATCTCGTCGTCGCGAGCTATGGGACGAGCAGCAAGGCGCCCGATGCACAGTTGAAGCGCGGCATGGCGCTCGCGCAGCTCGGCCAGCGGCAGGACGCGTGCGCGGCGCTGCGTGCCGTCGGCGCGAAATTTCCGAACGCACCTACCCAGCTCAAGGCGAAGGCCGACGGCGAGCGGCAGAGGATCGGCTGCCCGTGACCGATCGAACGGGGCTTAGGTGAGGCCGGCGAGAGGCGTTTCGGACGAGATCCGAAGCGATCCGGCCCGAGGTGCGCTGGCCGTGACCGATCAAACGGACCTCGAAGCCCTCTTCGGCGCGCCGCTGGCGCCGTTCAAGCGCGCGGTTCTCGCCGTCTCGGGTGGACCCGACAGCGTGGCGCTGATGCTGCTCGTCGCGCGCTGGGCGCAGTCGGGGCGCGCGCCCGACGGGCTGGCGATCGAGGTGGCAACCGTTGATCACGGGCTCCGGGCGGCTTCGGCACGCGAGGCGGACTGGGTGGCGGAGCGCGCGAAGCAGCTGGGCTTTCGGCACACGACGCTGGTGTGGGGCGGCAACAAGCCGGGGTCTGCGCTCCAGGCCCGCGCGCGGGAAGCGCGCTATGCGCTGCTGGTCGCCCACGCCCGGACCGCGACGCCCGCCGCCGTCGTCACGGCGCACACGTCGGACGACCAGGCCGAGACGCTGCTCATGCGCCTCGGGCGTGGCAGCGGGATCGACGGCCTGGCCGGGATGGCACCCGTGCGGAGGCTGCTCGCGGATGGGTCGGTCTCGCTCGTGCGCCCGCTGCTCGAGGTCCCGAAAAGCTCTCTCGTCGCGCTGCTTCAGGCGCAGGGCGAGGAGTGGCTGGACGATCCCTCGAACCAGCGGCTCGATTTCGAGCGGGTGCGGATCAGGGCGGCGCATGACCACCTGGCGCCGCTCGGTCTCTCGAACGACAAGCTCGCGCTCAGCGCGCGGCGCCTCACGCGGGCGCGCGAAGCGCTCGACGAGGTGACGGACGCGCGGCTCGCCCAACTCGTCGATGTCCACGACGGTGTGTTCGCCTCGATCGACCGCGTGGCCTGGGAGAGCGAGCCCGAGGACATCCGCGTGCGTCTTCTCACGCGCCTGATCGCGACGTTCGGCGGCGACGCGAAGCCGGCGCAGCTGTCGCAAGTCGAGGCGCTCGTTGCCGCGATCGCGCGCGGGAGGCCACTGGCGCAGACGCTGGGCGGCACCATTGTCTCGCAGGGACGCACGCGGTTGCGGCTCTATCGCGAGGCGGGCCGCCACGTGCTGCCCGAGGTCACGCTGATGCCGGGCGAGGAGGTGGTGTGGGACTGGCGCTTTCGCGTGCGGCACGCCCGCGCGGCAGACACCGGCGCGAGGGCGCCCGAGACCCGCGACGAGGCGCTGGCGGGAGTGACGGTGCGCGCGCTCGGACTCTCGGGCTATGCAACCTTAAGGGGGGCGCTTCTCCTCAGGGATCGCCCGCCGGCGCGCGCGGCCGCCTCCTTGCCGGCGGTGTGGTCGGGAGAGCGGCTGGTCGCGGTTGCCGGCCTCTCCGGCGCACTCCCTCCGGACGACCGGTTCAGCGCCGTGTTTCTCGGGATCAAGCGAGGTCCGCGCTAAGCTTCTGATGAGGCCGACGATTTACGCTTCGGTCTGACAGGACCCGAGGGAGCGTGCCCCGGATGCTCCGGCCGTTTCCCTCACCGGGCTCGCTGCGGCGTCCTCGCGCGCCCCGAACCGGCCATTAAACTTGGCAAAGAAGGGAGCCGCACCTATCTTAGTGCGCAGTCAGAGGTGGATCCAAGCCGGCGGCTCTGATCTCTTGTGCCGGCTCGCTCGGGAAAGCAAATGAATCCGAATTTTCAGAAGCTTGCAATTTGGGTGGCTGTTTTCGTGCTGCTGGCAGCGCTTTTCAACCTGTTCAACAGCCCTACGCAGGGGCGCCGGGGTTCCGAGATCAACTATTCGGATTTCCTGAGCGCGGTCGATGCGGGGACGGTCGCCGAGGTGACGCTGGCCGGAAACCGCATCTACGGAACGATGCGCGACAACGCCACGCCGTTCACGAGCTATGCGCCGTCCGATCCGTCGCTTGTCGAGCGCCTCAAGGCCAAGGATGTCAAGTTCAAGGCGCGCCCGTCCGACGAGGATGTGCCGTCGATCCTGTCGGTGCTCCTCAACTGGTTCCCCATGCTGCTCCTGATCGCGGTGTGGGTGTTCTTCATGCGCCAGATGCAGTCCGGCTCGGGGCGAGCCATGGGCTTCGGCAAGAGCCGGGCGAAGCTGCTCACCGAGCGGCAGGGCCGCGTCACGTTTGAGGATGTGGCGGGTGTCGACGAGGCGAAGAGCGACCTCGAGGAGATCGTCGAGTTCCTGCGCGACCCGCAGAAGTTCCAGCGGCTCGGCGGGCGCATTCCGCGCGGCGCGCTCTTGGTCGGGCCTCCCGGCACGGGCAAGACGCTGATCGCGCGCGCGGTTGCCGGCGAAGCCAACGTGCCGTTCTTCACCATCTCGGGCTCCGACTTCGTCGAGATGTTCGTCGGCGTCGGTGCCTCGCGCGTGCGCGACATGTTTGAGCAGGCCAAGAAGAATGCGCCGTGCATCATCTTCATCGATGAGATCGACGCCGTGGGCCGTCACCGCGGTGCGGGCCTCGGCGGCGGCAACGACGAGCGCGAGCAGACGCTGAACCAGCTCCTCGTCGAGATGGACGGCTTCGAGGCCAACGAGGGCGTGATCATCATCGCGGCCACCAACCGGCCGGACGTGCTCGATCCCGCGCTGTTGCGCCCGGGCCGCTTCGACCGCCAGATCGTGGTGCCCAACCCGGACATCGCCGGGCGCGAGAAGATCCTCAAGGTCCATATGCGCAAAAGCCCGATTGCGCCCGACGTGAATGCCAAGACCATCGCGCGCGGCACGCCGGGCTTCTCGGGCGCGGATCTCGCCAACCTCGTCAACGAGGCGGCGCTGCTCGCCGCACGCCGCAACAAGCGGCTGGTGACGCAGGTCGAGTTCGAGGACGCGAAGGACAAGGTGATGATGGGCGCCGAGCGGCGCTCCATGGTCATGAGCGAGGAGGAGAAGCGCAACACCGCCTACCACGAGGCCGGGCATGCCATCGTCGGCCTCAAGGTGCCGTACGATCCGCTGCACAAGGTGACGATCATTCCGCGGGGACGCGCGCTCGGCGTGACCATGAACCTGCCCGAGGGCGACCGCCACAGCCGCACGCGGCAGTGGTGCGAGGCGCGCCTCGCCGTGCTGTTCGGTGGCCGCGAGGCCGAGATCCTGCTCGGCGGCCCCGAGAACGTGACGAATGGAGCCACCGGCGACATCCAGATGGCGACGCAGCTCGCGCGCGCCATGATCATGGAGTGGGGCATGTCCGACACGCTCGGACGCGTGCGCTACAACGGCAACGAGCAGGAGGTGTTCCTGGGTCACTCGGTGACGCAGACCAAGAACATCTCGGACGAGACGGCGAAGCTCATCGACGAGGAGATCCGCAACCTCATCCATACCGGCGAGGAGAAGGCCCGGAAGATCCTCACCGACAACATCGACAAGCTGCATGCCGTCGCCCAGGCGCTGCTCGACTTCGAGACCATCTCCGGCGAGGAGGTGGCGGCGATCCTGCGCGGCGAGACCATCGTGCGGCACGACGACGATTCGTCCAAGGGGTCGACCGGGCCGGCCGTGCCGACGGCCGGGCGTCCTCGCCCCCGCGAGGAGCCGGGCGCGGGCGGCATGGAGCCCCAGCCGCAGGCTTGATGGCCAGGGGCTGGCTCGCTTAAGTTCGGAACGGCCGCGATCCGTCGCGGCCGTTTCCTTTTGATCGTCGGCTCAGCACGTCCACGCGGCTCTAGCCCGGAGCGTCCCACCCTCTTGATCCCTTCCCGCGTCGGGCCGAGCACGCGCCTTCGGCCAGAGGAGGAGGGACAACGCAGCTTTTTCTTGGAGCCCCATGCAGCGCTCGATCTATATCCGCCCGCTCGGCATCTATGCCGTCAGCCGGGATGCGGCGTCGGCGGAGACGCCACGGGACGTTTGGGGCGGACTGCCGCTCGCGGGCGGGCCGCTCGCCTTCTCCGCGCTCGAGATGCTCGAGCGCGCGCCGGGAGGAACGATCCGCCGCATCGTCGGGCTCGGCGAGCTCTTCGAGCGCGACTGGGGGCGCCATACGCTGGCAGCCTCCGACCTCATCGAAGCCATCCGTGCGCCGCGCCCGCGCCTAGCCGGGCTCTCGCTCGACCGGCCGCGCCTCATGGGCATCGTCAACGTCACGCCCGACAGCTTCTCGGACGGCGGGCAGCACGAGGGGGCCGCGGCCGCGATCGCGCATGGGCTGAGGCTCGTGGACGAAGGGGCCGACATTCTCGACGTGGGCGGGGAATCGACGCGGCCGGGCTCGGATGCGGTCGCCGTCGATGACGAGATCCGCCGCGTCATTCCGGTGATCGAGGGATTGAGAGCCAGGACCGACGCCCTGATCTCCATCGACACACGCAAGGCGGACGTGATGCGGCGCGCGGCGGCGGCGGGAGCCGATATCTTGAACGACGTGTCGGCGCTCACGCACGACCCTCGCTCGCTCGAGGTTGCGGCTGAGAGCGGGCTTCCCGTCATGCTGATGCACGCGCAGGGCGACCCCAAGACGATGAACGATAATCCGCAGTACGACGACGTGGTGCTCGACGTATTCGATTTTCTCGAGCAGCGCATCCGTGCCTGCGTCGCGGCGGGCATCTCCAAGGCGCGGCTGGTGGTGGACCCCGGCATCGGCTTCGGCAAGCACCTCGTTCATAACGTGGCGGTGCTCAACGCGATGAGCCTCTATCATGGCCTCGGCGTGCCGGTGCTGCTCGGCGCCAGCCGCAAGAAGCTGATCGGGCAGCTCTGCAATGTCGAGGATCCCAAGGCCCGCGTGCCGGGCTCGCTCGCCGCCGCACTGCATTCCATCTCCCAGGGCGTGCAGATCGTGCGGGTGCACGACGTCAGGGAGACCCGGCAGGCCGTGGCCGTGTGGGAGGCCGTTCAGGCGGGATCGGAAGCCGCCATCGTGCGCCCCGCGGTCAGCTGATGGCGAGAAACGGGCGCACCGCCATGCCGTCAACACCTTTTCTTCGAAAAGTGGATGAGGACCGGAAGCACGCAACCGACAGGGGAATTTCCGCGGGCACGCCTTGGCGGGGGCGGGGCGGGCCCGTAAAATCGTCGGGACGGGCTCATCCGCCATCATGCGAGGGGACCAGATGACACGCCGCTATTTCGGAACCGACGGCATCCGCGGGCAGGCCAACAAGCACCCGATGACGTCGGAGGTTGCGCTCAAAGTGGGCATGGCGGCGGGGAGGCTGTTCCAGAACGGCAGCCACAGGCATCGCGTCGTCATCGGCAAGGATACGCGCCTGTCGGGCTACATGCTCGAAGCCGCGCTGATGAGCGGCTTCACGTCGGTCGGCATGGACGTGTTCCTGCTCGGCCCGATGCCGACGCCTGCCGTCGCCATGCTGACGCGGAGCCTGCGGGCCGACCTCGGCGTCATGATCTCGGCGTCCCACAACCGCTACAGCGACAACGGCATCAAGCTGTTCGATCCGGACGGCTACAAGCTGTCCGACGAGGTCGAGCTCGAGATCGAGCAGCTGATCGAGGGAGCCTCCGAGCCGCTGCTCGCATCCGCCGACCGTATCGGGCGCGCGACACGGGTCGACAGCGCGCAGGAACGCTACATCGAGTTCGCCAAGCGCACGCTGCCCAAGAACCTGCGGCTCAACGGGCTCCGCATCGTCATCGACTGCGCGCACGGCGCGGCCTACAAAGTCGCTCCCGAGGCGCTGTGGGAGCTCGGCGCCGAGGTGATCAAGATCGGCGTCGATCCCAATGGACACAACATCAACTACAAGTGCGGCTCGACCGCTCCCGAGGCGCTGATCGACAAGGTGCGCGAGGTGCGCGCCGACATCGGCATCGCGCTCGACGGCGATGCGGACCGCGTGGTGATCGTCGACGAGAAGGGGCGTATCGTCGACGGCGATCAGCTCATGGCCGTGATCGCGGAGAGCTGGTACCGCCGCGGCAAGCTCAGCGCGGGCGGCATCGTCGCGACGGTGATGAGCAACCTCGGGCTCGAGCGCTACCTCAAGGATCACGGTCTCTCGCTCGTCCGCACGCCGGTCGGCGACCGCTACGTCGTCGAGCACATGCGCCGTCACGGCTACAATGTCGGGGGCGAGCAGTCGGGACACATCGTGCTCTCGGATTTCACGACGACCGGCGACGGGCTCGTCTCGTCGCTGCAGGTGCTCGCGTGCGTGGTGGCGACGGGCAAGCCGGTGTCGGAAGTGTGTGCGCGTTTCACGCCGCTGCCGCAGATCCTGCAGAACGTGCGCTACGCCAGCGGCCGGCCGCTCGACGACACGCGCGTGCGGAGCGTGATCGAGGGCGCGAGACAGCAGCTCGGCGACAGCGGCCGCCTCGTGATCCGTCCGTCCGGAACCGAGCCCGTCATCCGCGTGATGGCCGAAGGCGACGACGAGACGCTCGTCTCGACGGTCGTCGGCGATATCGTCGAGGCGGTGAAGGCCGCCGCGGAGGCGGCATAAGGCGAAAGGCCGTCTCGCTTCGCGAGCCTAGAGCGTCTTGCGATCCGACGGAATCGGATCGGACGCTCCAGGTTTTTGATTGGTCGCATTTTCTTGCGACGAACCGGCATCCACTTCGTCGGAAAATGCTCTAGAGGACGATGACCCGGGCGCCGTCACGGACGGTGCCGAACAGCTCGAAGACGTGCTCGTTCAGCATGCGGATGCAGCCGGAGGACGCCGACTTCCCGATGCTCCACGGCTCGTTGGTGCCATGGATGCGATAGAGCGTGTCCCGGCCATCCCGATAGAGATAGAGCGCGCGGGCGCCGAGCGGATTGCGCGGGCCGCCGGGGACGTGAGCGGGCAGCGACGGGTTGCGCCGGCGCATGTTGGCGGTCGGCGTCCATCCCGGCCATCGCGCCCTTCGTCCGATGATGGCTTCTCCGCTCCAGCGCCGCCCGTCCTGGCCAACGGCAACGCCGAAGCGAATGGCGGTTCGCGGCCCGTCGATGTAGTAGAGCATCCGCTCCTGCTTATTGATGAGGATCGTACCGGGCTGCTCCGGTCCCGTGTACGGTACGGACTGGCGATGGAACTGCGGCGGGATGCGCGTCTTGTCGACGAGCTTGATGTCGAACGGGTGGTCGGGAATTTTTCCGATGTACCACTCCGATTGCGCCGCCAGAGCCTCGCGCGGCACCGCGAGGGCGGCGGTTGCGCCCAGCAGAAAACCGCGCCGATCGAGTGACAAGCTCATCTCCGCATTCCCCCCTCCCAAGTGCGCCGGAGGGGCACCATACAGGCGCGGTCTTGTGGCGGCAACGGATCGTGGCGCGGTGCTGCGGCTCGGGCCCCGGAGCCTTGCCGATGGCGGCGGGCGAACGCAAAAAGGCGGACGCGGCCATAAATTCGTCGCGAACCGACCGCACGCAGGTGCGGGTCCGGGATCCGGGGCTCAAGGGTGCGAGCTCCGCAGTATCCCATTCTCTTCTTTAGGATAATTCTCAACTCCAGCCCGAAAGGTCGCCCCGTGAAGCAGGTGCTTGCCGTCGCGCTTCTTTCCTTTGCAGCCTCCGCAGGGGTCACCCGCGCGGCAGAGGTCGATGCCGTGTCGCGGATCAATGCCGTCACCGTGTTTCCCACGGGAGCCGAGGTGACGCGCGTCGCCAAGCTTCAGCTCGAGAAGGGCGAGCATACGATCGTCTTTCGCGATCTGCCGGCGGGGGCCGTCGAGGGATCGATCCGCGTCGAGGGGACCGCGTCGGGCAAGCTCGAGATCGGATCGGTGGATACGCGCCGCCTGTTCGTGCCGCGCGCTGACGCCGCGGCGGCCGCCTCCGAGCGCCGCCAGCGCGAGACGGAGATCGAGGCGTTGCGCGACGAGCGGGCACGGCTCGATGCGCAGGTGGGGGCGGCGGAGACGCAGAAGGCCCTCATCGGCAACCTCACGCACCTGCCGACGCGGCCTGCGCCGTCGTCGGGGGACGGGCGCACCGAGGACTGGAGCGGGATCCTGGCCTTGATCGCGGCAGGCTCGGCGGAAGCGCAGCGCGCGATCCAGGAGGCTGGGCAACGCATTCGCGAGACGGACCGCAAGATCACGGATCTCGAGAAGAAGCTTTCCGAGATGGCGCCGGAGCAAACCGAGCTGACGGAGGCCAGGGTGTTCGTCGTGGCGCAGTCGCCGCTCGATGCGGACATCACGGTGCGCTACCAGGTTTCGCACGCGTCCTGGACGCCACTCTACGACGTGCGGCTCGCCACCGGCGCCAAGACGGTTGCGCCCAAGATCGATCTCACGCGGCGCGCCTCCATCAGCCAGAGGACAGGCGAAGCCTGGGATGCGGTCGCTCTGACGCTTTCAACGACGCGTCCCTCGGCGGGTGCGGCGGCGCCGGATCTCCGGCCGCTGATCGTGGATTTCGAGCTTCCGCCTGAGCCCGCGCCGACGATGTCCATGGCTCCGGCGCCGGCTCCGGTTGGCCGGGGCGCCGATCATCAGGCCATGGCTCAGGCCGAGCCTGACGGGGACGCCGCGGAGATGCGCGACGGCCTCGGCGGCGAGACGCTGCGGTATAAGAAAGCGGTCGTCGCCGAACGGCCGGCGAGCGTCGTGCAGGCGCCGTTCCATGCGCTCTACGCCGTGCCTGGGCGGCTCTCCATTCCCGAAACGGGCGAGGCCAAGCGCGTGCAGCTCGGCGCGGAGACGATCGAGCCGCAGCTCACCATCCGCACCGTGCCCAAAGTCGATCCCAAGGCGTATCTCTATGCCAGGTTCGCCGTGCCGAAAGGCTCGCCGCTGCTGCCCGGGACCGTCTCGCTCTTCCGCGACGGCACGTTCGTGGGCACCGGCCGGCTGCCGATCCTCTCCCCTGGAGAGGAGCACGAGCTCGGCTTCGGCATCGACGATCTCGTCCGCGTGCGCCATGCGATCTCCGAGGAGACGCGGGGTGAGACGGGGCTGATCTCCACCTCGCGCACGGACAACCGCAACTACATCATCTCGGTCAAGAGCATGCACGAGCGGCCCGTGGATCTGGTCGTCTTCGATCAGGTGCCGGTCTCGGCCAACCAGGACATCAAGGTCGAGGTGACGGGCAAGGCGCCCACGAAAGAGAACGTCGACGACCAGCGCGGCGTCCTCGTGTGGGAGAGCAAGCTCGAGCCCGACCAGGAGCAGAGCATCGCGTTCGGATATCGGGTGTCGTGGCCGTCGGCGAAGGGCGTGGTGTATCGGCAGTAGGGAGAGTGGGCAGCAGGCAGCAGGCAGCAGGCGGCAGGCAGGATGTGTGGGGGGTGGTATTAAGGATTTCGGGGGTGTTGAGACCGGCGTGAGGAGCTGGGCAGGGGCGAAAACTGCTTCCACTTTTCCGCGGGCGCTATAAACCTAGGCCTTTGGTTCGGCCCCGGCTCGATCAGCCGGGGCCATTTCATGACACGTGGTGGGAAGAATGGCGAATGTGGTGGTCGTCGGCGCCCAGTGGGGCGACGAGGGAAAGGGCAAGATCGTCGATTGGCTC
>WBZR01004962.1_pt1 | contig 10522 bp, 9 predicted proteins | sample 5204231 | NCBI WGS metagenome assembly WBZR01 (sample SAMN12412403, study PRJNA552823) | activated sludge metagenome | isolation source: activated sludge from anammox sidestream of wastewater treatment plant... | place: USA: Virginia | collected 2017-08
TCCTCGATGTGCTGCGCAGACGCGTCGGGCGGCAGACCATTCTGCTCGTCGAGCACAAGATCTCGCACGTGAAAGACTTCCTGCAGCGGCTCACCGTCATGCACGAAGGCAGGATCATCGCCGACGGCGAGTTCGAGGAAACGCTGCGCCACCCCGAGGTGCGCAGAAGCTACTGGCAGATCGACCCCGCCGCGGAAGGCGGCGAGGGCAGCCACGCATGACTGCGAGCGACGCGATCCTGAACGTCAGCGATCTCAACGTCGCCTACGGCGAATCCAAAGTCCTGTTCGGCGTGGGCCTGCGCGTTGCGCCCAGCGCGATCGTGGCCTGCGTGGGGCGCAACGGCGCCGGCAAGACCACGCTCCTCAAGAGCATCGCCGGATTCGTCAAGCCGCGCTCCGGCACGGTCAGTTTCGGCGGCACGGATCTGGTGGGCCGCGCGTCCTACGACATCGCGAAGCTGGGCGTCAAGTACGTCCCGCAGGACAAGAAGGTGTTCTCCGACCTCACGGTCCGCGAGAACCTCGAGCTCGGCAGCTACTCCACGCAGGATTACGACTGGGAGCGGGTGTACGGCTATTTCCCGAAGCTGCGCCAGCTCCTCGACCGCAAGGCCGGCTACCTGAGCGGCGGGGAGCGCCAGATGCTCATGATCGGCCGGGCGATCCTTGGCCGCCCGCAGGTGCTGCTCGTCGACGAGCCGACCGAGGGGCTCGCGCCCAGCATCGTCACGCACCTGAAGGACGTGTTCCGGGACCTGAGCAGCAGCACGGCGCTGGTGATCGTGGAGCAGAATCTGCCCCTCGTGTGCGCCATATCGAGCAAGGTGTACGCCCTGAAGGAGGGGCACATCGTGGCGGAGCTCTCCAGGGGCGAATCAATCACGGTGGACGCCTGTGAGCGCTATCTCTAGGGGTCCGGGGTCCGCGACATGGTGAGAGCGCTGCGCTGGTGGTGGGGCCTGCTGCTCGCGTTTGCCCTCCTGGCGATTTCGCGGGCGTTCCTGCCGCTGCCGTTCGTCAACGAAGTGCTCATCTTCTCGATCTACACGATCGGCTGCAACTTCCTGCTCGGGCGCGTCGGGTTCATTTCGTTCGGGCAGCCGGCCTACCTCGCGGTCGGCGCCTACGGGACCGCCTTCTACCTCTTCTACTTCGGAGCCAACCCGTACCTCGGCATCCTGCTCGGCGTCCTGTCGGGTCTCGTGGTCTCCGGCATCGTCGGGCCGCTCTTCGTGCGGCTGCGAAGCGATTACTTCGCGCTGGTCAACCTCGCGCTGGCGGTCATCGTCTACTACCTGATGCAGAAGGTCCTGGCGGGCGTCACCCAGGGGGACAACGGGCTCTGGTTCCTGGCCAACATCGCGTCCACGCCGGTGCTCGACCTCGGCAAGCCGGAGGACTTCTTCGTCTTTGCGCTGCTGGTCGGGCTCGCGGTGTGGGCGTTCTACAAGTACCTCGACGACTCGATCTACGGCGCCTGCTGCCTCGCGACGAAGGCGAACGAGGACAAGCTGCGGTTTCTCGGCTACAGCAACTACCGGGTCCGGCTGCTCGCCTTCGTCATCGCCAACACGACGACCGCGCTCGCCGGCGCGATGTACGCGGTCTATCTCGGCTTCGTGAGCCCGGAAATCACGAGCCCCTCGCGCGCCGCCGATCCGGTCATCGTCACGATCCTCGGCGGGGTCGGCACGCTCTACGGGCCGCTGGTCGGCGCCTTCATCTACACGGGCATGAAGGACGCGATCGCCGCGCTCGTCGGCAACTGGGAGCTCCTCATCGGGTTCCTGCTGGTGATCATCATGCTCTCCGGCGAGCAGGGCATCTGGGGCACGCTGCAGCCGCGCCTGGAGAAGCTCCTCTTCCGCCGCCGATTGCGATCGGCGGGCGTTGGCGCGGAGGCGCGCGAGTGATGGACCCGCAACTGCTCCCGTCGGGCGTCATCTTCGGCCTGAGCATCGGGAGCATCTACTTCACGATGGCGATCGGGCTGTCGCTGTGCTTCGGCCTGATGAGGATCATCAGCCTCGATCAACTGCTCTACTACTCGCTCGGCGGATACATCACCTACTCCTTCGGCGTCGTGACCGGCAGCGTCTGGCTCGGCATGGTCGGCGGAACCATGGTGGCGGCGGTCGTGGCGCTTGCCGTCGAGCGGCTGGTGTTCCGTCGCATCTACGAGCGGGAGATCACCTTCAGCATGATCACGTCCTTCGGCGTCCTGATCGGCGGGATCGGCGTCATCCAGTTCTTCTGGGGAGTGGTTCCCCGTCCGGTCGCCGTGCCGATGATGACGCAGCTCAACGTCCTCGGCACCGAAGTGCCCGTCTACCGGCTGGTCGTGATCGGCGTCGCGGCTCTCGTTTACGCCGGCATCTGGGTCTTCCTGAACCGCACCATCACCGGCAAGGCGATCCGGGCCGGCATCGAGAACGTGGAGCACGTCGAGGGGCTGGGAATCAACGTTTCCAGGCTCTTCACCCTCACCTTCGTCATCGCTGGCGCGCTGTCCGGACTGGCCGGCGGGCTGCACGCCCCGCTGATCATGGTGTACCCGCAGATGGGCCTCGAAGTGCTGGCGTTCGTCTTCATGGTCGTGATCATCGGCGGCCTGGGAAGCATCAAGGGAACGCTCGTCTCCGCCCTCATCGTCGGGCAGGTCGTCTCCCTCGGATCGCTGGTCTACGCGCCGCTCGCGCAGATGGCGCCGTTCGCCGCCATGCTGCTCATCCTGCTGGTGAGGCCGACCGGTCTCTTCGGCAGCGCCCTGTTGAAACGGTAAGGCCCCGGCATCTCGTCAATCGCCGCGCCTTGCCCACGAGGGCGCGCGGCCCGCGCTCCGTCGCCAATACAGTCGGCGTCAGGGGACGAAGGGCGCGGGCAGGTCTGGGCACAGCGCCGTCAGAGATCCATCACCGTCCAGACCGTGTCGGGTTCATCCGCATCGCGGAGCTCGCGGAACCCGAGCCGCCGCGCGAGCGCGCGCATCGGCGCGTTCTCCCGCAGCACGACGCCTTGCACGGTCCGGATCCCGCGCTCCTTGGCGCATTGCAGGATCGCACGCACCGCGGCCTCGCCGACCCCGCGCCCCTGTGCGTCGGAGCGCGTCGAGACGGCGTACTCGGCCGTCGTGCCGTCGGGGTCCGCGACGATGCGCGCCCCGCCCCACAGTTCGCCCGGCTGGGCAGGGTCCTCGATCACGAGCGCGAGCTCGCGGTCGTAGTCGATCGCGCTCGCGCGCGCCGCAAGATCGTCGCGGAGCTCGCGCATCGGCGTGAAGAGGCGCATGCGCCGGTCCTCCGGCGTCATCCTCAGAAAGGCCCGCTGCATCGCGCGCGCGTCCTCGGGCCGGATGGGGCGCATCTTGACGACGGTACCGTCGCGCAGCGTGACGGAGCGTTCGAGCTCCTTCGGGTAGGGCCGGATCGCGAACCGGGCAGCCGCCTGTGCCCCGCGCCGCTGTGCGGCGATCCGCACGCGCGCCTCGACCGCGAACACGCCCTCCGGGCCGGCGAGCAACGGATTCACGAAGAGCTCGGCGAGGGCACCCTGATCAGCGACGAGCTGAGAGACCTGCACGATCGCCGCCAGCAGCGCATCGACGTTCGCCAGCAGGGCGCCGCCCGTGCTTAGGACGAGACGCCCGATGCGCGTCTCGGCGAGCGCCGCGCGCGCGAGCGCCGTGTTGAGGGGCGGCAAGGCGCACGTGAAGTCGCGGATCGTCGCGAAGTGCGGGCCGCCCTGCCCGAGCACGAGCACCGGTCCGAACGTCGGATCGTTCGTCACGCCGAGAAGAAGCGCGAGCGCTCCGGCCCCCGGGCGGACGGGTTGCACCACGAATCCGGCGACGCGTGCGCCGGTTCGGGCACGCCCGACGCGGTCCTGCAGGGTGCGCGAGGACCGCGCGAGCGCTGCCGCGCTCGCCGCCTGCAGCGCCTCTGTCCGCGCTGGCCGCGACCCGCCGCCGCGCACGAGGCCCGCCACCGCCACCGGGTATCCGAGCGCCGCCGCCGCTGCGCGCGCCTCGGCCACGGTTCGAACGGTGCGGGTCACCGCGGCCGGAATGCCGTAGGCGTGTAGGAGCGCGAGCGACTCGGTGGCGTCGAGCACATGCCTGCCTTCGGCAAGCGCGACATCGACGAGCTGCACCGCCTCTTCGGGGTGCGGCGCGCCGGCGCCGGCAATGAGCTCTGGAATCTCGCCGAGCTGGGCCTGGGCGCGTGCAGCGCTCACGCCGATCAGGAATGCGCGCACCGCATCCACCGTGTCGTCGTAGCATGGGAGCCCCGCCCGCTCCAGCTGCGCCCGTGCCGCATCGTCGGCCGGCCCGAGCAGCGCAGCGATGACGAGATGGCCTGTCAGCTCCGACGCGCGCGCGGCGACCGCGCGCGCGATGTCGAGCGGCCCGACGCCGGGCGCCGGCGCGTGCACGAGGAGCACCGCGTCCGCATCGCCGCCGGCGAGGATCGCCGCCAGCGCATCGACGAAGCGCGTGGGCGCGGCGTCGTCGCCGAGGTCGAGGCAGCACCCGTTGCCCCCGCGCTGCACGCCTGCCGCGGCCAGCCTGGTCCACGTCGCCTGGTTGAGCTGCGCGATCGACCCGCCGCCCGCCACGACGGCGTCGGCGGCGAGCAGTGCCGCGCTGGTGCCGTTCGCGACTATGGCGAGCCGACCGCGGGCGAGCCCCTGGACCTGACGCGAGTGCAAACGCCCGAGCGCGAGCGCGCCGTCGAAGAGGGCCTCGATCGAGGGCACGCGTACGAGCCCGGTGCGCCGGAACACGGCGTCGTACACGTCGTCCGCCCGCAGCAGGCCACCGAGCCCCGGCCGGCCCCGCTCGCGCGCCACCCCGCCGCGAAGCACCAGCACCGGCTTGGTCCGCACCGCTGCGCGCGCGGCCGACACGAACCGGCGCGCGTCGGCGACGTGCTCGAGATGCAGGAGGATCGCGCTCGTCGCCGCGTCGGTCGCGAGATAGTCGAGGACGTCGCCGAGCGCGACGTCGCTCGCCTTGCCGACCGCCGCGATCCGGGAGAAGCCGAATGCGCGTCCGGCGGCGTGCCCGAGCATCGCGCCGAGCACCGAATCGGACTCGGTCACGAGCGCAGTCGTGCCTGCATCCGGCAGCGTGGCCACCGCTCCGGCAGCGAGGTGCGCCGCGGGGATGATGACGCCGCTCCGCGAGGGGCCGAGCGCACGCATGCCGAGGTCGCGTGCGCGGCTGCGCATGAACCGCAAGGCATCCGCCCGCCGCCACGCATCGCCGGGTCCCGTGTTCACGAAGATCACCGCTTCGCACCCGAGGCGGTGCATCCGATCGAGCACGGACGCCGGCCGGCGCTGCGGCAGCGCGATCACGCCGAGGTCGAATCGCGCGTGCTCCGGGACGCTCCTCGTGAGCTCGTGCACCGGAATGCGCAACAGCGGCGACGACAGGTTGGCGCGCAGCGCGCGCTCGGCGGGCGCGTCATCGTGCGCGCCGGGCGCGAATACGATCCGCTCGGGCTCGAACAGGGCACGGATCGCGCTGACCGTCATGCGCAGCAGGCCGCCGAGAACGCCCGCCCGGCGCGGCTACCGCGCGGGCGCCGCGGCCGCGGCGCCGATGAGCCCGCGCTCGCGCAGCGCGCCGATGATGACCTCGGCGTAGCCGGCGATCTCCCTGCGGAGCTCGCCCGGGTCGGTCGTCTGGGTCGTGCCGGACCAGACCAGCGTGCCGTCGGCGGTCCGCCACAGGTTGGTCTCGACGACGACCACGTCGTACTGGTAGGCCTGCGGCGGGACGGTGACCGCCCACGCGGACCCGTAGAAACCATAGAAATCGCGCCAGTAGCCGATGCTCGGCACGACCGTGACGTACCCCGGCGAATACGCTGTCCTGCGATCGACGAGCACCACGCGAGTGACGATCGCGCCGTCCGCGCCCGCGCGCCGCACGGTCTCGGCGAGCTTTTCCTTCGCCACCGGGCCGTCCTCCGGCAAGAGCTTGTAGCTGGGCACCGCCTCGACGCCGGCCGCGCGCAGCTTGGCCGAGAACTCGTCCTCGAAGGTGCGGCGCTCGCCCGACTCCTTCGAGATCGCGAGCACGAGCACCTTCCGGAACGGCGGCCCGGCGTAGTCGGGATCGACCCACGCGTTAGTGAGCGTGGTCGAGGGCGCGCACCCGGTGACGAGCGCGGCAGCGACGACGAGCAGAAAGGCGAGCGGATACGGTCTCAATGCACGGCCCTTGCGTCGCGCCGCGACGGTCACTTGCCGGCGCCCGCTTTCAGCTTCTCGACCGCCTGCTGCCGCGCCTCGAGCGTCTGGAGCTGCAGCGTGTACGCGACGTAGTACTTGTAGATGTTGCGTACGTAGCCCACGGTCTCCTGACCGACACGCTTCGCGGCGATCAGCTCGACGTTGTTGAACCACACGTTCGGATCGAGCCCCTCCTTCTCCGCCTCGCGGCGCAACTGCTGGACGCGGCCGGGACCGGCGTTGTAGGCCGCGAAAGCGAAGAGCGTGAGGTTCTGCTTGTCGAACGGGACGTCCTTGAAGTAGCGCTCGTGCAGCTGGTCCATGTACTTGATGCCGCCGTGCACGTTCGGCTCGGCCTTGGTGATGTCGCCGACGCTGAGCTCGGTGCCAGTCGCCGGCATGATCTGCATGATGCCAATGGCGCCGACCGGGCTTCGCGCGTTCTGATCGAGCCGCGACTCCTGGTATCCCTGCGCGGCGAGCATCAACGGATCGAAGCCGTACTTGTCGCCGTACTTGCGGAAGTACGCGATGGTCGCCTCGAATTTCTTCCACTCGTCCGCCGCGGTGCTGTTCCGTATCTGCTTCGCGCGCCGCTGGTAGCTCACGAGGCGCTGCTCCACCACCTTGCCGCCCTTCATTTCCTTCGCCAGGAACTCGTTCGCCTCGGCCGCGAGCAGCGGGCTCCCCGTCCGGAACGCCCAGGCAATATTTCCGCCCGTGCGCACCGCGAGCGCTTCGTTCACTTTGATCTTGGGCAGGATCTGCGCCCACAGCTTCGCTTTCCAGTCGTCGACGACGATGATCGAGAGCAGCCCGGCGTTCACCATCTCCATCATGTCCTCGTCCTCGAGCGCGTCGGGGACGAGCGTGAGCTTCGCTTGCGGCTTGCGCTCCGAGCGGAAGCGCTGGTTCAACGCGACGAGGCTGTCGTAGTAGCTGCTCGCCTTGCGGACGTGGATTTCCTTGCCGGCGAGATCGTCGAGGCTGGCGAGCGCGGGCGAGGCCGGCCCGGTCACGACGACCTCGGCGACGTTCGTGACCGCCGGCGCGGAGAAATCGACGAGCTTCTCGCGCTCCGGAGTGATGGTGAGGTTGCCGGCGGCAATGTCTCCGCGGCCTTCTACGACGGCTGAAAACAGCCTGTCGCGGGTCGTCGGGAGCGCGACCACCGTGATCGGCCGCGCCCCGGTCTTGTACTTGCGGTTGATCCACTTCTCGAAGTCCTGGAGGGTGTCGGCAGTGAGCCCGCGCTGCGTGCCGCGGTCGTTGAAGAACAGCGTCCGGCTGTACGGAACGAGCACGCGGATATGGCGGCGCTCTTTCATGCCGTCGAAATCGCCCTTCCACACACGGCTCATCGCCTCGACGTCGAGCGCGCGCTCCGGCTCGGCGCCGGGCGGCGCCTTGGGTTGGCCGCCTCCCTGCGCCGACGCCGCCTGCACGGCGAGCAGCGCGACGGCGCCGAGTGCGGCGAGGAGGAAACGGGCTCGAACCTGACGCATGGATGGAACTCCTGGAGAAAAAAGCGATTCTAATCGCGCCGCGCCCTGCCCGCGTGCTGCGGCTCTGGCAGCCGCGGACACAGTTCGGTCCGCGCGCTCACGCAACCCAAGTCCGCACGGGGCGCACCGCGCCCCTTATAATTGCGAGATGCATGTCACGCCGAGCGCGCGGCAGGCAGTCCAGGAGTGCCCGCCGCGATGAGCTACTACACGCATCACGTCTTTTTCTGCTGCAACCAGCGCAAGCCGGGCGAGGCCTGCTGCAACGATCGCGGCGCCGCGGAGCTACGCAACTACGCCAAGGACCGCGTGAAGGCGCTCGGCCTGAACGGCAAGGGCAAGGTGCGCATCAACACCGCCGGCTGCCTGGACCGCTGCGAAGAAGGCCCGGTGATCGTCGTGTACCCCGAGGAGGTCTGGTACACCTACGTGGACCAGGCCGACGTCGACGAGATCGTCGAGGAGCATCTCGTGCACGGCCGGATCGTCGAGCGATTGCGCATATGACGACGCGGCGCCCGCAGGAGCGCGTGCTCGTCGCGGGGCCTGCGGGCGGCATCGAAACGGTGATCGAGCATCCCGCCGTCTTTCCGGCAGACGGCGTCTCCGCGGGCGTCCGCGGCATCGCGCTCGCCTGTCATCCGCACCCGCTCTTCGGCGGCACGCTCGACAACAAGGTGGTCGTCACGCTCGCACATGCGCTCGTCGACCTCGGCTACGCCGCCCTGCGGCCGAACTTCCGCGGCGTCGGCAGATCCGAAGGCACCCACGACCGGGGCGAGGGGGAGACCGACGACATGGTTGCGGTGCTCGGCTATGCGCGCGAGCGCTTCGGCGAGCTGCCAGTCGCGCTCGCCGGCTACTCCTTCGGCGCCTACGTGCAGACGCGCGTGGCGCAGCGCGTTGCCCCGGAGCGCATGGTGCTCGTCGGCGTGGCCGCAGGCGACCTCGGGGACCGGCGCTACGCCACGCCGAGCGTGCCCGCCGGGACGCTCGTCATCCACGGCGAGCTCGACGAGACGGTGCCGCTCGCCCGGGTGCTCGACTGGGCGCGGCCGCAGGAGCTGCCGGTCGTGGTCATACCGGGAGCGGATCACTTCTTCCACCGCCGGCTGCACCTCATTCGCGGCATCGTCAAGCAGGCATGGCACTAGGGGACTTCTCCAGCAGGTTGTCGTTTCCGCGGAAGCGGGAATCCGGGCCGAGCGCGGTGACGGGGTCACTGGATCCCCGCCTGCGCGGGGATGGCTCGATCGGGGCCTCCCTTGCCGGTGCCGAGCCGGCGCTCGCGGTACAGGATCTGCGCAAGGCGTACGGCGCGCACACGGCGGTCGACGGCGTCAGCTTCACGATCCGGGCCGGTGAATGCTTCGGACTGCTCGGCCCGAACGGCGCCGGCAAGACGACGACGCTTCGCCTCTCGCTCGGGCTGGTCGCGCCGGACAGCGGCACGATCCGGCTCGCTGGACATCGCGTGCCGGAGGAGGCGCGCGAGGCGCGGCGACACGTCGGTGTGGTGCCGCAGCTCGACAATCTCGACCCGGACTTCACCGTCACCGAGAACCTGTTCGTGTACGGACGGTACTTCGGCCTGTCGAAGCGCGAAATCGGCGCGCGCATCCCGGACCTGCTCGCGTTCGCCGGGCTGGCAGGGCGCGCGGACGCGCGCATCCAGGCGCTCTCGGGCGGCATGAAGCGCCGTCTCACGCTCGCGCGCGCGCTGGTGAACGATCCGCAGATCCTGTTCATGGACGAGCCGACCACCGGGCTCGACCCGCAGGCCCGCCACCTCATCTGGGAGCGCCTGCGGCAGCTCACCGCGCAGGGCAAGACGATCCTGCTCACCACGCATTTCATGGAGGAAGCCGAGCGGCTCTGCGAGCGCCTGGTCATCCTGGATCGCGGCCGGCTGATCGCCGAGGGCAGCCCGCGCGATCTGATCCAGACCCACATCGACCCGCACGTCGTCGAGGTGCATGGCGAGGGGGTCGCCGAATGGGCCGAGCGCCACGCGCGGCGGCTGTGCCGGCGTGTCGAGCGCACGGGCGAGACGGTGTTCTGCTACGACCAGGACGTCGCGCCACTCCTCGCCGATCTCGCGTCGCGCGCCGCGCTGCGCTATCTTCATCGCCCGGCGGACCTGGAGGATGTGTTCCTGAAGCTGACGGGGCGGGAGCTGCGGGACTGACATGAACACGCGCGCTGCGACCCTCTTTCGCGCCCCGGCGCTCTCGCTGCGCTTCTACCCGGTGTGGCGCCGCAATCTGCTCGTGTGGCGGAAGCTCGCCGCGCCGTCGATGCTCGGCAACCTCGCCGACCCGATGATCTACATGCTCGGCCTCGGGTACGGCCTCGGCCGGCTGCTGCCCGAGATCGACGGCATGCCCTACATCACCTTCCTCGCCGCCGGCACCGTCTGCTTCTCGACGATGAACAGCGCGACCTTCGAGACCCTCTACTCCGCGTTCTCGCGCATGCACGTCCAGCGCACGTGGGACGCCATCCTGAACGCGCCGCTCACGCTCGACGACGTCGTCGCGGCCGAGCTCGCGTGGGCGGCGTCGAAGAGCATGCTCTCGGGCCTCGCGATCATGATCGTGGTCTGGGCGCTCGGGCTTTCGACCACGCCGCTCTCGGTGGCTGCGCTCCTCGTCGTCCCGCTCATCGGCCTCACGTTCGGCGCGCTCGGCCTCGCGATCACCGCGGTGTCGCCCTCGTACGATTTCTTCATGTACTACTTCACGCTGGTCATCACGCCGATGGCCTCCGGAAAAA
>WBZR01001160.1_pt2 | contig 10521 bp, 14 predicted proteins | sample 5204231 | NCBI WGS metagenome assembly WBZR01 (sample SAMN12412403, study PRJNA552823) | activated sludge metagenome | isolation source: activated sludge from anammox sidestream of wastewater treatment plant... | place: USA: Virginia | collected 2017-08
CGGGCGATCGCCACCGGGCGCGAGATCGCGGCTCGCTCGGGCAAGGGGATCGCGTTCTCGCTCCAGACGAACGCGACGATGGTGACGCCGGACCTGGCGCGCCTGCTGGCCGAGGAGCAGGTGGACGTCGGGGTCAGCATCGACGGACCCCCGGCGATCAACGAGCGGACGCGCGGCCGGACGGCGGCGACCGTCGCAGGCTTCCACCACCTGACGGAGGCGTTCGGCCGCCCGCTCGGGGTGATCGTGACGGTCACCCGCTGTAACGCCTCGCGCATGGGCGAGGTGGTCGAGTTCCTGGACGGGCTCGGCGTCCTGCACTTCCGCGCGAATCAGATGGGCGCCACGGCGTCCTGGAACGCCCACGCTGCGCCGCGGGCGGAGGAATGGGCGATCGCGCGCAGGGACGTCTTCGGGGAGATCGTGGCTCGCCGCGGGCGGCTGATGGAGTTCAACCTCGCCCAGGGCGTCTCGAAGCTCGTCCAGACGCTCCTCGAGGGCACGTCGCCGTTCGCGGGCCAGGGCTGCGAGAGCGCCCGCTGCGCTGCCGGGCGAGGGCTCCTCTACTTCGACCGGGCTGGCGCCGCCTACCCCTGCCCGCGCGCGACGGTGACGCCGGAGGCGCGGATCGGCCACCGCGCGGATGCTGACTTCGAGAGCCGATGGGACGCGGTCGCTCGCGGGCTCGACGAGTCCATGGCGCCACGGGACGACTGCCGATCGTGCCCCGCGCAGCTCGTGTGCGACTACGGCTGCCACGCCTTCAACACGGCGCAGGGGAACTTCTTCGAGGTCAACTGCGACGCGACGAAGGAGCACTTCGCCTGGCTCGCGGAACGGCTCGACGACGTCGCCCGGGTCTTCCTCTACGCTCGCTGGCGGCGAGAGCTGCGCGACAGCGGCGGCTGGGCGGACGTCCGGCACGGGATCGACCTGCCCGCGGGCGCGGTCGGCAGGCTCGGGGCGACGCTCGCTGAGCGACTCGCCGAGCGCGTGGCCGAGCTCGACCCGGGCGTGCTCGCGCGCCGCCACGGCTGGCGCGAGGACCTCGTTCCACTTGCCGGCCTCTCGCGACCCCGGGTCACGCCCGGTCCGGACGCTCGCCCGGAGAACGGGAATCGCTCGGAGCCCGTCGGGATCGCCCTGGCCGGGACGGGAAGCGGGAACGCAACGACGACGAAAGGAGGGTGACGTGGCCAGCGGCATCGAGCGGGTCGGCGACACCGGGGTGAGGTTGACCGTGGAGCTTCCGGACGAGAGGATGCGAGACGAGTTCGAGGCGGCGCTACGGGTTTGGGTCCGCAGCTACCAGCGCTCGCTCACGAACGAGCTTCTGCTGCGTTCCGTCGCGGCGACGGTTGCGGAGGAAGCCGGAGGCGACGTTGCCGGCTTCCTCCTGTCGAAGCCCGCGCCGTTCGACCCCAGGAAGCTGAACTACCTCGACTGGCTCGGCGGGGCCTACTAGGCGGACGCCTCCGGGCAACGGAACCGAAGTCGTGAGGGGAGGAGGACGAAGTGGCAGGAGGGATCGAGAAGGTCGGCGCAACCGGCTTGCAGATGACGCTCGGCTTCCCGGACGTCAAGGCGCGAGACGACTTCGAGCTCGCCTTCCGCGCGTGGCTGCAGCAGCGCAAGCGGGAGATCGTGACCGAAGCCATTGTCGGCTCTGCCGTGCAGCGGGCCGCCGAGGACAGCGGGGAGGACGTGGGCGGTCACCTGTTCGGCCCGCGCGTCTACACGAAGACGGCGCCGGACGGAACGAAGGTCAGCGTCGTCGACTACTGGGACTTTCTACCCCTGATCTAGCCGGGCGCCACCGGGACAAGCGAGGAGACTGCGAACGATGGGACAGATCGAGCACGTCGGAGATAGCGGCCTGAGCATCAGCCTGGAGTTCCCCAACGAGGCCGTTCGCGATGGCTTCGAAGCGTCGCTCGGCTCCTGGCTCGCCGACTACGAGCGCACGGAGACGGTGTATCGGCTCGCCAAGGCGCTCGCGCGGAGCGCGGAAGAGGACACGAGCGGACATCTCTTCTGGCGCTACACCAAGGTAACCACGGCCACCGGGCAGGAGGTCGCGTGGAGAGAGTACACCGACCTGATCTCGTTCCTGTAGCGCGAGAGCACTGATCGACGTGACCTAGCAGATCGCGATGACCGGGCCCGAGCGCCGCGGTCGGAAAGGAGGACGGGGAATGACGGAGGGAATCAAGAGAGTCGGCGAGTCCGGCGTCGAGATCGGGCTCCAGTTCGAGGATGCGAAGCTCCGCGACGACTTCGAGGTCGTGTTTCGCGCGTGGCTGCACCAGTACAAGCGCTCGCTGACCGCCCGGGAGCTCGCGAAGGCGCTCGCGGCCGGCCCGCCCGCAGAGGCGGAAGGCGACGTCGAGGGGTACCTCGGGAGCTTCTCGTTCCCGTTCAAGTACAAGGGCGAGCGGTACGAGTTCTCCGGGTACGCCGACCTGATGCCGCTCATCTGAGCGGCCACGCTCAGACAAACCGTTTCACACGAGAGGAAGGTCGAGGATGGGAGCTATCGAGCACGTTGGGGAAGCCGGTCTCAAGATCAGGCTCGACCTCCCCGATGCGTCGCTGATCGACAACTTCGAGTCCGAGTTCCGGGTCCTGCTCAGCCGCTTCGAGCAGGAGGAGCTGACGCACCGCCTGGCGATGGCGGCGCTCGCCAGGCGGGAGGACGGAGACGACACTGCGGGCTACTGGTTCTCCTGGGCGATCACGAAGCAGAGCAAGGGAGGGAGCGAGATACCGACCACGGTCGCATCCGGCTACCAGGACATCATCTCCTGGCTCTGACGACGCTTCGAGCCGGCCAGGAACGCCAGCGAGGCTCGGAGCGGCCCCGGCGAGGGTCCGGCGCCAGCCCGGGCCGCGTACGCGGACCTAGCGCGGTCGTCCTCTCGGAGGGCGACCTCGCTCGGGTCCGCGTGGGGGACATCCTCGTCGTACGCCACGCGACGGCCGCAGTCCTGCCGGCGCTCGCCCTTGCGGCGGGCGCCGTCTGCGAGCGCGGCGGCGTCCTCAACCACCTGGCCGTGCTCGCCCGCGAGCTCGGCAAGCCGTGCGTGACGGGCGTTTGCGGGATCATCGACACGCTCTCGCCCGGAGCGGTGATCACCATCGACGGGACGCACGGGGTCGTCGAGGTGCAGGAGTCGTACGCCGCCGAGCCGCCTGGTGCGGGGGAGGGCGAGCTCGTCGCGGTGATGCAGTTCGGGCTCTTCGGTGCCGCGTTCGAGCCGCTCGGGCCGCAGGCTGACGTCGCGACAGCGCTCTCGGTCGCGGCGCTCGCCTCGGTGCCGGCGGCCTTCGGGGCCGGCGCGGTACTCGCGCTCGAGCTCTCAGACGGGCGGGCGCATGTCAGACGCGACCGGCTGCGGGCCACCGTCGCCACGCTGACCGACCTGGTCGAGGCGGGCGAGATCGACGCGGGCTGGCTCAGGGCGCGCTTCGACCAGCTCGTCTCGTCGGGTGGCGGGGAGGCGCTCGCAGCCGAGCTCGACTGCTATGCGGAGGCGTGGCAGCTCGTCTGGGCCGCGAGCCTCGCCCGCGAGCCGCTGGCGGAGCGCTACCGGGCCTTCCTGCGCGAGCGGCTCGCGCAGCTCGGCGACAGCGAGCGCGAACGGCTCTACCTCGACAGCCTGATCCTGCCGGGCGCGTCGTACATCCTGGGTAGCGCGCTCGACGGCACGGAGACGGTGTGGGGGGCGCGGCGAGACGGGGTGGCCGCTCGCGCAGCGCTCCGCGGCGTGCGGGCCGGCGCCGGCCGAGCCCGCGAGCGGCTCGAGGCCCTGCTCCCGCCCGGAGACGTCACGGTCCTTCGCCGCTACCTGGCGGCGCTGTCCGACCTGGTCGCTCTGTCGGAGCGCAAGAACACGGACCTCCACCGCTTCGGCCGCCGGCTCTTCGCGAGCAGCGCGAGCGCGGCGGCGATCGCCGAGCTGCTCGACCTGGAGCCCGGCTTCGCCGCCGGCGACGAGCGGGCGCTCGCCCGGGCGGTCGGGACGCTCGCGCGCCGGCTCGCTCAGAACAGGATCTCGACGATCCCCGGCCGCTCCGCGCCCGGGTAGGCGTCGTCCGCAACCTGTATGCGGACGCGATCGCCCGCAGAGAAGCCCGAGACGTCGTCCTCCTGCGCCCGGGCCAGGATCGCCTGGAGCAGCGCCTGCTCGTCCGCCGGCAGCGAGTCGTAGAAGTCCTGGAGCTTTCCGGACAGCCGTCCTGCCACCTCGTCGGTCCCCACGTCGCCCTCCTCGGTCGCGTCGGGTCGAGTGTAGGCGCTCAGCCGCACCTGCGCGCGAGCGCGTCCCGGTCGAGCACCGTGATCCGGCGACCGCGATCGACGACGACGAGGCCGAGGCGGCGGTACTCCCCGAGCAGCTGGTTGACCCGCACCCGGGAGGCTCCGACCAGGCTGGCGAGATCCTCCTGCGTCAGGCGCAGCGGGATCCGGACGCCGGCTGCGGTCGCCTCGCCGTACTCGGTCGCGAAGGCGAGGAGCTGCCGTGCGAGCCGCCCGTCGGCGTCGAGGCCGGCGAGCGCCTGGAGCTGGACGTTCGCGAGCCGCAGGCGCCGCGCGAGCAGGCGCACGAGGCTCTCCGCCAGCGCGGGCACCGAGCGCAGGCAGTCGCGGAAACGGTCGCCGTCGATCACGAGCACGGTCGAGGGCTCGAGCGCGGTCACCGTCGCCGAGCGGCCGAGGCTGTCGACCGCGGAGAGCTCGCCCGCCACCTCGCCGGGGCCGAGGACGGCGAGAATCACCTGCTTGCCGTCCGGCTGGGCGACGTGGACCTTCAACGTTCCCTCGATCAGCACGTACACGGTCGAGCCCGGCTGCCCGCGGAAGATCAGGCTCGTGCCGGCCGGGACGTCGTCGAGGCGGACGAGCTCGCGGAGCCGGTGCAGGTCGCCGGCGGCGAGACCGGCGAACAGCGGGATCGCGGCGAGGCGTCCGGGCTCGACCCTAGCCGGGGCGGGAGACATTGGCGGCGAGCGCGCGCAGAACGGTCTTGAGCTGGAAGACGGTCAGGCCCGGGTGCTTACCGAGAATCCTCGCGGCGAGCCCCGAGATGTGCGGCGCGGCGAAGCTGTTGCCGGTCGCGGTGATGAAGCCGCCGTCGCGCCACGCGATCCGGACGTCGATCCCAAGCGCCCCGAACTCGACCGGGGGCTCGGGGTTGTAGTAGAAGCGGTACGGGTCGCCGACATCGTGGGAGGCGACCGAGACAACCGCGGCGTAGAGGGACGGGTAGCTCGTCACGGGCATGTTGTTCGCGGCCGTGACGAGGACGACGTTGCGGAAGTAGGCGAGGTCGGCGAGCTCGTGGAAGACGCCGAAGAGGTCGCGCTTGGTCGAGCCGAGGCTGAGGTTGCAGACGTGCATGCCGTTCTCGATCGCCCAGCGCAGGCCGCCGGCGAAGACGGTGCCGCGCCCCTTCAGGCCGGGCCCGAGCACCCGGATCGAGTAGAGCTCGCAGTCGGGCGCGAGCGAGCGGATGATCCCGGCGCACGCGGTCCCGTGCCCGAACACGTCCTCGTGCGGGCGCTCGTCGTAGGCGAGCACGTCGCCCTCCTCGGAGATGGAGAGGTAGCCCGCGACCGACCCGACCGACGGGTGGCCGGCATCGACGCCGCTGTCGATCACGGCGACCCGGACGCCAGCGCCCGTGCTGCCGCCCCAGGCCCAGTCCGGCGTCAGCTCGTCGACGAGCGCCACCGGGTCGACCGTCCGCAGCGCCCCGGGCGCGAAGGCGGACGACCAGGCCGGGCGCGGCGGGTCGCTCACCGCTCGAAGCCGGGGCGGCTGTCCAGGTAGCCGGCGAACGCACGCAGGATCGCCGCGCAGGCCTCGGCCTCGTCCTCACCGTGCGCGGCGATCTCGTGCACGAGCCGGGCGAGCTCCCGGGCGCGGCGCGAGGCCGGATCGGCCTCGGCCAGCGCCGCGAGGGCGGTGCCTGACTCCCCGGTCGGCTCGCCGACCGACTCCATGACCTCCGCGACGAGCGCCGCCATGCTCTCGTGCGTGCGCGACTGCCGGAGGGCGACCGCGGCCTGGCGGGCGAACAGGCCGAGCGCCTCCAGGTCGGCGGCGCCGAAGGACGGGGCGCCCTCCTTGTCCAGGAGCTCGAGGACGCCGATCGTCTCCTCGCCGTAGACGAGCGGCACGCAGAGGATGCTCTCCGGGGTGTAGCCGACGGCCTCGGCGAGGTCGCGCGCCTGACGGGGGTCGCTCGACGCGTCCGACACCGCCAGCGGCTGGCCGCTCAGCGCGACCAGGCCGGCGATCCCGGAGCCGAGCGGGACCCGGTGCTTCTTCACCTCCTCGGCCTTGCCGCCGAGCGCGACCTCGAACACGAGCTCCTGCGCCTCCTCGTCGAGGAGGAAGAGGGCGCCGGCCCGGGCCGAGATCACGTCCGCGGCGGTCTCGACGATCAGCTCGAGCAGGCGGGCGTGCGAGACGGGGGAGGCGATCGTGCCGGTCGCGCTCGCCCGGGAGAGGGCGCCCGCGAGCCGCTCCGCGAACGGCTCGGCCTCGGCGCGCAGCCGCAGCCGCTCGAGCTCCGCCTCGAGCCGGGCGATCGTCGCCCGCGCCGCCGCGGACGTCAGCTCGGGCTCGCCCGTCATTCCCCCTCCGCCAGCGCCACGAGCCGGAACGTGCGAACGCTCGCCGTCTTCCCCTTGAGCGCGACCTCGCCGAGCGGCTCGAGCGTCGCGCCGGCACCGAGCGCCGCGCGTGTCGCCTCGCCGACGACGACCTCGCCGGCGTCCGCGCTGCCCTCGAGGCGGGCCGCGACGTTGACGACGTCGCCGACGACCGTGTAGGAGCGGGCGCCGCGGGGGCCGAGCAGGCCGACGATCGCGGGCCCGCTGTTGACACCGACCCGGAAGCGCGGCCAGCCAGGGTTGGCCGTCTGAACCCGCGCGGCCTCCCGCTGGAGCGCGAGCCCGGCGCGGGCGGCGCGGAGCGCGTGGTCGGGCTGGTCGCCGCGCGTGTTGAACGTGAGCATGATCGCGTCGCCGATGAACTTGTCGACCGTGCCGCCCTCGCCCCTCGCGACCGCGGGCACGATCGCGTCGAAGTAGGCGTTCAGCATCGCGAACACCTCGCGCGGGGAGACCCGCTCCGAGAACGTGGTGAAGCCCTGGAGGTCGGCGAAGAGGACGCTGACCTCGCGCATCCCGGCGCTCGTCTCCTCGAGGTAGACGTCCGCGAAGAGGTCCGCCGAGGTGCCCTCGGCACGCCACTCCCGCCAGACGGCGAGCGCGACCACGCCGAACGCGACGAGGAGCAGCATGTGCCACGTCCACCAGCTCCAGTGCCAGTCGCGGGCGAACGCGATCTGGATCATCGCCTCCGCGAGCAGGACGAGGGACGTCACGATCGCTGTGAGCAGAACGCTCGGGCGCCGCCTCCAGAGGAGGAAGTAGCGCGTCCCGGCCGCAGCGAAGAGCAGCAGCCCCGCGATTCCGAGCCCGAGCAGGAGCGCGTCCTGGGTCCCGGGGGCGAGCGGGTCGTCGAGCAGCCGCATCGAGACCGCCGCCCAGACCGCGAGCGCCGCGATCACGCAGACCGTCACGATCGACTGGACCCTCGCCACGTCGACGTTTCGCAGGCTGAGCGTGGAGACGAGAACGAGCACGCCGGCAACGATCAGCCCGAGCGGGACGTCGACCTCGAAGCCGGCGTTCCCGCCGAAGAGGACGTCGGGGGTGACGACCGCGTGCAGGCCCAGGGAGCCTGCGGTGACGAGGAACGCGAGCGAGACGAAGAAGACGCGGGCGTCGAGGCGCCTCCGGGCGGCCTCGGCGAGCAGGAGGGCGAGCACGCCGGTCGCCGCGGACACGGAGAAGACGAGCCAGAAGTGCAGCGGGTGGGTCCCGACCATGGCGTCGACGTCGGGAGCCGCGAGCAGGACCACGAACCCCGCGAGCGGAACGGCGAGAGCGACCGCCCAGAGGAGGTCACGTGCGAGCCGGTCTCGGATCGTCAAGGCGCGGGTCAATCCTCTCGGCGAAGGGTCGGGCGCCGATCCTACCGCATGCCCCCGGGCCGCTCCCGGCAGGCCCGTACAATGGCCCCATGGCCGACCGCGCTCAGCTTCGCAGCCAGCTCGAGGAGATCAGGGCCCAGCTCGCCTGGGTCCGTGATTACCTTTGACCCCGCTACGCTGCGCCTGCGGGTCGACGAGCTCGAGGAGAGCATGGGCGAGCCCGGGTTCTGGGACGACCAGCAGCGGGCGCCCGCCCTCTCGGCCGAGCACTCGCGCCTGAGCAAGCGGCTCGAGCGCTACGAGCGGCTTGCGGGCGACGTCTCGGACGTCGAGGAGCTGCTCGAGCTTGCCTCTGACGACGGCGAGCTCGAGGAGCTCGAGTCGGCACTCGTGCCGCTGCGGCGAGAGCTCGGCCGGCTCGAGGAGGCGGCGCTGTTTCGCGGCGAGTTCGACCCCGGCGACGCGGTCGTGACGATCCACGCGGGCACGGGCGGCACGGACGCCCAGGACTGGACGGAGATGCTGCTGCGCATGTACCTGCGCTGGGCCGACGACCGCGGCTTCCGGGCCGAGCTCGTCGAGGCCTCACCCGGCGAGGAGGCCGGCTTGAAGTCCGCCACCGCCACCGTGTCGGGGGAGAACGCCTACGGGATCCTCAAGGCCGAGCGGGGGGTGCACCGCCTCGTCCGCCTCTCCCCGTTCGACCAGGCCCACCGCCGCCACACCTCGTTCGCGCAGGTGATCGTCAGTCCGCTCGTGCCGGAGAGCGCGGAGGTCGAGCTGGACGAGTCCGAGCTGCGCATCGACACCTACCGGGCGAGCGGCGCCGGCGGCCAGCACGTCAACAAGACCGACTCGGCGGTGCGGATCACCCACCTGCCCACGGGGATCGTCGTCCAATGCCAGAACGAGCGCTCGCAGCTCTCGAACAAGCAGACCGCGTTGCGGATCCTGAAGAGCCGCCTCGTCGAGGTCGAGCAGGAGCGCCGCGAGGCGGAGCTCGCGGCGGAGCGGGGGGCCGCCCAGGACATCGGCTTCGGCAGCCAGATCCGCAGCTACGTGCTCCAGCCCTACCAGCTCGTCAAGGACCACCGCACCGGCTTCGAGGACGGCAACACGCAGGCGGTCCTCGACGGGCGCCTCGACGAGTTCATCCACGCGTACCTGCTCGCCCAGGCGGCCGGCAAGGTCGGCTGAGGGCGAGGTTCGCTACACTCGGACCAGGCTGTGCACGGGGCGCGCCCAGGCGGCTGGGGGCTTCGTCAAGGATTCCCGCGCGCCCTCCCGAACTCCCGAAGCTGTGACCACCGCGCACGAATCCAGGCTCGACGAGGCGCTCGAGAGCGCGGCCGGCGACGTCGACGAGCCCGTGGCGGTCGAGAGCGCGGCGGCGCGCCCGACCGGAACGCCGATGATCGTGTTCGAGAACGTGACCAAGGTGTACGAGCCGCAGGTGGTCGCGCTCGCCGACGTGTCGCTGACGATCGAGAAGGGTGAGTTCGTGTTCGTCGTCGGCGCGTCCGGCTCGGGCAAGTCGACCATGATGCGGCTGCTGCTGAAGGAGCTCGAGCCGACGAGCGGGCGGATCATCGTCGGCGGCCGCGAGCTGGGCCGGCTGAAGCGGTCGAAGGTGCCGATGCTGCGGCGCAACATCGGCTGCGTCTTCCAGGACTTCAAGCTGCTGCCCAACCGGACCGCGTTCGAGAACATCGCGTACGCGCTCAAGGTGCAGGGCGAGGGGGGACGGACGATCCGGGCCAAGGTCCCGGAGGTCCTGAACCTGGTCGGGCTCGCGCACAAGTCGAGCTCCTACCCGGACGAGCTCTCGGGCGGCGAGCAGCAGCGCGTCTCGATCGCGAGGGCGTTCGTCAACCACCCGCCGCTCCTGATCTGCGACGAGCCGACCGGCAACCTCGACCCCGACACGTCGGTCGGGATCATGCAGCTCCTCTACCGGATCAACCGGGCGGGGACGACGGTGCTGATGGCAACCCACGACCGCGAGATGGTGGACAAGATGCGCCGGCGCGTGATCGCGCTCGAGCACGGCCAGCTCGTTCGCGACGAGCGTCGCGGGGGCTACGGGTAATGCGGGCGCGCCTGTTCGTGACCGAGGCGCTCCGCTCGATCACGGCGAACCTCTCGACCACGATCGCGGCGGCGATGACCGTTCTGATCGGGATGTTCCTGCTGGGTCTCTTCATCGCGCTCGGCTCCTGGGTCGTGTCCTGGACCGACCACGTGAAGAAGGAGGTGCTCGTCAAGGTCTTCTTCGAGCAGGACGTCAAGGCCAAGGAGGTGAACGCGGTCCGCGCGCAGCTCGACGCGATGCCGGAGGTGGCGAAGATCGTCTACGTCTCGCCCCGGGAGGCGCTCGCGGAGCAGCGCAAGAAGTACCCGGACCTCTACGAGGAGCTCGCGTTCAACCCGCTGCCGCCCGCGTTCGAGGTGACGCCGAGCCGGGCCGAGGACGTGAACGCGATCGCCGGCCGCCTCGACCCGCCGCCCGTCG
>WBZR01004963.1_pt1 | contig 10521 bp, 15 predicted proteins | sample 5204231 | NCBI WGS metagenome assembly WBZR01 (sample SAMN12412403, study PRJNA552823) | activated sludge metagenome | isolation source: activated sludge from anammox sidestream of wastewater treatment plant... | place: USA: Virginia | collected 2017-08
AAAAAACCTTGCAAAAATAATACATTTATACACAATCTACCATTGATTTTAGTACGCCCAGGAGGACTTGAACCTCCAACCTTTGGAACCGGAATCCAACGTTCTATCCAGTTGAACTATGGGCGCATTATGAAAAGTGCTTATTTGATTATGTAAATAAAGTTTTCTCTCCCCTCGCAAATTTAGTTAATTCAAAACGACTTAAAAACTCACTGACCAATTCACTTACCAATTACTTCACACTAACAAATAATCGGAGGATTTATGTTTCTTTTTAAAAGAAGAGGTTTCTATTACCTTGAATATTTTGATGAGGTGGAAAACCGAAAGAAGAGGATTTCTACCCAAAGCCGTTTAAAACCCGATGCATTAAAATATCTTATTGAGTTTAAAGAAAAGCTTAACAATCGGGAAAAGATAAAATTCATTTCACTTAAAGATTTTCAAAACGAATACAGCAACTACTTAAAACAAACACATACCAAGTCATACCTTGCTGATGTTGAGACTACTTTTAATTTCCTATTATCTTTTTTTGATAATATACCATTAACTAAGCTTAACACCAGATTACTTGAAAAATTCCTTCTTGATACTTTCAAAAAAACTAAATATGGGGCAAAACACCATTATAATAACCTTAGAGCTGCATTTAACAAAGCTATTTTTTGGGGATACTTGGAAGAAAATCCCTTGAAAAAATTTCGTCTACCTAAAATTCCGAATTCATTTCCCGCATTCATCAACAATTCGGAGTTAGATTCAATAATTCAAAAAACAGATAATAATGATTTAAAAGACTTCTTTCTTATGAGCTACCATACTGGTATGAGGAGAGACGAAATCAGACTTCTCAGATGGTCATCAATTAACTTAAAAGATAGAATAATCACAGTAAGTAATTCAAAAACATTCACAACAAAAAGTAAAAAGGAAAGAGTTATACCAATCAATGATACACTATTCAATATGTTGAAAAACCGTCTACCCAAATTATTAAACATAAATAGTGACGAGTATATATTCGAAAAATGTCACGGAATCCCCTACCATCCTGATTATATTACCAAACACTTTAAAAAAGCAGTAAAAGATTTAGGAATGAGTGAGAAAATCAGGCTACATAGCTTAAGACACAGCACTGCATCAAATATGGCACAGGCTAATGTTAGTCTCTATATAATTAAAGAAATTCTCGGTCACCAAGATATTTCCACAACAGCCCAATACTCACATCTTCAAAAAGAAAACCTTGCCAGCGCAATAAAAGTATTGGATAAAGCCGTCTAATTATTAAAGCCGGAGTAATAAACTTCGGCTTCTTCTTCCGGTTCATTTTATACATATAAATTATGTTTGATAATTTCAGAGCTAACGTTGTTAGCTTGAATTAAACTAACTAATTTTAAAATATACTTTGTAATTCATAAGGTGATAGCTATGAAAGATAATTCAAGGATATATCTAAAGGGACTACTGATTCTATTTGTCCTTCTAATTCTTATATTATTATTTCCTCCCTATACAACTGACAAATCCCGTCTTTATTCAAATTCATTAGGATTTAGAGAAAACACAGAAAGTAATAAATGGGCTTATACAATGAAAGATGATTATAAATTTTTTGACTTTGTTTTCAATTCAGAGACTATTATTAAAAAACTTGATGAGACCTATTCTTACAAGATATATTCGCTCGAACGTGAAATTACTGGTGAGGACAGCATCGGGGCTATTAAAATTAGCACCACAAATATTATTGATACACTAAGGGGTTTTACCCGTCAAATGTATTTAACACATTATTTTGAATATGATGCCGTAGCAAAAACCTATGATGATATTGCTAAGAAGTGGCGTGAGCAAAATCCCGACCGTAAATTAGATACTGTCTTGAATTATACTATAACTGAATTAACTAAATTTAAATACTTTATTGGATATAGAAAATTATTAGTAAGTCAGTTAATTACAGAAATTTTACTATCAATTTCCATCACTGGTTTAGTTACTGTTTTTCTTTTATTAATAGAAAAGAAAAACTATAAGATTAAAAAACAAAAGTGAATTTTTAGGACAAAAACGCAAATAATTTTCCTTTCAATTGTTTCTTAGAAAAACATTTACGAATTTCCGAGTGTAACTAAAAAGAAGCTAAACTTTTACGTCGTTTGGTCGAAGTGTTTCGTCTATAAATGTTTCGATATTAGCTCATTTTCGAAGGATTTCTCAACACGCTGTAGTATTACAAAATCACAACACTTGTTACTGAAATTTTAGATTCAAATACAAATTTAAAACGAGAAAACAGAAAAATAAATTTAGCAAATATTTTTAGTAATCGTTGTTTCTTACACATACTTTTACCAATTTCCTAATAGAAATAAATCAATACTTATTATTTAATTATGGAGACAGTTCTAAACCATCTATACATTTATTGGCTTTAAGTTAACTTAAAAATTTTTGGATATGCTGTTACACATATTTATAAATTATAACTTACATAAGGAATATAAATGATAGTGATTAAGAATCGTGAGGGGAAAAAGATTCTTGAACTTCCTGATAATAATCTTCCGCTCCAGATTGAATTTAAAACTTCGTCTATTAATAGACTTTATAAACTTCTTTTAACAAGGGCAAAGAAGTTAATACTTAATTAAACATCAGCCAGCCAAGATTCAACTCGAATCAGTAGCCAGCCATTAACACAAAATAAATCATAGGGAGAACTATGGCTTTACTAAAAAGTGAACTCATTGCCTTTAGGGTAAAACCTAAAGAAAAAGAAATGCTACGCACAATTGCAAGCAAAGAAGAGATGCACCTGAGTGAGGTGTTGCGTGCGCTCGTCAGGAAGAAAATCCGCAGAGCAAGTGTGGTTAATTAATAAAGAAACCTCTGAGAGTCACTACCTCCCAGAGGCTTTCTCCATAAATTATAAAACTTATAGGAGATTTTTTGTTATGGCGAATCTAAATGAATCGCAATCTAAAATCAAGTTAGTTCCAACAACGAACAAAAACAGATTCAGAATCCAGCTCTCACTTCCAACAGAAACAAGATACATTGGTTTTCTTGATACCTCTGGTGAAGGTTACTACATAACGGAGCGTAAGAAAAAACACATCTATAAAAAATTTAATTCCTTTGGTGTCAGTTACGACTTAATCCATAATCCTAACATAGAATTCAGATGGATTATAATTCGATGTGACGGACAAGAATACATTTCCACACGTGACTATTTCAGAGTCAACGGCAAAGTTTCAAACTTTACAAATAAAGGATTCGAGTTACAGCTTCACATTCCCATTGATGAACTCAATATTGAAACGATTGAAAAATTTGAAAAGTCGTATCCGGTTCAATTGAACTTCTTCTCAGAGCAAGAAGGGGGCAGAGATTATGGGAATGCTTAATCACATCCAATACGAGGGTAGCGAGAGCTACCCTTCTAAAATCATAGTGCCTGATGGATACTTTTTAAATAATTCCATCCCATTCAATTATAGGCTATATACACCGCTACTAAATGGATATGTAGAGCATTTATTAACTCGAATTTATCTTAGTAATAGAATCTATAATCCAGAAGAAAAGAAAATCGCAATAAATTCATCCTTGAGTAACATTTTAACCGCTCACTATAACGGTAAATGTTTATCAATATCAAAAAACAGGAACACATATACAATTGGTAATATGTACGGGATGGAACATTACACTTATACGAACGTAATTCCCTTTATTAGCTGGTTAGTTCAATCCAAAAAAATTAATGAAGCTCCAGGATTCTATGATATAGCCAGAGAGTGCGGACGGAATACAAGGATTTGGGCAACTGAAGATTTTATCGAGGAGATTGAAAGCTTCATATTGGGCGAGTTAACAAATTGCACTAATGAAAATCTGACTCATCAAATAAAATATAATTGTCCGATAATTCTAAAAGACGGAAATAAAAAGCCTTGTAATTTTAGACCGACTGAAGAAACTCGGCGAATGAAAAAATTTCTCGATGAATATAACTTATTTATGAGGTCACAAGATGTTAATGTCCTCTTTGAAGTAAACTTGGATTTCGAGCAGCAAAAAAAATCAAGTTTTCATATTTCTGATTTATTGCGTCAAACTTTCGAATACTCATACCAGCGGTACATTCCTGACTCTTATTACAATGTACATATTCCATACAACATACATATACTCTCGCACACAAATCCAACAATAACACCATTACTAAGATATGATGATACTAACTATTTGTCATACAAAGAATTAAGTCCCGAGCTAATCAGGGTCTTTAACACAAGCTTCAATTTGGGTGGTAGGTTTTATGGGGAATTTCAGGGTCTCCCTAAAGAAATAAGAAAGCAAATTATGATTGATAATATGAACACGATTGAACTGGATTACAGCAGTTTGCACTTTACAATGTTGTACCATCTATCAGGAATAGACTATCAATCAGACCCGTATTTAGCCGTAATAGATAATGATGAACTAAGACCCCTGTTAAAATTGTTCTGCAACATACTAATCAATGCAGGAAGTAGAAGAAGAGCTGTTGGTGGATTTAATGAAGAAATATATCGCAAAGACCCAAAAAGAAAACAGGAGAAAAGAAAATTTCACCGAGAGATAATCGAAAAATATAACCTGAGTTTTGAACAGCTTTACAATCTCTTTACAGACGCACATAAACCATTAGAGAATTATTTTTTAAGCGGGGTGGGGCTTAGACTTCAGAACATTGATTCTCATATAGCTCAAAAAGTTATGAGTCATTTTTTAAGAAAAGGAATTCCCTGTCTGTGCGTACACGATTCTTTTATAGTCCCCGAAAAGTACAGAAATGAACTCGAGAGTGTTATGAAGGAAACATATAAATCAAAATTGAATTACAACATTAAAGTAAAGTGAGCGAAAATGAACAATAAAAGATTAACCCCACTAAAAAGCATAAGAGCAAATTGTTTAGATTGCTGCAATGGTCAACCAAAAGAAGTAAGAGAATGCCAAATTACAGATTGTCCACTTTGGACATATAGATTTGGGACTAATCCCAAAAGAAAAGGTTTTAAGAAAGGATTCTAATAAGTATATTCGAAATTATAAAAACAAGTACTGACAAAGTCGTAAGGAAATAAAACATGGATGCACAAGAAACATCTTGGTGGCCAGATTTGATTAGTAGACTGGTTGATTTAACTGTTCTATTAATAGGAATTTTGATTGGGCATCTTTTCACAAAATCTGCTCAAGTCAAACAATTGAGGGCTCAGTTTAATTATAATAGTATGTCTAAATGGATTGATGATATAATAGATGCCTGGTCAACATTCTATACAGCCGTTGATGCAGTAAAAGTTGGATTTTGGGATACAGAAAGTATGAAAGATTTATACGCTGAATTGGAAGCAAAAAGTGAAGTGTCTTTGGATAGAAGTATTGATATTTATAGAGAAGAAAGACAAAAATTGTTAATAAATGTCGATAGAGCAGACTTAAGCATTAGTAAGCTATACTTACTCTTATCACATACGGATAAAAGTCAATTGGAAATCATAAAGAAATTAAAAGCGATGGAGGAGAAAATATCAAATCTGAAGAATCTTGAAGAGTGGACTTCATTAGATGAGTTGACAAAGAGCATAGATGAAAGTATAAGGTTATTAATAAATTCCGAAAAAGAGAAGTTGACTAAAATTGTATGACAAAATTGCTTAGTAAAATTTCAGCATTGAAACGAGGGAAAAATTAATTTCTATTTATTTGTTCAATAAGACTATTCAGATAAGTTCTTTCAGAAATTCTTTGTTGAAACGAAAGATTTTGGCTTAGAAAAGATTTTTATGGGCTTTTTTATTGTCAGTAAATAGTAATAATATTTATAATTTCATTCTATTAAGTAGTTTTGCATACCTAACTTCTTTTATTGATTGGGTAAAATGGTTTTTAGTTTGATTTTTAAAGGGTGTTATTTGATTGAATATAACATTTATATTCAGTTTATCCGGTATCCCCAAACAATATTTATTTTTTTCGAAGATAGTGTGTAGGGTCTGATTTGTCAATTAGTATCCGATTAGTTTTAATTTTAAAAATTATTTTAGCGGATAAGTGAGAAAAGACTAAAGCAAGAAGATGGAAAAGAAACCAACCCCGTCTGGGTATACCCCCCCCCGAGCATTAATTTCCAATATTTTCCTAACTTACGAAGCCAAGCAATCACTCTATGATTGTTATTGCCAATTCAATTCAAACGTAACTTCATTCCCATCAGTATCAGTAACTATTATTTGTGGTGATGTATATTGCCATATGATTCCCCAAGACGGATTGCGTATGTTTTCTACATCCCAAGGATTTGAGTAAAAATCTATATCTAATTCATATTGATTGTTACCTACATTGTTCAGTATTCTTCTGACGAACATATACCTCCCGTACGGCTGTAATTCCAAGCTACAATTTATATCATTCCAAAAATCTACAATAAAACTTTCATAGTTTATTTCAACCTTTTCAATTCCTTTGGCATCCCTTACACCAAATGCTACAACGTTTAGATGGTCATTATGATTAAATATATTTTGAAGGTCAGAAGGAATTGAACAAGTATTGCCCCATAAATCAATAAATTGTGTAATGGGATTACCTATCGAATGGGATGCTGTTCCACCGTCAATTTTTGGCATTTCCCAAGTCATAGCTATATCATATTCTTTGTTACCAGAGCTTAAGTAAGTAATTCCACTAAAATTATCATAATCAATTAATTCTGCTATCACTGTTTGTTGCCCTTGAGGAACGGTGGGGAGTGAATAATTACCTGAAGCATCGGTGTAATCTGTCATTCCCGCTATTGTGACTGCAACATTAAATAATGGTTGGTCAGTTTCACTATCTGTTACTTTCCCAAATACACTCGTAGTTGCAATCGATGTTGTCAACTCTATATCTTTTGTCATTATTCCAGGTGTTATATTAATAGTTGTTGTGTAAGGTTCATAACCTGATTTATTTGCTGTTAAAGTCTGCATCCCAATTTGGACATTATCAAGTTGGTAGTTTCCGTCCGATAAAGTTGTTGCGGATATACCACCGCAACTTACCGTGACACCAGAAATTGGTGTGTTGGTTGAAACACTTTTTACTACTCCCCTAATGCTTGCCTGACCACTACTAGAAATTGCCAATTGAATATTACGAGTATTTGTTCCTTCAACCACATTAATTGTGGTAGAAAAAGTAACATAGCCTGTTTTATTCGCTATTAAATTATGTGTGCCGGTTGGTATGTCATAAAGATTATAGGTTCCGTCGGAACTGGTTGTCCATAGGTTTCCATTACAACTTACGGCAACACCAGATAGTGGACTATTTGTAGCCTCGCTTGTTATGACTCCATTAATAGTTCCATAAGTTTGAGGCGAAGTTGAATCATCTTTACAAGTTAAAAGAATAAATGATAATAGGATAAAAAATAGAGAGGTAACTTTCTTAAGTAACATTTCAAAACCCTCATTGATTGAAAACAAATTGTTTATTCTCTCAAACTATAACTAACTGCTTAATATGAGCCCCCAAAAGTATTTACAATTTGATTACTTCTAATTTATAAAAATTAACTCAACAATCAATATGTATTACGTTTTAATCAATTAGCTATAGAAATTTTATTTTAGTAGATAAGTGAGAAAAGCCTAAAGTAAGAGTATAGAAAAGAAACCAACCCCGTCAAGCATATACCCCCCTCATAGAATTTCCTTCTTTTGTCAATCCTTAAACCGCTGTAAATATATTAATGCCTCAATAAGCTATAACTTCTTATATTACAATAAGTTATCAAAAGGATATATCAATTAAATGCATTCTTTTTTATATAATTGCCTAAACTGCTATAAGTTATTATAATTAAACGTGATAGCGAAGGAATCCAATTAAAATAAATAAATTTAATTTAAGACTTTATGTCTCCAACTACTTAAATAAAAATTCTTAGATATTTTTGGACGAAGACAGAGGCTGAAATCAATTGCTTTTAATAGTGGATTTATTAATAAAGCAATACCAATAATTCCTAAACCGATTTGATGGTCAACTTCTTTTGCATCAATAATAATCACCAATGCTAAAAACGTTATTAGAAATGAGTAAAAAATATTCAAATTTCGTATTCTTTTACCTTTATAAATACTTGGAATTGAAATCATAAATCTTTTTCCGCAAAATTCACACTCTGTTTTAATTTTTGAAACGCCATTTATGGGTCTTTTTTCAAAATATTCTTTAACCAGATAATTTTTCTGCCATTTAATACCGGCAGGAATTAATTGTGGATTAGATGAATGTGTATAGCATCCCACTCTTATTTTAATATTTTCCTCAATCATTTACTGTCCCTATTTATTTTTAATTCTTTTAGGAAACTCCCTCAAAAATATTATTGATACTAAAAAAAACATTGCATTTAAAATATCTATCACTGACCATGTTGATTTGCCAAGATAAAGAGGGATGAGAGGATTAAAGATTACCGCTATTATCCCGAACAACCATGCCCATACTTTCTGATTTATTTGATAATAATTATAAGCAGCGAAGGCAGCAGTTCCACAAACAGCAATTCTTAAAAAAGTATAATAGCCTATAGGTAATTTCATGAGGGAAAAACAAAGCAGAAGTATGCAAGTAATTTTTAACCAGAATAAAAGATTATTTAAAGTTAAATCGTCATCACTTAAGGATTCCTTTTCTATTAAGGTGTTTTCGTTTTCTTTTTTTGACTGTTCAGTTAGAACTTTTTTAGTTTCCATCCATACAGAATATAAATGTACTTGAATTCCAGCACCATATTTTTCTATTAAAGCGAGTTGCCATTTATAATAATCGTCAAATCTTTTTCTAATCTTTAGAGCATCGTTCATAAATTCTTGGTTATTGATTAGCACCTGTTCTTTTTCCTGTTCTTTTTCCTTTTCTTTTTCTCTTATTAGAGCCCAAATTTGATTTGTTTTTGATGTAATGCCCTGTCCATATCGTTCAATCATTTTCGATTCCCAATCTCTAAATACGGGAAACTTTTCTTTCAATTTGGCTGCGGTTGATAGTAGGACTTTCATTTGCTCTTATTAAGATAAATTAAAAATCTGGATAATCATCTGGGGTGTTAACTTCGTTCTTAGATATCTCGTCTTCGTATTGAATTGCTTCATAACAATTCACACCCCCACACTTGTGGGAATCCAAATGCATATCATAAGTTTTAATTGCTTGCTCATATCTTCCACGCTTCTTATTGTTACTATCTCGGCTGAATAAAATTGCAGTTGCGACAAAAGTAATAACTATGAAATATCCGTATCTTTTAATTTTATTCGATTCAACATTCTTAACAATTGCAATAATATACGCATAAATATAAAGTGCGTAGCCAATAAAAATAAAATTAAAAATGGTCATAAATGCTTTATTCCCATCAAATACCAAAAACAAAACGAATAAGAATAGTAGAATTAAAAATGGAAATACTTCAATAAAAATCTTTTTGAGATTTTTCATAAAATTAACCTATGTTATTTGATTTTTTCCGGTTACACTTTTTACAAAGCAGTGGTACATTCCTATAAGAATTTGTACCCACTTAGAAACGGGTAAGATGTGGTCAAACTTCAGATTTTCTTTGCTTTTAATTGAAATACTTTTCGTGCAAGAAAATTCATCTTCTATTGCTACCAAGTAAACCACTAAATCCTCCAATTTTATTTCTTGCATCGTGTGCACTATTTAGTTAAAGATTATAACTAAAATTAATGCTTTCAAAATATGCCATCAATGATTCTCTGAAATTATTTTATTTCAGTAGTAATATGAATTGATTACAAGAATTCAGTAACAAAAGACACCCCGTCGAAATTTATTCTATAAAGTATGAGGGTTTTCTACATCAACCCACGCCCGCTCATTTTGGGGTGTGTGGGGGGCAATTTGGTTGAAAATTCTCGTCAAAATTCTCAGGTGTAAAAGTACTGGCTCAGTCGAAATAATATTTTCGTTTGCTGTTGACAACTGACAATAAACGTATTAAATTTCGAGTGCAATGAATATAAATTCTGAAAAGTTAAGGACTGTAAAAAACTATGGGAATATGAAGAATATCTCTCGACAACGAATTTACAAGCTTGTAGAGGCTAATAAACTCGACAGCATTGATATTGATGGTGTAAGATTTATTATAATGAACGACAAAGCAATCAAGTATAAAAAGCAGATATAAATGATACCATCGAAATGAAGAAAGAAATTGAAATATTACTTATCACTTCACTGACCAATACAAAGAAATATTGTATTTCAGGTGAGAATTTTGCACTTATTCATATGAACCGGAATCCAACGTTCTATCCAGTTGAACTATGGGCGCAATTAAATACCTATTCTGATGTGATTTGAGAATATCCAGGCTTTATTCTGATAATAAACTTCAACTCTGTAAGCTCCGGGTTTTTT
>WBZR01004777.1_pt1 | contig 10516 bp, 8 predicted proteins | sample 5204231 | NCBI WGS metagenome assembly WBZR01 (sample SAMN12412403, study PRJNA552823) | activated sludge metagenome | isolation source: activated sludge from anammox sidestream of wastewater treatment plant... | place: USA: Virginia | collected 2017-08
GCAGCGATCACGGCCAACAACGCGATCTTGATATTCTCCTTCATGGGTAACGGTTTGGTTTAGCCGGTCAAAATTAGGCAAGCCACGGGTGCCCGCAATCCCGCTGCGACCGGGACCGTCCGTGATCATCGCCCTGGGTCCGTGGTGGGGAGCCGTATCGATCTTCCGCAATGGATCGCAGCCCGGTCCACGGACCCTATCGCTCCGCCAGTTTATTCCGTAATTCTTCCGGGTTTGAGATCACCTTCAGCGCTTCGTCAAAGCTCCGGTCCACGGGGTTGTCCGGGTTGATCACTTGCCAATAGGCGGTGGTGTTCCAAAGGTCCCTTGCGATCAGGGCCTTGAGCCGAAGGTCCACCAACGGCTTGCTGCGTGCCATCCCCGCGCTGTCGGGTTCGATCTTCGCTTCCTCCGCAAGCCTGAGCAACTCATTGTCCAGCTCTGGGCCGCCCTTGAAACGCGCACGGAAGTCGTTCACATCCTTGTATTGCCGCAACAGGTCGCCGCGATGGCGGTCGACATAGTTGATCGCCGTGGTGTTGGTGATCCCCTTCCGCACCAATTGCCCGAACCACGGCGAATTCAGCGTGGTATCGATCGGCACGAACACGTCCGGCATGATGCCTCCGCCGCCGTACACGATGCGTTTGTTGTTGGTGAAGTACTTCAGCGTATCCAGGAAGTGGATGCTGTCCGCGTTGGTCAGCTCACCCTCTTTGAGCCGGTCCAGCCGTTCATGCCGGTAGGCCTCCACGCCGTCCGCGTACGATTTCTGGATGCAGCGGCCGCTGGGCGTGTAGTAACGAGACACGGTCAGCCGCACGGCCGAACCGTCGGGAAGCATCACCGGGCGCTGCACCAGCCCCTTGCCGAAGCTCCGGCGGCCCACCACCACCCCGCGGTCCCAGTCCTGGATGGCCCCGGTGACGATCTCGCTGGCCGAGGCGCTCCCTTCGTCGATCATCACCACCAGGCGACCCTTCTCGAATTTGCCGCCCTTGGTGGCGTAGGTGTCCTCGCGCGGGGTGGTACGCCCTTCGGTGTACACGATCAACCGGCGGTCGCCCAGGAACTGGTCGGCCATCTCGATGGCGGAGCGCAGGTAGCCGCCACCATTGCCTTGCAGGTCCAGGATCAGGTCCTTCATGCCCTGCTTGCGCAGGTCATCCAGCTTGTCGCCGAACTCCTTCGAGGTGGTGGCGCCGAACCGGTTCACCTTGATGTAGCCCACGCCCGGGGCCGCCATGTAGGAAGCCTCCACGCTGTAGATCGGGATCTTGTCCCGCGTGATGGTGAAGTCCAGTTGCCCTGCTTCGCCCGGCCGGTGGATGCCCACGTTCACCTTGGTCCCCTTGGGGCCGCGCAACAGCTTCATCACGTCGGCATTCTTCACGCCCGTGCCGGCCACCGTTTCCCCGTTCACGCTCACCACGCGGTCCCCGGCCCGGATCCCCACCCGCTCACTGGGCCCGCCCGCAATGGCATCCACCACGTATATGGTGTCCCGCACGATGTTGAACTGGATGCCCACGCCCTCGAAGTTGCCCTTCAGCGGTTCGTTCACCTGCTCCAGGTCCTCCTTGGGGATGTACACGCTGTGCGGGTCCAGCTCGGCCAGCATGCTTACGATGGCCTTTTCCACCAACTTGTTGTCATCCACGCTGTCGACATACATGTTGTCGATCTGGTAGAGCAGGGCCTGCAACTTGGTGGCCGCCGGACTGGGTTGCGCCCAGGCCGGAAAGGCGACCAGGATGCCAAGTGCGATGATTAGCTTTTTCATGCGGGATCGCGAAAGCGCGCCGGATGGCTGTTTGGGCGAGCCATCATGGGCAACGGCGCAGCACGAATTTAACGTTGCGGACGCTGAGCGGGTTTTGAGGCGTGGTTAAGCCCTGTTAACTGTGACCGCCGGTGCAGGGCCATCACAGCCCGAACAGGAATGTGCCGCCCGGCTTCAGGTTGCCCTTGCGCCATTTTTCCTTGCGTACCAACTTGCCGTTTTCATAGTACTTCCAGGCACCATGTTTCAGGCCATCCTTGTAGTGGCCCACGATGCCTTGATCACGGAAGGCCCAGGTGCCGCTGCGCTTGCCCATGCGGTATTGGCCCTTCACGGTAATGCGCCCCGTGGGGTCGTATTCCGTCCAGTCGCCATGCAGGCTGCCCCAGCCATAGACGGCGAAGAGAAGCTGCTTCCCATCGGGGTAGAAGGCGCGGTAAATGCCGCTCGGCTTGCCCCGCTTGTAATCGATCTGGACCGCCACACGGCTGGTGTCGAAGGCGTAGTGGCCCGTCCGGCGGAAGCGCTCGAGGTCTGGCATCGTGTCGTACCGGATGGCATACGCCACCGTCGCCCCCTTCTCCGTGATGTACAGGGAATCCGGTTGTGCCCGGAGATGCAGGCAAGGAAGGAGCAAAAGGAAGGGGAGGATCCTACGGAGCATGCAGCCGTGCCGTTTTGGTGTTGCCTGCCACCACGGTAAAGGTGCGGTGCAGGACGTGGCCTTCGCCATCGGTCAAAGTTAGCCGGTGCTGCCCTTCCGGCGGGGAAAGGGCCATGCGGTGGTCGCCTTGTGTGGTGCCCAGGAAGACTCCGTCCAGGTCCCAGAAAACGGAAGCGGACGCATCGCGGTGGGCCATCTCCACCACCATGCTGCCGCGGCTCCCGTCAAGCTCCACGGGAATGAGCACCGTGGCGCGCGCCTCGGGATAGAGGATCTCCATGGGCATGTCGCGCCCGCCGCTTCCCGGCCCCCACGGCGGCAGCGGACGGTAGGTGGGATGCTGCCGCGCGTAATAATGCTCCATGCCGGGCGGCAACACGAACCAGGGTTCCGGATGCCCTTCCCCCTGCGGGACGCGCCACCGGCCCGCAGCATCCACGGATACCAGGCGGTGGTACGGGCAGGTGGGGGCACGCATGCCCGCTTGCTGGATGGCCACGGTATCCACCGCCGGGCAATCCAAGCCTGCGCGGTGGCCGCTGTCCCTGCATGTCGCCGCGCGCACCAGCTCGTCGTGGGGCACGTCGAAGGGCGGGCCGGGCGGCAAGAGGTGGAAGAGATCGAAGAGGAGCGGGGCGGCGGCCAAGGTGCCCGTCAGGCCGGGCCGCCCTTCACCGCTGGCATTGCCGGTCCACACGGCCACGCAATAGCGGCTTGTCAGCCCGATCGCCCAGGCATCGCGATGCCCATGGCTGGTGCCGGTCTTCCAGGCGATGTGGTGCTGGCCGGTGAACTGGTTCCATCCTTGTTCGCCCACGGGCCGTGCCACGCCGCGCAGTGCCTTCAGCGTGAAGTGGATCGCGGCCGCATGCAGCACCGGCGGGCCGTCCAGGGCCACCGGAGTGCCTTCCGCGGCCTCCTGCGCAAGGAGCGCGACCGGGGGGTGGATGTCGCCTTCACGGTAGGCCAGGCCCAGCCGGCCGTAGTGGTCCAGGACGCGCCCCATGCTGGCGTAGGCGCCGGCCAGCTCCCATAGCGTCGATTCCGCGCCGCCCACCACCAGCGAAAGCCCGTAGTCGGAGGCGCTGCGGTCCGCGCTGTGCAGCCCCATGGCGCGCAATACGCGCAAGGTGCGCTCCACCCCGTGGATGCGCAGGGCCCGCACCATCGGTACGTTGAGCGAGCGCGACAACGCTTCGGAGGCAGGCACGGCCCCGCTGTATTGCTCGTCGTAGTTGCGCGGGGTGAAATCGCTGATGCGCGTGGGTACATCGGCCAACAGCATGTCGGGCGTCAGCTCGCCGGCCTGGAGCATGTCCGCGTACAGGAATGGCTTGAGGGTGCTGCCCGTGCTGCGCCGTGCCCGCACGATGTCCACGTCGCCCGCGTGGCCCCGCCCCGCATTCCCCAAGTTGCCGACGTAGGCCAGCACGGCCCCGGTGGGCACCTCCAGGATCAGGGCCGCGGCGTTGTGTACCTCATTGGCGTTCAACGCGGGTGCGTAGCGGTCGGCGGCGGCCACCGCGCGGTCCTGCAAATGGCCGTCCAGGGTGCTCACCAACCGCCGGCCCCGGCCGCCTTGGCTTTTCAGCGTGTTCAGCAGGTGCGGCGCACGCCGGGGCAAGGCTTGCGGCCCCGCAGGCAGCGGCTCTTCCTTGGCCAGCGAGCATTCCAAACTGTCGATGGCACGCACCGCCAGCAGCCGGTCCAGCAGCCGGTCGCGCTTGGCACGCAGGGCCGCATGCCCTTTGCCGGGATAGATGGCTGATGGCGCGTTCGGCAATACCGCCAAGGTGGCGCTTCCGCCCCAGCCCAGTGCGGACGGAGGACAGCCGAAATACCGCCAGGAGGCGGCCTCCAGCCCCACCACATTGCCGCCGAACGGGGCGTTGGCTGCATATAAGGCCATGATCTCGTCCTTGCTGAAACGAAGCTCGATGCGCAGCGCCAGCAACATCTCCATCACTTTCTCCCGGTAGTTGCGCGGCCGATTGCCGCGTACCATACGGGCCACCTGCATGGTGAGCGTACTGCCGCCGCTCACCACGCGCCCCGCCTTGCGGTTCTGCAACCAGGCCCGTGCCAGCGAACCGGGCCGCACCCCCCGGTGCTGGCGGAACCGCCGGTCCTCGAACTGTTCCACGCACGTGGCGAAGCGCGGCGGCACTTCCGGCCCGGGCGGAAAGCGCCATTGGCCGTCCGTGGCCACGGAGGCCCCCAGCAGGGCGCCCTGCCGGTCCAGCAGGATCGTGGACGTGGGCGCATTGAACAAGGGCGCCATCGGCCACCAGCGTGCCCAAGCGTACAGGATCAGCAGCAAGCCCAAGCTTGGGATCAGCTTCCAGCGATGGACCGCCATCCATGGTCGTGGGGCCTGGGCCCGGGTAGTGGTGGCCATGTGGGGGAGGACAAAGATGGAACGCCTGTGGCGGTCGGCCTGGTGTCCGCTGATTCCGGGAAGGCGGTCCCCGTGGGCCATCCCCGTGGGCCACCACGAATGAACCCCGACGTTGCAAAGGGGCTTCGCTATTTTTGCCTGGACACCATTATTGAACCAACGCAGATCCACATCAAGCGCCCATGGAATTGAGAACATTGCACATTGCGGCATGTATCGCCCTCTCATCGATACTCCAGGCCCAGGTTTCCACGGGGAGCCAGCCGTACAGCATGCAGCATGGCCTGTCATTGCGGGATGTGCCCGTCGTTCGTTCGGCTTCCTTCGATGCTGCCTCGGTAGCTGCGGAGGATGCGCAGCGTGCAGCGTTGGGCAAGGTCCCGGCCTATGCGCGCATCCTGCCGTTGGGCGCGGACTTGTGGAACTCCGGCCAATGGATGGAATTGCCCGGCGGCGACCGGCTATGGCGGCTACATGTGGTGAGCGAAGGTGCCTTGGCGACGGAATTGTATTTCAACCAGTTCCACATGCCTGACAATGCGTCCCTCCATGTGTATGGCGAGGACGGCAAGATGGTCCTGGGCGGATTCACGGCCTACAACAACAGTGAGGCCGAGGACTTCACCACCAGCCTGATCCCCGGCCAAGGATGCTTCCTGGAGTATTTTGAACCGGCCGCAGCGGCCGGCGAGGGCCGCTTACGGGTGGAAGGCGTGGGCCATGCCTACCGCTTCGTGGATGAAGGGTCACGCGCGGGGGATTGCGAAGTGGATGTCAATTGCAGCGAGGGCAACAACTGGCATCCGCAGCGCGATGCCGTGGTCCGCATCAGCATCAAGGACGGTGGCTACCTGTATTGGTGCTCCGGTGCGCTGGTGAACAACCTCGCGGAGGATTGCAAGCCATACTTCCTCACCGCGCAGCATTGTTATGAAGGCAACAGCCAGTCCGACCTGAACCAATGGAAGTTCTACTTCAATTACGAAAAGTCCAATTGCGGCTCGGGCAGTTCGCCGTCCAACCGCATGACCACCGGGTGCTACAAGCGGGGCGCCAGCGAGGACGGTGGGGGAAACTCCGGATCGGACTTTCTGTTGGTGGAGGGCAAGACCGCGATACCGTCATCGTACAACCCTTATTGGGCGGGCTGGGATGCCACGGGCACCGGCAGCACAGGCGGGGTGGGCATCCATCACCCACAGGGGGATCGCAAGAAGATCAGCACCTACGCCTCCGCCACGCAAAGCGATAACTGGTATGGGCCTTCAGGCACCCATTGGCGGGTGAGCTGGGCGGCCACCGCCAATGGCCATGGGGTCACGGAAGAGGGATCCTCGGGCTCGCCGCTGTTCAATTCGTCCAAGCGCATCATCGGCACCTTGACAGGCGGCAATTCCCAGTGCCTCACGCCCACCAGCGGCACGGGTGTGGACTATTACGGCAAGATGAGCTACCACTGGCAGAGCAATCCTTCCCCGGCCAACTTGCGGTTGAAGAACTTCCTGGACCCGCAAGGAACCGGCGTCAAGTCCATGGATGGGAGCTACGACCCATGCGGCCTTCATGTGGGCGTGCCGGAAGCCGCGGGCATCCCCCCGGCATTGACCATTTACCCGAACCCCGCCAACGGCGAGGCCTCCATCGGGTTGCCGACGGATGCACGTGACGGTGTGGTGGAGGTACGCGACCTGGCCGGCCGCCTGGCGGTGTCGGAAGTGTCGGGCGGCCGCGCAACGGTCCGCCTTCGGTTCACTTCCCTGGATGCAGGCACCTATTTGGTGCGCCTTATGCTGGACGGCAGGGTGGTGGCCCAGGCCCCGCTCATCGTCCTGGGCCGGTAGCGCGGATCCCTTCAGGCCGTGGGGGTGTTTTCGGCATCGGTTCGGCTTCCATCATGTTGACCGGCAGCTTGCGTACGCCGTACTTGCCTTCCAGCGTAGTGCGGCTCAGGGCACCCTCGTCGATGGTGGCGAACCGTTGTACATCGATGTCCGTGGTGTCCGTGAATTGCTCCGGCCACTGGCCCCGCACCCACTTGATCAATTGCGGGGTGGTGAACATCTCGGTGGTCTCGAACAGGGGTGAGATCTGCACCACCGGCCCGTTGCGCCAATTGCCGATGGCATAGCCGTATATGGTGTTCTGCGCCGAAGCTGCCGAGGCGCACAGGACCGCTGCGAGGATCGATAAGGAAACACGTGCTTTCATGCCGACATCTTTCATGTAAATCAGGGACCGGGGCTGAACGCCCTCCGCCACGCCGGGCCTATCCCCTGGTGAATGCCCGCAGCATCCACTGTTGCTTCTCGAACCGCGCGATGAATTTGATCATCATGCTTTCAGTGGCCAGGTCGTCCACGTCATCCGCCAGGTCCGCCGTGGCGTACATGAGCCGCAGCAGGGCTTCGTGATCGGCCAGCAGGTTGGCCGCCATCTTGGTTGCCGGGGGCACCTGACGGTCCTCCGTGATGGGTGAGGCCGCGAGGTATTCGGCGAAGGTGCTCAGCGGGCGTTGTTGGAACACCCGGATCCGTTCGGCGATCTCGTCGATGTCCGCGTGCGCCAGGCCGTATTGCTCCTCCGTGAGCGCGTGCAGTTCGAAGAATTCGCCGCCCTCCACGTTCCAATGGTAGTTGTGCAGCTTTTGGTAATGAACCTGGTACGCCGCCAGCAATGTGTTCAACGAATCGGCCAGTCGCTTGCCTTCACTGCCGGCCCAGCGTTGTGGCTTCATCTGTGTTTTTTTCTTGGTCTGGGCCGTTTTTCCGGAATTGGACCTTGCAATGCGCTTTGCCATGTTGGGGTGGTTGGTTCGTTATCGCCACGAAGGTACCTGCCCCACATGGACCGTGGGGTGAGCGTGGTCACCGTCGGGGCTTGACCGAGCTCAGGAAAAGCATGGTGCCAGTGGCCATCAACAGGCCAAGGAACTCGCGCGTCTCCTCTATCAGGGGATTGCCCGCCTGCATGTGCTCCGTGATGTCGGGGAAACCTGCCTGCGCCCAATGCACGATGCCTGGCGTGGCGGAAAGCGTCCAAAGCCCCATGACCGCCGTGACGCCCCACAGCCACCATTTGGGGAAACGGCCCGAAGCAGCCAGGCCGCACGATACCGCCACCGCCAAATAACCCAAGGTCCAATGGATGGGGTCCGGGTCGTTCAATTGCAGGAGCGCAAAGGCTACGAACACCAGTGCCAGGAAAATGCAGAGGGCTTTCATCGGTTTCAGAATTCGATGCGGTAGCTCAGGTTCGGAATGAGCCCAAGCTGGTACTTGGTCGTCACCTCGCCCTTGCGGGTGTCGAAATAATGAAAGGCCTCGTTCTTGCGGTCCAGTACATTCTGGATGTCCAATGCCCAGAGGCCGGTGTGCCGTTTGCGGTCCTTGCGCAGGTATACGCGCAGGTCCACGCGTTGGAACGGGGCCAGCTCCCTGCTCCAGGGTTGGTTCAATACGTCCATGGCCAAGGTGCCGGGCGTGCCCGTCACCAAAGGCTGTTCGCGCAGGCCGCCCATGGCATACAACCGCGCACTGATGCCCCAGGTCCTCACGCGGTCCTCCTTTTCCTTCCTGAATTCCTTGCCGCCGAACGCATTGACGATGTACCGGTTGTCCCATCGTGTGGGCATGTCCCGGTGGCCAGGGGTGCCATAGGTGCTTTGGAACACGGAGGCATTGGCCTGCCAGAAGTAGCCGCGTGCGAGGTGGCGTTGCACGCTGGCCTCCACGCCCATGTTGTCCGCTGTTCCCGCGGGGTCAAGCCCCGGCATAATGGCCTCGTCCCAAACGTTCACCATGCTGAAGCGCGACAGGTCGTGGACCAGGACGTGCGGACCCGCCACCGGCACGCGCTTCATGTGCTGCACGTAGGTCTCCACGTGAAGGACGGTGTGTTCATTGAACGGGTGATCGTAGCCCAATACCACGTCCTGCGATCGTATCCGCTGGGCCTGCATGGCTTGCCATTGCGGCAGTTGCGACCGGATGCCCGCGGCCAGTGCCAAGGTCCGGCCCTTGGGCATCCGCCATTGCAATTGTGCGCGGGGTTCGCCGATCGCCTGGCCGGAGAACCCGGTCAGGCCCAGGCCGGCACCGATCGAGGCTTCCAATTGTTCGGTCAGGCTCCAGCGCGTATTCACCCAGGGCCGCACCGTCCAGGTGTCATCCCCTTGCCGCCAACGTGAACCGGGCATGATGGCGGGAACCTGCTCGTTCTCGCTCCAGGTTGCCGAGAGCGACCGCAACAACACGTTCACGCCCGCGGCGTAGCGCATGCGGCCGTTCACGCGGCCGCGCACCTCCACCAGCCCCGACAATTTGCGCTCCGCCAATTCCGCCGCCGTGGAATAGCCGGTCCGGAAATCATCCCGCAGGCGTTCTTCCGTCCGCTCCTGGTCCGAGCCTGACCAGGCCACCACGCCCCGCAGGCTGCTGCCCTTGCCCAAGGGCACCGCCAAGCGCAGCCCCATCACGCCGATCCGGGAGGTGTAGTCGATGTTGCGGCTGTCCTTGTCCACCTCCCATGCAGCGGCATCATGCACCGCCTCGAAGTGGTTGCGGCTGCTGCCGCCAACGCCGAACAGGTGCAGGTTGCCACGTTTGCCCAGCGGCAAGGCCACGTTGAAGCTCAGGTCCTGGTACGTGATGTCCTCATCGCCCAGGTCCACGCCCAATTTGCTCAGCAGGCCCACGGTGGAATAGCGGTAGTTGGCCAAGAAGCTCGCCCGCTTGTCGCGGCCCAAGGGTCCTTCGGTGGAAAGATCCAGTCCCAACAACCCTGCTTGCACGGTCCATTCCTGGCGTTCGTGGCTGCCATCGCGCAGGCGCATGTCCAGGATGCCGCCCAAGGCATTGTCATAGGCCATGGGGAGAACCCCGTCGAGCAGCTGGGAGGTGCCCAACATCTGGGCGCTCAGCAAGGTTACCCCACCACCGCTCAGGGTAGGCAGGTCGCTGGGCGTGGCCGCGTTGCCCGTATGGTTGGGATTCACGATCTCGGCACCCTCCAGCATCCAGATGTTGGCGTTGGGTGAATTGCCGCGCACGCTGAGGTGGTTGGCCTCATCGTTCACCACGGCCACGCCCGGGAAGGCCCCTACGACCCGCCCGGGATCGAAGAACGTGGCCGCCCAGCGGAGGCTCTGCTCCACCGTGAACGGGTTTACGCCCAGCGGGGCCAGCCGCTCCACCGCCATCGGGTTCACCGTCACGGCCCCCAGCTCATGGCTGCCGGGGGCCAGCTCCAGCCGCTGCACCGTTTGCTTGCCCGCGCGCAGCCAAAGCTCCGGCACTTCCAGGGTGTCGTATCCGATGGCCGCCACCCGCAGTGCGTAATGCCCCACGGGAATGGCCGCGATCCGGAAATTCCCCGTGCTGTCGCTGGTGGCGGCCAGCGAGACGTTCCCGGGGATCAGCAGCACGGCCGCGCCGGGCACCGGTTCAAGGCTGCGGCTGTCCACCACCTGCCCCGTCAACGTGGCCATCGGCGGTTGCGCGGCCAAGGGTTGTGCCATCGACAACAGCGGCAGCAAGGCGAGCCATGGCATGCGCCCGCGATCAGGCTTGAGCATGGTGCGATGTTACGAAATGCCTTGGCGGAGCTGCTAAACGGTGAGTAAACGGTTGTCTTGGCAGGGTTGTAGAATTAGATAAAACTAAAATAAGAATAG